>ERZ761590.173-NODE-173-length-9156-cov-21.415009_pt1 | contig 9156 bp, 10 predicted proteins | sample MGYA00511880_ERZ761590 | MGnify/ENA primary metagenome ERZ761590 (study PRJEB28899, sample SAMN03785555) | bioreactor sludge metagenome | biome: EBPR Sludge; feature: EBPR Bioreactor; material: 0.22µm filtered reactor supernatant | place: Saint Lucia: Queensland... | reverse complement strand
AAATGCGCGGTTCCGACGTTCCGCCGCATCGGCGCTACCTGGTCGGTGTGAGCGAAATCCAGAACGGCGCGAAAGGGTATCAGCCCGACCCGCCGCGACTCGTTGGCGATCTGGCCAAAGCACAGGCGGTGCTTTCTGGGGGATCGAACGCGCCACGGTTGCCGGTGCATGTGGCGCACTCCACTCCCTTGGTTGAGCGCTTGCGGCTGATTGGCAGGGAAAGCGCATGAGCGAAATCGTCACCATCGGCCAGGCCACGCTCTACCTCGGCGACTGCCGAGACATCCTGCCGTCGCTGCCAAAGGTTGATCTGGTTCTGACTGATCCGCCTTATGGGATTGATGTTGGGTCGATGGGAATGGGAAAGGGAAAAAAATCATCATCGTTTGAATCGTTTGATTGGGATCAATCGGCGCCTAGCATTGAAACAATAAATGACTGCATCTCGCATGGGATGTCTGCAATTATTTGGGGAGGTAATTATTTTGGCCTGCCTGCGTCTGGTTGTTATTTGTCATGGGACAAAGTGCAAGAATTTTCAGGTGCTGATTTTGAGCTTGCGTGGACAAACTTAAAAAATCCATCCAAAGCATTTCGAATGAGCAGGGTTGAGGCTTATGGGAATGTTGAACGGCTTCACCCTACCCAAAAGCCTATTCAGTTAATTGAATGGTGCATAACGCGCGCCAAAGATATTGACACTTGCGCCGACCCATTCATGGGAAGCGGAACAACTGGCGTTGCCTGCGCCAACATGGGCAAGACCTTCTACGGCATCGAGCGCGAACGAAAGTATTTCGACATCGCGTGTGAGCGGATAGAGCGCGCCTACGCACAGCAGAGGTTATTCGCATGAACGACCTCCTTGCCAGCATGGACGAAGCCCTCGAAGAGCGCAAGGCGATCATGATCGAATCGAACGTACCCGACGCTATCTGCATGGCCGAGGATGACCGCCACCGCTGCGAGGTCAAGTCGGTGATTCGCCGCTTTTTCCCGGATGGCAACGCGGCTGCGGAATACTTCGCGCTGGTCGAGAAGAAACGCGGCAAGGGTCCGGCTGACAAGTTGCGAGCCGATTGCCGGGTGGCGTGGAAGCAGCATCAAACCGATTTGATGGGGCAGGCGTGATGGATTCCGTGTCATTCACCGTTCCCGGAACGCCTGTCGGTAAAGGGCGCCCGCGATTCGCTCGACAAGGGGCGTTTGTTCGAACGTTCACGCCTGAGAAGACCGCCAGCTACGAGAATCTGGTCAAGCTCAAAGCCGAGGAAGCCATGCGTGGTCGCCAGATCTTCGAGGGCGCGGTATCCGTTGAGATCTCGCTGTTCATTACACCGCCGGCAAGCTGGAGCCAAAGGAAGCAGCGCGAGGCCCTGGGGGGGGCGATCTTGCCAACCAGCAAGCCTGACGTTGATAACTGCCTGAAAGGGATCATGGATGCCTGCAACGAGATAGTTTTCAGGGACGACAAGCAGGCTGTTGATGTGCTTGTCAGGAAGCGCTACGACAATACGGCGCGAACTTTGATTCGGGTGGCTGCACTATGACCGGGAGGGCTGTTCGCGTTACCTACGGATGCCGTAACTACGACATCAACCGCCTGTGCCGATACGACCGCCGCGCACTAGACCGCAAGTGCGATGGATGCCAGCGGATGACAGACCGGGATTATCTCGAATCGCAAGGGCTGTGGATCATTGGTATTTCGCACCAGCCGTTGCCGCGCAGCGAGGCCGAGCGCATGGCGACGGCGGAAGTCGCAGAATTGGAGAAGAAGAATGGATGTGTCTGATCAGGCGACGCGCCAGGAGGAACTAATGCGCGAACTCGCCATAAAGCGCGCGGCAAACAACGTGCCAGTCATTCCAGCGACCGGCGCTTGCCACTGGTGCGATGCGTTGATCCCAGTCGGTGCCCGTTTCTGCGACAAGGATTGCAGGGACGACTGGGAACGAAACAAATGGCTACACGCCGATGAAGACCATGCGCGTGACGACCGAAACGGTTGAGGAAGTGATCTATCGGTACATCAACGAATGCGGCGAGAACCGCTTCACGACCACTGATATTTCGCGGCTTATGGGAGCAGATGAGTATCAGGTACGGGCAGCAATCAGGTGGCTTCACGACCACGGAAAAGTCGAACCGATTCAAGGTGTACGGTCATGTCGCTACACGAATACTTGCGGCGAAAAATATTCGGCTGCTGTGTATCAGATCAGGCAACAGCCGCAGGTCGATTTTGTAACGCTGAATAGGGTGTTTTGTGGTGGGTGATGTTGTTCAATCTGGCATTGAGTTGAAACCGCAGCATGAGAAGTTCGCTCAGGCAGTGGCCAGCGGAAAGAGCCAGGCGGAAGCGTATCGAGAGGCGTATCCGTCGTCGCGCAAGTGGAAGGATGCGGCGGTATATACACAGTCGTCTGCGCTCATGGCCGACAGTAAGGTTTCAACAAGGGTTTCGGAATTGCGGGCTGCCATTGCAGAGCGCGCCGAGGTCAATGCAGCCGACGCGCTGCGCGAGGCTTACAACATCCTGATAGCAGATCCTCGCGAACTGGTCAGCTACATCGTGCATTGCTGCCGGCACTGCTATGGAGAAGGTTTCAAGTACCAGCGCACCGCTTTCGAATTCGAGGCAGATCAGCGACAGCATGAGATCGATGTGGCCAGAGAAAAGGCTGAAGGAGAATTCAATCCACAGGGCGGAATCGGTTACGACGAGCGCCTGGCGCCGAATCCGGCTTGCCCGGCGTGCTTCGGCCGTGGAGTTGGCCGTGTGCTGGTTGCCGATACACGTAATGTCAGCAAGCAGGCGGCGTCGCTTTACGCCGGGATCAAGCAGACCAAGGACGGGCTTGAAGTCAAGTTGCACTCGAAGGTTGATGTGATGGACAAGTTGTTCCGTCACTTCGGGCTGTATGAGGCCGACAACAAGCAGAAGAGCGCGCTAGACGGCTTGCCACGCGAACTGCTTCAGGCGATGGTGCAACGCTTGAAAGCGCTGAATGGTCAGTCTTGATAAACTGGACGACATGATTTCCGGCCTGCCGCCGGAAGCGCGGGCGGCATTGTTGGACGACGCAATGCGGCAGCTTGCGCGCAACAAGATCGCCGATTACCGGCCGTATCCAAAACAGCGTAAGTTTCACCTGCTTGGCGCGACGATGCGCGAACGACTGCTGCGCGCAGGAAACCAGTGCGTTACACCTTGGACGTTTATTGAAACGGCTGATGGGTTGCTCCGATCCGAAGAAGCGTTTTTTTCGGAAGATGTCCGTGTTGTGGCCCTGGCTGGTGAATCTGAATGTGTCGCTCAAGCGCAGAACGGATTTCTGGTTGGCATTGAGCCAGCGTATCGTTTTGTGATGGAGTCTGGAGAGTTTTTCGACTGCTCGGCATCTCACCAAGTAGCGACCGAACGCGGCTATCTCCGTATCGACCAGATAATGTCTCTTTCAAGTGGTCGGCATTGCTGGCATAGAGCCGAAGATTATCAGGCCAATTGTGTTGAGGATGGCTATCTATGTGATCCACAACTTCTGACGGAAGAAGGTATCTTCCGAGAACTACCTCAAGCACAAGCCTATGCTCTAAACAGTACCCTGTCGTTTTCGCAAAAGGATGTAGCGGAGCGTATATCGCTATGTACCAGCCTTTCTCTACAATCCTTCCACCAGACCATCGCTGACGATGCTGCGCTCCAGCGCGCGGCCCTGTTCTCGCAGTTTGCAGGCCCAGCTTCGCACAAATCCGTTCTATCGCTGACAGGCTACAGCCGCATTCTTCAGCAACCCGAGATTGAGTCATCCCGGCTGCAATCAGGGAACGTACTTTCTCGCGTGAAATCGTCGGCGTTTTTCCGCGCGATTCCCTGGTCATGCCAATTAGTCGGCGCTGAAGATATGCTTGGACTGCATATTTCGTCAATCCAAGAACATGGGCGATCTCTTGACGCTCTATCCCTTGGCTGTTCATTGCAAGAATTGCATCGTGATGAATCTCGCATTGCGACGTTTTACCCATATAAACATCCTGAATTAATTGGTAGAAAACGCATTATAGCGGTCGTTCCAATTGGTTTCCAGCCATTATTAGACGTTCAGATTGAGGATGTTCATAACTACAAGTCTGCTGGTGTTTATCATCACAATTGCGGGAAAAGTTTCTCTGTTGGCGCTGAAGTGTCCTATCACCTTACCGGGCTGTATCCAGACTGGTGGGACGGTCGCCGCTGGGCGCGTCCGACCGTCGTATGGGCATCCGGAGAGACAGCAGAGGCGACGCGCGACAATCCTCAGCGCGTATTGCTTGGACTGGCCGGCGAAAAGGGAACCGGAGCCATTCCGGCAGACTGCCTGGGTGGAGATTATGGTATGGCATCGGGAACAGCAGACCTGTTCGACTACATAAAGGTTAGGCACCATACGAATGGCGTTTTCGATGGCTGGTCATTCCTGCGTTTCAAGTATTACGCACAGGGGAGAAAGAAATGGCAGGGGCCGCCAGTTGATTTCGTTTGGTTCGACGAGGAACCGCCAGAGGAAATCTACGACGAAGGATTGGCGCGGACGATCGCAACAGGCGGAATGGCCGCCATGTCATTCACGCCACTGCAGGGGATGTCGACCGTCGTGCTGCGCTTCCTTGGGAAAGAGAAAACCGCCGACCGTGCCGACGTCAACATGACGATAGAGGACGCCGAACACATATCACCGGAGGAGCGGGTTCGGATCATCGCCAGCTTCCCTGCGCACGAACGCGAGGCGCGCGCCAAGGGCATTCCGACACTAGGCAGCGGACGCATCTTTCCGGTCGAAGAAGACTCAATCAAGGTGGCGGCGTTTCCTATCCCGGAGCATTGGGCGCAGATCAACGGAATCGATTTCGGCTGGGATCACCCGGCCGCTGCTGCGCGCCTTGCGTGGGACCGTGACGCTGATTGCCTGTACCTGATCAACGCGCACCGAGCCCGCGAACAGACGCCGATTCTCTTTGCACCATCAGTCAAGGCGTGGGGAGACTGGATCCCGGTTTCCTGGCCGCATGATGGATTGCAGCATGACAAGGGTAGCGGCGAGCAACTGGCCGAGCAGTATCGTGCTGCCGGGCTGAACATGCTGGACGAGCGGGCCACATTTGAGGACGGTAGCAACGGCGTCGAGGCCGGAGTGCTGGAAATGCTCGACCGGATGCAGACGGGGAGATTCAAGGTGTTCGCTCACCTGGATGAGTTCTTTGAAGAATTCCGCCTGTATCACCGCAAGGACGGGAAGATCGTCAAGGAGATGGACGACATCATCAGCGCATGTTTGCATCAAGACACAAGGGTTATTACTAGATTTGGCGCGCAAAGAATAGTTGATCTGGTTGGAAGCAACGGAGAGGTTCTTAGTGCCGGCGGGGAGTGGATGCCATATAACAACTGCCGCAAGACGAGAGAGCAGGCAGAGCTTGTGATGGTTACGTTTGAAGATGGGTACGAGCTGCTTTGCACCCCTGACCACAAAATTTTGTCTGAATCAGGAGAGTGGGTCGCCGCAATAGATTCTGCTGGCGTGGTATGTCACAATGCCGTATCGCGTAGCAAAGGAATAAAATGGACGAAATCATTTACGGCGGAAAGCGATTTACTCGCTTTGGAAGATATTTCCGTAGTTCAAAAGAGTTTCTTCATAGGGCGATTTGGGAAGACTCTAACGGAAAAATTCCAGATGGCTACCATGTTCATCACAAAGATGGTGACAGGGATAACAACTCCATTGAAAACCTTTGCTGCGTTCCAGGAGAAGAGCATCTGTCGCTCCACAACAAGGGACACCAAAGACGACCAGACGCTGCGCTTGCGGCCTTGGTTGAGTGGCGAAAAACAGACGCAGGTAAATCAGCCCAATACGAGGCAGGAAAGAGAAATGAGCACTTCCTTCGCCAAAAGGTTGAGTTCGTTTGTGATTGCTGTGGAAAAAAGTTTATGTCTCAACCAAAAGGGAGTAATCGGTTTTGCTCAAACGCATGTAGATCAAAGCAGCGCCGCAAAGATGGAGCGGACCTTGTTGCTTTTGTTTGCGGAGTGTGCGGATCGGAATATATGTCAAACCGATTCAGGCCAAGCAAAACATGCTCAATATCTTGTTCAAAAAAGCTATGGACTTCAACTCCCGAAGGCAAAGAGCACATCGCGCGTCTTGCAAGTGAAAAGCGCCGGAAGAAGTGATGTTTATTGCATGGAGGTTCCCGTTTACCAAGCCTTCGCTGTAGAGAATGGGGTTGTAGTGCATAACTGTCGCTATGCGCTGATGATGAAGCGCTTCGCCAGGGTTCCGCCAAGGGCTGATCGCCGCGCACATCGCAAGGAAAGAGATTGGCGAACGGCTTAAATACTGGCTGGCGGCTCACAATTCGCGCAACTATCCTCAGTTGGCTGCGCGCATGAACCTGGAACACCCGATACTATCGTCGGACGGAAGTCGCTATTTCAGTGTCGGCGGCTCCGCATCCTTCAAAACCTTCACGCACAGAGGCTATAACTGCTCGCTTGAGTGGGTTGATGGCGAGCCGGCAATGCTGATCTGGTCCGCACGCGGCGGCCTTGACGCCGGGGTGTTCGGGATATGCCTGTCTTCGGCCGCCAAGTATGCTGACCCGTCCGGAGACATCACGCCAGCCGGCTATCTGGAAATCATCAATGCGCTGCCGGTTCTCGGGAAGCCACTGCTTGAAATCGAAGCCAAGACGCTACGCGATTGCGTGCTGCTGTGGATGCCTGACCTGCTGCATATGCCCGCCTGTCCATCCGCTGTCCGCATTGCCGATCGGCCGGATGCGCTTTTGGAGATCACCCACAAGGACCAGAACGGCAAGGTCTTGAGCGAGGCCAGTATATGAGCAAGAAAGTCGCGGTCGGCCCGGCGCTGAAACCGGCAGACGAGATGAAGAAGCACGCGCAGTTGATGACGTGGTTTCAGCAGGAAATGCGCCGCCAGTCGGTCAATCGCTACCAGATGGCACTTGATGAGGACTATTACGACTCGGAACAATGGACCGCTTCGGAAAAGGCAGTGCTGCGCGCACGCGGCCAGGCTCCCGTGGTCTACAACGAAACGAAGTCGACAATCGACTGGCTTATCGGAACCGAGCGCCGGACGCGAACCGACTTCATGGTGCATGCCCGCGAGGAATCTAAAGAAGCGGAAGAAGATGCCAAGGTCAAGACCAAACTGCTGAAGTACCTGCATGACGCGAACAACACAGGGTTCGAGCGTTCGGCCGTGGCTGACGATGTGTTCAAGGCCGGGATGGGATGGCTAGAAGTAGGCATCTCTGAAGACCCTGAAGACGAACCCGTGTATCAGCGCTACCAGTCTTGGCGTGGCATGCTGCACGATTCACTTGGAGAGCGGCGCGACATCAACGATTCGCGCTACCTGTTCCGCTTCCGCATGGTCGACCTCGATCTGGCCATTGCTTATTTCCCGGATAAAGAGCGGGAACTGCGCGCCGCAGCGGTTTCATCTGATTCGCAGAGCTACCTCGAATGGTGGAACGGCAACCTGATGGACGACATCGGCACCGGAACGCCGATGCCAGGCAAGTACACGATGTATGACTCGGACGCCTGGGCTAACAACCTGCGCGAGCGCGTGCTGCTGATCGAATGCTGGTATCGGGAGCCGACCACCGAAAGGGTTGGCATTGGTCCGTCGTCAGTCGATTGCGTGCGCATGAAGATGCGCGTGTCGATCCTGACAGAGAAAAACATCATCACTGACCAGCCAAGTCCGTACCAGCACAACAAGTATCCATTTATTCCGTTCTGGTGCTATCGCCGCAAGCGCGATGGGGCGCCGTATGGCGTGGCCAGGGCCATTCGCGGGCCGCAGGATGCGCTCAACAAGCGTATGTCAAAGGTGCAGCACATCCTGTCGCAGTCCCAAATCATCGCCGAGAACGATGCGTTTGACGACGAAATCATGACCGCCGAAGAGGCGCGCGAAGAATACTCGGCTCCCGATGGCATGGTGCTGCTGGCGCGTGGCGGCCTGGCGAAGGTCAAGACTGATCGCCAGAATGATGTGGCCGAGTCGCACGTTCGCCTGATGGATGCCGATACCGCAATCATCCGCAACGCGGCCGGCGTGACGAACGAGAACCTGGGGCGCGATACGAACGCAATCAGCGGCGTCGCCGTGCAGAAGAAGGTCGACCAGGGGTCTGTGCTTACTGCCGAGATTTTCGACAACATGCTGCTGGCGCGCCAGCTTGAGGGCGAGATCACGCTGTCGCTGATCGAGCAGTATTACAATCAGCCGAAGGTTTTCTCGATCACCGGCGAGCGCCAGAAGCGCGAGTATGTTCAGATCAATACGCCGGACCCGGTAACAGGAGAAATCATCAACGACATCACTGCGCGCCGAGCGAATTTCATCATCGGCGAGCAGAACTGGAAGCAGACGCTGCAACAGGCCGCGGCAGAGTCCATGATGGAACTGTTGCAGCAGCTTGCCCCGACCTCTCCGGAGATTGTGACCGCGTTGCTCGACGTGGCCATCGAGCTATTCGACCTGCCGAACAAGACCCTGGTTCTGCAACGCATCCGCGCCGTCACTGGTATGACCGACCCGAATGAAACGCCGACCCCGGAAGAAGAGGCGCAGCGTCAGGCGAACCAGGCGAAGAAGGACGAAGCTGAGAGGCTTGAAGTTGATCGCTTGCGTGCCGAGCTTGAAAACCTGCGGGCGAAGACGAAGCAGATAGAAGCGGCAGCCGTCAAGGCAGGCACAGAAACATCCTATGCTGCAATGCAGGGTGCACAGGTGATTGCCACGATGCCGCAGGTGGCGCCGATTGCAGACGAGATCATGAAGGGCGCTGGCTATCGTGACCCGAATCCTGGTGGTGATGACCCGAATTTTCCGGTTCCTCCGTTTGCCCAACAACCGCAAGTTGATTTCCCAACCAATACCAGCCCAATGCTGCCGGCTACTGCCGGAACCGGAGCAATGGCTGGTATTGAAACCCAACGCGCCGATGGAGAAATTAAGTGACGACTTGCACGACGGGCGACCAATTCCCAGAGGGAGGAACTGTGTGATGACTACAAAAAATACTGGCTGGCGATGTAGCATCATTGCAATGATCGACACTAAACCCGCA
>ERZ761590.161-NODE-161-length-9479-cov-16.694928_pt1 | contig 9479 bp, 16 predicted proteins | sample MGYA00511880_ERZ761590 | MGnify/ENA primary metagenome ERZ761590 (study PRJEB28899, sample SAMN03785555) | bioreactor sludge metagenome | biome: EBPR Sludge; feature: EBPR Bioreactor; material: 0.22µm filtered reactor supernatant | place: Saint Lucia: Queensland... | reverse complement strand
GCGGTCCCCGCTCGCCGTCGCCTGCCCGAGGTCCCCGCTCGCCGTCGCCTGCCCGAGGTTCCAGCTCGCATGTTCGCGCACGGGCCCGGCACCAGCCTGGACCGGCGGAGCTTCGGCGTCGAGCATCGCAGCCGCACCGGCCAGATCGCCGCAGTACACAACCTCGCCGCGGGAGAACTTCACCTTGCCATAGAGGTCAATGATGTCGGCGGCGGCGACACGCACGACCAGCCAGTTGATCGCAGTGGTGTCGTGCCGACCGAGCAGCCGGTAATCGCCCCGCCCCCATAGCAGGCCGTGCAGTCCGTTGCCGCACTCCTTTGTGGGCTTCCAGTCGGGCGCTTCAACGAGTCCGCTCTTTGGCCAAACGAACCCGCCGTGCGCCTTCATATCGGCGTCGCAGGTGCGCAGAACAAGCACGGTCGCTGGTGCTGTGGTAGCTGGTGTCTCAGTCATCGGTCAGTCTCCTGTTTCATCGCCGCACCGTCCCGCACGCCTGGCCGTTGCGGTCGTAAAGGGTCCAGACTTCGCCACGACCAGGCTGTCCCACGATCGCAACGTGCTTCGCCTGCTCGCGGAGAAGTTGGGCCAGTTGCCGCTTCTCGGCGGCCGGGTGATCGAATGCCTTTCCGCTTGTACGAATGTGAATCTTCACTTGCGCACCTCCACAACCTTGAACTCAACCACCCACACCCAAGGGTTCTCGTCCCACGCGCCCTTGCCGTTGATCGACTCCCACAGCGTCCGGTACGACTCGACGGCGGACACCGCCGAACACGCCTGCTCGTCGTAGCGGTGCCACGCCACAGAGCCATGCACCTTCAACGGAACGTCGCCGCCGTAGTGGTCGCGCTCGGTCTGCACGCCTTCGGCAATCGCGTCCGCCTCGCTGATCTCATGCAACCGCTCCACGCGAACGGCGGTCACTTCGAGCGTGAGGCGGGACATCTCTCGCCACATATGCAATGGAGATCGCCACGGCTCCTTGTCGCCGTTGCAGACTTCGCACATATACGCGAATCTGTGCCCTTCATCCTCGTAGTCGAACTCCGGCTTTCGATACGACGAATCGGCGGCGTATTGAACCGACGCGAACAGGTCTTCGTGCCACGCCGAACGCCACTTCTCTCTGACCCACAGCCGATCGCCGGGAGAGCAGTAGGGGCATCGGACCTCAACGCCCGGATTGACACAATCACCGACATACCACACCCGCCCATCATCGGAATGGTCCATGCCGACCGTGACGTGCGCGAGCCCTTCAATGACTCGTTGCTTGCCGACGGGCTTCGGCTTCACAACCATACGCGTCTGCGTCTTCCGCCCCTCGATGATCGCTCGGACCATCGGACCCGAGAACACGATTGGTCGCTCCCTCACTTCGCACCTCCGCCGGAACCCATCACCAGATCGGCCTCGGCGAGCAACTTCTCTCCGGTCTTTTTGCCGACCCTATTCACGTTGCCGCGTGACCACTTCGCAACCACACGCATGTCTGTTGTGTCGATCCCGCCAAGAATCGCACACCAAAGCACGCGCTCCCATCGCATTCGCGTGCGATTGTCCTCTGGCCAGTGCCGTCCAGCGATTTCCTTGGCGCGTCGCCATGCGTCGTCGCACTCATCGTTTCGCTTCTTGTTCTCCTCTTTCCAGGCTCGCACTTCCGGGTCCATAAGATCGGCAATGCGTTCGATGGCCGTAGCGATCCTGCTACACGCGCCGGCAATGTGCATTGGCCCCAACAACTCTTCGCGTGTCACCACGCCATGCTCGAAGTACCATTTGCGCTTGGAAAGTTCCTCGCACGAGACACCTGCCGTCCAGTGTTTTTCGGTCACTTCGCACCTCCTGCCCACTCGCGGAGGAACGTCATCGCCAGCATGTACCGCCTGGCGTACTCGTTGTCCGCGTGGGTCTCTTTGACCCTGGCCTCGAACTCCTCGGGCGTGCCCCAAAAGCAGCCCGTGCCGATCATGAGTTTCCCGTCGTGCTTGACGCCGGTGAGCATCGCTCTGCGCGATCCGATTGGACCAACGATGATGCAATCCGTGGTCTCGCCCACGCGGGCACATGCGCCCACGATGGCCCCTTCGCCCACGCGGGCCCATGCGCCCACGCGGGCACGTGCGCCCACGCGGGCACGTGCGCCCACGCGGGCCAGTGCGCCCACGCGGGCACATGCGCCCACGCTGGCCCCTTCGCCCACGCGGGCCCGTGCGTCCACGCGGGCACATGCGCCCACGCGGGCACATGCGCCCACGCTGGCCCCTTCGCCCACGCGGGCCCGTGCGTCCACGCGGGCACATGCGCCCACGCGGGCCCCTTCGCCCACGCTGGCCGTTGCATCGACGATCGCGGTGGTGTGTACCCACGCCCCGTTGTCGAGGCGGCGCCACTTCGATCGGTCGAGCCCAGTGCCGCACACCTGCTCGAACTCGACTTGTAGTTCATACTCGCTCACTTCGCACCCCCGGCGGCACGCAGCCGCTTCACCACAAGCCCAGCCGGGTTGCGCATCGTCAACCGACCCTCACGGGCAACCCGGTACACGCAGTCAACCGTCGCCTGATCCAGCAAAGGCATGGCGGCCAGTTCCGCGATCACCGACGGCTCGATCCACGGCCTGCCGTCTGGAAGCCAGTCAGGGCGTCTACGCAGGTACGCCGCCCTCGCCTTGATCTCTTCGTCCGTCAGAACCACAGCAGCAGCAGCAGCAGCACGCCCCACAGCAGCATCAGGCCCTGCTGATGCTGCTGTTGTTCTGTTCTGTTCTGTTCTGTTCTGTGGTAACGTTTTTGTCACGCTCGTACCGTGACATTTGTCACGCTCGACCGTGACAGGGGAGCGCCTCCGCCTCTGCCTCTCCGCTGCCAGCATCCGAGACTTCGTGTTGTTCCCGTTGTGCTTTGACCAGTCCGAGAACAGCACGCCTCCACTCGTAACCTCAATCCACCCAACGGCTTCCATCGCTTCGCAAATGTTCGGAGTCTGGCCCTGGCGGTCCACAATTTCGCGGGTTGCAAACGGAACGAACCCGTCGGCAGTTGCTGAGTCAGCCCACGCCCAAACCGACATCGCAGCCCCGAGAGCGTGCATGTGGTGAACTCCCAGCCGCAACGCGATTGCTCCAATCTTCGGGCTGTGTGGGAGAGTGGTGTTCATTGCGATCCACGCCATTGGTGCCCATCCAAAATGCGAACCCCGACCGTTGCGCTTGTCTTGCCGGACGACGCGCCTGCGGTGCGGGGCTCGCTTGTACGAATGGGGGAGTCCGGCAAGACTTGACCCCAGTATACCGCCGTCAGGCGGTCAGTCCACGATTCGACAGGATATTTCCGATCTGTTCGTCGGTGACGGTCACGGACGGCCCGACCGACCACGCGATGTTCCTGCGGTCCTCGAATGCACGCTGGGCCTCATCCCAGCCCGCGCACGCGGCGGCGGTGTCGCAGAGCTCGCGTGCCTGCCCGTTGAGCCGTGCCCTCCACCCCCGCGTGTAGTCTGCCGAGTCGTGGAACGGCCTGATCGGAGTTGCCCTTGTCATTGTGCCTCCTTGTGTGTCCATGACCGTCCGTGCCAACCGCACGCCGCTTTGTCGGTGTCAACCGCCGCGAGCGTTACCCATCGCGCCGACTTCACGCCCCCACCGCCTTCCCGCCGTCGCCCCTCTTCCGCTCCTCGACGATCGCCGCAGCCACCTCGCTGCGGTTGATCGACAGCGATGTCGGAGCGTCGGCACCAAGCCGGACGCGGTCGCCGCGGAGCTGCTCGATGGTGATGACCGCCAGCGGCTTGGATGGGTCGCCAAGCACGATCGACTGTCCTGTTTTTCGTGTGAGTGCCAGCACTCGTGCTCCTTGTACGTTTCGGAAAAGCGTGCCGGGCCTTGTGAGCCGCAGCACGCCGGAGGAGAAGAGAGGCCATCGGAAACCACGTAGTCGATTGTTGCCGCCAGCGTTCTGTAAAGGACAGCACGGTCGGTCAACCGTGGTGTCCTGAGTCGTGGACCACACATGTGTTACATTCAACACCTCCTATACGTTCTTCATCTTGAATTGGCCTGCCGTCTGAAAGGTCGGCAGACAAAGAGAGCCCGCCAACACGGCGGGACAGGAGGCTAGAACGGTCCAGAGTCGTCAACCGGCTGTTCGGACGGCCTGAGCATCGCTTTCCCATCGGCAAGCCGCGTGCAAAACGCGTCGAGCAGGCCGGAGAGTTTCTCGATGTACGGATCGTCACGCTCGAACCGGAACATCTTGCTCGGCAGGAGCGGGTGGTAGAAGGCGAGGTGCGCCCACGCCCTTCCGGTGACAAGCAGTTGGCCTTGCACCTGTGCGTAGTGGTCCCGCGACGTGTCGCCGCCGATGATGTTGAGGATGTGCTTGGTGTCGCCGTAGCACTTGATTTCGAGTACGCCGTCGTCGCCAACGAGTCTGTCTGGGCTCGCCCCGTACCTGCCGTCGTCAGTGACGCAGAGCCCGCAGCGTTGGGTGTCGAGTCCCGACGCGAGTTCGTACCAACTGACGGCCCGCTTTTCGAGCCCGGCTCCGCGGGCCATCCATTCGGTCGTGACGGTTGCGGTGGGCTCGCCGGTGTACCACTCGGCAAGCAGTTCGGCGGCGTAGGCCGTGGCGGAAGCGGACGCCTTGCCCGTCGAGGTGATGATCCGGTCAAACGCCGACGCGGTAGGCAGTCCGCACCGTGCCTGAAACCACTCGGGCGACCCTTGTTCGCACTCGATGATCCTCACGTCGTCCCCCGCTTCGCCCTCTGCGCGAGCATGTCGGTCGCGTGCCGGTACTGTGACGCTGGCAGGTCGCCGATGCGTTCGATCCCGAAGTGTTCAAGGAACTTCGCCCTGTTCGCGCCGACGTTCTCGATGTAGGTGTCGAGGTCTGCCGCCTGGGATTCGGTGATTGTCGGCTGGGCACCCTGGAACCCGGCGGCGTCTGTGTCCTTGTCGCCCGTGATGAGCCCAAGGGCCTGCCTGAGCGACTGCCTCATGGCGATGGTGGTTGCCGCAGCCGCCTTCTGTGCCGACGACATCAGCGTTGTGCCCTCGATTGGCGTTGTGAACTGGGCGGTTTCCATGTGGCCGTCAACGTGGCGTACCTTGCAGACACAGGTGAGCATGGCGTTCGCGTCAACCGTTGTGTCCCATGTGTACGAGAGGCCAGCCCTTGCGCAGAACGGCCTGATGGTGACGTTGATGGTGTCTAGTTCGGCGTACTCGTACGACGCGGAGCCGCCGGACTTCGTGGAGAACGAAGCCTTTGATTCTCGCTTGATGACCGGGCATTCGGCCTGAAACGCGGCCATCGCGGCGAAGAAAGCGCGCCTGGCAATGTTCGCCTGCTCCCGCTCGTAGAGCGCCGCAACCCGCTCAACCGCCTCGACAGTCACGCCAGCGGAGGCCATGCGGTCGAGGATTGAGAGAATGGTCGGCCCGGCGTTGTGGTGTTGTGCGGTGGCGAGTTCACGGCCTTCCGCGTCAACGGGTACAAGGGTTGCCATCGGTTCTCCTTTCAACCCGGGCGGCGCGGAGAAATCCCGCCGCCCGGTCTCGGGGGGTTCAAAGGTCGTCCGCCGGGTCGTACTTCTCGTCGAGGCGTTCCCAGCCGCACTGGCACAGGAACCCGCCGGGCCATTCGGAGACGTTGCAGTCGGGCTGGGCGTCGTACGGCGGCTCGTAGACGACATCCTCGTCGCACTTCGGGCACGCGATGACGCGGGTGGTGGTGAGTTCACGCCGCAGCGCCGCGAGCAGTCGCGCGTCTTCGCCGTCCGCGAGCGTTGCGAGTTCTTCGCGCGTCGGCGTCTTCACGCCGCACCGCCCATCTCCGCGATGGCCTTGTAGACGAGGGCGTTCGCGCGGGCCTGTGCCATCTCGATGTGCTTGCGGTACGCGAGCGCGCGGTCGGCGTACCACGCCTCCGGCTGGCATTCGAGGCAGCAGCCGTTGGGCAGATAGACCGTCGCGGTGATCTTGGCCCGCGCCGGGTTGTTCCATCCCTCCAGCACCATGCGGTTGACATGGCCAGCACGAACGCCCGTCTCGCTCGGCTCGTACACGTCGCCGTCGATCTCGCAGAACGGAACGCCGTCGGCGGTTTTGATGTCGGAGAGCTTCAAGCCGCACCTCCCTTCGCCTTGGCGATGGCAGCCTTGAGCATGATTTCGAGTTTCGGCGGGAACCCGAGCGGGAGAGTGTCATTCAAGCCGAACGCCGCGTACACGGTCTCGCACGCGGCGAGAAGGTCCGGCGCGGCGGCGATGAGGCGAGCATCAGCCTCGGCTGTCTGGCTGTCGGTCGTACGGCATACACGCGAGTAGTCCCGCTTGTTGTCGTCGTCGTCGGCCCGCGTGCTGACATGCCAAGCGATTCCAGCAGGCGTGTATTTGTGCGGGTACCACGGTCCTGGGGTGTGCTTCACCGGACACCTCCCCGGTAGTTCACGGTGACGCCCGGTATGGGCATGCGCTCGACGGCGGCGCGTGTGGCCGCGTCGGTCCGCGCCGACTGGTCGTTGCACGACCGGAGCGACCTGTCGATCGCGGCGAACGCCAGCGCGGCGCACTTCGCGGACGGCGGGACATCGCGCGGGTCGATGACGTCCTCGGCGGCCTGGATGCCGGTAGCCAGCTCGTTGTGGCTCGCGTCCGCGCTCCGCGTGTGGAGCGTGCGGGGCCCGCAGCAGCGGGCGGCGATGAGGGCCTTACGTCGATCGTCAGCGTTCATGGTGCCTCCGAGAACACACGCGGACCCCGGCCCCTCAGCTTCGAGGCGCGAGCCGTCGATGCCTTGTGGGAAGGGCCGGGGTCTGAGTGTGTGATTGGGCATGACTGGCTCGCTGGTACATCTTCGGCGTTCCAGTGCCAGTGTCAAGAGCGAATCAGCATGATTTTTCGTAAGTGCTTGCTGGGTACCTGATTGTGATGGCGTTTTCCACTTGACGCCGTGGCACTTGGCTGAAGATTTCAAACTGAGTCACTACACCCTAGCAGGACCCAACCGGGGGGGTAGGGGGTGGGTGGGGTCATGCTCAGTCTGAACCCACTACTAGGAAAAATGCGCCAAGAAGAGCTTGACTGCGATAGCCGATATGCTATTGTGTGCGCACGGGCGGCGAGGCCGCCTAGCACCGCAAACGTCGGCAAAGCCGACAGGAGCAAGTAAAATGACGACCACCATTCGCAGCAACACAACCAACGCGTATGTCAACATTCTGATCGACAGCCGCGGTTGCTACTACAACTACTACGCGACGCGAGGCGGCGCGGCCGACGGGCATAAGACCCTCCACGGGAAGAGCAGAAAGGCGGCGCTTGCAGCGGCGCAGGCGTGGCTTGCCACGTGGGAGGCGAGCGAGGTCGCTCGGAAGGCGTGAGAGATCACCCCTGCAAAGGCGTCTACTTCTGGCTTCCGCGCGAGGATGAGCATGATCTTGCCTCTTCGCTGGGCTTGTGCGAGACAGACCGAGATGTGCTTCGCGCCATGATTGACGGAGCGTGCGAGCAGACCGCACGCGACCATCCCGGCGTTCCGGTTCGTGTCTGTCGCTGGCACGCGTGGAGGGTTGTTCGCGCCATGCAAAAGCTTCGGGTTACCAACACGCCAGATGGACGCGCCGCGGCCTACGTCTACCTTGCGACGTGGAGCGAGGGTGACTGACCTAAAGGCCTCAATTGCAGCCGCCGTTGCAGCCTCGGGCCTTAGCCAGCGGGCCATCGCTGAGGCCGCCGGCATTCACCCGGTGACGCTTTCAAGGTATCTCACGGGGAAGATCGACATCACTACCGGGCCAGCCTCCAGGCTGCTCACGGTGCTTGGTGTTCCCATAGCCCCCGCGGGCACTGCTCGGACGCAACGGAGGCCTTCGCTCGAAGCCGACAGCCGCACGTAGGCCCGTCCGAAAGGGTTTCGGCCTCGAACGGAAACCCGCACCACCCCTCGTCCTCGGGAATCTCAGGGTCCGGCCTGCGGGCCGGGCATTGGTCGCAGCAGGCGAGCCGCCGGTCTACCTCGGCGTCGTCGGCAACGTCACCGGCGGCAACAGCCTCCAGGTACTTCCCCGCCCCGCGCATCCCGATCCACGCCTCGCGCGGCCCGATGCGCCCGGCAAGCGCGAGCGCCGTGAACGTCGCCCCGCCCCGGGTGATGGTTATCGCTACGTCTCTCAGACGCATGGGTGCCTCACGTCGCGGGCGTGGAGAGCGGAGAGTAAACGAGCAGGTACGTGTAGTTGAGGTTGCGGTTGGTGCCGCCTGCGGACTTGATGATCGAGAACCCGAACCCCGTGGCCCTCGCCGTGCCCGTCGGGATGTTCGCCGTCCCTGTAGCAACCGTCGCCCCGTCGATCTTGAACACGACCGATGTCCCCGCCGCGTTCACGTCGATGGAGAAGTTGTGCAGGCTCGTGTCCGCGGCGACGCCGGAGTCCAGCGCCGACGCGGTCTCCACGTTGTTCGATCGCGTGACACACTCCCACCTGCCGGAGTTCGTGCCGTGCGTGTAGCGGAAGTACGCCCCGTCGGTGGGCTCGCCCGCCTGGGAGTCCATGAATCCGAACCGCCCCGTGTACGTGTTCGTGCCGTCGCTGAGCGTGTCAAGCCCGACGGTCGTCTCGAAGTGCCACGGGTTGGTGCCGAAGACGCAGAGTGTGGTTCCGCTGAGGCGGCCTGCCCTGCCCGTCGTCGTCGAGCCGGTCATGAGGGCGATGGTCTGACCCACCGCCGCCCCGACGTAGTTGGCGGCGTTCTGGATCGCGGCGCCAGACCCGCTCGTCCCGTTATTGGCCCATCCCGCGGCGATCTCCGCCCTGTCGTGGTAGAAAATGAGGTTCTTGCGCATCATGCCAAGGAGCATGTCGATGACGCGCGTCTTTTTCGTCGCGCCCGCGGAGGCGTCGTAGATCGCCAGCAGGTCAGAGAGCGGCACGAGGTCGGAGAGCAGCGTGCCCGCGTCGATGTCCAGGTCGCCCACGTCGATCGTGTCGCCAACGAGAGCAAGCGTCCCGCTGGCGTCTGGAAACGCGATGCTCTGGTTCGCCGTCGCGTTGGACTGCAAGGCGGTTATGGCTCCGCCGGCCCCCTCGATGAGGGCACCGTTGGCCTCAAACTGGAAAGGCCCCGTGATGACTTGCAGGCCGTCCGCGAGTACGCCCCCGCAGCGCCTGATAGCGGCTTTCGTTAGGATCGACGCCATACATCCCCCTATCTAACCGGCCCTCGCCGGATTCTTCGCAAGGTTTCCACGTCTGCACTAGCCGCCGTGTCACAGTTTCGGCACCCCGCCGCCCCTATTTGCCCGCTGCCGCCACCAGGATCGCCCGTGGCAACGGGGCACACGGACCCAGGCCCCATGAACACCCCGCGAGCCGCAAGGCACTGGACGCCCGTATAGCCAGCCCTGGCGGCCCATCCACCGCCGGGCAGACGGACGAGGCAGCACCCGGTAGGCTGGGGGGGTGGTGGGGGCG
>ERZ761590.159-NODE-159-length-9553-cov-5.036955_pt1 | contig 9553 bp, 9 predicted proteins | sample MGYA00511880_ERZ761590 | MGnify/ENA primary metagenome ERZ761590 (study PRJEB28899, sample SAMN03785555) | bioreactor sludge metagenome | biome: EBPR Sludge; feature: EBPR Bioreactor; material: 0.22µm filtered reactor supernatant | place: Saint Lucia: Queensland... | reverse complement strand
GTGCTGAGCGGTCCAGGCATCGAGAACGGCGCAAGTGCCGCCCGCCGCGCCTTTGCGCTCGAGGAACTGCGCTACGCCAGCGCCGAGAGCGCCGCCACCAAGATCAACCACCCGCTCGCTCAGGAGCGCGTGCTCGCCGGCTTTCTGCGTAACGAGGCCGACGCGCAGACCGAGGCAACGCGCATCCAGGCCATGCACGCGGCGACCGCCGCGATCTACCGCTTCAAGGTGCCTTTCCCGATGGCGGCGGACCTGGAATTGGGAGAGGTCGTGAACCTCACCTTCGATCGCTACGACCTTCACTCCGGCCGCAACCTTCTCGCCGTCGGCATCGCCGTCAATGTCCAGGAGAACTGGGCGGAAATACAGGGCTGGGGCTGATGGCGAACGCATGGAACGCGGCGGTGCTGTGGCGCAACCTTGCGCTCGGCGCAACGGTTATCGCCAGCAGCAACATTCCGGGCACGCCGCCGGCGACGGTGCAGGACGACGACGTTCAGTTCCGCTGGCGCAGCCAGTCCAGCAGCGACAGCCTGATCTTCGACCTACTCGATTTCGCCAGCCTAGACACAATCGCGCTGGTGGCGCTGACCGCCACGACGATACGCGTTCGCGTCTCGGCTACGGACCCGACCGGCGAGCTCGGCGAGTTGTATGACAGCAATCCGCAGTCGGTGAGCCAGGTCTACGAGCAGGCGATCTTCCTGCTGCCGGCGGCCGTCGCCGGGCGCTATGTGCGGGTCGACCTGACGCATTCCACCAAGTCCTATGTCGAGGCTGGCTTTGCCGTCATCGGTGCGAAGATGCAATTCACCTACAATTACGATTGGGGTGGCGGCCGCGGGCGCATCGACCCCGGACGGCGCGCCGTCACGGAAGACCACCAGACACAGATCGACCGGCGCGCGAGGATGCGCACCGCGGCGCTGAATTTCGGCTGGGTGAACGAGACCGAGCGCTGGGCGATCCTGGAGGCCATGGACAGCGAGGCGGGTCTCTCGGAGAACGTCCTTCTCATCATGGATTGCGCCAGCGTCGATCTGGCGCGTGACACCATTCTTGGCCTGATCGACGAACTCGCGCCGACCATCGACGTCGCGCATGAGCTGTCGTCGCGCGCCATTTCCATCACGGAGCGACGCTGATGACGCATCGAATTGCCGATATGGTCGAGGACACCACGGTCACCACCGGCGCTGGCGCGCTCGTGCTGGCCGGCGCAGTGAACGGGCGCCGTGCCGTCGCCGACGTGCCGTCGATCGCCGACAACGACACGATCGACCTGACGGTCATCCTGCTCGTCGGCGCCACAATCACGGAATGGCAGACCGCGAAGTGGCAATATGACGCCGACACCGGATCCATCACTGCCGTCGAGATATATGACAGCTCCAACGGCGGCTCGGCCGTGAGCTTCAGCGTCGGGCTCAAATATGCCGTCGGGGCGCCGATCGCGGCACAGATGCTCACCAGGCACAGCGGTCTGGCGGTCGATGCGCCCCAGTCTCTGTCCGCGGCGGAACAGGCACAGGGTCGTGCCAACATTTCGGCGGCGCCCCTTGCCGCGGGCCTCATCATCAACGGCGGCGGGCAGGTCAACCAGCGGACCTACACGACGGTTGCCGACGACACATACTGGTGTGACCGGCACTATGTGCTGACGCAGACGAACACGATCACGCCGACCATCATCACTGACGTTGCAGACGGTCTGCCGACGATGATGCGCCTGACGCAGACACAGGCGTCGGCGCAGCGCATGGGCAACGCGACGATCATCGAGAGCAAGGACGCGAAGGAGTGGCGCGGCAAGGCCGTCACGCTGATGGCGAAGGTTCGCTGCTCGGCCTCGACCAACATCCGCTTCGCAATACTCGAATGGACTGGCTCGGCCGACGCGCCGACCTCCGACGTGGTCAACGACTGGACCAGCAGCACCTACACCGGCGGCAACTTCTTCGTCTCGTCCAATTTCACTGTTCGGGCGGTCGGTGTGCAGGCTGTAACCGCCAACACGATGGCGTTGGCGACACTGACGGCGACGCTTGGCAGCTCGTTCACCAATCTGATCTTCGTCTACTGGACGGAGAGCACGGCGGCGCAAAACGTCACGCTCGATCTGGCGTGGGACTTCGTCGAAGGTGACGCCAGCGCGGCGGTCGCGCTTCCAGTGCGCCGCCATATCCGAGACGAGACCGCGCTTTGCCAATGGTTCTGGCGGCCGCTGCGATATAGCTACCAGGCCTATGCGGCCGGCGCGAGCGTTGACTATCTGCAGACGGTCACCTTCTCGCCGATGCGTACGACGCCCAGCGTCTCTGTCATTACCGCCGGGACGCCCTCAAACGTCAGCAGCAACATCCACAACGCTCTCTCTGACAGCTCGGTTGCAGTGGGCTTCCAGGCGGTGGGGGCCGGAACAACGGCTATTCTGTCGAGAGTGATCGGACTAAGTGCGGAGTTGTAAACGCAACAGCTTATGAAATACCGTTGGCGAGAACGGATCATATCTGATGTCATCATTCAACCGCCGCGCATTTTTGGCAAGTGCTGCCTTTCTTTTCGGACATGCTCTCTTTACGAGGAAAGTTGCAGCGATGAACGCCGACTGGATTGAGATCACGTCCTCCCCGTCGCACAATGTGAGGATCGGACCACCTGGCGGCACAGTCTGGTCCACGTCGCCTGTGACGGGGCTCCCGGCCCAAGGTGTCGTCGCTATCGGATCGCAGACGGCCGGCGTTTCCACCGAGTCCAAGACCTTCAATGGTACGTTCTCGGTTCATGTCGGCCATCTGTCGGGAGGCGAGAGCGCCGGCGGATACTGCCAGACGGCGGCCGGACTGAGGACGCTGCGGCGCAGCGTCGGGGCCTACAACGCCGCCTTCGGCACGGACGCGCTGAAGGACCACATCGACGGCGACAATCAGGTTGCCGTCGGCGCGAAGGCTATGCTGAGCGACATCACCGGCTACAGCAGTTTCGTCGGCGGGACCGGTGCCGCCTACTCGGCGGTGTCAGTGGTCGAGCAGGTCATCATCGGCGACAGCGCGGCCTATGGCCGGCCGCTCGGCCCCGACGACCGCGGCAATGTCCTCATCGGCCGCCGCGCCTCCTATGCCCGGACCGGGGGTCTGTTCAACGTCGAGATCGGCGAGAGCGCGGGCGACGTGGCGCGGCGCGTCGACTACTGCACCCACATTGGCCGTGGCTCTGGCCGGGACACGCCGGACGGCACGTCGCTTGCCGGCGCCATCGGATACGATGCCAGCCCGAGCGGCTCCAGCCGGTTTCGCATCGGCGGTTCCGGCGTCGTTCCGGAGGCCGGCGCATCGCTGCAGGTGATCTCCGACAAGCGCGACAAGGTCCACGTTGGCGAACTGCCGCTCGACAAGGCGCGCGCCGTCGTGCTCGGCGCGGCGGTGGTCGAATATCGCACCAATCCGCGGGAAGCATATGACCTGCTGGCGACGGACGACGACGAGAAGGCGCACCGGGAAGGCGCGAAGGCCGGCAAGCGCGTTCACGCAGGCGTCTACGCTCAGGACGAATTTGAGAGGCTCGCATCGCTCGGAATCGACTTCGCCGGACTGCAGCACGCAGCGGTGAAGCACGGCCGCGACCAGTGGACGGCGGCCTATGAGGCATATGTGCCGCACCTGATTTGCATCATCATCGACCAAGAGCGGCGCATCGCCGCGCTTGAGGCCCGGCTCGCAGCCGACCTCTGACCTGACCTCCACCACCTGAAACCAGCAACCCGCCTCTGCGGGAAGGAGAAAGCCATGGCTGCCGACAATTTCGGCAATTGCCTGACGGAGACGCTTGTCCACGAAGGTGGATGGGCGGACCACCCGAACGATCCGGGCGGCGCGACGATGAAGGGCGTGACGCTGGCCACCTTCAGGAGCTATTTCGGGGCTAAGGCCACCAAGGCGCAGCTGCGCGCCATCACGCGCGATCAGATCGAGACGATCTATCGCGACGGCTATTGGGAGCCGGTGAAAGGCGATACGCTCGCGGCCGGCGTCGACCTTGCCACTTTCGACTACGGCGTCAACAGTGGCCCGGCCACGGCCCGCAAGCAGCTTCTCAAGGTTATCGGTGGTACGGCCGCCGAAACCGTCAAGAAGCTCTGCGCGCGACGACTGTCGATCTACCAGGGCCTGAAACACTGGAAGACGTTCGGCAAGGGCTGGACGCGGCGCATCGCCGCGATCGAGGCCAAGGGCGTCGCCTGGGCCATGAAGGCCGCCGCGCCATCTGCGCCGACGCAGGGGCAGCTGAACGCCGAGGCCGAAGCGGCGAAAAAGAAGGCCGGCCAGCAGACGGCCGGAGCCGGCGGCGCCGCGGCCGGCAGCGGCGCCGCGGCCGTGGCGCCGTCCGATGCCACCCTCGACGCCGTGATCGGCAATGATCAGGTCGCGGCATGGATCCTCGCCGGCGTCGTCTTCGCCGGTGTCGCCATGGCGATATGGCTGGTCTGGCGGGCACATGTGAACCGGACGCGGGCGGCGGCCTTCGTGGCCGAAGCCATCGAAATCGAACTCGGAGACAACCCATGAGCATTCTTGCTGGTCTGGCCGGCTCGGCCATCGTCGGCACGCTGGTGTCGATCGCGTCGAAGGTCGGCGCGAAGCAGGTCGAGAAATATCTCGGCAAGGGTGCCGGCGGCGTCGCCGGCACGATCATCGAGGCAATCGCCGAAACGGCAGGTGTCGAGGTGCCCGACCTTGACAAGGTGCCGGAGGACAAGCTCGGCCCAGCCATCCTCGCCGTCGAGGAGCAGACGCCCGATCTCGTGATGGCGTGGAACCGCCAGCAGGAGAACACGAACACGCTGCTGCTGGCGCAGAAGAAGGACGGGCCGACCTGGACGTGGGCATGGCTGCCTGCGTGGCAGTGGTTCCTGATGTTCCTGTGGGGCTACAGCTGGGTGCTGCGGCCGATCGTCAACGCCGCCACCGGCGCCGACATCGAGGCCATGTCGATCGCAGACATGATCTGGCTGACCACCTGCTACCAGATCCTGCACATGGGCGGTAACACCGGCCTGCGCATGGTCGACAAGTGGCGCGAGGCGCGCGGCGCATGATCGACCTCACCATCAACATCCCGACGATCATCAGCGCCGCCGTTCTGGCGGCCGGCGGCGTAGCGGCCTGGGTGACCCTGCGTATCAAGGTCACCATGCTCGAGTCCTCCAACGCAAAGCTCGGCGGCGATCTTGCCGCCGCGCGAGACCGCATCGAGGACGTGCGCGCCAAGAGCGCCAAGGAGCTCGACGCCTTCAAACTGGAAGTGGCCCAGCGCTACGCCACCAGCGACCTGATGCGCGAGATCGAGGAGCGGATGATCGAGGCGATCAACCGTCTCGGCGACCGCTTCGACCGCTATTTCGATCGGCCGGCCGCCCGGCCGCGCCAGCGTGGGGAGTGAGCATGGCGCCGCGTCAGCTGGACGACGACAAGGTCAGACTATTCGCCGAGGCGGTCGCGACCGCCTGCCGCGACGGCTTCGCGCCTCCCGGCGCCAAGGTCGGCACTGGAAAACGTTCCGCGGCTTCCGTGGCGGCGGAACGGCTTGGCCTCACCAGCAACCAGCAGGGGCACCGGATGCGCCTGGCCAGGGCGGCCGGCCACGACGCGCTATGGAGCGATGCGGTCGCGCCGGCGAAGCCCGGTGTCGACGAGCAGTTGCGCGAGCGCCGGCTGGAGCGCGAGATCGCGGCGCTGAAGACCGAGCGCAAGCAGCTGCTCGACCGGATCATCGCGGCGGAGGATCTGCGCGCGACCGTCTTCGACCTCGCTGCGGCGATCGAGGCGCCCGCCATCATTCGGCCGCCGAAGGGAAACCGCAAGGGCGGCCGTCGTTCGGTCATCCTGCACATCTCCGACGTGCATTGCGGCGAGGCCGTCGACCTGCACGAGATGGACGGGCTCAACTCCTATAGCCTCGACATCTGCCGCGCCCGCCTGGAACGGCTGTTCCAGAAGGCGGGGTCGCTGCTCACCAAGCACTGGCAGGGCGCGCCGCCCGAGGAGATCGTCGTCTGCCTCGGCGGCGACATGATCGACGGCAATCTGCGCGAGGAGAGCCGCCGCGGCGGCGCGGCGCCCGTGGTGACCTCGGTCAAGCTCGTCTCGGAGTGGATCGCAGGCGGTATTGCGTTCCTGCGGAACGCGCTCGGCGCGCCGATCCGTGTTTACACATCCGGTGGCAACCATGCCCGCCTCACGCCGAAGCCGCACGCGGTCGAGGGCGGAGTAGACAATCTCGACGTGCTGGTGTCGTGGGGAGCGGAAAAGATGCTGTCCGGCGACGCCGGCATTCGCTTCTTCTACACCGGTTCTGGCGAGGCGCTGTTCAACGTCTACGGCTGGCGCTTCCTGCTCCAGCACGGGCACGAGGGCGCCGGCGGGACGGGCGGCATGTACGGCCCGATCTACAAGCAGGTGCGCGGCATGTATCGCACGCACGTCTCCTACGCGCGGCGCGGACGCGGCTTCCATTTCGTGCTGCAAGGGCACGATCACACATCGAGCAAGATCCCATTCGGCTTCGCCAACGGCTCGGTGGTCGGCTACAGTCCCTATGCGATGCGCTCGCTGAAGGCGGACCCGGCGCCGGCGTCGCAGAATATGCTCGTGGTGGAGGCGAAACTCGGCGTCATCACCTACCAGGAGCTGTTCCTCGGCCATCCTGCTGAGGGTTCGCTCTATGTGCCGCCGGCCCTGCCCGACGTCGACGTTCGCGCGAGGTCCGCCGCATGACGCTCGCTGCCTCGACCTTCGGGCCGCTCGCGGCCTATCATCCGCCGGTCATCGGGTTGACCGGCCGGCGCGGCGTCGGCAAGTCGACCGCCGCCGCATATCTGGCCGACGCCCTCGGTTTTGCCCGCGCGCACTCCTTCGACGGCGGCAAGGCGGCGGCCGCGGCCTATTTCCGCCATCTGGGCGCCGGAGAGGCGCAGGCGCACGCCATGGCGCACGGGCATCTGCGTGACGTTACGTCGCCGCTGCTGCCTCACGGGTCAACGCCACGCTTCTTTCTAGAACGTTTCGGCAAGTTCATGGGCGCGACGCTCGGCCCGGAGTGGACGCTGGGCGCTGAGATCGAGCGCATCTGGCGAAGCGACCCGACGCGCGCCGTCGTGGTGGAATCCGTCGTCTATGAAGCGGCCGTGATCCGCGCCGTTGGCGGGACGATCCTGCGCATCGAGCGACCCGGCCATGAAGGGCCGGCCGGCATCGAGACCGACGCGGCGCAGGCCGGCATCGTCGTCGATGCGACGATCGTTAACGACGGCGACCTGGAGAAATTGCGCAGTGAGATCGGCGTGTTCGCGCAGCAGGTGACGGGCGGCGGATAGCGCGGCATGTCAAGGAAAACGCCGCGCCGGCCGAGAGGCTGGCGCGGCTTTTTTGCGTTTCGGGCGCTCATTGCGCGCGCCATGGCGGTAGCTCTGCGCTGATGGCGGCGCGGCGTAGCGCACTCATACTCCCAAATTCTCGCCCCAAATCATGCCACAAAATCCGCCACAAAATTCGACAGAGGCATGAAAAGCACAACGATTACAGTATAGAGGGTCTGGCGTTGTTGCCTCTCGACCGCACCATTCTCTCTCAAACTCAAGCTATAAATCCCAATGAAATCAACGCGGTGAGCGATCGCCGCGCCGCGATGCTTGCGATAGTTCGCCGTTTCATGCCACAATGCTTGCCACAGATTTTGCCACAACAAGCATTTTCGTGGTGCGCCGATGCGCAAGAAATCCCAGTCAAAGGCAGTCCGGCAGAAGCCCGATCGCTTTATTGTGCAGATCGGCGGTCGCTATCACTACAAGCGCAGGGTGCCTGGCACTCTCGCTGATCGTGACACACGCGCGCCGCATGTGCGCGCATCGTTGAAGACGTCCGACCTCGCACTCGCCCGCATTAAGCGCGACCTTCTTGAGCAGGCCGACGACGCGCTGTGGGCCTCGATGATTCTCGATCATCCGGCCGAGCCGGCGCGCCAGCGCTACGAGGCCGCGCTCCGCCGCGTCGAGGCACTGGGCTTCACCTACAGGACCAACGCGGCGATGGCCGCGGTCGCGAACCTCGATGACGCGCTCGCCCGCATGGAGGCAGCGACCGGAACCCAGCCGCAGGCGACGCGTGAGGCGCTTGCGGGCATGGTCGAGGTGCCGGCGGTCATGGTCAGCCGCGCCTTCGAGATTTATGTCGCCGAGATCGTTCCGGACGAGCACGTCACCAAGAGCGCCAGACAGAAGGCGCAGTGGAAGAAGGTCAAGCAGCGGGCGGTCAATAACTTCATCGACCTCGTCGGCGACAAGGCGATGACGGATATCACCCGCGACGACGCCCTGAAGCTCTATCGGCACTGGCAGGGTCGGATTGCGCCGCAGGACGGCAAAACCACGCATTCGGCCTCGTCGGGCAACCGCGACATTGGCAACATGAGAGTGCTCTATGAGGCCTATTTCACGCATATCGGCGAGATCGACCGGCCCAATCCTTTCGCGCGACTTAGTTTCTCGCAGAAGCTCAAGCGACCGCGGCCGCCCTTCCCCAGCGAATGGCTGACAGGCACGATCATGAAGGTCGGCGCGCTGGCTGACCTGAACGACGAAGCGCGTGGCATCGCGCTCGCGCTGATCGAGACCGGCGCGCGGCCGAGCGAACTCGCGAACCTCCACCCCGAACAGATCAGGCTTTCTCACAAGGTGCCGCATCTGGCGATCGAGCCACGCGAGGATCCCGACGACCCGCGCGAGATCAAGACTGCATCCTCGCGGCGCACCGTGCCGCTTGTCGGTGTCGCGCTCGCCGTCTTCGAGCGGCACCGACAGGGTTTTCCGCGCTATCGCGACCGCGAAAACGAACTCTCCGGCCTGCTCAATCAGTATTTTAGGCGGCACAAGCTGTTTCCCAGCTCGCGGCACAAGATCTACTCGTTCCGTCACTCCTTCGAAGATCGCATGAAAGAGGCCGGTCTCGATGACGAACTGCGTAGAATTCTCATGGGGCACACGATCGACCGGCCGACCTATGGCAGTGGCGGCTCGCTCGAATGGCGTCGCGACGAACTCAGCCGGATAGCTCTGCCGTTCGACCCGGCAATCGTCTAGCCCGCGCGCGCGCCGCCTCGACGGTCGCTTCTTCCTCCCGCAGCCGTGCGAGTTCGGCCTCGAAACGACGGTAGAGCGGCACGCCGAGATGCGGTCTTTTCGATGCCGCCATGATCTCCGCAAGCCGATCCAGCGCCGCCTCGACACGCGCGGCGGTCACCGGTTTCGGCTTGCGGGGCGGAATCGCGGGCATGGCAGTCTAGACGATTTCGACCGGCTTGCCGCGGCGCAGGGTATACCAGGTCATCGGCTTGATGCCGTCCTGGCCGACCGTACCCATCCATCTGGCGATGACATTGCCTGTGTCGTCGAACTCGCGCAGGACAAGGTCGCTGCCGGTGACGCCGCGCACCTTGCCGCCGCGGCCAGAGGCGACAGCAATCGTGTTCTTGCCGGATGCGGTAGCAGCGCCCCAGTCAC
>ERZ761590.156-NODE-156-length-9640-cov-4.305477_pt1 | contig 9640 bp, 16 predicted proteins | sample MGYA00511880_ERZ761590 | MGnify/ENA primary metagenome ERZ761590 (study PRJEB28899, sample SAMN03785555) | bioreactor sludge metagenome | biome: EBPR Sludge; feature: EBPR Bioreactor; material: 0.22µm filtered reactor supernatant | place: Saint Lucia: Queensland... | reverse complement strand
GCCACCTCCGTGTCCACAAAATCATCCACCGTCGCCAGCGCCGCCGCCGTCGCCGCGTACCACTTCGCCCGCGCCGCCGCGCTCGCCCTGGTGTTTTGGAACCGCCGCCGCTTCACCTGGTCACCGCCGACCGCCCGAGTGTGCGGATGCAAGAGAGCTCGCCCGCGAGCGATTGAAAAGCGATTCCGCGCGATTTTGTCACCCCATCGACCGATGCGCGCCGAACCACGAGCGCCACATCGAGGCGCTGCCCGCGTGTGAGGAGCACGCCGGCGGGAAGCGAGCGCTCCCGGTAGGTGATCGAAGAGACATTCAAGCCGGCGGGATCGTCGGGGAACATGAACCGCCGCGCGGTTTCCATGCCGGTTGAGCGCCCGCCGGCCGTGCCGGTTTCCGGCGTTCCGCCGCTGATGAGATCCGCGCCCGGCATGAGCGGGCCGGCGCTCCACGCGCCCTCTTTGCATGGGAGATTGGGGCCGACCACGAGCACCGCGCCGCGGCCGTACACATCCACCGGGCCGGTGTAGTCGCCGCCCGCGCCATCGAAGAACGGGAACAGGTTGGCCGGCTTTCCGAGTCGGATCGAATGGCCGCACCAGACCACATCGCCGCCAAGAGAGTCCACCGCCCACGATTTGAGGCCGTACCACGCGCACCGGCCGGCGGGGATTGAAACGCCGGTGAGGGGCACATAGTCGGCCGCAAAATCGAGCGTGATTTCGTCGAGGAGCTCATCGAAGAGCGGCCGAATCGGTTTCGGGCCGCTGGTTGTCGAGCGCTCCGGCTTCGGAACCGCGCCCGCCCTGGGGATGAGTCCGAGCCGGGCCATACCCGGCGGGAGATTTTGAGGATGCATCGTCGGAGCTCCACCGCGCGAGCGCCAGCGCCCGCGCCGCCCTGGTCGAATCCGGATTAGTTGCCGAGCGTGTGGCCGACAAGAACGAGAGCGCCGGACACCACTACGGCCGTGTTGTTCGTGAACTTCACCGAGACATCGGCACCACTGAAGAGCGCCGGCTTGAAGAGCGGGAAGAACGGTTCGCGCCCGCTTCCCACAATGGCGGGGAAGGGTACATCGTCCTGCTGCCACGGGCCGCGGGTTGTCGAGATCGAGAGCGAGACACCCCACGCGCTCGCCGCCGAGATTTCCGAGTTTTCGGCGAGAGCGCCGCCGGCCGCCACCGAGCCGGCCGCCGCATCGCCGGTGATTCGGCCGGTGATCGCATCGACGATGAACGCGCGGCCGCTGGCAATCTTCTGCGTTACCGTCGTTGAAGCGCCCGCCGCGAGCGCTGCGAACCGGAAGACATAGCAATAGAAAAAGTTTGGCGCGTTGTTGAGCTGGCGCACGTCCTTCACACCGAGAGCCGCCAAAACCTGAGAGTCGTTCATCGTCGTTCCTTTGCGGTACACCGCGTTTGGGGGATTTCGCAAACTTCGAGGCAAGCGCCGGGCCGCCCTGGTGAGCGCGGCCGGCGTGTGAGGATGCCGGGGAGCCGCCGGCCTGGTCACTGGTTGAGGGGCTGCACCGATTCGCCGATGAGCTCCACCTTCATGCCGGCCGCCACGTTGATGACGAGCGCCTGCGCCCATTCGAGATCCACGCGGATCGGCTTTCCAGGGAGAACGGGGTACGGCCGGGGGAACCGGAACGTATTGCCCGCCACGGGGAGCCCGTTGGACCACGCCGCCACGCCGCCGAGCGCCGCCGCCGCCTGGGTGTACTGAATGTTCTCGCACATGAGGCCGCCGCCGGCGGGGAACTTGTCGAGGCCGCACGTTTCGAAGATTTGCCGATCGGCCACCTTCAAAGTGAGCCGCCCCGCCTGCATGATCGTTCGGAGCTCCGAGAAGCGCCGGACAGCCGCCTGGGAAGCGTTGTCCCACACCGATCCGGCCGTAGCCGAGTCGGCCACGTTGCGAGCGCCGGCGCTGGTGAAGTCCACCGGGGTAACCACAAGGCCGGTGAGCCACATCGGGCGATCGTCCGCGTAGATGCCCGTCGGCAGGTTGGTTTGGGCCGATCCGTTGGTCACCGTGCCGCCGCTGAAGAACGTCAGCCGCGTGTGGCCGGTTGTCGCGTAATCGTTGATCCAGAAAGATCGAACGTGAATCTGCGCGAAAGCGTGTTTGCGCGAGATCGGCTGGCCGTTGCCGATCCGGGAAAACTCTTCCGCCGTCACGTTGTTCATTCCGGGCCAACCGGAGCCGGCCGGGGCCGGAGTGCAAGGGACAGAACGCCGAGCCATGCGAGACATGAGAGCCGCCTTTCCTGGGTGAGAGATCCGCCCGCGCTACCAGTGTTTGTGTTGCGCGAACGTGAGAGAGAGCCGAGCCACCGCACCGCCGGCCGCACGCGCGGCCGCCGGATCAAACTTCCACGATTTCCGGAGTGAACGCGCCGAGCCCTTCGAGCTCATCCGAGCCCGAGAGCTCATCATCCGAGCCCGAGAGCTGCGGGAGCTCGCCCGCGTACCCGTTCAAGTACGCCACGCCGTCCGGGTCACCGATCGCGCCGAGCCCCGCCACGCCGCCGGTCTGCTTCGCCACCATCGAGGCCACCGCCGGAGCGATCGAGGCCGCCGCGAATCCGAGCGCCGCCGTTCGGTTGAACTTCCGGAGCGCGAAAAACCCGAGCGCCCCCACGAGCACCGCGCCGCCGACATTGCCCGCCGCCTTCAAGCTGGGGGGGAGCATTTCGGCAATCTTCGGGCCGATGAACGCCGCCGCCGTTGCGCCGCCGACAACGAAAGCGATATCGCGCACCGCCGAGCTCGCCGGTAGTGCCGGCGCGCCGTCTTTGCCTTCTTCCGTGCCATTGTCGAGCCCTTCCCGGCGGATTGTCCGCCGCCACCGCCGCCACCGCCGGAGCGCGAACGCTTCGCGCCCTTCTTCTTGAACAGATAAGGCCGCAAGTGTGCCGGAACTTTGCCCTTTTGCCGCTTCGCCACACTTCACCGCCCTTTCATCGAGAGCACCACGAGAGCCACCACCGCGAGCACCGCCGCGCCACCGAGCGCGGCCGCCGTTGCACCACCGCCGCCGCCGGCACCCGGCGGGGGGGCCGGGATTTCCGGGAGAGGGACCGCCACACCGCGCCGCCGCATATCGGCAATCGCCGCCGCTTGCTGAGTCGCGAGGAGCTGCGCCCTGGTTGTCGATTCCTTCGCCGCCGTGATGAGCTCCGGGAGCCGGTACACGAGGGCCGCGAACGCGATGCCGACCGCGATAATCACCGCCGCCGCCACGGGGAGCGCCCCGAGCCCCGAGAGCGCCGCCGGCCGAACAGAGGGAGGGAACTTTGCGAGATCCGCCGCCGTGAGTCGGCCGCGTTTCTGCGCTTCGGCGATGCCCGCCCGGAGCGCCGCCCGGAGCTCTATGAGCGCCACCGTTTGCGCCGCCACCGCTTCCGCAAACGCCGCGAGCGTCCTATACGCCGGATCGGTTTCCGGTACGTCGGGCTGCTTCGAGACAAGCGAGAGCAAAATATCGTTGTTGCGTTCCCACGCCGGCAGAGCGAGCACCGCCCGAATCGAATCGGGAGTCACCCGGATAACCGGGGCCGAATCGCCCATCGGGATATCCACCGGGCCGCCCATGTACAGCTTGTCGTATCGTTCGTCCGTGCTCATGCCGCCGCCCTTCCTGGGAACCGGCCGGAGCGCTCCGGAGTCTTACCCGTTATGAGCACAAAAACCGTCGTCACCTGGGCCGGGCTATGGGCCGCGTCACTGTTCGGCATGATGGGGGGCTGGTCGTGCGGCCGAATCTCCATCGTCGATCGGGAAGCCGCGATTTGGGGAGCCGTCATCGTCGCCGGATTGAACTTCCTGCTTTGCTTGATTGGAGCGCTCGCGCACGAGCTCCACCGCCGCAAGCTGCCGGCCGCGTGAGCGTCGAGAGGTTGGGGCCGTTTGCTGGTCATTTCTTCGCCGCCGCGAACGCGAGCGCGCCCACCACGAGCACCACCGGGAGCATCGAGCTATCGCCGCGCGGGGATGCCGCGCCGCCGCCGGCCGGAGCGCCGCCGGGGGTTGGGTTGATCGTCGGAACCGGGGCCGTCCGCGTCCATTTCTCGCCGAGCTTCTGCGCGAGCACGCGCCCGAGCTCATCCACCACCGCGAGCGCACCGTTTTGGAGCGCCGTGAGGATGCCCGAGCCGGCCGGCGTTGTCACCCGAGAGCCGAGCGGGAGCATCGGGCCGCCGTTGGGTCCGGTTGGGGTCTTTTGCTTCGGAACCGGCACCAGAGAAGTAGCCGCCGCCGCGATCGCGCCGCCAGCGCCGGGAATCATCGCCGGCACGAGGGAGAGCGCCGCCGGCGCTAGTTTCTTGAACACCTTGCCAAGCTTCTTGAAAAACCCGAGCCCTTCGAGATCGAACACCAGAGCCGAATCATCGAACGCGCCGCCCTGGTCGAGCACGAGCGCCGAATCATCGAACGCGCCGCCCTGGTCGAGCAAAACCGCCGGGCCGCCGCGAACCGTCCGCCGCGCTGCGTTCCGAGCCTTCACGAGCTTCAAGAGCCGCCGGCGTTCGTGGAGGGGCGTGTAGCGCCCCCGCCACGCCGCCACACTTGCCGCCACACTTGGCGCACCCGAGCCCATCGAGGCCGCCGCCCTGGTCGATGCCCGAGCCGGCGGGGATTCCGAACACTTCGCGCCCGTTCGCGCCGCCCTGCGCTTGCCAGTCGTTGCCGTCGTTGTCAAGGAACATGAGGGGCCGCCTTTTGTTCTGTCACCCAAAACCGCCGGGCCGAATCGAGCGTTTGCCGGAGCTCCGCCGCTGCGCGTTCATTCGCCCGCGCCGTTTCGTTGGCCGTGTTTGTGATTCGCTCCACCTGGTTGAGAATGAGCTTCTGTTTGTCGAGCTCCGGGAGAACCACATGCCGCCATATCACAAGCACCGAGAAGAGGCCGAAAGCGATCGGGCCGAAAGACTGGACGAGATCCATTAGCGAACGCTCCCGGAGTCGCCGCCGCTGGTCCCACCGCCGGCCGCGGGCCGCTTCAAGCTCCGGAGATACCACGCGAGCCCCACCGCGCCCGCGCCGGTCACGAGCCCCCACGGGGGCGGGAGCACCGCACCCACCGCGCCGCCGAGTGTTTCGACCGCGCCCGCCGCCGCTTCGCGTTGTTCATCGCGCAAGCGCTCCCGGAACTCGCCGCCGTCATCGGCCGGGCCGGTTGCGCTTCCGTGAGGGAAAGCGCAACCGGTTGCCGTGAGCACCGCCGCCGCGATGAATGAGATTTTGAGAAGTCGCATGAGAGCCCCGCGCCACGCCAGAGAGAGCCGAGAGAGCCGCCGCGCTATGAGTGTGCCCGAGATCCGGCCGCCGTTCCACGGTTGGGGCCACCGCTGGCCGCATTTCGTGTTTTGTCGCACGCCGCCCGGAGCTCCACAAGCGCCCGCCGCGTTGTGCGCATCGAGAGCCCCGAGCGGGCCGAGAGCGTCTTTTGTCCGATCCACTCGCCGCGCCGGTGAAGCCACGCCGCCGCGAGAAGCACCGCCGCCGCGCGCGGCCGGAGCGGGCCGAGCGCACCATCGGATTCCAGCGCGAGCACGAGGGGCCACGAGAGGGGCCGGCGCTTCATGGCGCGAGCTCCCCGCCGGTGAGCGTCGAGGCCGGCCGCGCTGGGCGCATCCGCCACAGCGCCACGCGCTCCACATCGAGGGGCCATTCGCCCGGCGCTGCGAGCTCTTGGGGGTCGAGGGGGAGCACGCTATCGGAAGCGAGCGGGCCGCCTGGTCGAATCTCAAACCCGAAAAAAACGTGCTCCCACCGGCCGCCGGCGCTCCGCCCCACCGTGCAGAGAACCGGCGCGAGGCCGCCGAGCGTGAGAAGCACGCACCCCAAGAGCGCGAGATCGTCACAATCGCACCACGCGCGAACCGCTTTCTCGCCGTAGAGGAGCCCCGCCGCCACATACGCCGGAGTACGCAAAAGCTCCATGCCGGCCGGGTCTTTTGCGAACCGCACCCACTCTTTGCAGAACGCGAACACACCGGGGCCGGTGAGCTCTATATCGAACTCCGCCACGAGCCGCCGCAAGAGCGCCAGCGATATCGGATCGGTGAGCGCATCGTCTACGACCGCTTGCATCGCCGCGATCGTCGCCGCTACGCCGTCGTCGCCTTCCGGAAGTGTGCCAATCGTCGCCGAGCCGCCCCACGCTTGAACCGCCAGTTTCATCGGGTCCGCCTTTCTTCGAGAGCTTCGAGAATCCACAAGAGCACCGGCGCGAGGATTCCCACCGAGAGAACCACCACCGCCGAACAGTTGAGCGCCGCCGCCCATGCCGCGCCGCCGATCGACACCGCCGCGAACCGCGTAGACATGAGCACCGCCTTTCAAGCGTCCGGAGCGCGTTCCCGAGCTCCGGCCGCGTTCAGTTGTTCGAGGGATCGAACTTCAGCGCCGGAGCGCCGCCGCCGCCCTGGTCCGCCGGCTTGCCCGTGAGAACCGCCACGAGCTCCGCCGGGCCGTGCTCCGATACGCTGAGCTGCGCCCCACTGGTGAGCACCACCGCGCACGAGCCGATGAGCACGCGCCCGCCGGGATCGACCGCCGGGAGCACGAGCGCCACCGCCGCCGGGTTGAGCCACGTTGCGCCGAGCTTCACGAGCTTGGGCCGCTTCACGTTGTCGAGCATCGCGCCGAGCTCGCGCGCGTAAGCGCTGATTCCGCCGTCATCGAACATAAGTCACCGCCTTTTGTCGAGAGTTTCAGGGTTTCCGATCCGCCCGCCGGGTCACACTTCCGCGGCCGGCGGGTTGGTTGTCGCCGGCACATTCGCCCAATGGTCACCGCGCCATTCAACGCGGGTCGAAGGGTTCGGGTTGCTCCGCTTCGAGCTCTTCGCCGTCGAGCTCTTCGCCGTCGAGCTCTTCGCCGTCGTCGCCGTCGTCGTCTGTTTCTTCGCCACGATCCGCCGCCGTTTCTCCGGCCGTTGCCGGGGTTGGGGTTGTCGAGCTCTTCGAGAGCTCCGAGTACACCGCGAACGCATACACCGCCTCCGCGTGAGATACCTTGCCGTGCAGCGCTTCACCGATCGACCGCGCCGCCGCGATCGGGTCGAGCTTGAGCGCTTCGAGAACATGCCGGAGCACCGTTGCCGCCGAGCTCGCCGGGAAGGACAGTGCGAACATCGCACGCGCGAGCGCCGCCACCGCTTGCATGCGCCCGCGCGCGATTCCCCCACGCGCTGCCATCGCCAGCGCTGCGCGATCGGGGAGCGCCGGCCGCACCGCCCTAGTCATCGCCGGCCGCGCCGCTGGCCGCGCTGGTTGATGCGCCGCCGCGAACGCCGGCGCGAGGATGCCCGCGAGCTCGCCGAGCCCATCGCCGCCGCCGCCCTGGTCACCGCCGCGCATGCGTTCGAGAGCTTCGAGCGCCCCCACCACTTCACCGAGCCCCGAGGCCGGCCGCATGAGCGCTGCGAGCTCCGAGAGCTTCGGAGTTTCGGCCGGCTTTTGAAGAACCGCCGTGAGAAGCCCGGTGAGCATTTGCGTTTGTTGATTCGCCTGGGACATGATGAGCCCGAGCATTCCCTCCGGCGTGAACATTCCCGCCGCCGAGCTCGCCGGCGTTGTCGAGGCCGCCGCCCTGGTCATCGTCGGCGCTTCCACCACCGCCGCCGCCGCCGCTGAGAACGTCGCCGATGGTCCCCACCGGCCGCCGATCCGCGATCGCGCGATGAACCGGCCGCCGCCGTAGCGCTCCGCAAGCGTGAAAGCGTCGAAATTTTCGCCGGTGAAGCGCCCCACGAGCTCCCGCCGGCCGCCCGTGAGCTTGTATACATGAACTTCGGCCGGCGTTCCGAGCTCCGCCGCCGAGTCGAGCGCATCCGAGAGCCGCGCGAGCTGGTCATCGTCCGCGAGCGCCGCCGCTTGTGCCGCGGGCTGCTGCGCCGTGCCGCCGGCCGTGCCGCCGGTGAGAGTGTCGGAAGTGCCGCCGGTTGTGCCTTGATTCATTGGGATTCCTTCGCCGTTTCCGGCTTGATTGAGAGCGCCGCGTCGATTTCGAGGATGAGCGCCGCGCGAGCTTCGGCGCTGGACAGATTGAACAAGCGCCGCGCGAGCTTCACCGCCGGCGATTGGAGAGCGTCATCGAGGCCGGACACCAGAGCCGCGCGGATTTCCGCCGCCGTGAGCCCATCGGCCGCCAGTTGATCGATTTTGAGCGCGAGCATTTCGCCGAACTCTGAGGGGGTCATCCTGTGAGCTCCGAGCGTGAGAGGATGCGCGCCACCTGCGCGCGGATCGGTTGAGCCAGCGCACGCCGCGCCGGGGTCGAGCTTCGCCATTTGTCCGTTTCGGTGAGCGCCGCCCGCGCCGCCGGGTCGAGCGCTCCGAGCGCTTGAGCTATCGCCGCTTCGAGCTCCGCCGCCGCTTCGAGCTCCGCCGCCGGATCGGGAGCCGGGGCCGGCCGCGTTGTCGTTGTCACCACGAGGCCGGCCGCCGCCGCCGGCGCTGCGCCCTGGTCCGGGTCCGCACCGCCCGCCCGCAAGAGCCGCACGAGGGTTGCGCCCTTGTCGCGCACGCCGTGCATCGTCGAGACAGCGCGTTTCGTCGCCGCGATCCGATCGACCGAAAAGCGCCGCGCGAGCTCTTCGCGAACCGTTGGGAACTTCACCCACGATGCCAGCGCCGCCCGCCGCGCTTCGAGCTCCGCCGCTTCGAGCTCTTCGCCCTGGTCGAGCTCTTCCCCCCCCCCATCCCGCCCTGGTCCGTCGCAAGAGAGGGAGGGAGGGGTTATTTTGTCTTTTGTATTAGGACTAAGACTCTTCGCGCGACGCGCGCCCGCGCCCGCGTTCTGATATACACCGCCGCCGTTAGGTATGCCGCCCGTGTCATCGCGCCCCCCATTGTGACATATGACACCGGCAGCATAAGATAGGTTATGTAAAACAGACCGCCCCGCGGCCGGCCGTTTGTCAAACGTCCCCGAGCTTCCATCGGGGGGCGTGTTAGGGTCGAGAACCACCGGGCCGAACACCGCCGCCGCATCGAGGACCGCGTATTCGTTCGCGCGCCGGAGCTCGCGAACTTTGAGAAGCACGCCGGATTTCACGAGCTCATCGGCCGCCCGAGCGATCGACCGCCACGAGAGCCCGAGCGCATCCGCGTACGCGCCGAACGAGCGGGCCACCGTCCCGAGCTCCGAGCGATCCGCGAGCATCGCGAGATAGAGCCGGAGCGCTGCGCCATCCAGGGACCGAGCCGCCGCTAGAAGCGTCTGCGACAGATCCGGCGTGTACACCGTTGGGGCCATTGTGCGCATCTTATCGGCCGGTCACCGCTGGCCGCAATAGTCGGCCGGTGTTTGGGGATAACTTGCCGAATACCTGGGGAAAGCACCTGAAACGCTATTAGAGCTCGCCAGAGCGATCGGCGAACGCACCCCACTACCGGGCCATTTCTCGCGACAAAGTGGCGCACCGCGAACGCACGCCGCGAAAAAAAGCCGGCGGGAGGGATAGACCCCGCCGCCGGCGTTGTTTTCGTTGGGTTGTGAGGGTTGGAACCGAGCGATCGCGCGGCCGCTATTTCAAGCGATTTCGCCGCGTTTCAGTGCTCAAAACCCGCCGGAGCCGCCGAGCTCCGCCGGGTTGTCGATCAAACGACCGCAATGCCGTAGGC
>ERZ761590.151-NODE-151-length-9900-cov-7.367395_pt1 | contig 9900 bp, 22 predicted proteins | sample MGYA00511880_ERZ761590 | MGnify/ENA primary metagenome ERZ761590 (study PRJEB28899, sample SAMN03785555) | bioreactor sludge metagenome | biome: EBPR Sludge; feature: EBPR Bioreactor; material: 0.22µm filtered reactor supernatant | place: Saint Lucia: Queensland... | reverse complement strand
GCCTTGCCTAATAAGTCAACAATTTTGACCAACATTCAGCACATAATACATCCCCAACATCATTTTTAATTTCAGCACCACAACAATGGCAAGGCTTTACTGTCTGCTCATTTTGCCTAACGACCGGGGTGTTTGCGAAGTCATTTAATAACAACTTCAGCTGCTCAATAAAGAAAGCCAATTCGTGCAGCCTTCCATTTGTCTGCCATTTTACTTTATCAGTTGTACAAACTTTATTCATGGCAGAATTGGCTTTCTGCCGAACTTCAGCCCATGTAATCAGCTTTTGTATTTCATTTTTCATCTTCAGAATATTTTGTTGTTATTAATTGACTTCGCAAACACCCCAATCGTTATGTGCCATTTAACCTACACCCTGCAATTCAACATCTTTTTTACTAATACCACAATTTTCACAAACAAACTCTCCTGTATATTCAGGATGTGGCACACCATTAAAAGAATATGAAGTATTTACAATTTCTACAAATGAATGTTTATTGCACTTACATTGATTTTCTTTCTCTTGTTGTTCATTATAGCAATCAATACAAACGTGTATTTCTACAAATTCAACACCAATTTGCAAATCATCTTCGCCAAATCTTGGTGCTTTAAATGCTATTTTGTTATACATTTCGCCAGACTTTATGATTCTATTACAACAATCTGACTTTTTATCTTTTCTGCTTTTTAAAAGTTTATCAATCATAACTTGAAAATAAACGGCACATAACAAGGGTTTTGCGTAATAGCCCTATCAAGTGTCGTGGTTAATTTTAAGTTTCTACTAAGGGCTACTACGCAAAGCCCTGATACGTTACTACTCACACATCCTCGGGTGATAGATATAAGTGTAACCCTTGCTTTTACACTCGGCGAAATAATCCCGTACAGCTAACTGCATGGCCTTGTCAATATCCGACTGAGGGCATAGCGGGTATTCCTTAGGGGTATATTTCTCCATTGACTTTATAGGCAATTTCCCGTCCATTACAAGGTGATGGTAAATGTGAGGATGCCAACTGCCTAATCCCGATAAATAGGCTGTAAAGGCTTTATTCGTTTCCCTGAACCATTCTACTGCTGTAAGCGGGTAATTGATTGAACTAACCGGCGTGGATGGATCAAGCAGGTTGCTATCCAGAACCGCACCAGAACGATTCTTAGCCGCTTGTGCCTTGTTTACCCAATCAATCAGGGTTTGAGCATCCAGGCTGTAAACCTTCCCGTATTTGCCGGAAATGCCGTCCTCAAAGATGGTGAGGAGTTCATGGTTTGACACCATGCCCCTGATTTTTTTCATTACCAGGTTCTCCACCTCCGGCTTTACGTCCTTGTGTTCCCGTAAAAATTCAAATGCTGTATTTGTTGCTATCATGCTGATTGTTTTAGTTTTTGATCTTCTTCAATGGCCATGCGGCGGTAGTCCTCAATCGTTAGTTTTTGCTTTACCTTATCGGGTTTCTTTTCCTTCAAATGATGGAAGTACCGTTTATACTCAGCCGGATTCAGTTCATAAATACTTTGCTTTTGGAGGTACTCGTTAAATCGGTTTAACTCTGTTTCGTTGGTCTTATTCAGCCGTACCCATTTGTCGTCCTTCAGGGCAATTTCTTTACATCTTTCAATACTAAATACAGTTTCTTTTTCTTCTTCTTTTACTTGTTCTTTTTCTTTAAGGGTATCTATACCCTTTACATACCCTATGATTTTGTGTTTTTCAAGTATTTTAATAACCGATAAATGAGGCTTTGAAGTCCTGGAAAGTTCCCCGTATTGGAATTGTATAAATTTTTTTATAAACCAATACCCGTCATCTGTAATCTCTATTCGATCACTAAAAACCCTTTTAACCTCTGATTCTTCAAATGGTTCTCCTATCTGGAAGTTGGCTAACCTTATGTTTGGTTTCCAAATTCCGGCAGCATCACATTCATCTAAGAGATAAATCCAGAACAATTTGTATTTAGTTGGCAAATCCTGAAACCAAGAGTCTTTCCATTTATTTGAATCTGTAAACCTTTTAGCCATAGAATACTTTAATTTTTTAAGCTGCCTTTTGATACCCTTCAAATATTTCTTCAATTTTGATAACCTGATTTCGGATAAAACTATTCTCCTTACACAAATCCGCTATTGTGTCAATCGAATTGTAACAGATTGTCCTATCTACCCCCAGATAGTCCCCTATTTCGGCTTTATTCATCCCTGAGTACTGATGCAGCAGGTAAACGTACAAGTGACGGTAAAACCTCTTATCTCCCCCTGAGTTGCCCCTGTATGATCTTCTTAACACTTCCTTTCTGACTGATAGGAAAGCCGCTAATTTATCAGCGATAACCTCCGGTTCTATGATATAGTTGGGGATGGTACGGTTTAGGATTTCGACTACCATTTTGGTATTCATGAAGAACCTGGAATAAACTGATTTGCAGTTTTCGTATTCAATAGATTTGAAGTTGATAGTACTACCTATTGATGTGACCTGATAGGTGTGTCCGTTCTTTCTGAATATATCCCCTACCTGCAACTGGCAAGCTCTTATCCTTTGCATACTTTAATATGATCTTTTAGGTCAAATAATCTATACCCTTTGTTTCGTAGTGTGTCCAGAAAATTAGCCGGATAATATGGAAGCGAATCTTTGTGCAGGAAGAAATGACCGTTACGCCTGATGACTAATTCAAAAACCATTTTAGGCTCCGGAAGTGTGTGACCTTCCAACTGGCCGGTGTTTGTTACTATTAGTGTCATAATAATTGAAGTTGTTTATGTGATTTAAATCTTTTTTCTGCCTCTTTTACGTTTAATGTAGCTTGTTTAAAATAGCTTTCCTTTAGTTCAATACCAATGGCTTTCCTGCCCATTGATACGGGAGAATAAACCTCGCTACCTACACCCATGAAAGGAGTTAAAACAGTTTCACCAGGATTGGTATATAAATAAACTATTCTATCAATCACATCTAACTGTAATGGGTGAACATGCTTTTCGTCATCTTCTTCCTTACTATCTTTAAATGGCAGTACATTATCAATCCTTACATCATCCCAAACACTTGAAGCATATCTTTGCCATGTTAAATGACTGAGCTTGTTTTCTCTCTGATCACCGTCAAAGCCTTCCCATTTTTTTCTAAAATCTTTATAGTTACCGTATGTTTCAATATGAGCATTAAGGAATGGTGTTTCTCCGAAATATTCGTAGTCGTTTAATCCGTTTGGGTGTGTTACTGGAGTTTCATTATCACCCCTTTTTTTAAATATCAAAACATAATCAGGCATCGCAGTAAAGCACTTAGTAGCATCTTCGACAATAAATTTGTGCATAAGGCTTTGCACCATTGTTCTCATTCTAACCTTTAAAGGTTCTTTCCACACTGTAATCCTATTATGGTACTCAAATCCGTACATTTCATGTATGCGGATAACCTCTCCTGGAAAATCCCAAAGCCTTCCAGTGTTTGTGTGTACATCTGTAACATGGACAGCATTTATCCTTCCTGACTTTGTAACCCTTGCCATCTCAGCTACTAAAAATTCGTACTGCTGTAAAAACTGTTCTTTTGTTTCGCAATTACTAAAATCATTTTCGTGACTGCTGTAATTGTAAAGTCCTGCAAATGGTGGTGAGTATACAGAAAGATCAATACTGTTATCTGGTAAATCCTTTATTACATACATACAGTCGCTATTATAAATAGCATAGTCATCCGTTATTACTTGCTGTTTTATCATATTGCTTTTTTTATAAAGTTTGGTAATGTAATAGGTTTATTAAAGTCAGTTTTGATAATATTAAAGTCTGAGTTTGTTTGTTTGGACAATGTTTCAAACATCTTTACAGCTTTATCCTTTTTTATTAATAGGCTTTCAATTATTTTGATTTGGCCGTCCGATAAAATCAAATCAACAAATACGTCACTCTTTTGCCCAAACCTCCAAAACCTTCTTATAGATTGATAATATTGCTCGTAAGAGTATGTCGGGAAGTAAGTAGTATGGTTACAATGCTGCCAGTTTAAACCAAAAGCGGTTATACTTGTTTTAGTTATCAACTTTTTAATTTCACCGTTACCAAAAGCTAATAGTAACTCCTCTTTTTTATCTATATCCATATTACCCCTTATCTCAACGGCTGACTGGTCAAGTTGGCCTATCAAATCAGCTTCATCATTGAGATTTACCCAATAAACCGAAGTACTATGATTAGACGATTTTTGTACTGCCATTTCGCACCGTTCTTTTATCGTTGCTCTTACTTCTGCTTTAATCTCAGCAAATCCCATAGCAGGTAAAGCAAATAAAGAACCCTGCCCATTTATAGCTAATGGGTTGCTATTTCTTATTATTGTTTGTACTTCATTAAGTGCGGGGAGTGTGTGTAATGAATCTGAAAACCCTAAATCTGAAGGCTTACGGCAACTTATACTCCATGATGCTACCCATCTCCAAAAGTCTTTTTCAGCATGTGCCTTTAAATACCATTCTTCGCCTTGTCTTGCCTTGCTTATCTGTGATAGCTTTGCTACATTGTTTTGGTTATTCTTAAAAAACTTACTTAGCATATCCATGTAACCTATGTAGCCTAACGCCTCTGAGCTTGTGCCTAATTCTATATAATCATTAGGAGATGGAGTTGCTGTAAATAAATAGCGGTATTTTACCTTTTTAAGAAATGCCGTTATATGTGATTTAATAGCTCCGTCAAAGTTTTTCAATATTGAGCTTTCATCCAGTAACACACAGTCAAAGTCATTTGAATTAAAATGCTCTAACCTCTCATAATTACATATAACTATTTTTGTTTTATAACTTCCGTCTTTTGAATAGCTGATATCGTCTATTCCAAATTTTTCAGCTTCCTTTATAAACTGAAACGCTACTGCTAAAGGGGTAATAATTAAAACAGGCTTATTAGTATGCTGAACGTAATTTTTAGCAATCGTTAGCTGAATAATAGTTTTACCCAATCCAGTGTCAAGAAAAACAGCACACCTTCCTTTTTTTATTGCATACTCAGCTACATGCTTTTGGAAGTCAAACATGGCATCAGGCAAGTAATTAGGTTCTATACCGTAATTAATTGACGAATGTTTTTTACTCTCTATGAATTTTTGATATTCTATCATGCTGCAAACCTTTTATTAAGTTTCCTAACCATTGCCTGCCGTCCTGATGATGTTGGCCGGGTTTCTTTGGTGTTCTCAATTAATTTAGCCTGTACTAATTCATTCAGCCGCCTTGCTACCTGTACTGGTTCGGCCCCGATCTTACCGGCTATCTCTGAGTAATTAAGGCCGTTTCTGTGGCGTTTTAAGACTTTAATAATCTTCGCCCACATTGTCTTTTTGCTTTCAAGACTGAGGCTTTGGTAAGCCTGGATTGATGTTTTTCTCATAAAAACCCTTTGAATTTTATTTGACGATGTTGTTTATACTTGCACTCTTTTTGAGTACCACAAGCGGTTAGTAGTAAGAGGGAAAAAATGATAAATAAATATCTCATGCTGTTTTAAAAAGGTTGGGTCGTTTAAACAATTCACCGATAGCATCCGCATCGTCAAAAGTCTTTACTACCCAATACCACCCGCCGTTAGCCTGTAAATCGTTGGCAAAATTCACCTGCTCTTTACTGAGTTTATCCTTACCGACCTTCACCTCCACCCCCACAAAAACCCCCGTATCTTTTTTATATCCGATAATATCTGGGATTCCCGGAGTGCTGCTATTGCGGCGGTAAACCTTCCTAGTCGGGTCGTACACAGCAGCGTTATTCTGCCGCCAAACATTAAAGCCTGATAAGCGAAGTATCATGATAGTGTACTGAGTAAGTTTATTGGTGTCAATCTTTACTAAGCTCTTAGCCATAGGTTTCTCTTATCGGGGTTTTCGCCTTTATACTTCTTTTTCATTATTGATACTTTGACGGATGGAATAAACATTTTATCCCACTGATCGGCTATAAACATTCTGTCACCATCCACATAATACCTTACTCCGTCAATTACTTTTTCAATGCCTGGTTTCTTTGTCATAGATTTAACTCGCTTTTTCTGTAACTAATTATTGTCCTTATTGCATCCAACTGATGGGTAGCAGTTGCATTTATCCTATCCAACCAATTAACCAGATAATTAAAGTCCTTTGCTGCTGATTGCACAAACTTGTTGATAGTGGAGGATGATAATCTTTCCTCGTAAGCCTTTTGGAGAGCCTCCATGATTGCACCATTTACTACCGTATCTTGTAAGTATTTAGCGGAGGCAAGGCATTGCCCTGACTTCGCTATTAAGATGGCAAGATTCTCTGCCCTGTCTATAAGGTCGTTTGGTTCACTACCTGCCTTTTTCTCCAGATAGCCTTGCATCTTAGTAGCCGATTCGGTTAATTGCTCTTTAGTCATTAGAAGGGTAAATCTTCTTTTGGTGAGGTAAATGTCTTAGGCTGGCCGTCTTTTACATACGGCTCTTTGATGGATGCTGAAAAGAACTTACCTTTTTTACCTTCTTTCACCCAAAGGCTGATCTGCCAGTCCTTACCGGCTACGTTTATGGTTCCGGTGTAATCAGGATGGGTTTCTTTTTCTTTGCGGTCATTTTTAAAAATGGCCCCGCTGTTTTCTTTGGTTTGGTAGTTGCTCATATTTCTATTGTTTTATAAATTTTATAGCCATGTGATTTTAAAAGATCAATAGCATTATTTACATCTGAACGATCAAGAGCATTATAAACATCAGATGACTTTATAATAGCACTTACATTTTCAAATCTTTCCCACCTTTGACTACCTAACTTTTTAGCCTTACAATTCAAATAATTTGTAATCAATCCTGTTTTACCATAAGACAAATCACCGCCTAATTGCCTTACTTTAACTCCAAACTGTGTTGATGTAAAAAATTTTGGCATCTGTGATAACGCATTTTCTAATATTTTTAATTTATCGGTTCTCATGCTTTTACTGTTTTTCTTATGTGATTTGAAATATCCTTTTGGGAAGGGTTTACTATTGTGTCAATGCTTTGCTGAGAATTACTAAGCCTTGCCTCAATCTTTTGGAATGTCTTATAATCACTGCACATATTTATTGCCGCAATCTCAGCCTGTTTTTCATCCTCAGTCAATCCGGTTTGCCATAACATATGCATCAGGTATATTTTATCAGCCGGATCAACTTCATCAACTACGGGAGATGGTGTAGTGTCAGCCTGGTTCATCTCGTCATTAGTGTAAAGACCTGACAAATCCTGCGGGTAAGCCTTACGGAGTGCAAGTGCCTCAGCTACCTTTGCGAGCATTGTACGGGGCATTTTAGCCCACATTCCAGACGGTCTACCTTCCCTGTCAGTTTGTACGTACTCACTCCAATAGGCAACCCCAACGGCAGCAGGATAACGGGTATCACCCCTGAAACGGTAAACAGTTACCTTGCACTTCTTATCTTTCACCTTACCGTCATCAGCTAACACATCTTCAAAGAATGGTTCATCCTGTCCGGCATAGTCACCTGACCTTTCGGCGATAACCCTGAAGCCATCAATACTTGTCTGTATTGTCATCTTATCTACATACTCATTGCCCTGCTTTACCTTTCTGTGGATGGCATAGATTTGACGGGCCAACGGATCAAGGCCGGTTCGTTTAGCCTGGTGGATGAATAGCTTTAATTCATCATTGGTAGCTTTTGGGGCTATCTGTGATTTTATCAGGTCAATTTGTTCCTGAGAAAAAGAGAGTTTTACTAATTCGTTGCTCATTTTATTTCTTTTATGGTTGTGAAGATGTAGTTAATCCAATCATTAAAGTCTTTTGGCGGGTTGTCTGGTTGTATTGTTTTCATTTTAATTGTTTTAAAATTTGGGGGGTTGTAGAAACAGCCCCCGTTTGCTTTCTAAATTGTAACCAAATGCCTATGAGAAAAATCTTTAAAAAGGGAGGCTACCGTTATTCAACTGCCGTATTTAAACTCTCCCGAAAAGACGGTATAAGAGTACCTCCCATAACCCCTACCGATATATGTCAGCCTCGTCAAAACTTAGTAAGCGGTCAATCTCTTTCTTGTTGGCCTCCTGCTGCTGTTTATTCATTTCATCATTAGCTGATTTAATCTCCCAATAAACTGAGAGGATAAGGCCGGTAACTAATACTGCAATTGTTACAAATATTTCTGTTGGTGTCATGCTATTCTTTTAAAGTAGAATAATTGGTTTTTTAAGAACGATATTGCTTTGTAATTACCCTTCGCCCTCTCCTGGTTCAATCTCTCTTCATAGTGGCTGATTAGCCATTGCAGGTATTCGGAAGGGTATTGCATTAGTATTTTTTTCTTATTAAATACCCTTTTACCGTAGTGTCCGGCATGGGTTTGAAATTGGTTGTTGGTTCTACCTTTACCCGTCCTTTGTAAACTGTGATCTTCGCCTCCGCATATTCAACCCGATACGTCCGGCAGGAAGTAGCCCAGATAAGAACTGAGGCCAGTAGTAAAGTGATTAGTAGTTTGGTTTGGGGTTTCATTGTTTCCATTTTATTTTGAAGATGGCAACGGTTTGTTTTGGAATACTTGCAGTATTCAAATTGAATACTCTAACATTGTCTACTTCGTTCAAAACCTCCCAGTTGATTACAACTATTGCATTGCAATCGTAAGTACCCCTATTCGATATTTCATATCCCTGTTTCATACCTCTGCCCTCCTTTCTAAAGCATCGGCAGCAGCTTCGGCGTATTCCTGAAGCCAGTCTATATCCTCAACTATCCCATCCAGTAAATTCAACTGATTAAGCATATCGGTGATTTCGCAACGGAAATCTGAAGCATCGTAAACCGAAACGGAAACAATCTCATAATCGCCGTCTTGTAAGTCTTTGCGGTTGTAGTACGCAATCGTAACTGTCCAATATTGGCCGTAAGTGTTTGGCCTTTGGATAACATGGGTGAGTGTCTTTCTTTTCATATATCTGGGGTTTAGTGGTTTTTAAATTTGGTTTTAGGCGGCTGTCATCATATCTTTGGGTTCTACTAACTCATCTGGTGTCCTACCTGTATAGTCAGAAACCAACTTCACAATAGCGTACTGATTGATAGCATTCCCGTTCCTGCGAATCACCGTTCCCAAATTGGCAGGCTTTATTCCTTTCGCTTCGGCAATCGCACCATATAGCTTTGGGTCGCTCAGCATCAGGTTGATTACTTCTTTTTTGAATTGTGTCATCGTTTTAGTAGTTTGCTTTTGTAAAGCAAATGTAAATTGGTATACCAATCCCTACCAAATTTTTAGCAAGGTTTTTTTGGTATTACCTGATTTTATTGATTCAAATCAAGTAAATGTTAGATTTACCAGACATAAGAAAGCAGAAGGGGTATAAACAGGACGATATGGCTTTGGCTTTAAAGATGCCGCAAAGCACTTATGCCTATAAAGAAAAGCATGGCACATTCACAGAGGCAGAAAATGAAATGAAACAAGCAAAGAGAAAATAAAATATAGGGTACTCTATTGCGTACCCCAACCCCTTAATTCTGAACAAAAATTTGTGCTGTAACAAAATTTATAGCACGAATGGAAAATGTAATTTTTACCCAGCTTTCAATTCCTGAAATTAGGCAACTGTTCAGGCAGGAACTTGAAACATACTTTGCCGCACAAAAGCAAGGTAACACCAACCAACCCGAACCCGAACAGCTTTTAACTGTTCAGCAAGCAGCCGAACTTTTGAATTTGTCCGTACCTACTTTGTACGGATATACTCAACGGGCTGAAATTCCTGTTTGTAAACGTGGTAAGCGTTTATATTTCTCAAAGCAAAGTTTATTTGAATGGATTAAGGACGGCAGAAAAAAGACGTTGCAGAAACAGCCAGCGAAGCCGAAACCTACCTAAAAAAGAAAGGGGGT
>ERZ761590.150-NODE-150-length-10057-cov-16.108478_pt1 | contig 10057 bp, 27 predicted proteins | sample MGYA00511880_ERZ761590 | MGnify/ENA primary metagenome ERZ761590 (study PRJEB28899, sample SAMN03785555) | bioreactor sludge metagenome | biome: EBPR Sludge; feature: EBPR Bioreactor; material: 0.22µm filtered reactor supernatant | place: Saint Lucia: Queensland... | reverse complement strand
CTGGACCTTATAGTACTCTTCCTTAGCAGCCCGCACGACCTTCTCGTACTCTTCCAAAGCAGGCCGCTGGACCTTCTCGTACTCTTCCCAAGTAGGCCGCTGGACCTTCTCGTACTCTTCCCACATTTCCAGAGTAGCGGTCTTCTCAAAATACCACTCCATCCATCCGATGTTAGTACAGCTATCCCAAGCCGTCTGCGCATCCGGTTGCGTAGCAACCCACTCGCGCGCAGCCTTGCAGGCGTTCATCTTTTCGAGCTTCGTCAGGAATTCGGTGGTGGTCATGGGTAGCTTCTACAGGGAATCCTTCGTCTTGTCAATGGCTAACGTCTCCAGAAAAGACCATGCAAGCTTTTCGTTCCTGAAGTAGAGCAATTCGCCAGTATCTCCAAAATCTACTGCCCAAAAGCCGGGGTACGTACTGCTTGGGTCGGGCTTATCGAAAGGCACGTCACTCAGTTTACCCTTGACAATACCGTCCGCAAGAGCTTCAAGGAGGACGCGCGTGCCTGAAAACACCGTATCGCAAAAGCTATGCGGCACCTCTATCGACAGGGCGTATTTTGGACACATCCCTAAAGCTCTATCGTTTTTGTATAGCTCCATCCGCTTGCTGAGCGGCGCTCCTTCGTGAAACCAAGTAATTTTCTCAAATTCAACATCTTGGTCCACGCGAGTCCACCCGTTAACGGTAGCCTTGTCGTACTCCCGAACGTTGTCGAGTGAAAAGAAAACCCCCTTGACCCAAAAGCCGAAGTCGATTGCTGCACCTGAAAGAGCGCTTTCTAGTGTGGGGTGGATACGCCCAGTCACCCACCCTTTGTCGGTCTTGGTGAATCGAAGACCACGAACCTCAAACTTTTCAGGAATTGTCTTCATCGGTTGCCCTCAGGTTGGCGTTGTACTTCTCAGCCTTGTGCATTAGCTCGTGGCGCTCCCGTTCTTGCTCTAGGTAGTGGTGGTACGAAGGAGTTGCTCGCCCCTCCTTAGAAATCCTTGCGTGACAATTATAGCACACAGGCCCTGCCTCTATTCCAGCAAGGTCGCGAATGGCCAAGTAATGTACATTTACCGAATTGCCTGCACCACACACAGGACAGGCCACTCTTTCGTATGTTCTTACGACGAGCTTCTTCTTTTTAGCTTTGGCACCCATCTTGCCAGAAACCAGAGCGCCAAGAACGTAAAGGAACTGAACCATTTTCCCTCCTCTTTAACCGATTTCTACGATTGTGACAACTTCAGACTTGCCTTCGAGCCGCTCTGCGTACGTTTTCCCTTTCGGTCCAACAAAGTAATAGCCTGAGCCAATTTTGTAGGCCTGCCGAACCTCTTCCACAGAGGCGTTTTCATATTCGCACAAGTCTATACATTCCACAGTTGCTCGAAATCTCACTACATGGGCGTCGTCCGGAACGCCTTTCAGTCTTTCCTTGAGTTCTCCGACAGTCACTATCCGTCTCCAAACAGGTTGATGTTGTCGCGCCAAGTTCCGTCAGGGGCGCGCTCGATTTCTCTCATAACATTTCCACAGTTGTCTGTCAAGCGGACCTTTTGAAAACAACCGTCCTTGCGGCACGAATGGAAGTCAGCAAGAGCTTGCGCAAGGGTGGTGTGCTGCAGGGGGATTTCAGCTAAATTCTTTGTTTTTGCGGCAACTACGAACATTTTTCTTCCTGTGGTTAGAGGGTGGCGAGAAGGTTGCGCACCTTCTCGATTTCGTCAGCCGTGTGAACGGTTCCGCCAGCATTGATTTCCAGATACCAACGCAGGACGGCCTTGTGGTCGGGCAGGTCGTTGACGTGCCAATAAAAGTTCGGTCCAGAGCCAGAGGAAAGGCGGTCACCGTACTCTTTCCGGAAGTAGCCAAAGGCCTTGATTTCGTCGTTCAGGAAACGCAGCACTGCGTTGAGCCGCTGCTTCCCGTCCACGAGCACCATCTGGCCGTCCATGCTGCCGTTCCAGCCGGTGCAGTTGGTAAGAATGTCACCACCAGAAATGCCGCCTCGAAGCCTGTATTCCACGTAGGCGACCTGCTGCTCTTCTGTCCAGACATGAGCCCGCTGAAAGTCTGAATCTCCGAAATCGAAGTTGTAGTTCTTCTTGTATTCCGCAAGAGCTTCTTTGAGATACGCCCAGCTAATGTGGACGCGATAGTTGCCCCAGTCGGTCAGCTTTGGGATGCTCTTGAACGTGGGTGGGTGGGGCAGCTGTATGGTCATTCGGCACCTATATCACCTTTCTACCAAGAAGTCAAGCACCTTTTACGGACTGGGCATCAGCTTGCGGATGGCTGCGATGCGGACCTTCTCGTACTCTTCACGAGCAGGCTGCTTGACCTTCTCGTACTCTTCCCAAGCAGGCTGCTCGACCTTCTTGTACTCTTCCAAAGCAGGCTGCGTGACCTTCTTGTACTCTTCCCAAGCAGGCTGCTTGACCTTCTTGTACTCTTCCCAAGCAGGCTGCTTGACCTTCTGGTACTCTTCCCAAGCAGGCTGCGTGACCTTCTGGTACTCTTCCCAAGCAGGCTGCTTGACCTTCTTGTACTCTTCCAAAGCAGGCTGCTCGACCTTGTTGTACTCTTTCTCAGCAGCCTGCACGACCTTCTTGTACTCTTCCCGCACTTCTGCTGTAGCGGTCTTGTCGAAATACCAATGCAGCCAGCCAGAGTCGGTACAGCTGTCCCAAGCCGTTTGCGCATCCGGTTGCGCAGCAACCCACTCACGGGCAGGTTCGCATGCGCCCATCTTTTCGAGCTTGTTCAGGAGTTCGGTGGTGGTCATGGGTGCCTTTGTAGCAGGTTTAAGGGTGGGTGTCAATATGGCTTCTTGGGCGTGTAACCGTCAACCCCAGCCACGTTGTGGGGCTTGAGCTTGACTGGCTCGTCGTCCTCGTTTACTTCGTCTACTTCTAGGAAAAACCGACACGACGGTTCGAATCGGCGCTCGTGTTTGACCTCTTCTTCCGTGTAATGGAACACTCTGGCGCACTCCAAATCCACGAAACAGCCGTATTTGTCCAAGAATAACATTTCGTAGTCGTCGTAAATGACGTACGGCTTTTTTGGTAGCGTTTGTGTTTTCATTCGATTGTTTCCAGAACGGTGGCTTCAACGTGGTAGTAAATGTCGTACTCACTGGTCTTGTCAAAGTACTTGACGAACTTCTCTTCCGCCTCTTTGGGGTTATTGGCCTTGACGAGGCAGATTTCCTGCTCGGGCTTCCGTCCGTTCCGGCCCCTCTTCCATGTAGCGAGTGTACGAGATAGAGCCGCGAACAAGATAGAGGTTAGACATTTTGGTTTCCTTTTGAAAGAAGGCGTTCCAAGGAGTCTTCGCACTGGCGCTTGGCGTACTCGAAATTTCGCTCTTCACTCTTGGTGGGCACCCCAGAGTCAACGACATCCAGAGTTCCATCGGAAAGTGACAGCTTATTAACCTGCCAGAGTCCGTTGGAATAGGCCTCAAACAGATGGTCCCCGACCCTAGTAACGTGGATATTCTTGTTTTCGCCTGTCGGATGCCAGTACTTAATCCTGCTCATTTTTGTCCTCCCTAAGAGTGGACTCTGGTCAGAAAAGTCTGCCAGTGGATCGCCAGCCGGGGTACAAGTGTGTGTTTGGTCACGCAAATGTGCCCCGTGCTGTTCGGACCGCTCATTCGAATTTCGTCCCGGCCCCACACCAGCTTGCACCCCATCTTTTCGACCGGCTGCTTACGCATGCACTGGACGGCGTCTTTCAGCGCTTCCTCGTAGGCGATGGCAAGTGGCTGGGTGTTGGGCATGGATACGCTTGTACCATGTACCAAAAACGACGTCAACCTTATTCGCCATATCTGGCTAGTTACCTGCCGAAAAGCGGGCTTTCTGGTCACTTGTGGCGATTTGTGCGCCCCTCTCCACCTCTCGGATGATTTCTTCTACGATTGAAACAGAGCGCATCGCGAGAGGTACGGCAGTAACATTCGAGTTGTGTGCAAGCAGCCCGGAAGCTACCTGTACCGCTAAACGAACCTTTTCTGTATTTGAAATCACAACCACGTCATTCCTCCTGCAACTTCTGTAGGGCAAAGACTACCACTTCGGTTCGACGCAGCAACTTCTTGGCCATTTTTTGGTTTTCAAAGTCCCCCTGAGCGTGCCATCGCTTCCACTCGTCTAGCTGGTCCTGCCAGAACTCCCGAGCGGCTGCGATTTCCTTCTTTGTGGGCTTTTTCATGCTTTTGGTGTACCACACATTTGGGTTGTTGTCAACTAGAAAGGGATGTCGTCGTCGGGAGGTCCGGACCGTGGCTCATCTTTGGCTAGCTTTTCTCGGACGCTCTCGAAAAGCGCTTCCAAGGATGGGTGTAACTCTTTCTCGTCAAAGTTTACACGCAGACTCGTGTTAGATGGGGCATGAATAGCATAAGCGATTCGCTTGTCCACGTCTGTAGACCGCCAAGACTCTTCCTCGTAGGAGCGCTTGAAAATGCGCCCCTTTTGAATCTCGAATTCGTCTACGAAGTAGACCTCCTGCCCTAGCTCATACTTAAACATTTGCGTTCTCCTTATCCTTTGCGTCTAGCTTGCGCTTGACACTGGGGAAGAAAAAGTTTGCGACCTTATGGTGTACGCAGAGGTTCAACACCCACCACAACCTCGGAAGTCCGTCAGTGTTGTTTGCAGGAGCAACCGGGGCCTGACTGTGTGTTCTGGCCCGTTAAAAGAGCGTCGTGTCCCATCGGCAAACTGGAACCCCCATGACTCGCTCTGGAAGCTTTCAACGTAGTACGCGGCGATAAGCGAAATTGACCAGAAGAGACTGAAGAGAAAGGTCAAAAGCTTCACCTGCAGCGGGTCTCTTCGATTGGGCATGGATTCTTAGAAAGCCATGCCAACTGTGATAGCGTACGCAAACAACAGAAAGGTATACATCAGTCTTCTCCTATGGGGTTGCCGTAAAAGTCTTTGTGAGTCGTCAATAGCTCAAGTATTTCATGTGTGTCGAGTGATACCGGGTAACCCAAAGCAGCAGCTGTTTCGAGGTTGTCGCAAACTTCGGCCACCGCCCAACACCAATAGCACAACCTATCTTTGGACTGCGTGTATCTCCACTCGTCTAGGCCAGCGGGCCTCAACCCAATCCAACGCCTCCAGCGAGGGAACGTCCTTAGGTAGAAGCGGTACGCCCGCAAGCCAGCACGGTCGTGGTCTTTTGAAATGCGGGTACGATGAGCCTCAGCCATTTTGACTATCTCTTTTGGCTCAATCGAGGTGCGCATACATTTCTCCGTAGAGCTTGTCTACTTCCAGAAGACGCTTTTCGTTCCAGCACCATTCTCTATTCTCAAAAGTAGACTCCATGTCTTCTAATAGCACAGGCCACCGGGACTTGTCAATCCTTTCGTTCACCTTTTGCAAGGTGGTCAGCATGGACAGGCGACGGTAAAGGGCCTTACGCTGGTCCTTCGGCGGCAGGAATTGGTCTATTGCCTCCCTCACGCTTGGGTGGCCCACGGTCTGGTTTTCGAGGGCGGAAGAGTACCGCTCGTCTGGAATGAGTACCCCTATTGCGTTTGGTAGGCCATTGTCACGATACCACTGGACCCCGCACTGGCCACTGAGCATATGGACTTGAATTTTTGTAAATAGCTCTAAGTCCGTCATTCAGCCAAGCTCACTCTCCCAACCTTGTCGGGGCTTTTCTGGCGGCGTAGCTCTGCGTTAACGGCTTTTTCTCGCTCCACGGCTCTTTCCGCTGCGACTTCGCCTAGCGCAGTCGCAATCACATACAACAGATAGACCGCTAGCATCGGGTAGTAGGCAAAAGGGAAAAGTGTTCGAACAAGCGTTTCGCCAAAAAGACGGTTAGCGACCTCAAAATCTATCTCTTTGTCTTTGACTTCCAGCTTCTTCTTCACATAGCTGTACTTGGCAAAACCCCAGAACACCGAAAGAACTGCGTGGACAACGTACAAAACAAGTATGGTCATGCTTGCTCCTTAGCATGCTCTTGAGGGTTTGCCAAGCGCCCCCTTTCGCGAATGGTTTGCGCCATCTTTTCCCACTCTTCGCCTTCACAGCCCATCATTTCATACAAGACCGTGTCCGGTGCAAACCACGACATCCCATGGGCTGCAGAAAACGTTTGGTTGTCTTTCCAGCATGCCTCACAGGACTTCTGGCTGTCTACGCTTCCGTTTATCTCATAGGAGAGGAGTGCGTACTTCGAACCCGGAAGAATGGGGGCGTTACATGTATTGCACTTGTGTTGCTTGCGGGCCTTGCGGTTTTCGACTCTGGAAAACTTCGGGTCTTCGCCATCCGAAAAATCTAGGTCACACACGGCTCCTCCAGTATGAAAACTTTTACCTTCAGCTTGCGCCTCAAGGCCGCGCTTATCATGTGGCGGGTACCTCGACTCTTCCCATCCCAGACGGCGACCAAAACATCTGCGTACTCAGCCATTTGCACATTCCTTAGAAACCCGGCCTTCTTACCATGAGTGCTCCAGTCAGCGGGGAACCTCTTGATAGCTATACCGCGAGCTTTAGCCCACGCTTCTCCGTACGAGTCAACACCGCGAGCCCCACCGCTGACGACCTCGGTTATGTTAAAGTGGACCCGGCTCATAGCGCTCAAGAAGGCGCTTTCGGGCATATCTCTAGACCCGGCTATGATACACTTCAAGTGCTGGCCTTGTCGATTTTGTCAATGCACTCGACAACCTCCGTCCAGTCTCGGGCGCGTAAGCCCCACTGCTGGAAGCTGCGATTGTGCGGAGCGTCAAAAAGAATGGCGTCCAGCCCCTGCCACGAGCGCACGTTCTCGACATGGTCGTCCACAAGAATATCACCACTACGCCCCACCACATCCTTGCGGGTGCAGATGATGGTATTCTTATGCATTACGCTTCCGAAGTGCTCCTTAACCCATGCCTGCTTCTCAGAGGCGGCGGTAGTGGCTAGGCCGGAGGTCAGGAACAGTACGTCATGGCCGCGCCGCTGAAGCTCGTTAATACCCCGGTTTGCACCTCGGACAACCGGGAGGCTACGGAACAGCCCCGGCCTATCGAGAATGTGGAAAGCGTGCGGGTAGTTCTTTTCTACATCCCAATCACGAATGAAATCATCGGGAGCAACGCTAGTCTGAAGCTTCAGGTGTGGGTTGGCTCGCGCGTACAGATTGTAGAAAAAGCACCAGTCCGAAGCGAGGTCAGCCACTACGCCGTCGAGGTCTACGAAGATGCGCATTCTGACTCCTTTGACAGACTCTTCTTGTGAAGGTCGGCTGCTCTTACTGCCTGAATTGCCCTCGCGACGTCACATGCGCTTCGGATAACTTCCAGCTGATGCTTGAGGGCATCGTTTTCGGCCTGATAAGATTCCAGAAGATTGGCAATGTCGTTTAGGTTTTGTCGGGTGCGCTGCAGAACTTCCTGAACGCTATCGCGTTGCGCTTCTGCCAGCTGTAGCTTTGCTTCAAGTTCTTCGACGGTTCGCATTTGGCACCTATAGCACGTTTGTGGCGACAGCGCAAGTGGTTAGTCAAGGGCTTTTAGTGTAACGCATACCGTCGAAGACAATCATACCGTTTAGCTTTTCGTACAGGGATTCAAGTTCGTCAAGGTCCTTAGATGTACTAAACATGAGGAATTCATTGCGATGAAACAGTCTTAGCTCGTAAAGTGTACTGTTTAGATGCTCTACAATTTGAACAACAAGTCCGCCCTTACGGTCAATTTCCTTGACTACCCTTACTTCCTCAAAATCAAAATCACGCATGTGTTCTCCTTATGGACTAGGCATGAGCTTGCGGATGATTGCGATGCAGACCTTATCGTACTCTTCCCAAGCAGGCTGCGTGACCTTCTTGTACTCTTCCAAAGCAGCCCGCTCGACCTTCTGGTACTCTTCCCAAGCAGCCCGCTCGACCTTCTGGTACTCTTCCCAAGCAGGCTGCTCGACCTTCTTGTACTCTTCCCAAGCAGCCTGCTCGACCTTCTGGTACTCTTCCCAAGCAGCCCGCTTGACCTTGTTGTACTCTTCCACCATTTCCGGAGTAGCGGTCTTTTCAAAGTACCACCCCATCCAGCCAAAGTCGGTACAGCTGTCCCAAGCCGTTTGCGCATCCGGTTGCGTAGCAACCCAGTCGCGCGCAGGTTCGCAGGCGTCCATCTTTTCGAGCTTCGTCAGGAATTCGGTGGTGGTCATGGGTGCCTTTGTAGCAGGGTTAAGTGTTTTCTGTCAAGAGCTTTCCTGTGTTGCTGCAGGTCAGTGCGTACCAGTTGCCCGGTCCCGTATAAGCGTTTAGCTTGGTCGGGCCGTCGTCACCAACAACCTTCTTGTAGGCTATGCGCATAGCTCGCTCCGTATTGAACAGCACGATAGCTCTTCCCTCGGCAAGGACCTGATAGTCTCGGTCCACGTCCAAGAAGGAGGCCGCACCTAGCATGGCGTTAAAATCGTATTCAGGACCATTATACTTTATGTACAGCCCCCATTTAGCTGTGGCCTTGCACAGCACCATCAAAACATCGGAAGTTGAAAGCGGCTTCATCGCAGGGGCTCCAGCAGCACACTGAACTCTTCGAATCCGTACGCCACAACATCATCTTTATCCATGTGGACGCAAAGAAGGTTGTAGAGCTTCCTTGTCTTCCTTGCGTCCGGGTCAATGCGCAACTCTGCACATAAGTCACGGTACAGCTGCTCATCTAGTCGGGCTTGGTCTTCCCACTTCTTCTTGCGCGCGTCTAGCCTTGCGTCCCCCGAAAGGTGGCTGTAGCTTGGCAGTTTTGTGGTGTACTCGCCTGAAGTATATTGTTCGTAAACCGACACTCTGACCTCCTGAAGTTAAGGTAGCACGATTTGAGAGCCGCGTCTAGCAGAAACTTCATTGAACTTTTGCACGATTGCAGATTCAAGGTCTATTCCAACCCGTGCAGCCAAAAGGTCTAGGTAGAGGATGGCGTCAGCAATTTCCTTGCCTACCTCTTCGTTAGACAGCTTACCAGAAGTGTCTGCGTCTCGCTCTCGCTTTTTTAGGATGTTGCAAAGCTCTCCGACCTCCCCTGCAATGGCACACCCCCACTGCATTTCGGACCAGTCGGTAACCTCTTTTCCGAAGCCATCTTTGCAGCGGGCGACGTTCTTATTCCTAAGGTTCTGCAAAAAACTCACTCCGCTATTTCTCATGTCGTTAACTGCAACCATTAAGGAGTCTTTGATGGCCTGCTCAAAACAAGTTACGACTTCATCGTGCATTTGCCACCTCAACCGCAGTGTTTAAAAAACCTACAGCATCGTCTGCTGTAGAGGACTCATACGAATCGAATTCTTCTGGAGTCCCAACCTCCATTCCCTTACGCAAGTAATAGTAAGCCTCTCTGTAGGCGTCGTGGTAAGCGAACCCGGCAGCAGGTACAGCTGTAGCGTCCAGAACCGCTCTCTGAACAGCGCCCTGCAAGCTGAAGGAAACCGCCCTAGGGGAACCGTACCAAACGGGTAGCCCATTGGTGTCTCGTGCCTTTGCGTGCTTAGACAGACCTCCAGACACGATGAGACGCTTGGCTGCCGATAGAATTTCTGCGGGTTTGAAATTGTAGCTCATTTAATGGCTCCTAGTTTTTGTTTGTGCCTTCGATAAGAGAGATAACGAGAAAAGCAACGGTTGCGACCACGAGCGCAACGAAAATCAGCATTACCATTAGCGGTAAGACGAAAAACCAGAACACAAAGGCTGCAGGCCTCTTTAAGTAGCGCTTCTGATTACCAACGGTTACGTGTGGCGTAGGACCGAACAATGTAAAGACAAGTACAAGGGCGAGGTACATTGAGAGAAAGACAAAAGCAAGCATGGTGAGTCTCCTCTGACCGGGCTGAGGTGGATTCCTCAGCAGCGATGAACTACTTATACAGGGTTCTTAGAAAAAGTCAACCGCCTTTTTACGGATTCGGCATGAGCTTGCGGATGGTTGCGATGCAAGCCTTCTTGTACTCTTCCCAAGCAGGCTGCGTGACCTTCTTGTACTCTTCCCAAGCAGGCTGCGTGACCTTCTTGTACTCTTCCCAAGC
>ERZ761590.134-NODE-134-length-10968-cov-4.115367_pt1 | contig 10968 bp, 14 predicted proteins | sample MGYA00511880_ERZ761590 | MGnify/ENA primary metagenome ERZ761590 (study PRJEB28899, sample SAMN03785555) | bioreactor sludge metagenome | biome: EBPR Sludge; feature: EBPR Bioreactor; material: 0.22µm filtered reactor supernatant | place: Saint Lucia: Queensland... | reverse complement strand
AACCTGGACAGCGCCAAATGGGAGAGATTCATAGAAACTCTGGTTGAACTTTCAGGAAGAACTGGAACTCAGATTTTCATGGTTTCCCATTCTGGCTACAGGTTTGACCAAGTTTTTTCTGTCGCAAAGGTGGGAGTCTCTTCAAAAATTCATGAGAAAAACGCGGCATAGCTGAAAATAATTACGCTACAATTTCCACATGCAGATCGTCTTATCTATTGACCCAGGCTTGTCAGGAGGACTTTGTGCATTGGGAATTGATGAGACTACATCCAAGATCCAGAAGGTGCTCCATTTGGCTCCGATGCCCTGCACGGCAGACGGAAGGGTCGATGTCGTCGAAATACATAGGATCCTCAGAGCCCTCAAGCAGCGCGGTTCGGTATTCGTCGCTCTGGAAAGAGCGCAGGCGATGCACAAAGCGTCTGCCCCCGGAATGGTTCATAGGGATGGCTCAAAGCAGGCGTTCACTACGGGCAGGAACTACGGCAGGCTCGAAGCCCTTGTTGAAGTCCTCAAGGTTCCGCATGTGATGTTCACCCCTGCCAAGTGGCAGAATGCCATGTTTAAGGGATTGAGCGACAATCTCAACACAAAAGAGAAGTCTGTGCTGACTGTGGAAAGGCGTCTGCCTTCTGTCAATCTGCTTGCATCTAAGAGAAGCAGAAAGCCTCACGATGGGATGGCAGACGCCGCCTGCATTGGACTCTACGCCGTTGGACTCATCAAGGCAGGAGAGATCAGTGTCTAAACCAGTGGAGTCCAGTCTAAGCAAGATTGACGCAAAGGCAGCCAGGCGGTTGAAAAAGCCACAGGAAGACTCACGTGTCGCCAAGGGCATGTGGAAGGTGCGTGAGCTTTACATTACTGAAAACCTGCATCTGGAAACATTGGAGGTCACAGATGAGCTGTGTGAGCGTGCTGGATTGACAGCCGAGCTGGCAGAAGAGTTCGATTATGCATCGTGGGTGCCTTCAGTTCTGAGCGCCATCAGGATGATGAACTGGGACTACCATCGGCAGACCAATCATCTGAAGTTCATGCAGGGCTACCAAAGCTCTCTGGAGGAAAGCGCCAAAAAGCTGGGAGAAACGGCCGCCATGAAAGCCGCTTCTTTGGTGGAAAAGAACTACGGACTGCTGAACGAGCTTTTTGAGCAGATAGTTCCAGCCCTGTTCGCACGCCTCCCTGAGATGACGGTCAAAGAGCAGCTCTCAGTGCTCAAGGACGGCATGTCATGGGTTTCAAAACAGCAGGAGCTGCAGCTTAAAGTCATGCTTGCGAAGCTCGATGAAAACCCGAAGGGCGGCGCTACTCCTGAGATGCAGAAGCTCATCGACATTTTGAAGGAGAGAGGAGCTTTGGCCACCATCATCACTGGCTTGGGAAGTGAAGACATCATGTCTGCCTCTCAGTTCCTTGACACTGAGGCCGAACGAGCCCGAGAGTTGAATGAGATGGAGGAAGCGATCTCACGGGATGTTTCAGTGCGCACGAAGTCTGTAGAGGAGGGCTGATGGCAGTAAAGCTGAGGAAGAAAAAGAACACTGTAGCCGAACAGTTGGGAGCCAGGGCAAAGAAAATCAGGAACTCAAGGCTGGCAGGAGTGACTGCCAAGCAGGTTCTCGATGCCACGGCTCAGATGAAAGAGACGGGGATTGACCCGTCATCTGTGTCGGTCATCCTGAGAAAAGCTGTGTTCGACCACAGCGCCCCAAAAACAACCAAAGAACTCTATGATTACATTGTCGCGGTGTACGGAGTTCACATTCCCTACAAAGCGGCAAGCCCGGAGCACAATGCGCCTTTCGAGGCAATCGCCTCCATCTACTTCCGAAGGCACAGCCGAATCCTTGTCATGGGTCCTCGAAACTCAGGCAAGACTCTCAACCTGGCCATCGTCTCCAACGTGACAGCGAAGCATGTTGGAGGATCTCAGTGGGTGCATGCCGCAGCTCTTAAGTCGCAGGCAGCCGTCGTGGGCGCCTACCTGGAGAACTTCAGGAAGGATCCGGTGCATGGGCAGAACTTCACCCATGAAACCTATAAGAGCCAGGTCTCATACAAGAACGGCAGCCGCTGGTATCTGGTCTCTGGAACGGCCACAGGACTGAACTCCCACCATCCTGAAGTCCTCTCTTTGGATGAGATTGAATGGTGGCCATCGAATGCTATTGACCAGGCATGGGCGGTTCCCACACAGAGAAATGGATGGCTGGATCTCCTGGCTGCGGCATCCACAAGACAGAGGAGCTACGGGCTCATGTCCTATCTGTGGAACAACGCCAAGGACCTGAACATCAAGCAGTTCTCATGGACAATTTTTGAGTGCATGAAGCCTTGCAGAACATGCGTGGCTTTGGATGAGCACCCTCACGGCACAGACGAACAGAGAAACAAGTCATGCCCGCTATGGGAAGACTGTCTGGGAGTTCTAGGCAGAAACTGTGCAGGATTCATCCCCAGAAGCAAGGTCATCGAAAACAAGATGAACCGGAAAGACATCTGGGATGCGCAGTACATGTGCCGCACTCCTCCGAGCACAGGCCTTGTCTTCTACAACTTCGACACTTCTCCAGCCATCATGGACTCCTCTGGCGTCTTTTTGGGAGGTGGAAACATCTGGGCATGGGAGTACACACCGGCCCTTCCTTATGAAGTCTGGTTCGACCCTGCTGAAGGGAAGACCGCAGTGTTCTACTTTGTTCAAAAGGATCCAAGATACGGCTACCTCTTCGTCTTTGACATGCTCGTCATCTACAACTGCGCCCATGACGAAATTGCCAAGTCGAAGCTCTACGACTACATCGTCACAAGAAAGTACGGCTTGGCCATGCCGAAGGAGGTTGTTGTAGACCCACACAAGCCAGAAACCAGAAAACTGTTTGCCGACGGCGACCCAATAGCCACTATGGGATCCAGGCACAAGTTCAATGCTGTGGCTCCGAGAATGCCCAGAGGGAGCGGAGGGGCCGGCAGGAATGAAGAGATCAAAGTCACCATCCCGCTGCTGCACTCCTACATTCTTGACGGAAGAAACAGGAGGCACCTTTTCTTCCACCCAAGATGCAAGGATGGGTACGCCAAGGGAATCACACAGCACAACTACCCGATAGACAAGAATTCTGGAGAAGTGAGGGTGGACTCCAACCCTGTGCCTGATGCCAGCAAAGACTTCGTGGATCCGCTGAGATACGGTGTGGTCTACGATGCAGCTCGCGGTGGAGGTCCAAAAGCCGACTCACAGAAGAACGCCATCTATGAGAAGATGAAGGAACTTGATAGGCGCCGAAGCTGAGGGCTACACTCCCTGACATGGCTGAAATCACCATCACCATTGCATCAGGGGATGAGACTCCTGTCGTTGTCACTGTGCCGGAGGACATGGCCACCGAGATGCTTCAAAAGGTTGAGGGCTATGCTTCCGAAGCCTTGATGTCCGAAGAAGAAAAACTGCTTGAGATTTCTCCTCTCTACTGCGTTGGGATGCTGGCCCGGGCCACCCTAGCAGACATCATTTCAGGAGGCCTGGAGGATGCAGGAGCAGTCAGAAAATGGGCCATCGAAGCAGTGGCAATCGAGGAAGGCGCCGAATGAGGAAGCCTTCGGTTTTGAAGTTTCCAGAGCCTTTTGACGGTGATGCTCTCAAATTCCTGCATCAGGTGAGGGACTCGGCCGCTCGACAGGAGACTGCAGAAGTGTTTCGATGGTTCAAAGAAGCGCTTGCCGCCGGAATGTTCTCATGGACAGGAAACACTCAGCAGGAGTTCGAGGCCACTTATCTGCTGATAGGACTGCTGGGAGGTGAGAATGTGACAGTTGAGTACGAACACTTTCTCACCGTGGCCGAAGAGATCTTTGGGAAAGAAAAAGACCAGGACTCCGTGTTTTCCTTCATGGAAAAGCTGATGGACAAGACGGCGCAGCAGGAATCAGATGCGGGTTTGATGAAAGTGTTCGGCCTGGTGGCCCTGTCTCCCATCATTCTCGCAATTTTCGAGAACTGCGGGATCGTGTTCACTCCCGACAATCTTCAAAAGACGGGGCACATGCACCGCTTATGCGGCGCGTGCGCCCAATCGAAGCAGGAAATCATTGCTGCTCTGCGAGAGCTGCGGCTATCTCAGACAGCGACACCTGCTCTTCCTGGCTTGTAGGAAGGTTCAGTCGCTCCTTAATCAGCATGGAGGGCAGTGAGAAGGTGAAAATCAACCGCTTGCTGTCACTGTCTTTTCGAGCGCCTACCAGCGGGATGGAAGCGCCGTCAATCATCTCAGGCATCCCCTGAAATATGAAAGTAGGAAAGCGGCCAAAGCCAAAGGGAGTTTCGGCCGCTTCCCATCCCTGTGGAATTTCTCCACTGACAGGCATGATTTCCAGATAGTCGCCGCAGATCTTGAAGGCTGCTTTTGAAGCAGATCCCATGGCCCGGAACCACTGGCTGGTGAAAATGTTCACCCTCCAAGCAATTTTGTCCCGCAGCTTATATGCGGTGAGCTTCTGTTCTGTCCTCATGTGGTGGAGATTCCTTTTGACTGGTGGACGAACGCTAGAAACGTCCGCACTTTCTTGTCATACGTCGGGCCGGAAATTCGGTGCTTCAGCCTCATGTCATCGGGCAGTGCATCTACGGCACGCTGGCTTTTGTTTAGAAAGTGGTCGAAGAAAAAGTTGCAGGCCAGAAAAGCATTCTGCAGGTTTGTCTCGCAGCATCCAACCTTTTGAGCCCTGCGAACGCAAAGGTCTTCAATGGTCTCGAACTGGGAGATGATGCCGCCGCTGTTTTCCTGATCCAGGAAGTCTTCTTCAAGCCCGAAGACATGCTCCCTGATGAACTGCCTGAAGAGGGTGAAGGACTTGATTCTGCGCCTCTCCCATTCTTCAAGCCTCTGCTGGTGGAGGCTCACCTTATTGACTGCCTGAACGGCCGCTGACACAAGCTGCTCCTGCTTCGCCTGTATGTCTCCCGAGTGCTTGACAGGCTTGAATCGGCACTTGTCTTTTGATGTGCTGACGATCATCGTCTCACTGCTTGTAGTGCAGGCGATGGGGAGGAGGGAGGTCTTGCCGTCAGCGCCAGACAGAAGGCTGATCCTCTTCCGGTACTCGACGCCGAGAGAGGTGTACGGGGCGCCAAACTCTACCGCCGCATACTGCAGGCGGCTCTTGTCCATCTCACCGGCGCTTACCACCTTCCCTCCAGTGGCCTGGCACACCCCCTCCAGCATGTCCCAGAAGTCGGAAGGCTGCACCACCTGATAGGAGGGGCTGACGAGGCCGAGCACTTCGCAGGTGTCCGACCTGACTAGGGCTACGGATTGAATGACAGGCAGCATGATGGACGTGCCGTCGCTGTCCACTTCAAGCTCACAGAAGAGAGGCTTGGCCTCGATCTGCCAAGCAAGGCGCTGCTGTCGGGCCTCCTCAACACTCATCGGTTCAGGCAGCTCCAGTGGATCAATGTATGTCGCCATGACTCTTTGATGATACTGGCTGTAGGGGCATCGCATGAGGGCTAAGGCCTAGAGCCGGGACTTTAGACCTACTTTATTTCTACAGGCAGTAGAAATAAACGGCTATTTTTGGCTCATTTTCAGCCTTTTGGAAAATCACTTGATAATTCGCATTTACATCACGTACATTGGCGATGCGATGGCAGACAAGCTTAATCGAAAACTCCTTGACGAAAGACTCGACGCGGTGTCAGTTGAACTGCTCGAAGTCACGACTGAGGCTGGATCCAGCCTCAGCATCGACCCATTCTCACTCCACGGCTTCGGTGAAGCCATCAGCGCTGCGCAGGAGCTTGACGACGAGCACACTCTTGAGCAGAGGCTCCAGGTCTTCATGGAGACGTGGACATCTCTCCGGCGTCCTGAATTCATCAATGCCCGCTTCGGCCTCACTGACAAGTCCCTGCGTGTGGCCTACTCAGTAGCTGAGTCGCCGCAGGGGGTTGAAGTGCCAATCACTGTCTACGCCTGCGATCCTCCTGAAGTGGATGGTGAAACAGCCGATCATTCCAAGTTCGATGTCATTGACGGCAATACCCGTCTTCTCGGAATTGCCATCGCCCTGCTCACGGACACCAAGAGGTGCATCAGTGAAATGCTCCCGGTTCCGTGCGACGAGTTCACAGGCAGCGTTCACAGCGCCATGGCCTACGCCTCCACTGTCAACTTCATCCGCCAGGACGCCTGGAGCGACCAGGAGATGGCCAGCCATATCAATCGGATGATCGAGACAGGAATCAAGGCGAAGGACATCCCCGGCATCCTGGCTCTTGACGACTCATTCAACAAGACTCGCATTGGCAAGATCATCAAGCTGGCCAAAGACGCCCCTGCCCTCCTCGAAGCCGTTGGAGAGGGAACCATCATGGTCCCCACCGCCGAGCAGGTGGCCGCAGTCACCGACGACCCAGAAGAGCAGCGAGAGTTGGCAGACAAGATTGCTGTCAGAACTGCTGAGAGGGAAGCTGAGCTGCGGCAGGCAAACATCAAGAAGCAGGAGGAAGAGAGGGCAGCCAAGGACACACGGGGCAGAAAGCCGTCTGGCGGCCGATCTGACGCAGTGCAGTCTCAGGCCCGCGCACAGGCCACTGAGGACATCCTGGGAGGCAGAGCCTCCAGAGGTGGTTCAGGCTCCCCAATGAGCTTCCAGGCCTTGGAAAACAGGCTTGTGCAGACCTACGCTGAAGTCCTGCACCTCTTCACTCTTGCCATGTTCTCCTACCGCCCATGCCCGGCCTCTGAGGTGGAAGCCGCCAAGGTGGACCTTGATGAGTGGACCTCCTACATCGTGCGCTTTGCTGGCGCCGAGGCCAGGATGCTTGCCTTCTGTGAAGCCTGCAAGCTCAAGCCAAGAGAAGACCTTGACGCCTCCAGCATCTATGAGATGCTTGGCTACAGCGCCAAGCGCATCAAGGACGGCGCCGTTGATGAGGAGGATGTCCTGCTTGTCACGTCCCTGCTTGCTGTCAGAACGTCCATCTCCAGCGAGGCGCGTCACCGAAGGCGTGTGACCGTTGGAGGAAGGGCAGACATGCCCCTGGAGAGCCTGGAAGAGGAAGCATGGAAGGCCCTTGGCCTGCCGCTGCAGCCTGCTGAGAAGAGGGAGGCTGTCGTCCGCAAGAAGGTGGAGACAGTGTCCGATCCAGACGCTCCGAAGAAGGGCAGAGGACGCCCCAGGAAGGAGCAGCCAGCTGCGCCTGCAGAGGAGGCTGAGGCCCCCAAGAGAGGCAGAGGACGCCCCAGGAAGGAACAGCCTGCCACTGAGGCCCCTGCTAAGGAAGAGGCCGTAGAGGAGGCTCCAGTCAAGAAGCCTGCCAAGGCTCAGAAGCCAAAGCCCGCCAAGGAAGAAGAGGCCGATCAGCCCGCTCCCAAGAAGAAGGGTAGGAAGCCAAAGGAGGAGAAGGAAGTGACTGATCTTCGTGTGTCGGCCGTGCCGAAGGCATCGAAGGATGAAGACGAAGACGCATTCGGTGACGATGACGACTCAACGGTCCTGTCTGGCGGCGCCGATGTTGACGACGACATCGAAGACATTTAATCTCTTTCAACCCTGACCATCGTGCGAGGCCGGCGCAATATCCGGCCAAACCAACACAATGATTGACCAGTTTACAGACCAGGAGCTTGCCGAAAAGTTCAGAGAGGCAAGAAAGTTCGATCTCCCAACCTCCTCCCACGTGGCTGAAGTGAGGGAGTCACTTGCTTTTGAAGGATCGCAGGACGCGCACATCCTTTTCTGCAAGTTCAACAACGGCAGCTACTATGCCTATGATGTCGGCGCCGAAGTGATCGCTGATCTTGAAGAGAAAAGCCAGGAAGGAGGGTTCAGCATTGGCAAGTGGATCCACTCTGCCTTGAGGAACGCACAGGTGCCCTGCCGCTCCTTTGACGTGGAAGAGGAAGAAGAGGAGGAATCGGCTCCCGCTCCTCCTGCCAGAAGGAAAAGAGGATGATGACAGTCCGCGAGTTCATTTACATAGGCCGGAGGCTCGTGGAGGCAGAAAGCGTTCCCGGCATTAAAAAACTGGCCTTTGCCTATGCTGTCAGCTCTCTAGAAGGTGCTGATGAGTCCTTCAGAATCTTCTACACCAAGACACAGATCACTGAGCTGCCTGTCGGAGCTGTGTTTCAGGCATGGGCCTCTGACAGCTTTCCACCGCAGGTGGAGGAAGATGACGGGGACGGCGCTGTCCTCCAATATGGGATCTACCCCAACAGGCTGAAAAGAGATGAGTGGGTGCTGCAGGACATCATGGCCCACGTGGAGTCCGAAGCCATGGAGGCAGCAGGCTTGGAGGCTTCTGTCAGAGGGCAGGCGCCGTTTCAAGCCTTCATGCACCCGCTCAAAAAGCTCATGGTGCATCGAAGCATGACCCCTTCTTTGAGGAGAGCTGTCGTCAGCGCCGTGGTTGCGGAACTGACAGAAATCTCTTCATAAAATCGTGGCTGCGACCTTTATATGGATCAGTTTTTGTTCTAAACAGCGGCGATGTCATTTGTTTTCGGCTCAATAATCGAAATTCTCAGCGAAAAACAGCGAAAAACACGAGAAGTCTCTCCCGATTTTTGAGCCTAAAACTTTCCACTCTTTTGTTGTGCCCATAATTGGCTATGGCTTTCAAGCTCAATTCCAGCTTCCTTGTCATCGCTCTCCAGGGAGTGATCGCCGCTGCTGTTGACGACAACGACAAAGAGATCACAGAGGCCGTAGCCTCCGCTTTGACCATCAAAGAAGCAGACCATCGAAGGCTCTGCCAGGCGGCCGGCATCAAGGACGAGCAGACAGTGAAATCCCTCTCCAAGAAAAGGACTGCAATGGCCGCCGCAATGGCTGACTATCTTTCATCCATCATCAAAGAGGGAGTGCGAAGAAAAACATAGCGGGGTAAAGTTCCATCAGAGAAGGGGTGAAGCCCTTCCTAGACGGAACCAATTCCTCACGCGGAACAGAATGGGAGGCTTCTCACCAGGGGCCTCCACTTTTTTGAGAGAACAAGCCATGCCACAAGATCAAGTCAATCATCCTTCACACTATGCCTCCCAAGGGAAGATCGAGTGCATCGAAGTCCTGGAGCAGCTCGCGCAGGACGGAGAGGACTTCTGCATCCTCAATGCCCTCAAGTACCTGTGGCGCTGGAGGCACAAGAACGGCGTCCAAGACCTTGAAAAGGCCGTCTGGTACATCCAGAGGGTTATCAATCGCCACAAGCCGAAAGAGGCTCCACACAAGCCGAAAGAGGCTTCAGCTCCTTTCTCAGGCGCCCCTTTCTCAGGCGGTCCCTTCTTGCAGGATGTGCCCAGGCTGTGGAGTGTCACCGATAAGAACAAGAATCCCAAGAACCCATCCGTAGACTCAACGGAACCCCCCGTGCAACCATAGAGAAGTGATGATGTCATCTCCTGAATTGGTGGAATTCATGCTGCTGGCCGTGCGGATCAAGGGGAGGCTCCATCCCATTGTGACAGGCCGTGGAAGCGCCGTACAGCTCGGCTACGTCTCGTGGATGGGGAGGCCTCTGCCCAGCGCGGCAGACGTGCTGAAGCGTGCCCTCATTGAAGAGGAGGATGCTGTTGCCAGCGGAGCCCTGGAGGACTTTGGCGACTCCTCCTGCGTCTTCATCGTCTCTGAAAAACATAGGGGGGACAAGACTGAAAACCATAGGGGACCGCAAAAACATAGGGGGTGTGATGACGACTTCTATGAAATTGTGGAGATCAATGAGAAGACACAGCTCGGATTTCTCCCCTTCGTCCTTCAAAAAGAGGGCCGACACAAGTGGCTGGAAATCTTCACCCCAGAAGAGCTTGAAGAGCTTGAGACCGAGATGCTTGGGGCCGTGTCAGGAGCCCTCAACCTCATTGTCCTGGCAGGACCGTGCGATGGGTTCACGGACGGCATCAAAGTCTACAGGACCTGCTGGAAGGTCAAAGGGGGAGTCAATGGCTGAAGGCATGGAGCTTCACGGTGAGGTGAAGTTTGAGAGGTCTCCCTATGAGCTGGTTCTTCAGTACGGGGAGGAGAACCTCACCTACAGCATCTCTGACGATGCCATGAGGATCGTGGTGATGAGCCCGAAAGGAAACACGTCCGGCGTCTTCACCGTGGCAGGACTGCTTGCCGGGGCGCAGGGAAGCATCACAGCCCCTCTTCTCGTGGACAAGGACGGGATAGCCCTCATAGGCCGAAACAAGTGCTATGACGCGGCCGTGAAGTTTTGGATGGAGTCTGTGGCTCCCGTGTCTGAGATCTCAGCCAGGCTTGGCTCATCGGTAGAGTACATCAGGAATCGAGCCTTTAGGAACGCTGCCTGCAAGGGAGTGAAGCTCCTGAAAGTCCATGGAAGGATTTACTGCCTTAAGCGCGACCTTCCAGCCGATTTCACCTGATTTCGGCTCAATTCAAGAAAAAGGCTGCTGGGCGATTTCACCTGATTTCGGCCCAGCAGCATCATTTGTTTTCGGCTCAACAATTTCATCTGTTTTCGGCTCAACTAGGATCTTTTTGGCCCAAACCTAAACCCATCCAAACCTATTCCCCGCCTGCACACCCACCTACCTATGCGCAGTCAGTACCTACAAACCTGGCATACCTCTACTTTGTAGGTAGGGGTGCCTGCTCCGGTTTGGGGCTCCAATGGAGCAGCTATATACGTATGGTACACGTGTCTACTAGTTCTACTAGTCTGTCTGGGTCCTGGGACCCCTCTAGCGTCATGCTGCGCTACCTGGGTAAGCTAGGCCCATATCGCGCAGCGGCTGCATGGAGACCGGGAGGGTTTAGAAAAAAATCCTCAGAAAAAAATCCAGAAAAAGCTGCGAGAAACTTCGGAAGAAAAATCCGATAAGGAAAGAAAAAATGAAGCAGAGACTTCACAAAATTGAAAACAAAATCTCCCGCGACGGCGGGAACTTCGCCCTTTTTTCCAGGGGGGCGGCCGAAGGCTCTAAGAAATTT
>ERZ761590.133-NODE-133-length-11039-cov-4.274035_pt1 | contig 11039 bp, 10 predicted proteins | sample MGYA00511880_ERZ761590 | MGnify/ENA primary metagenome ERZ761590 (study PRJEB28899, sample SAMN03785555) | bioreactor sludge metagenome | biome: EBPR Sludge; feature: EBPR Bioreactor; material: 0.22µm filtered reactor supernatant | place: Saint Lucia: Queensland... | reverse complement strand
GCTCGAGAGTGGCCTCAGCAAGATCTTTTGCCCAGGTTGGCTTACCGATTTCGTCGGTAACACCTTTTACTTTACCAGACTTTCCCAATTCTATCATCAATTCAACAAAGCTTTTTTTGGCTGTTTTGGTAGCTGGTTTGCCGTAAAGCCACTCTGTTCGGATGATAAAATATTTACCCCCAACTTCTTGAATTGCCTTTTCGCCGAGCAATTTACTTTCGCCATATTTATTGACGGGATTGGTTAGAGCTTCTTCGGAATAGCCTTCAGCATTAGTCCCATCGAACACCATTCCTGTGCTGAAGTGAATTAAAGTTGAATTAGATTCCCTGCAAGCTTCGGCTAAATTTTTTACAGCGTCTGCGTTTAATAATTTTGCGGAATCAAAATCTGTTTCTGCACCGTCAACATTAGTGTATGCCGAGCAATTAATTACCACTTCAAAATTATGCTGGTGAATGAAATTTTTTGTTGATTCAAAATCGGTTACATCAAAATCAGGACGGTCGGCGAGAGCGATGTTATTCTTGGGAACAAGTTTGGCAAATTCGGAACCCAAAGTACCACGACTACCGATTAGTAAAATGTTAGACATGGTATTTAATTAAATTTATTTGGAAAAACTTCTCGCAACAATGGATGTTGTTTATCTGCGTCGGACACAATCGGTTCTGTAGTTTGCCAGTTAATTCCTAAGTCGGGATCTTGAAAATTAACATAAGTCTCTTTCCCTGGTGCCCAGTAGTCAGTTGTGAGATAGCAGTAGTCGGCTATATCGCTGGTGACAACGAAAGCGTTGCCCATTCCGGCTGGAACGAATACACTTCGGAAATTTTCTTCTCCTAAAGCTATCGAAATATGTTTGCCGAAAGTTTCAGAATCAGGACGAGTATCAACAACAACTTGTTGAACGTTACCTCTGTACACAGTTACCAATTTATTCCACGGCGCTATGTGAATGCCTCGCAGTATATTTTTTTCGGAGCGTGAGTGATTGGTTTGGACTGGTTCAAAAGAAAAACCTAAACGAGTATCCAAGTCAGTTTTACGGTAGAGCTCGCGAAAGAAACCGCGTTCGTCGCCATGGACAGGGCGCTCTATAATAAATACTCCAGCTAACTCAGTTTCAGTTATGTAATCTTGATTTTGTTCGGACATAGAAATCTATTTTAAAACTTCCTCACCCTTAGTTTGATAAAACTGCTCACTTTCTTCGGCCAGTGGTTTCCACCAAGACTGATTATTTTTGTACCACTCAACTGTTTGCTCGAGCCATTCATCAAAAGTATGTTGTGGTTCCCAGCCAAGCTCTTTATTAATCTTAGTCCAATCGACATCGTATTTAACATCATGACCTGGGCGGTCGGTGACAAGTTCAATTCGATCTTCTGGTAAATCCATAATCTTTAGTAACTTGTGAGCGACTTCAATGTTGCTAATTCCTTTTGCTAAACCACCAACGCAGTAAGTTTCGCCGAGTTTGCCTTTTTGTAAAATTAAATCTATTGCGCGGCAATGGTCATTAACATGAAGCCAGTCGCGAACTTGATTACCTGGTGTGTACAATCGAATATTTTCACCTTGCAACAATCTTATAATGGAGCGGGGGATAAACTTTTCAGGATAGTGATACGGTCCAAAGTTGTTACTGCAGTTACTAATCGTGATTGGTAAACCAAAAGTGTGAGCGTAAGCACGCACCATGTGATCCGAACCAGCTTTGCTCGCTGAATAAGGGCTACTTGGTTTGTAAGAAGAGTCTTCGTTGAACTTCCAATCTGCTTCAAGTGGGATATCTCCAAAAACTTCATCAGTTGAAATGTGATGAAAGCGTGAAATTTTTAATCGACGGGCGGTTTCAAGTAACACGTGAGTTCCTAGTGCGTTCGATCGCGTGAATACATACGGGTCATGAATACTGCGGTCTACATGAGACTCTGCCGCAAAATGAACAACGCAATCTACTCCTGTCATCACTTTCGCAACCAATTCTTCGTCTATAATATCGCCTTCAACAAAATTGATTTTGTCCTTAATTGAATCTAGCGTCGATAAATTCCCAGCGTAGGTGAGTTTATCTAAAACGGTAATCTCATCTTCGGGATGAGTTTTTACCCAGTAGTGAACAAAATTAGAGCCAATAAACCCAGCTCCGCCTGTAATTAATAGTTTCATATAATTCATTTTAACAAACCCGAAGCAAACAAAAAAGCGGACAAAAATCGTCCGCAAGACTTACTTGGCATGAATATGATTATCTCGATTGATTGATGTCATAAATCGATCGCAGGCTTCCATGCCAAAGCAGGCGAAAATCATTAAAGTAGTAAGCAGTACTGGCTTCAACAGCCGAAAAATACTTTCCCATATTTTATTTTGCATAAATCCTCCTGCCTCCTCAATGTTGTATAGTATAGACGATTTTAGATTTTGGTCAATGCTGTGGGCTCGGTTGATGAAGTTTGATAAACTGTACTTATGGCAAAAGTCGCTCTGATACAAGTGATTTACAATTCGCTCAGATTTATTCCTAAGGTTTTTCCAGCGGTTTTAGCGCAGTCTCATCCGGACTGTGATTTTTATGTAGTGGTTGCGGCGAATGATGATGGTGGTAAAGAATACATTCAGAAACACTACCCTCAAGTTAAGATTATTGACCCTGGTTACAATATTGGTTTTTCAAAAGGACACAATGAATTATTTGCTTCAATCGACGCTGACTTTTTTCAATTGATTAATCCTGATTTAGTGGTTACTCCAAACTTTGTGGAAGAAATGTTGAAACCATTTGATAACCCTAAAGTTGGAGCAGTTAGTGGGAAAATCCTTCGATATGATTTTGAGAAAGACGAGCCAACAAACTTTATTGATACAACAGGTGTAGTGATTCAGAAATCAGGTCGCGGCCGCGATCGTGGCCAGCACGAACTAGACGAAGGTCAATACGACAGGCTCACCAATATTATCGCGGTTAGTGGTGCGGCCGCTATGTATCGCAAAGCTGCCTTAGAAGATGTGAAATATTTACGTGCTGATGGTCGCATTGAATATTTCGACGAAGATTTCCATTCTTATTGGGAAGATGTTGATTTGTCTTGGCGTATGGTTAACCGCGCTTGGAAAATTAAGTACGCTCCAGATGCCGTTGCATATCATGGACGTGCCGCTGGTTCAAATAAAGGCGGTTATAAAAAAGTTTTTTCGTTCATCAAACATCACCGTGCAATACCCGAGCGAATTCGCAAACTTAATTACAAAAACCACTTGTTTCTGTTTATTAAAAATTCACCGCACTGGTATTGGCAATTTTTTGCTCGCGAATTCTTTTACAATTGCTATGTGTTGATTTTAGAAACATCAACCCTAAAAGTTCTTCCGCAATTTTTTCGTCAATTGCCAACAATGTGGCGAAAGCGAAAATACATTCAACGTCATCGTAAAATCTCAGTTGATGAGATGGAGAAATTATTTTCATGAAACTCTCAGTAATTATAGTGCCGTATAAATGTAAAGATGTGCTCGATGTAACTTTGGAAGCAGTCTATGCTTCGAAAGTTAATTTTGATTATGAAGTAATCATTTTGGATAACGATTCAAATGACGGCACAGTCGAAATGGTTAACGAAAAATATTTGAGTAAGCCAGAAATTGCCGCACGAACAAAATTTATTGAGAATGGCGCTAACTTAGGTTTTCCGAAAGCCAATAACATCGGAATGAAACAGGCCAAGGGTGAATACATCTTATTACTAAACCCTGACACTAAAGTTGATTCAGATAATTTCCAAGTTATGATGGATTTTATGGAGTCACGACCTGATGTTGGAATCTCAACTTGTAAGTTGATGTTAGCAAGTGGGGGAATAGACCCAGCATCCCGTCGAAGCGAGCCTGATCCGAAAACTGCTTTTTATCGACTTAGCGGTTTGCAATATTTATTCCCAAAAAAATTTGGCACTTACAATGTGTTAAATAGTAATCTTGATGAAGAAAGCGAACTTGATGCGTGTGTCGGTGCGTATATGTTCATCAGTAGGGCTTGTTACGAAAAAACCGGCGGCTTCGACGAACGCTTTTATATGTACGGTGAAGATTTAGATTTATGTAAGCAAGCTCGTGAGCTTGGCTTTAAAGTATGGTATTACCCAAAAACAAGTTGTCTACATTTTAAGGGGCAATCTTCAAAACGCGCACCGCAGTTGGCGCTATATGCTTTTCATGATGCAATGTGGATTTATTACGACAAGCATTACCGAAAGCAATACAATTTTCTGATGGATAGTTTTGTTTATGCAGGTGTTTGGGGAAGATATTACTGGAAGAGTTTCCGAAATTTACTTCGCCCAAAATCGGAAAAGTTTGTGAGCAAATAATTTATTTCTCATTTCGTTTTACGCTTGGGGTTGACTATGTGCTATAATTGTTGTAGAATAATATTTAATTTCTCTAAATTTTCATAAGATGCCAGACGATAAGAAAAATTTGCATGCTACTGATGGGGTTGCTGATTTACTTAATATGGGCAAAACCGAAGGTTATAAATCTGAAGATTCAGTGGCAGCTGAGGCTAGTTCAGAACGCGATACCGGTGGTTCAGCTATTAACTACGCCGAAAAATCTGTCACTGCTCCATCTAATCTTCCTATAGCGGAATCTTCTATTTCAGAATTACCGAAAGAGTTACAGCCAGTTGAACCAGTTGAAATCAAACCGGAAGGTGAAATTTCTGCTAAAGATTTTGAGACGGCCAGTTTAAAATCAATGCCCGACTTAAGTCAGCCAGCTACTCGCACTTTTGGCGGGGTTATAAAGTCCATCCTCCCTTACATTGCAATATTTGGTATCGGGATTGGTTTGTACTTTTTCTATTTCAGTGACTTCTCCTTCAATAATTTATTTTCAGATAATCTGCGACTTGAATCATTAACTGCAGATGACCGCGATAAAAATGTTGCGCAAATTAAAGAGGATGTTCGAGCTGATTATAATGTTTGGATTTCGCAATTCTTCGTTGGTGTGAACGATGAGTCCATTATCAGCATGGACACCGATGTTTCTGGAAACGGTTTAACTAACCTAGAAAAATATTTGTTAAATTTGAACCCAAAAGTTTATTCGACACAAGGTGGTCAAAGCGATGGTCAGATGGTTATTTCGGATATCAACCCTTGGACAGGAAAACCTTTCACTGAGAAGCAAAAAGAATTGGTTGATAAATATATTTACAAAGAACTAATTAGTAACCGAATTACTGCAGCAGCGATTACTCGCGGCGTTACTAAGTTCGCTCAGTACGTCACCGAAGACTCTCCTTACTACATAGATCCGCAGACTTTGGCTCAAGTTGGCGGCAATGGAAATGTTGTCGTAAACCCACCGCAAATTCCAATGGGCGGGAACTCTCCAGGTAATAGCGGGTTGGAGCAAGTCACTCCGCCGCCTGCGCAAACTCCAAGCACACCAACCACGCTTCGACCAGAGCAGGGGATTGATACTTCGAAACCAGGGCTTTTAGAAATTCCGGCTAACCGAATTTCGGTACCAATTATTTGGACAAAGGAAGTAAAAGATTTCGATGAAGATTTAAAGCGGGGAATTGTTCACTATCCAGGAACTGCTATGCCAGGTGAAGTTGGGCTATCATATATTTCTGGTCACTCGAGCGGTTACGTGTGGGACCGCAGTCCATACAAAGAAGTTTTTGCAATTCTTGGACAGGTTACTGATGGAACTTCTTTCACTATCACAGCGACGCAGAACAACGGACAAACTGTAAGGTTCAACTATGTGGTGATTGGTAGGGCGGAATATGCAGCAAATGATCAGGCTCAGTTCGTTAGTACGGCCGAATCGCAGGTGGCATTGTCTACTTGTTGGCCTGTTGGAACGGTTGATCGTCGTCTGGTTCTATACGCACAACTTACCCAAACTGAAAGATAATCATATTCAAAATAGAAATAAATCCTGGAAGCGAAGCTATCCGGGATCTAGACCCCGGCTCTTCGGCTGGGGTTTCGTTTATATAAGCCAAATTTTCATTATTAGGTATACTTGACAAAACCCCCTAAATATGATAGTATATGCAGTCATACTAAAACAGTATGAATTCAATGGTAGATTGAACCTAATTTAACAAAAGTCATTCTGAGTTTAACAAAAGTCATTCTGAGCGTTAGCGAAGAATCTAGTGACAGACATATTTTTGCTCTTTTCCCCTGGTATTTAACTACAGTCAGGCCGGAAACGAGCAGAAACATGTCTGGCACCGCGCCAACAGTAGCCACGGCTGCCGTTCCACGGTATAGTCAAGACAAAGTTCTTTAAAAAATATCTTGGAGGATATCATGAAAAAAGTTATTGTTTTAGCATTCGCACTCGTACTGGCCAGTTCAGCTTCAGCTCAGCAGCCTGCTGAGCGTCTAGCTGTTGTAGTATCTGGGTTCCAAAATGGACCCCAGGCGCTACAGATGATTGTAGATTACGCCCGGAATAAGGGCGGTGATCAATTTCAGATCGTTTCGCGTACAGACAACCCGGATTCCATTTTGGAAGTTCGGGCCTCGGTAACTATGACCAAATCTTGGTCAGAAGTTAACCGACGAGCGGTTACGCGTAACAGCGTTATGCGTGCTGGCAATCAAATCAGTCGAGATTTGATTTACTCTTTACCGGGTAATAATCGAATTGCTCGGACATTGAAAAACGCTGGTCAGAATGTCGCGCGCGGTCAATTTCAATCTCAAACTCGCCAAGAGTGGGAGCACTTCCAGAAATGGAGGGCTACCGTTGAGATTCGGATGATCGATACGAAGACACGAAAAGTGTATTCGTATGGGATTGGTCAAAAAAATGTCACCGTCCGAAATTATCGTGGCGGTGGCGAACCACAAGTCATCCTGATCGAGGGTGATCTTAACAACGTGGATTTTGGTCAAGGCGCAAACCTTGACGGAAATCTTAGGCAAATCTTAGCCCTGTCGGCGTTCTTGGATGCCGACGCGGTTCAGAACCAGATCGTTCGTCAGTAGGAGGTGAAACGATGAAAAGATTTAGCGCCCTTGTTTTGTTACTGGCGATCGTCATTACGTCATTGCCAGTAGTTTCTTCCGCGCAAACGCGGAATCGGAATCGACCTGATCCTCGCGGGTTAGACCGTTACACACTTACGGGTGAAACCGCGTCGTTGTCGATTTTTTCGCTTCCGGCATGGAATGGAGATCCTGAGTTTTTCGATGGATGGGGTCGTAAGACCGCTTCCGAATTAGGACTTGCCGGTGCCGAATTCTGGAATGAATTCGGCCGGACGGCGCGAAAAGGGATTTTGCATCCCGATGCAGTCATTCGGTTTCCGAATGGATTTCAGTGGGACGAGGCATACCTAGAGGGCTGCCTCAAAAATGGCAGGGTTTATTTCAATCGGATTAAGATTGTGAAGAAGCCTACTGCCCCGGTTCCACCAGTTATAAAGGAGCTCTGCGTTAATATTCCTTTAGCGATTACAGATGTTCCTTCGGACTGGACAATCACGACTCTGCCAGACGGTAGGAAGTCGTGTCACTATCCTGTTCCTGAACCTGTTCAGCTACCGGCTCCGCCACCAATCGTGGATACGAAATATGTGTGTGAGCCAGGGACGTTGGACCCGACCCCTCTTTATGAGACGTCGAACGGCAAGCTTGGAAAAGCTTTTAGGGTAAGCGAGGTTATCTCGCATCTACCCCAAGCTATCCAGGTTCAGGTAAATGGACGCATTCCTGAAAAGGTCAATGCGCTTATCATTTATCGGGAGGCTTGCCCAGCGGATGAGAACAACATCCTCATCAAAGTTCACTACTTTACTAAAGCCGGCGGATGGTCGTGGGTTTCGTTTTTCGTCGGTGTAGGTGTTGGTTTCGTACTCGGTTACATTGTCAGGGGAAGCCCTGACAGACCGGTATTTAATCCGACAAATCCCACCCCTGCAAAGAGTGGAAGTTCTACTCGCCCCACAGGCGCAGGGACAGGAAGCGGTTCGACAGCAGGCGGCACAATAGTGACTCGCCCTCGTCGGCCATAACAATAACTTTTAGGACTACGCGGGTTCAGATTTCTGACACCGCGTTTTTATTTATCCAATTATCACACTTTATTATGATATAATGAAGAAAATTAACGAAATTCCATGAAAAAGCTATCAGTTGTGATTCCGGCGTATAACGAAGAAAAGCGTATCGCCGAAACTCTAAAAAACCTTGATGGTTACCTAGAGAAACAAAATTATGAGTACGAAATAGTTGTAGTTGTTAATAACACCAAAGATCGCACATACGAAATCGTTCAGGAGTTAGAAAAAACCACTGTTCAAAATGCAAAAGCGATGAACTTAAAAGAAGGTGGTAAGGGTAACGCCGTGAAGCGTGGAATTTTAGAATCTGCTTCAGGTGATATTATCATGTTTATGGACGCAGATAACGCCACTCCAATTTCTGAAATCGAAAAGTTTTTACCTTTCTTCGATCAAGGTTACGATGTTGTAATCGGCTCTCGTTACACCAATCCAGATTTAGTTAAAGTGAAACAACCATTTTATAGAATTTTGTTGTCTCGCTTGAGTAATATGTTAATTCAGGTAATGGCTGTTCCGGGAATCAAAGACACACAACTTGGATTTAAAGCGTTTACAAATACGGCAGCGAAAGATATTTTTCCTTTAGTTACGGTTTTACGCTGGGGATTCGATATGGAAGTACTAACCATTGCTTTAAAGCGCGGGTACAAAATAAAAGAAGTCGGCGTTTCTTGGACCGAACACGGTGGCGGTCACGTTCCAATGATTGCTTACGTCGAATCACTTATAGATTTGTTCAAAATTAAATTGCGTTCTCTTTCGGGAAAATACAATAAATAGATTCCCTGAAACCCCTGTCATCCTGAGGTCGGAGACCGAAGGATCTCATGAGGGATTCTTCGTCCCGCCGTTGGCGAGACTCAGAATGACAAGAATAATACTTGTACTAACCGATGTTTAAAAATTATTTCAAACTAATACCATTTTTGATACTGCCGCTTATCACGGCAGTTTTGGTCTTCTCTGCTGAACCTGCGATTGCGCAAACTAATGAAAGTAAATCTTACATTGTTCAGTTAAATACTTCAGATGCAGGACTTCTTAATAGTATTGGTGAAAACATTCAACTAGAATTCAATTTCGCTCTAAACCAAAAGTTTGAAAACATTTTTACATTTCAATCCGAACTTTCATTATCCCAAATACAAACTTTTTTGGAAGGTGAGCTTAAATATATAGAAGAAGATAAAGAAGTTTCTGTTCGGCAGAATGCAATTACACGTTTACCAAATGATCCAGGTGTAACCACAAACGGAGCTAACATCGACAAGCAATGGGGTTTAGTTAAGGCTGGGTTCACTCGCGCATGGCGCACCACTACCGGAAGTGAAGATGTGGTCGTTGCAGTGATTGATACTGGTATTGATGCAACTCATGAAGATTTTCGCAACACCAAATTTGTTGGCGGCTATGACGTCACTACCGATAGCCCTTTACGCTCTAAGGCAAATAGCGATGATAACGGTCATGGAACTTTGGTGGCCGGAGTTATTGCCGCAACTGGAAATAATGGCATAGGTATTGCTGGTGCAAGTTTTAACACCTCATTAATGGCTGTCAAAGCCCTCAACGCCCGAGGCAGTGGGACTAGCAGTCGAATTTCTCAAGCGATTGTTTGGGCAACAGATAATGGTGCGGATGTAATTAATTTATCACTGGGTGGAATTGGTTTTGCACACGACACAACCTTAGCTAACGCAATCACTTACGCATTTGAAAGAAATGTAGTTATTGTTTCAGCAGCGGGAAATGATGTTGCAATCACTGGTGGCAATTTAGATATTGAGCCGGTATTCCCAATCTGTAACGATAATGGCTTAAATATGGTTATCGGTGTCACAGCAAGTGATGTTAATGATCTCAAACCAAGTTTTGCAAACTTTGGAAAATCTTGTGTTGATGTTACAGCACCAGGTCGTAGAATTTTGTCTACCATCAACCATGACCCAGCAACAGGAAGTTATTCACCCGATTCTTATGCCTATGCCTCAGGAACTTCACTGGCTACGCCGCATGTAAGCGCTCAGGCCGCATTATTAAAAGCGCTGTATCCTTTTGCATCCAATAGACAAATCCGCGACAGAATTATTTCAACTGCGGACCAGATAGATCGCTTAAACTTAATTCAATGCACAGGTGGATCCTGTACTGGATTATTGGGTAGCGGTCGAATTAACGTCCCAGCTAGCTTAGAACAAAAAATTCCTCAACTTGGCGACGGTGATATTGTTCAGCTTATCAACACAACCGAAATTTATTTAATCAATGGTGGTAGACGCCAAAGAATTTCTCCGTTCGTTCGCAGTCAACGTTATTTTGATCGAACACCGAGTCTTGTTTACTTCTCCGAAATTCAAAATTTCCCAGAAGGCTCGTTCGCACCACCACTTGATGGTACTTTAGTAAAATCTCAAGACAGCGCAACTGTGTTTTACATTTCTGGTGGTATTAGATTACCAATCACAGCTCCAGTTTTCGAAATGCGCAATTTTAGCACAAGAGATATTGTCACACTTTCAAATTCAGAAGTAAATTCGTGGGTAGTAGGTAGTTTCTTAACCCCACCCGAGGGAGCTTTGGTGCGTACCCCCCAAAACCAAACTGTATATTGGGTTGTGAACGGAATGCTTCATCCAATAAACTTTGAGTTTTATAATCAAAGAGGATTGAATATCTTCCCAGTAATCTATATGCCAGAGCGAGATATTGATGGATTCCCTAAAGGCGAATCGTATGTTTTATAGTGACTTGTTTGTGTTTTATTACGTTGGTTAATTGAACCCTAAATCAAGCAAGAAAAAATAAACTTTCGCATAGCTTGAAATAATATCGAAAATAACGCGTCTAAATATTTAGTCTTTTACAGAAATTAATGTGATATAATTTATAAACTATGATTACAAATAAACTCAAACTTATTGCTTTAGTAACG
>ERZ761590.128-NODE-128-length-11380-cov-6.021280_pt1 | contig 11380 bp, 11 predicted proteins | sample MGYA00511880_ERZ761590 | MGnify/ENA primary metagenome ERZ761590 (study PRJEB28899, sample SAMN03785555) | bioreactor sludge metagenome | biome: EBPR Sludge; feature: EBPR Bioreactor; material: 0.22µm filtered reactor supernatant | place: Saint Lucia: Queensland... | reverse complement strand
GAAATTGTTTCTTGTGGGGATGATGGCGTTGATAAACTAGGTGAGAGATACGGCAAAGAACACAATCACAAACTAACAATTATGAACGCGGATTGGAAGCAGTACGGCAAGGCCGCTGGTCCAATTAGAAATAGACAAATGGCTGATTATGCAGATGCAGCGATTGTCTTTTGGGATCAGGTCAGCAAAGGCAGTAAGAATATGATAGATACAGCACGAGAAAAAGGATTATCAGTCCGTGTTGTTGATGTGAGCAAATATTAGAATGGAGATGCATTAAAAATGAGCGAACTAGAATACCGTTCTGGAACCGCGAAGTTGCTGTATAAGGAGAAGTGGGTTCCAGATGTAGTTGGTCAAAAAATAATTGATTTCATTAAACTGTCTGTTGACTTTGATTACCAGTGGTGCGACCACATCGAAGAAGAAAATTATTGGGATATTGGCTGGTTTGACAATAAAACAAAGCGAGAGGTAGTTCGTGTAAACGATGGCGAATGGTATCTTGTTAAATACGTCGATTACGACGATGGATATATTCACATGGCACATCGAACCGTAACGAATGATATTGTATTTGCTTTCTGTTACTATAATGGCGGAACTTGGTTTGGAAGCGAATTAGAAGAAGCAATTAAGAAACTGGATAAGGTGCAATAATGAGTTTGACTGAATATACTGACGAGCAACTTGAAAAAGAATTGGCAAGACGAAAAGCAAAGCAAATAATCCCTCGTATGGTAAATGAGCCATTAAACACACGCCCCCTCAAAGAAGCCTGCAAGGAGTATATCGAGTTTCTATACAGTGATGATTATCATGAGGACGAATCAGATAATTACCAGAATCAGATATTTAAAGCCGCATTAGAAATGGTGTACGGATATGATGTTTGGGATTATGTAATTGAAGTTATTAGTTCCTAGGCATATCCACCATTGTGAGTCAGGCGAAAAGGAAGCAGAAAGTGAAAACAATATACCTGATTAAGAAAGATGTCGATTATTGGCTATCATGTAAAGTGTCAGATGAGCAAGCCGCAAGATACATGGAAGATAATTTTGGGTTAACTAGAGTTTCGTTTGTCGAATGGCTTGCGTTAAAATTCAAATACCAATACCGTCAACTTGAAAAGCAATTAATACAAAAAATAATAAAAACTATCTTTGGTTCAAATATCCCCTAATCACTCTTGATGGATAGGAGTGATTGCACCCCACAATTTCAGCAATGTCAACATAATCCAACTCTGCGTTATTTTCGTAAAGTTGGATTATTCTTTGTTTCAGCGATGGCTCGTAGATTCTGCTCATTCCATCTCTTGTTAGCTTGATATTCTTTGCGTAACTGCCAGATTTCGATTCGTATTTAATTAGGCCGTTATTACGCAATATCCTCAATGTGTTACTCAATGACACATATCCATGATCAATTTCAGATAGTTTCCTTGAGTCATCTGCGCCGTTATAAATGTTAATCAATAACTGCTCTTGTTGGGGATTGGTTTTGTACAGTCCCTTATCTCTTGTTTGAACATGATCCTTGTGAGGATAAACTCGCTCCTCCCTGTCCATCTGCGTTTTTCGCCTGTACGCCTTCATATATGATTTCTTCGAGCTACGCAATTTGACACCCATATTTGATAAAATTCTTTTCACCTTGCGTCTATCAAGATTGTACATATCCGATAACTCAGTCATCGAATAGTACTCTTCTGTATACAATCTTGCCATTTCTTTTGTGTCAATCATTGATTCAGCGCCTCGAATAATTCCAATGCCGTTTCGTCTGTCAATTGAGCCAAACCACGAAGTTTTCGTTGTCTGTTGATCTCAGACAGTTTAACAATATGCACGTGCAGCTTGTGCGTTTTTAGTTTTCCCGACTTAATCCATCTTTGTGCCGTTCTGCGTGAAATATGCAAAAATTGGCAAACAGACAGCAGAGTAAATGCCAATTCTTCGTGAATTACATATGGATCATCTAAATTTGTCATATCATGTCACTCCTTGTCATACTGTCACTATACATAATATTATGCTATAATTCCATAGTATATTTGTACTAGGAGACAAAATGGTAGATAAAATTAAATTTCCAAAGAAATCAGTAAGAATAGAGCTACCCGATTTAGGGTATGAAGAAGAAACATATGGGGCGTTTTGGTTTGAGTTCTGGAAAGACCCGTCTAGAACCGTTGTGTTTGATTTGCTGAATCCAATTGTCCAAAGCGTGGACGATCTCCGCGCTCTGAAAGAGACTGAGCAAATTGAAACATCAGATAAATTCTTTGAAGCCGTATCCCGTTTGGTAATGGACACGAACATTGATGGACTCGATTTTTCTACCCCTCAGTCAGCACAGGAATCATTTAGACATCCCGACCTGCCGTGGGGTTTCATGTATGGCGTAATCACCAGCTATGTACTGAGACTATTGGAAACTCAGCAAAGCCTAAAAAAAATGCTACACGAGTCGGCAGAGACATTAAATTCTGGCGAAGACAAAAAGAAAAAGGCATAGAATCAAAGAAAAGCCTAGAGAACGCGCTAAACGGCCTAGATAAAGGCACGAAAAGCACAATGGATTGTATGAGGATTGCAGCAATTTATAATCGTACTGTCGGATCGAACCTGACGCATAAGGACGTTGAGGAATGGGGTATGATTGAAGAAACAGAGATAATGATAGCTCTGCAATACTGGGACGCATAAATGTCGATTCAGATTTTAATCAATTCAAAGTTAAATTCAGAGGGTCTTAGGGACACAGAGTTTCGCTTACTGAGTGTTAAACAGATTCTCAAAAGCATGGAATCGGTTGGACCCACTGAATTACTAAAGTTTGACACCCAAGATTTTACCCCATTCGCGGAACAGGGAACTCGTGCAATCGTTGAGCAAACCGCTGCATTAAGAGAACACGCAGCAACATTACAAAAAGCGGCACAGGGCGCACAAGCACTAGGTAATGATGTTGCCAGTGGTGCGTTTCAGAAAAGAAAAGCAGCAATTGATAGCGAAATCAAATCCTTGCAGGCACTAATCCCCGTTGAACAACAAGCCGCCTTGATGGCAGAAAAGTATGCACAGGCCACAGATTTCTCAACTGTTGCCGTCGAGAAACAAGTCGCCGCATTAAAAAAACAGCAACAAACCCTCTTAGCTGCATCAAAGAATGAATTCGCAAAAGGTAATATTGAACAAGCGAATACATTAAAAACGTTATCTGATCAAGTTGGGAGAACGGCGGATTCGTTCTCAACATTAAAAGATGAACAGGGCAAAACAGATTTCATGACGAATCTGATGAACAGTTCGTTCAATAAATTCGGTTTCGCCTTATTCATCACTATTTCTACTATTCAACAAGTCATCGGCTTACTACAAGGCATGTTCAAAGCGGCAGAAGAAGGCGCTTCGTCTATTGACAAGTTTGTTTCTTTCAATGCAAATATCAGTCAAATGGCAGGTGTCTCAGGAGATTTGTCTCAACGACTAAGAGAGGCAAGCCGTGGCGCTGTGAATATGACAACGGCAATGGAAGGCGCATTGCGTTTGATGAAAGCCGACTTGCCAGCTATTACAAATCAAGCCGATGCATTGCTAAAGGTTGCGCTTAACTCCGCCATTGTTGAAGGTAATATTTCAGATGTAAACCGTATCTACGAAACCCTTATCACTGGTATTATCCGTGGTGAGCCAAGATTGATTGATAATGCTGGTATTATCTTGAAAGTGGGCAAGTCGGTTGATGCCTATGCAGCGAGTCTAGACACAACAGCAGATCAATTAAACGAGTCAGAACGGGCACAAGCTGTGTTTAATGCTGTTATGGACAAAGCAGAAGTCATCGAAGAGATGGCAAGCGCAATTGACAGCGTTGGTTTATCGCTGCAAACTGCAAAGAACCAAATGGAAGAATCTGGCGGAGTGTTCAAGTCCGTTTGGGCACAAGCCGTTGACATTGTTATCGATGGTGCGAACAACCTTGGTACAACAGTTGGGCAATTAGCAGCAATTATTGCAGACCAGTTGGGCGCATCACCGGAAGTGATACAAAAACTGCAAGAGGCATTTTCGTCCTTGTCTAATTTTGTGAAAACAACGTTGGTTGCGCTGGATGCCGGATTGAGACTAACAACGGGCAGTGTCGTTTGGGCAGCGGCTAACATCCTCCAGGCATTAAAGACGGTTGAGATAGGGTTGGTCCTGTTACAAGCGAAAGCAAAAGAATTGATGGGGCAAGACGATCTTGCCGCATATTTCAGACAACAAGCAATAGAAATTCAGCAAAGCATAGATTTTATTTCTTGGGATGAGTTCACGGCAAAGGTCAAGGAGGCAAACGATCAATTCGCCACAGAAATTGGACTAATGGGCGGCACAGCGGAATCGGGCGCTGCTGCTGTTGAAGATGCAATGACAAGAATGCAGAAGCGGTTATCGAGCGATTTGGATGTCATTTCTGATAAAATCGAAATGTCATTTGACCCATTATCGGATGCCAATATTGCTAGAGATTTGGCAGAAAAGCGCGGAGACATCGAATCTGATTTCGCAGAAAAAATGGTGGATATTCGAGAGCAATTAGCCGAAAAACTCGCCAAGATTGACGAGGATTTGGGAGAGAAGCTTGCTGATATTGCTCAAGACAGAACTGATAAAATTCTGCAAATCACTCAAGACTATACTGAAAAACAACTTGAGATAAACGAAGATTTAGCCGAAAAACTCGGTGATATTTCTGAGGATGCAAGAGACAAAGAAGCCAATGCGAGAGAAGATGCATCACAAAAGCTCGAAGACGCAGAAGAAGACCACCAACGCAAATTAAATGATATTCAACGCAAGTACGAACTTGCAAGACTATCCGCGCTCATTGACCGTGATGCAAGAGCCTTATTTGAGGCAGAGCAAAACAGAAAGTCCGATTTGGCAGACGCGGAAGAAACAGCTCAGGATAAAAAAGAAGAAATTCTCAAGCAACTAGAAGAGCAGTTGGCAGACATTGCAAAAGCAGAGGAAAAGGCTAGAGAAGAAGCTGAGAAAGCCGCAGAACGCCGTAGAGAGGACGCTATCAAACAGTTTGAACGTCAGCGTAGAGAAGCACAGCAAGCCTACGAAAAAGCCCGCCAGGACGCTATAAAAGCCGCTGAGGACCAGCGGCAAGACGCAATCAAAGCGGCAGATAGAGCAAGACGGGATGCAATGGATTCATATCGTGATAGATTGCTTGATTTGCAAAAATGGTATAACGATCAATTGTTGCGACAAAAGGAAGCACAGTTGCGGCGACTACTTCAACGCGCAGAGGAATACGAGCGCGAGGGCAAACTGACGCAAGACCACATTAATGAACTAAATCGCATGTGGCAAGATTATGAAAGCGCAAGAGCTAGCGGAAATACTAATTTCCCCGGTGTTGGCTACAACCCCGGCAGCGGAAGCGGAGGTGGTGGCTCGATAGGTGGGGCCGTCCCTGGTAGCGGCTATCCTGGTGGCGGCAGCAGTGACAATACTATTGGTGATGCAGTTAGAGACGATAGGGATATTCCTGTTATTCCTGGTTATCCAAATGGAATGGGAACACAGCGGGTAAACATTAATGTCACAAATGACAAAACACTCAATCAGATATTCAAAGAAATATCTTACGAGGCGACGATGGAGATTATTCAACCATAATGAATACTCAATATAAAATCAACGGAACCGCCACATCAATTGGTCCGGTCGAAGTCAAATGGATTCCTCAGATTATGGGGGTTGATCATAATGGGCAGCCTGTATTTTCTGCCAATTACGAGATTGAGCTTTCGTTCGATGGGGGGAGTGTTACGCACACGCGAGAGTGGATACAGGGCACGTCGTCTGGAAGCATCAATCTAACAGTGTTAAGCAGACAGCAGCTTGGGTTCACTACATTGAGTGGTGTTTATGTAGCAGTTCAGGAAGAACCGTATATAAGAGACATTAATACTGGTCCGTTTAAGCTACTTGTAAGAAATGTCACAATATGAGAAATAATTTAACCAGCACAGAACTGAATACAGTACGCCGTAGACCACAACGAACTCGATGGTATCTCGCTCATCATCAGCCAGCCGTGTGGTCGCATTTATCTTTGATTGGCACACCGAATAACTACCCATTATCTGCAATTATTGTTAGTGGCACATCCGCAGGTATTCGCCCTGGGATGACAGCATGGGTCGGCAATAATAACGCAAGCAATCTTGGACGCATAAGAATCAGAGAATTGCCTAGAGAGGGCTATTCTGGTGGTAGCCTATTGCCTATTGCGGAAGCCGGTTCTGGCTTAATAAACTGGAAAGATGCAACAACCATTACCGTTCGGGACCAGTTTCTTCCGTGGACAAAACACCCAAGATACGACACAGCCGCAAGCCAGTGGCGAATGGATTATGACAGAGCTTATGTTAGCAGCTATGATGGAATGGTTCAGGTTAATCTTGGTCCTCCAATTGTCGGTTTCCTTAAGGGCGGAAGCTATACTGCGTCATTCATCGATGAGCGAAGTTATTCATGGGATGCGAGTGTGAATGGAAGAGCGTGGTATTTTCCAAATGGTAGCGTTTCTATCAATCAAGGAACATTCGCAAATCCAGAATTGGTGACTTTTACAGGAGCATCTCCCAATGGTTCATATTTCAGATGTGAGCATTTTACAAACATTGGCACATCAGCAGTTGGAAATAGACTAATCTTCCTTTACGAAGACGAGTCGCAGTTGCCTCGTGTGTCGTTTGGTGAAGTACAGGGTGGATACGAGTCTGGTGGATACCGTGCTATTGTTACCGCGTATGGTGGGACAGCACAGGCCATTCAAGAGAATTCCGAAATAGTCATTTTCGAGCAATCGAGTTACAACAACATTGCTTCTAGTATTGGCGGCAATTTCCCTACACGAAATAATATTATTTTTCGCGGATGGGTAATTCAAGGAACATTGCAGAAAAACCCGTTCACTAATTCTGCCACATTTACGGCAGTTACAATTGATGGCGTACTGAATAAGACACAGAGCTATGATGTTTTTTATGCCCAAACATCTCCGGTCCCTAGCGCGTCACACTGGATTGGTATGCCTCGTCTAACAATGGACAGAACGGCACAGGCGATGTTGCAATTCCGTTCTAATGCTGGAGAACTGGTTGATTTTCAACCAGCAAGCGGATTGGGATTAACAAATACTATTCTGTTCCAGAGCTTGCCAAGAGGTACATTTTGGCAACAGTTGCGCTCCAATTACATCGACAAAGGCATGATGGGTTTGCTGTCAGCGGATATGCAGAGTAACTTGTACGCATCTGCTGACGCTGAGATAAGCGGTGCTAGTGCTGCATTGCCATCCCTATCGCTGTTGAACAAAGATATAATGGGAACAGTTGGGATTGAATACGACCCCTATGATCGCATTGCTCAAACCCAAATGTACGCAGTTGCAAGCGATGTCCCTTTGGGCGCTGAGTCTCCTGGTACGGTTGCGGGGTATTTCGGTGATTTAACTGAAATATCCAGAGGATTAACTGTTGATAATCAAGAAACGCTTATCACATGGGCGGGTAATTGGAGAGCCAAACTAAATAAAAAGTTCCCTCGTGTTACCGTCCCTACAGTCGGTAATTATAAGATAGACCCTGTTCCTCAGCAGTTGATGAAACTATCTATGAAAAGCAATCAAAATGCACTAGGGATCGAGTGGTCGGGCAAAAATTTTTATCACAAGAATTTGCGTATGATGTATGACTCGCAGAAAGGCTATGCAACCGCAGAATTCGAGTTGAGCGAATCTGTAAATGGGATTGGTGGAAGTAGCATTACGTTTCCGGCAATTGATGATATTACGCCCATTCCTACACCAACCCCCGATCCCAATCCCGATCCTGTTACACCTGGAGAAGGAACCGGATTTGGAACAGTATATGTTGCGACAAGCGCTACGCTGGGCAGAACTCGCGCATTTGGGGCAGCAAGCCCAGCATGGACCGATATAACTCCTAGTGGTACACCGGGAATACTGTGGGATTACATTCTTGACCCCTGGAGTCCTGCTACAACAGGTTACTTGACGACAGACGCAGGGATATACCGCTCAACCGATCTCGATCAATCTTCTCCGTCTTGGGAGCTAATTGTTTCGGCAGCGGCAATACAATCTGCTTCTGGTTTAACGAGTTTCGCAAGACCGGCAAAAATTATAGGAAGCATTAATATAAACGGTTATTTTGCGATGTTTCACACGATGACAAATGCATATTCTGTTTATGTCACTTATACCAGAAATGCATTTGAAACATGGAATACCGTACAAGTTTTTGTTGGTGACTCAGATAGTGTTTGGATGGGGGCGGCTGATTATGTCCCACATCTGGTTAATGGGAACGTAGTGCTGTATACGGCGCACGAAGCGGTAGGCGCAGCGACGAATTCAATATTGAGAAAGTCAACAAATGGGGGTCAGTCATGGGCAACAATCACTGGGCCGTCCATCCCCGGTGCGTCCAATTCGGATGATTACAGTGGCATTGCTGCTCATTGCCCATACAATGACAACACCGATGGTAATGTGTGTTACTTTGCCCTAATTGATGTCAATGGCTCTCAGTGGCATTATTATGCTGGAAAAACAGAGGACGGGGCAACCATAACTACTATTTCTGGGGGAATTAGCATCCCCTTTCCGTCAAGTAGACTGGCAAAAAGAACTGGCATAGAATCGTACACACAAAATAGGTTAAAATCCTACAGATGGCTTAATTCATCCTTATACATTTCTACGGACGGATTTGATACAGAAACAAATATATCAACTTCTGGCATTTCTGGAAATGTTGTTGCTTCTGGGGGGTTCCCATACAACTCCGATCAATTCTATGCTGTTACCGAATCTGGCATTTTTGTCAGTACTGACGATGGCAACACATGGGCAGACAAAACGGGGGATTGGGCATTTGGCGGATTTAACACGACAGGAAATGGAACTGGTGTAATTGTTCCTCTATGGACAGAGTAGCCATGAAGAGTACGGGTATACTATTGCAATATGACCGATGGGTTGGCACAATAGAGTTTATGAATAATTTAACTCGTTATGTAAAGTATATTGTATTAACATTGTCTGTAATCGCCCTGTGCATTGCAATGTATCAATTGCCTTCATATGGTGACTTTAAGATATATCATGCCGCCGCTCAGTTAATTAATCCGTATGAAGTTAGTGGGTTTTTAAATCCGCCGTGGGCCATGTTGTTGTTGCGCCCATTTTCAGTACTGCCATACAAATTAGCAGGAGCGCTATGGATTACTGTGTCGTTGTGTGTTATTATGTATAGTGCATATTTGATGAAAGCGGATAAAATCGGAGTGTTGTTGACTGTATTCAATCCATTCATGTGGTTTTTCATCACATTGGGGCAATTAGATGCATTTGTGTTGCTAGGGTTTGCATTGATGACGAGTGGCAACAAGTCAATTAAACCACATGACTTTTTATTAATGGTAATTAAACCTCAAGTAATTGGTTTAGCTGCACTAATGGGAATAAAGAAATATTCACGGAAAGAGCTTGTGCTTCTGTGCGGAACGGGGCTATTGTCATTCTTGGTGTGGGGTCCGTGGTTGGTTAGAATGTTCCAAAACTGGGGCATTGGACTTTATCATCCCATAGATATGGGAATATTCCCTTACGGATTGCCAATTGGGGTTGTTCTATTATTTTTGGCATGGAGATACGATAGTCTAGCCATTGCTGCATTGTCTACATATTTTTTTGCACCATATGTGGGTCCAGGTAGCATTATTGTATATTTAGCAATCTTATTTTCTGTATGCAAGAACAATTGGGTCAGAATACCGATATGGTTAGCAATATCATCGTATGCAATACGGTTAATTATGTAATATGGCAAACTTGAAAGAAGCCAGGGATGCATTTGCTGCATTCAAAACAGAATTACAGCGCCAAGCCGAACCCCGTACCATAAAGCGAACGGTTTATCTTGGCGACGGGAAAGGGACTGGAACCAGCAATATGATTGTTGAGTCCAATCCCGCTTTTGTTTGGGCAAGAGAAACGCTATCAACAAAGCAGGCTTTCCCCGTTCGGCTCAATAGAACTGTTCGCCCATCATTCAATTTACCAGTTGTGATTGGGAAACACCCCAGTGACCCTTACGAAAGAATTCTAGATGTAGACGAAACTTTCGTTGATTACTATCCCGGCGCTTCACTGATCTCTGGAGTAGGGGCACATCACACTCAGCACGAAATGGGAGGCGGTGATGAAGTATTTGTTGATTCGCGGTTATTTAAACCGGGGCTGTTAAGACCAACAGAGCCAAAATCAACTTCTGTTACCATTATGTCATTTGTCCATTTTTATGATGAATGGTCACGATTTGAACAGACGGACCTTGACCTATCTGAATATATAAACGATGGGCAGAACAGATATGTTACTATAGCCAATGATCCAACAATCAATGAATTAATTGTTGTAGTTGGCGATTTAATTGGTTCTACTTTTGCGGCCCCATTTGCAAACGTGGCATTTTCTAACATACCTGCACCCCCAAAAAGTTCAATCCCGATTGGGAGCGTTTACTTATCAGCGGGGATTGCAAAGATAGATTGGCCGAATATATTTGATTCTAGATTGCATTTTTCCGCACCGCAAGCTGGATACTCTGATCGTATCAATGTATTAGAAAAAATGTTATCATATGATCCGAGTTTTATGATGATGGGTGTGCAACAGGAAGAGTATGCACCATTTATTGATGTTCTTGATGGAGGGACTTTTTAGTGACAAAAATATTGATTAAACGAGGGCAGGCAGAAGCAAACCTACCGACATTAGACCCTGGCGAACCGGCTATCACTTTCGATAGTGGGGGAAAATTATGGATTGGTACACCATCTGGGAATTTGGAAATAACAGGTGGTGGAAGCGGTTCTCCCGGTGGTTCTGATACGCAATTACAATTCAATAATAGCGGATCATTTGGTGGCGCAACTTCATTAATTTATGACAACTCGTTAAACGATTTTAGAATTTATGGAGATGGTAACAACAGTCTGTTTCACAGCGATTTCTCTGCAAACACAATAGGATTCGGAACAAATGGCGCAACGGGAACAATCGCCTTATTCAGTCCATCTATTATTGTTTATAACGACGATGGTCAAGATGTTGATTTCAGAGTAGAGGGCGAAAACTTCTCTAATTTATTCAAAGTTGATGCCGGACTAGACGCGGTTCAGATTGGTACGTCTGCTGCTGGAACCGTTGCTGATTTCCGTTCATCTGGAACTGTGTTTAATGACGAGGGAGAAGACCGCGATTTCAGAATCGA
>ERZ761590.121-NODE-121-length-11889-cov-10.962396_pt1 | contig 11889 bp, 16 predicted proteins | sample MGYA00511880_ERZ761590 | MGnify/ENA primary metagenome ERZ761590 (study PRJEB28899, sample SAMN03785555) | bioreactor sludge metagenome | biome: EBPR Sludge; feature: EBPR Bioreactor; material: 0.22µm filtered reactor supernatant | place: Saint Lucia: Queensland... | reverse complement strand
TTTCAGCAGAGAAGCGTAACAGGCACAGATGCAATAGTTTCCACCGACAATGGTAAGACCATAGTATTTAATTCTGCAACACCTTTTAACTTTACCATAGATGCGCTTACAGCAGGGATGCAGATGGGTTTGATTAACAAGGGCACTGGTACGGTTACTTTAGTAGCGGGTTCCGGTGTAACTCTTGGAGGTGTAACCTCTTTAGCAACAAACGAAAGCGCAGCAGTTATTTACTACACTTCTACCTCAGTAGATGCTATTGGTGGTGGAGGTACGGCACTAACTAACCCCATGACTACCGAAGGGGATATTATACTTGCTGGTAGCGGTGGAACGCCTACAAGGTTAGGCATAGGTACTAACGGCTATGTGTTAACTTCAAACGGCACCACTGCAAGCTGGCAAGCCGGGGGAGGTGGTGGTGGGTTAACCGTTGGAACTTCAACCATTACAAGCGGAACCAACACAAGGGTACTTTACAACAACTCTGGAACGTTAGGGGAATATACGGTAAGCGGTAGCGGTAATGTTGCCATGACAACATCGCCAACATTCACAACGCCAAACTTAGGGACACCTTCAAGTGCTACCCTTACAAACGCTACTGGTCTTCCTGTAAGTACTGGTATAAGTGGGTTAGGCTCTGGTGTTGCTACATTCTTAGCCACTCCTTCATGGACTAACTTTCAAAGTGCTATTACCGGAACTTCGCCTTACGTTGCGCTTACAGGAAACGAAACTATTGCAGGGGCAAAGACTTTTTCAGGAGGTATTGTAGCCAGCGGCAATCAATTAAATCAATTATATACTGGTAATTTTCACGCGCCTACTTATCATTATATAAGAAATTATAATTCGGGCACTTCGGCAACATCATCAATGCGTGTGGCGAATACTGCTAACTCAGGGGGTCTTGAACTAACTATGACAGGGGATAACCATACAGCAACGTTATACGGTGAATCACTACCTGGTAAGGTAGCCTATATAATTAATACAGACAACGGCCCATTGTTTTTTGGAACCGACAATACAAGGAGATTGTCTATCGCAAGTACTGGAGAGGTGTATCTCCCGGCAGGTGGTTATATTAATTATGGTTCAACTGTTGGAAGTACTGGTTATGGTTTGAGGGATAACGCTGGAACTATGGAGTTTAAAAATTCAGCGGGTTCTTGGACAGCTTTTGGTAGTGGTGGTGGAATAGGAGGTTCAACAGGCTCCACAGACAACTCTATACTGAGAGCAGATGGAACTGGCGGTGCAACATTACAAAGTAGTCTTCTTAGTTTATCTGATTCTTCTGGTAGTACTGTTACAATGAAATTAGCAGACAATACGGCAAATGCCGATGGTTTATTATTTTCTATTGTAGGAAGTGATGCTACTGTAGGAACTAATAATGGAGGAACTATTACTTTAACGGCTGGAGATGGTTTTGGTGGAGGAAATAAAGGAAATATTGCGCTTTCAGGTAATGCCATGGTATTTAATTTAGCTAACAATGGAATATTTATGACTTCTACTTCCTCCTCAGAAGTTAATATAGCAGGTATAGTTTATGGAACTGGAAGTTTCTTTAATTTAATAACAAATTCAGGAGGTAGTGGAACTGATGATTCTGCTTCTATTTTAATTGCTACTGGTAATAGTGGGACAGGAGGATCAACTAATTCTGGACACATTTATCTTAATATAGGAACTAAAGGAGGAAGTGGTTTAGATGGAAATATAGGACTTCTTACTAACAGTGTTGCTAACTGGCAATCTATGGAAAGAGGTATTTTTATAGCTAACGCATTAACTGCACCTACAGGAAATCCAACAGACGGAGGATTCTTGTATGTAGAAGCAGGTGCATTAAAATATAGAGGAAGTTCTGGAACAGTTACAACTATAGGAGCAGCTTAAAACAAAAAAAATATGAATTTACTGATATTTAACATATTAGGCAGAGGGAGTGGAGGAAGTTCCCCAGTACCGGATTCATCCGATTTAACACATGATACTATTACTGTTAGTGGTAACCCTGTTAATATTTTTATTTATGAACCAGAAGGGTTGAATTTAATGAGTTCTGCCCCTGTACTAATATCTTACCTGGGAGATGGTACAGATGATAACAACACGGTAGTCAGTACAGATGAGGCTATGAGTACAGGTGATGACCTGACCTATACTAAGGCTCTTAGTCTGGCGGATGGTAGTGGAAATACTGGTGGTAGAAGAATAGTTGCTAAATCTGTAGTAGTAAAGGTGAATGGAACACCTGTTGGCTATGGTCAATTTGGTGGAAGTATTACGGGGACTGGAATAAGTACAGGAACTTGTGGCTCTTTAACGTCAACCACCCCCACTATATCAGTTACTTTTAGTAGCTCTCAATCTGGAAATACTGTAGAGGTTAGTTATATCACCAGTGCTGTGTTTATAGAGGGCGCTCCTTGGTATATGAATGAAGGGGATCATTTTGATAATAAGGGCTTGGTTGTTTTTGTTCAAAATAGGGGTAATAACACAGATTTAGCTGCTGGTTATTTTGATGAAGTGATAAAATATCTATGGAATAACTACACTATAAACCCAAACAGAATTGGAGAAACCGGATTAAGCCGGGGAGGTAGACAAGCTACACGAGCAGATCAAGCCGTTGGTATGGGAGCCAGATACAAGTTCTGGATTACAAATAGCACTGGAGTAGTAGTAACTTCTGACCCAGGAGATCCGATTAATTATACAGAATCCGGGTTATGTGCTGTTAGTGCAGCAGCTACCCAATATGGGGGCACTTATACATTAGCTAATTATGCTGGTATAGGGGTTGCAATAGTGCAAGGTACAGCAGATAGCACATTAGTAAATGGTAACCCAAATTACGCTGGCTTATGGGGTGCAGATGCCGGATTATCAGAATACCCTTACCTACTCAATCTGTATAATATAAACCATACTGGAACTGTATGGCACAATAACTTTTATAACAGATTATTTAGACCTGGTGGTGCTGGCACTGCTAAATGGGATTATGCTGATTTTCATTGGAAATATTCAAGGAACTTAGAGGAGTGTGCTACGTTATTCGTTGAATTAGCAGAAGATAAACGAGGCTCTGAGGCTTATCAAATAATTAATTATAGAGAAGCTGTCAGAAAAGTCTCTGAGTTAAGTTCTGGCGCAACCAAAACAGCATTGGAGGGAAGGCTTGCAACTTTAAAAACGGATTTGGATGGCGATATAACATGGAGGCTTATAATTGCACATGGAACGAGTACGGTAAACTATTCTGGTAGTGGTTACAACACCATGACATCGCACACTGATAACCAGAGGGTAGATGATTTGAAAGACGATAACAATAATACGTTATCAGGTGTTGACTTCTTCATAGGTAACAATCCTATAACATCAAACTTTCAGGCGGAGATTGGTAGCAATAGGGGTAGAAATAATGCGGGTGGTTTCCCTAAAGACGTAAATAGATCAGGTTTCAGAGTTGCGCAAGCCTCTGGCACTTGTCCTATGGGGTTTGATGGTTTACCTTCTGGTACTTATAGGTTAAGAGTTTATGCAAATGAAGGCTCTGGAAGCTGGGCACAAAGAGAATTAACAGCCACTATTAATAGTCAATCAGTAACACAATTCTTCCAGGGTAATAGTTTATATTGCTATGCAGAATGGACAGGAAGTCATACTGATTTTGCATCCTATTCTTTAGAAACTACAAATGGAGAATTATACGTTACTGCAACAGAGCTTGTAAGATTAACCTAATAAAATGAGAGGACTTTGTTTCAATGCGTTTGCACACAAAAAACCTACTCAAAGTACTGCTCAGGTGAGTAATATTAATATTACTTCCATTGATTGGGATCGAGCAACCATTAATTTTACTAACGGTGGTGGTGTGGATAGAATTGTAGTTATGAGTTTAACTCCAATAACATCAGTACCAGTTAACAAGATTAAATATGACGGTAATTTAGTTTTTGGGTCTGGTAACGAAACAACATGGGATAATTATGTTGTCGGAAATTCATCCGGTATTGTTGTAACTGGCCTATCTCAATTAACTACCTATTATGTTAGGGCTTTTGAAATAAAAGTGGCCAACTCAATGTGTAACGCTATGTATGTTACTCCCGATAATTCGGTTAGTTTTACTACAATAGAAAAACCATTTGAACCATCAGACATAGCATGGAAACATGCCTTTTTACCTGCTGATTTAAGTGGGGCAGGATATGATACAACTGATATTTGGATAAATAGAGGATCAACTGTAGGAAATGCTATCCAAAATGGAGCTAATCCTTTACCTGTTTATAATTCAGGAGAAGGGGCATTGGAATTTACGAGAGCGAGTTCTCAACAACTTATTTTCCAAAAACCAAATCCTGTAATGACTCAACCGTTCACCTATTTCATCAGGTTAAAACGAAAGAGTATAGGAAATACACAAACAGTAGTGGGATATTCAAACGGTTATCCATTAGGTTTTGTAACAGCAAATACTATTAATAGTGTGGCAGGAACTACATTAACAGATACAAGTAGTTACCACATAATTGAAATAATATTCAAGGGAGTAGGATCAACAATAACAATAGATGGAGGTACACCAGTAACCTTTACAAGTAATACCTATTCTCATGGGGCAGAATTAGCAAGATTAGGTTCTTCGTTTACAGATAGTAATTACTTTGATGGGTATATCTCACATTTATGGATAGGTACACCCAATGACACAGAGTTAGGTAAAATGAGAACCTGGATCTCAGAAAATTTATAGTATGAAGGTAAAAAACTGGTTTGGAATGAATACTTTTTTAGGGGGGTCTCTTTATACCCATAATTGGCCACCTGAAAATTTATTAAATGAGGCTAAAGTGAAACGATTTTTTGTTGGGTGTGAATATACGTCAAGTACAGCCAATGTATTTTCCTTATTTAGGTCTATTGGTGGCTGGGGATGGGAAGAATCATTAGCAGAATTTAAAGCACTTGGAAATACTACGGTTGTATCTATTTTAGGTGGGTTTACATACCAAACAATGGATGGTAGTATTGGTGCAAGAATGCCAATAAACATAGACGCTGATCCTTATGACCCAGCCTCTTACTATACAGTAGCAAGATTATGTTATAACATTGCAGCACGATGGGGAACTAATACAAGTGCTGTAGTTAATGATGCAGAATTAGTTGCAGGATCACTACCAGCACAAAAGGGGCTTGGTTATTGTGATTATTTGGAAATATTGAACGAGTGGGATAATTTTTGGAGTGGATCGAGTGTTGAATTTGATGCTGAAAGTTATGCTGTTTGTTTACATACCTGTTACACAGCAATTAAAGATGCCGACCCTAATATGAAGGTATTAGTAGGAGCCTTGTATCAACCAGACATCACATTATACAATGATGTTAAAGCTGAGTGGGTAGCTAAAGGCTACGGTGCGTTCCCTTCTGACATTTGGTTTAATTACCATAGGTACTTACATAATGGCTTGTATGAAGGTAAAACACATGGAGAGAAACCGGAAATGCCTGTATATGGAGTGTTCAATCAGGTTCAGACTATGGATGCACTAAATATTCCCTGGTGTATTACTGAATATGGTTGGGATTCATCACAATTAAGTGCTCAGTCTACTCCAATAGTAAAAGAACTTGACGGTATTACTGATATGAGCACTGAAAAGAGCAAGGGAGTAATGATTGTGCGGGCTGCTTTAGGGTATGCTTTATCTTCTAATTGCAAAATGTGTGTATTCTTTCATGTTAGAAACGACACTAATGGAGGAGAGGGTTGGTTATATGCTACAAGTGGTGTCTACTATAGAGATAGCGGAATTTATTATCCACTGGAAGCCTTAGATCCAATTTTAGAGTTTTTAGATGAGGTTGGAGAATGTGAATTACCGGCCACATTAGTTAGCAGCAAGTCTCCCTATAAGGTAGTATTTAAAAATACAGACTTGAATAAGCAGATTATTTGTACTTGGACTGAAAATGGGCCAGTACAGTATTCGGAGTGTAGTTTATGAAAAGAAAAAAACTTTTAACTTTGATTAAAATTAACTAACCATTTATGACAACAATAACCCAAATCACCAAGGAACAATTAAACCTATTCGTGGACATTGGAATGGTATAATGGCATCATTTTGCCAAAAGTCAACAGAATTAAGTGGTGGTGAAATAGCAGATATGTGGAGTTGGGGAGGGTTTTAATTTTTTAATAAATTATTATGAAAAAACCAACCATAGAGCAAATAATTAAATCAATGGAAAAATTGAATTATTCTATTTTTAGAGATAATTCAAAAGATTATAACCTTAATATTGTAGGAATCAGATCGGATGATCATACACCTAATATATTTAATGATTTAGAAGTTGTTTTTTGGAGATCTTCTACTGGATGGACCAGTTATTATATGAAAGTAACTACTGATCCAGGATTATATTGGTTAAATAACCCTATGAATGTAAATGGAACAGCTATTTTAAAAGCTGGACAATATAAAGGATTATGGAAATTAGGACTACATCAAGGAAAATATGAAGCATTAGTGCAAAAAGCTCCTTGTACGGTTATAAGGGATGTTAACAGGGATAGTAAACTTGATTTTACAGGAAAAGAAGATATTGGTATATTTGGAATAAATAACCATAGAGCTAATGAAAAAGTAGAGTCAACTAAAGTAGAAAAATGGTCAGCAGGGTGTATTGTAATAGCAAATCCAAAAGATTTTGAAAATCATATAAAAATTTGTAAATTTGCAGCAAAAAATTGGGGTAATTCTTATACTTTTACCCTATTGAACGAAAACCAATTAATTTAAACTATATGAAAATCAAGAAAAAAGACGTAGAACCAATTTTAACAACTCTTTATTTTGTTAAAGAAAACAAAGAATTTGGGTTATTAACTGAAGAAATACCAATGAGCTTAAGGAGATTCTTACAAAGAATTAGAAAAGAACTAATTGAAGTGTATGAAGAACTGAGAAAAGATATTGTTGAAATTTCAAAAGAAATAAACAAAAAAGTTATTTCTCAGTTACCTTCAGATATAACTGAAAAGGAATATTTAGACCCAAAAAGTGAACATAATAAGATATTTTCAGAGAAACGCAAGGAATTTGATGAGGAATTTAAAAAAGAAATAGAGTTATTATTTAATGAAGAATTTGAACTTAAATCTCCATTAGCTTCTCTTACAATGATTGAATCAATTAATACTAAAATCAACTATGATTTCGATCTAATTGAAAAAATAGCACAATGAAAGAAGTAGCCCTACAATTATTATCTCTTTTAGGATTAGTTATAACAGCTAATATAATGGTTGATTCTCCTAATATATATTGGTCTGATTTAGGTATTATCGAACAGATAAGGGTTGTTTTTGGGTTATTTTTTATTGTTGGGGTTGCAATAGCAGCAATTGTTATTTTTAAGTCAATTTGGGTAAAAAATGGATATGCTGGCGTAGACTCTGTATTAGTTGATAAAGAAGTAGCTTTATTTATGTCACATGTATTGGCATTTATATTAATTGAGATATTCTTCTTTATGATTTTATTCATAAATTATGTAAAACCTCCTGAATATGCATTTTGGATATGTGGGTTTGGCTTTTTAAGCCCAGAAGTAGTAAGAGCTATCCATTATGTGATGGAAAAATTCAAAAGCTCAAAACCTCATTAAAATGACTACAGAACAAGAAATAACTGAATTAAAAACTGACATGAGTGAAATCAAAGATAAAATTGCTGATGTGTATGATATTCTTGCTCAAGTTAATGAGAACATTAAAATGATCAGTATTGGATTATACGGAGATGAGAAAAATGATCATACAGGAATTATTGAAAAACACAGATTATTAGAAAATAAAATAAAAGATTTAGAAACAAGAATATCCCAAATAGATAAGAAGAATATAGAGCAAGATATTTTATTAGGAGCCAAAAAGAACATATGGTCTAAAGTATTAGAATATGTTAAATGGGCAGGGTTAATTTATTTAGTTATAAAAGGTGTTTTTGGAATAGATTCGTTATTTGGAGGTAAATTTATATAATCATGGGACAATATACAGAAATGACTTTATATATTATAGGAGCTTTATTAGTTCTAATAACTTTTTCTATATCTAAAAATGTAAGAGATATAGTTCTTAAAATATTTGGAGGAGTTATCGACTTAGCAGAATTAGCAGGTGTTGTATTTCTTATGCTATTTATTTATATGATTATTAAAGAGGGAAATAGAACACATGAATGGTATTATTATAATGAATTATATGTGTTTTTTACTGCTGGTGCAGCTATGACAGGATTAGGATTAAAAGATGTGCTATCTTTCTATAAAGATATAAGGACAGGAAATAAACCAAATGAAAATGAAGAAAAACCTAATATTTAATATTGCGATAGGATTAGTTATTTTATTATTTTTAATTTTATTATTTGCAATAAATAAAAAAAACACAGCGTATCAACAATATATTAAAGATATAGAATTCCAAAACTCTATATTGAAAAAAGAAAATGAACTTTTGGTAATTCAACTTAGATTGAATTCGGAATTTAGAAAAAAAGTATATAAAGATAGAGATTCTATCAATACTGTAATTTCTCAATTAAAAAATAGAATTAAAACCAGAGATAGGGAACTAAGTCATATTAAAGGTAAGTATGAAAATTTATCTTTAGATTCTTTACTTAAAATAGCAACAGAACGATATGAAAAAGACATTAATATTAATAGGATTAATACTAATTAGTATTATATGTTCTGGTCAGAGTGTTAAACTTGAGGATTTAATTAGACATTATCTTAAAAAAGATGATTCTTTGCAACTTTATAAAAAATTTGATATTAAGAAAGATTCTGTTATTCTTGCTCAAGATCAAATTATAAAAAAAGACAGTTCACTAATTCAATCTTACAAAGCTGATTCAGTAATATATAATAAAACAATACAGAATAAAGATACTGAACTACAAAATAATAAAAAAGTAGTCAATTTAATAAAACAAGAAGCTAAAGAAAAACAAAAAAATCTCAAATTGACAATTTTTGGATTATCTTTACTTGAAATAATAACAATTTTACTATTAATTTAAACTTATGGCAACAAGACCAAGAGAAATAGGAACTTCATCAAGTATTGAAGCAAGAATCCTAAATGACATTTTAAAGAAATTAGATCAAATATCTAAAATTCTTTCAAAAATAGCAGAAAATACTACACCTACTCCTTAATGTATTAAATTAAAACCATGAAAGATTTAATATATATATGTGCTCAACCAGTGGACAAATATTTTGTGTGGCAGGTGCATTTATGGCTAGAAAGTCTCAAAGAAATAGAACAATCTGATAAAGCACATATACTTATATATGTACCTCATAACAGATCAAAAGAAATTAAAAATTGGGAAAATCTTGTAGCTTTATACCCTGAATCAACATTTTATTTTTGTGAAGATAAAAATAATGAAATAGGTAATTTATTAGGTATATATTTACCTGTTTTAAGACCTCATGTTCTCTCAAAATATTTTGAATTACATCCAGAATTATCAAAAAAAGCAGTATTTTACTGTGATTCTGATATTCTATTTTTGAAGAATTTTAACATATCAAAATATATAGATGATGATGTTTGTTATTTATCTGATACAAATAGTTATGTTAATGCTTCATATTTTGATTCGAAAGTAAAAGATGTACTGCCAGAAAAACTTGAAATTTATAAAAAATTCGATGTTTTGTCTGAATTAACTAAAATGGTAGGTGTTTCAAGAGAAACTGCTGAGAAATATAATGATCATTCTGGAGGGGCACAATATTTATTAAAAAATGTTGATTCTAATTTCTGGAAAAAGGTAAAAAAAGATTGTATATTAATACGACAAACCTTACAATCTATGAACAGAAGATTTTTTGAAAATGAATCAAAAGGTTATCAATCGTGGTGTTCAGATATGTTTTCTGTATTGTGGAATTTGTGGTATTTTAAAAAAGAAACTAAGGTTATACCTGAATTAGATTTTGCTTGGTCTACTGACCATATTAATGAATTACCTACTGTAAGTATATTACATAATGCAGGTGTTACATCACTTATACATACAAGAAACGAAAATGACACACAAATAGAAATACCTATGTTTTATAAAGGTAAATATCATCTTGGAAGTAGCCCTTTTGATGATGTGTCTCTCGAAGAAACCTTAAAAAACGAAGAAAACCAAAAACTTTGTAACAATTATTACTTAAATAAACTTTTAGAACTTAAATTTAAATACTATGGCAAACAATAATGTTCCTGGTCGCCAATTTGTAAGACTTGATCAATCTGGTAGAGTTATTGCTGGTAGCAATATTAAAAGAAAGAACAAGCCTAAAGTTGGTAATTGGATGGAAATTCCAGCAGCAGCTTGCTGTGATTCGTTAGTAGTACAAACTACTACAACTACTACCACTTTATAATAAATAAACTATGGCATATTTTATTAAAACGGGCTACTGGGAAAAAGCCGTTAAATCCGCAAAAGGATGGTTAAATCTCAATACTGTTATTGAAGATGTAGTTGATAATATACCTAATAAAGTATATTCTCAAACTACTATTTCAAGTTTAACTCCTAGTAAAAGTTATGAATATTACGATATATCTTCATTAGGATCAGCTTTAAATATAGCTAATCCTACAGGTGTATTTGCTAATTTTGATGCTTTTATTATTAGAGTTACTGATAATGGTACAGCAAGAGCACTTACTTATGGTGATAAGTATAGAGCATTGGATGAAGAATTACCCACAACTACCGAAATAGGTAAAACCTTATATTTTGGGGTAATATATGATTCTGTATCAGATAAATTTGATATTAAAGCCACTCAAGAAGTTTAAAATCTAATGATTGTTGTTAGGAAAGATTTCCCTGAAATTTTACCAGATAATGAAGAACTCTTTTTTAATCAATTAAATGGTGTAATTGAATCAGTAGATGAACTATGCTCTCTACAAATAACAAAGGTAGGAAAGAGCTATAAATTTAGAATATCTCCTTCACTACCTTTATATAATAATCTGATTATTAAAGAGTTAACTGAATTTTATAATATTTTTGGAATTCATTTGAATTTTTCCAAATCTATCAAATCATCAGGTACTCTTTATTTTTCTATAGATTTTTAATACCAAAAAAGTATAAATCTTGAGGCCAAGTTTGTCTTGTAAAAAATTCAAATTGAGAAAAATTACCTTCAATATTTACACTATTTAATACCATACTGGCTGTTACATTCATGTAATAGTCATTTTCTATTTTAGAGGTAAAAGGACTATCTTGAGGTGTAGTTCTTCTTGTACCATGTTCAGGACGACCTGTAGTTGCACAACTAAATAACATTAATCCTCCTGGTTTTAACAAATTAATCATATTTGTTATAGTAAACACCCAAAACTCATCATGTTCAAAGCATTCACTGCTTATAACTACATCAAAAGGTTTATCTCTTTTGAATTCATGTCCTCTACATACAATATCTACATTCCTACCTTCCCCGATATCAATACCTGTATATTTGTAATTCTCAAATAAATAACGATTATTACCATTAATATCCAAAGAACCTACATCAAGTACATCAACATTCCTAAAATATTGAGGGAATCTTGATTTTACACTTTTAAAATAATCAATTTGTTGTGGATGTGCCAATTTTAATATAATTTTTGTTTATTTATAATTTAATAAAAGATTTTGTATTTTTACTATTTTTATTTAACATTGTTTTAAAAGAATTATAGTTCATATTTATAGAATCAGAAGCTTCTTTTATTGAATCATAAAATATACC
>ERZ761590.116-NODE-116-length-12084-cov-7.132430_pt1 | contig 12084 bp, 23 predicted proteins | sample MGYA00511880_ERZ761590 | MGnify/ENA primary metagenome ERZ761590 (study PRJEB28899, sample SAMN03785555) | bioreactor sludge metagenome | biome: EBPR Sludge; feature: EBPR Bioreactor; material: 0.22µm filtered reactor supernatant | place: Saint Lucia: Queensland... | reverse complement strand
TGGCGGCGGCGGTGGCGGCGGGAGCACCCTTGCGTCGTTGGTGCCAGATTGCCGCGCTGGCACCATATGCAAACGCCATAACCAGCGGACTGGTGGCAATGACCACGCGCGGCGGCTTGAGATTGGCGGCGGCATACAGGCGATGGATAGCCTCCGTAATTTTATCCCTATCAATGGGATCGGTGCGAAATGCTATTGCTGTCCATTCCTTGGTGACGACGCCCATAGCGGCTTGCTCGGCCGCGGTCAGGCCGCCGGAGGCTCTTTTTTTGGTCCTCAAAATTTTCCCCATTGTCTCACTCCACATAGATATGGTTGTTGGTGTGCGCGCCTGGGACTTGTGTGTCACGGACAGGCTGTTCGTGACTGACAACGGGCGTTGTGGGGGATGGGTGAAGCGCAACGGCGGGGTTCTGCGCGACCAGTTCAAGCTCGGCCTCATCGCACCACCAACCATGCCCCAACGTCGTATAGGCTCGGCCCTGCGCGCGGCATATGTGACCCCTTGCAATGCGGCAATCGAACTCCACCGCCCACGGCTGCCCCTGCCATGCGCCTGCTGCGTTGTAGCCCCTGACATTTCCAAAGTAGCCGTAAATCTCCGAAGGGCGCTGACCGACATAGCGCACGCGGTCTCCGATCTTGAGCTTCGGCGCAGTCGTCTCCTCGCGCTCTCCACGCAGCCGTTGATTCTCAGTGCGCAGGCGTCGCACTTCGGCGACAAGGCGGTAGACATCGGAGCGGGCCTCGATGTTGAACAGTTCATCGTCAGAGATCATGTGTCGGACTCCCTTTTAACGCGCTGTCTTTCGTCTCTATCCTCGCGGAGCCGGTCAGGGTCCGGCTCCCAATCGCTCACCTCGCAAGGCGCGGTCTCTTGCGGTTGATCCGTCATGAACTCCCATTCGCACGAGCGACGGGAGTAGGCTCCGCAATACGGGCATAAGGTCATCAGTCGCTCCCCTTCGGCGCCGGCAGGGCAAGTTCGCAGACCGGCGCGGGCCTGGCGAAGTCCGGCCAGTCGACCTCCGGCAGGGTCGGCAGCGCGGCGCGGGCGCGGCCGGACACGACATGCAGCAGATTGTCGCGCGCGTCGAGCCGGATGTCGGCGCCGGCCGTCAGGCGGGCGACGAAGGCGGCGATAAGATGCGCCGGCGCGGTGAGCGCGCCGGCCGCCTCGACCATCGCCTCGATCGGCAGGCCGGCGGCCGTGCAGATCGCCCCGTCGATGACGCTGAGCAGACGATGCAGGCGGGTGCAGATTGGTGTCACGATGTCGGCTCGGTGTGGCGCGTGGGCGTCAGTTCAATTCGCTTCTGGCATAGTCTTGGATGGCGGTTTCGAGCGATGTTCGCAGCGCGTCGAAAAGCACCTCTCGCGCTGCTGGATTTTTCAGGCAATCCGGATCGCCGACGCTCACGATGATTCTGCTCTGGTCGATGTAGAGACCCATCATCGCTGTAATGGTCGCTTCGAGCGCTTCCTGTTCGGGCCACAAGGACCTGGCGGCGGCCATGAGGCGTTGCAGTTGGTCACCGCAACTCTTTGTCATCTCGTCGGCTATCTCGGCTGCTGTCGATGTGAAAATGTTCTCGGCCATGCTGTCCTCCTGCATCATCTGGCGGCGCGTCGTGGCGGGTCAGCGAATGATGCCGAAAAGCCAGAGAAGGCCGAACATGGGCAGCAAGGTGCGCCACGCGACAAAGAAGGCGAGCGCGGCGAAGCCGATTCCAACGCCGATTGCTCCACCGACTCTTTCGCAGATTTGGCACTTGAGACCGCGGTTGTTAATGTCGATCATCAGAAATCCCCTTCCGCCACCTGCGCGCAGGGAATGCCGGCGCTGCGCCACGCCGAGACGACGCGGTCGCGATCGTCGAACACCATGCGCGGCTCCCAGCCATCAGCGCGCAATTGCGCCAGCAACTCCATCTTGACGATGTCGTCGTTGCGGTGATCGCCCGCCTTGCGCATGTAGAGCGCCTGTTCACCGATGACATGATCAGCAAGCCATTCCTCGGTAGCCGCCCGGCATGAGTCCGGCCGTCCCGAGACGAAGATGATGAAGTGGCCTGCCTCAACGAGTGCGCGAGCCACGTCGATTACGTGCTGGATCGGCTCGTCATTCGACACGGCGGCGAAGCAGGCGGTCCAGTCCTTCGGCTTCCCGTCCGTGCGGACGATGTGATGCAGCCGGTGCGACATATCGGCGAGCGTCCCGTCGATGTCGAAGACGTAGCAGGGATAGGTTGGCGTCATTCTGTCAACTCCTTCGCGAGCGCGGTTTCGACGATCGCTTTGACGTGAAGGTAGAGGTCGCGCGGAGTTTCGGCGTTTGCAGCGTTCGGTGTTAGATCCGAAAGGCGATCCAAAACATCACGTAGCTGCTCATTCTCGACGCGCGCTTCGTCCCTCTCCCGCACCAGTTCGCAGATGCGCTCGTGCTGACGGTTGGCGTTGGCGCGTAGATCGTCGATCAAGCGCTCGGGCTCGTAGGTGCGCGTCGCGACGATGGCGAAACCAGCCTCCTTGATGACGTCCAGCACGGCGCGCGCGTCGTCCTGGTTGTGCGGCATGACGCGCGGCTGGCCATCGGTCTGCGCGAGCATCCGCGCGATCTTGGCGGCGAGGTCATCCATCGGGTCGCTCATTCTTTGGCCTCGTCTGCGGCGATGGCGCGGTTGAGCGCCTCGGCGATCAACGCAGTGAGCGGAGCGATCCGCTTGTCGTCGAACTGGTCGGGCAGCAGCAGGGCGATGGTGTAGAGGGTGGCGTCGATCAACTCTCCATCGTCAGCGCGAAATGGCGGCGTGACGCCGAGCGCGGCGAAGCGGGCTCGCAGGCTCGTTTCATTGCTCATGATGTGGCCTCGCATTTGATCGGGCGGTTGGCGATTTCAAGCAGCACGTCGGCGTGGCAGGGCGCATCGAGCGCGCACCAGCACGCGAGGTTCTTGCCGCGCAGTTGCGCAAAATGGCGGCCATACCAAGCAGGGTTTCGCGCAAGGTTCGCCTCGCACAATCCCCTGAACCATGCGACGGCTTTCGCGTCGTTCTTGATGTGGTCGCACAGTTGCAGTTTATCCCCGTCCGCATACTTCATCGTCAGTCCGTGACCGACCCTGAACGGATTTCCCCAGCGTGTAGAGCGGTCCACGCACTGCGCTGGCAGCCCGTTTATGGCGCGCGAGGCGGCTTGGAGATTGAAGCCCTTCTCGCGCTTGCGCTGGATGCGGACGGGGGCGGTCATCACAGCAGCCTTTCCTTCTCCGCCTTCTCGGCGTAGTCCGCGCGGATCGCCTCCATGATCGCGATCTGCCTGTCCGCCATCTTCTGGCCGAGCTTCCCGGCGGCGACGCGGCTTGGATAGACGTGCCGGCGCAATCGCAGCTCGCGGTCGATCTCGGCTAGCTTCTCGGTGGCGGTGAAGATCGGTGTCATACCACGTCTCCATTCCGGCCAAGTTTCGCGAGCGCGTCCGCGCTGCGCTCGACCTGCGTCTCGTATTCGGCGATGAAGCGCGTCGCGGCATCGATCATGGGCCAGATCACAGCATCAACCGCCTGGCGCTCAGCGCTCATGAAGAGCGACGGGGCGACGATCGGACCGATCGACTCCATCTTCTGACGCTCGCGCTTGTATTCGTGCATCAGCGGCAGATACGGGCGCATCACAAGGACGGCCGTAGAGATCGCTGCGGTCATGGCGTTCAGTTCGGCTTTCACGTCGCGCGTCATGGTCATCCATCCTTGGTATCTTTTGGAGAGCCGACTCCGCGTTCGATGGCGGAAATGATGGCGGCAGTTGAAATCGGCTCAGATCGCGGCGCCTCGTCATCAGCCCACCAAGTCTTGTAGAATGCGATGTGAGCGAGAAGGGCATCCCATTCGTCAGCAGTTGGCGGACTCTCAAATCGAATGGTCGCGGCGTTTCGACGGCTCACCAGAATTTTCACGCCATTGGCCTTGCACCAATGGCCGTCTCCGGCGGGAAGAATGGAGACGAGTGAGTCGACGACCGCGGAGACTTCAGAGCGCGTAAAAATCTTTGGCTCGTGCGGTGCCATTTGTATCCCTCATGAGCTTGTCATTCCCCGCCGGGCCCGCTCTCAACCGGCCCGGCGGGGTGCGCCGGTGACTTGTCAGCCGCCAGCGGCCTCCTGTTTGCGCGCCTCGCAGCTCGCGGCCTTCATCTCTTGGAAGTTGGCCTCGGCGCGCGCATCCTTCTTGCGCTTGTCGGCGCGGGCGTTCATGGCAGCGATCCGATGCGCGGCATAGGCGGCCTGAGCCGCCGTGACGACGCCGGCCTCCTTGCCGTCGATGTCGATGCGCGCGGCGCCTTCAACGCACGCCCGCAGATAGGTCGCGCCGCCAGTGTAGTCGTTGAGCGCGTGCGTCAGGCGCATGTAGCCGATCTCGGGCAGCGCGAACGCCAGCCGCTCGCCGATGCCGATGGCGAGCGGTTTCTTGGGCGCGCCCTTCGGCATGAACGTCAGCGGGAAGGTCTCAACGAGGATTGCGCGGGTCGCCTCGTTCAGCTTCGTGTCGCGCGCCATCACGCGGCCTCCTGCGACGGATCGCCGTCGCCGTCATCTTCCGCCGACACGGCATCCGACGGCGGCGTCTCGGGCTCCGTCGCGTCCTTCGGCCGGCGCCGCAGATCGCCGCGCTCATAGCGGCCATCGCGAATCTTCTTGGCGACGGCCTCGATCGCATCGCCGAGTTCGCGGTTCTTGCCGGACAGCGCATCGGCGATGTCGGCTTCTGTGAGGTTGACGAGTCGCGCGCCGGACTTCTCGCGTTCATGCGCCAGACAGGCATGCTCGGTGTCGAACTGCGTGCCATCGAACGCGACGTAGATCTTCTTGGTCTCGACCTTCATGTGGCGTGGCTCCTTGGTGGGTGGCTGGTGCGTTGAGTTGCGGTGCGCGGCGGAGAGTGGAGGAGCGTAGCGGCGTGGTGTTCCGTTACTTCTTACCGGCCGGCTTCGGACCGGCGACCTGGGCCGTGTCGGTGGCCTTCTGCGCTTCGATCATGCGCGCCTCGGACTCGATCAGTTCGGGCAGGGCGAGTCGCGCCTTGAGATCGCCGGCGAACGACCGGATCAGATTGTTCGTGGCGCCGGTGACAGAGTTGGCGGTCTTCACGTCCATCGTCCCGGCGAGCAGGCCGTCGATGACGGTGTTCGACACGTCGCGCGTGCGGATCATGTCGGGGCTCTTGATCTGATAGGTCATGCTGCTTTCCTTTCGGCGCGCTTGAGTGCGCGCCTGGCGCGCTTTGCTGCGACGGCTGCGGCGCGCAAGTCGCGACCGATCGCAATCTGGTGATCTTCCGCTTTGACGACATCGCACCGGATGCCGGCCTCGGCGGCCTTGTAGGTGAGCATGGCGACGGCCTTGGCCGGGGCCTTTTCGAGGATCGATTTGTTGAAGGCGGCGATGGTCTCGACCTGCGCACCATGGGATGCCTTCGAGCCGCGACCCGTCCGCGTGTTGTCCTTGATCGGCGGCGCGATGACGGTGAGGTCGGCGGCCGACGCCACGAGGCGAGTTGACCATGCGTGCAAGGCATAGTGGCGCTGGCGCGCCATCCGCGCTTTGATCTTCGCGATGCGCGCAGTCTCTTTGCGCCAGCGATACGAGAATTTTTTGAAGCGAGAGTCGCGCTTCGATTGCAATGCCGGCGCCTGCGCTTCACCCTCAATCCGAGGCTCACCGCAGGGTTGCAGGTCCCCTTGCTCTTCCTGCGCTTCACCCTCAATCCGAGGCTCACCGCAGGGCATCCCCGCCCAAGCGCGACCCTCACTCACCTGCGTTTCGCCCTCAATCCGAGGCTCGCCGCAGGCATGATGCGAGTTCCCTCTTGCTTGTGATCCCTGCGTTTCGCCCTCAATCAAAGGCTCGCCGCAGGCTGAACGTGGTGCGAGTGCTCGATCTGCCGCCTGCGTTTCGCCCTCAATCAAAGGCTCGCCGCAGGGGCCTGTGGAGAAGCCTCTGTCTGAGGTAGAGAATTCGCCCTTGCCGCCCGCGTGAAACGGGTCGCTCAGGCCGGGCGCGCATCGCCCGTCCGCGTCTGTTACTGACGCAAATCCATCGATCAGGTCGAACGCCACGGTGAGGCGCTCTGTGCCGGGCTTGATGCGCGCGGCGATTTCGACGCACACGCTCAGCCACCATGCGCCGGCATGAAACTTGACGTCCGCTGTTTTCAGCGCCTCAGGCGAAGCCGGGAATCGCCCGCGCGTCTTGATGCGGCCGGGCACGCCGCGCAGCGAGAAGCGCCAGGATACAGGGCGGGCGGTATCACCGCGCGCGCGAGACGCCGCCGTCGTCGTCGAGCGCGGCGAGGTTCTACTCCCTTCCTCCCTGCGCGCGCGAGACGCATCTTGCGCGCCTCCGGGTTCGCTGTCGCCAGCCGGCGCGGAATGCGCCGTCAATGTCCAGCACGACTTCGCGGGCTCGCGCAGCGGGATCGACTCCGCGCGGCGCACGCTCTTGAATAGTGGATAGCCAGAAGCGCCTCCTGCGCCGGCCTTGGCCCGCCGAAAGAACGCCTTCATCGCCAGATCGAGATCACCAGCGACGCGCTCTTGCGTGCCGCGCGGCATCGCCGCCCACTCGGGGCATTGCTGCCGAAGCTCCGTGATGTCCTTGCCCTGATCGAACGCGGACAGCGACGTCTTCTTGTCGCCGCGCTGCTTGGCGCGCCTGTAGAAGGCCTCGCGCATCTCAAGCAGCGCATTCCAGAGCGATGCGCACATACGCGCCTGTTCTGTCAGCGCCGCCGCCTGCGCCGCGTTCGGGTAGAGCTTGAACGTGTATCGACGAAGCATGCTGCTGTCCTTCATCTCAGAAATCCATCCTCCCCGCGCGCGCGAGACGCCCGGCGAGGAACCGAAGCTGATCAAGACCAAAAACCTTCCTCCCTGCGCGCGCGAGACGCCGGCTGTATTTTCCGAGCATGCGGCCATCAACGCCCCTTCCTCCCTGCGCGCGCGAGACGCACTGTGAACAGTCGCGCCGGTACGCAGTGCGTCGCCTTCCTCCCTGCGCGCGCGAGACGCATCTTGCGCGCCTCCGGGTTCGCTGTCGCCAGCCGGCGCGGAATGCGCCGTAGTCCGTGCTCATCTGCGCGTCACGCCTCCCTTCGCCTTCTCGGCGTCGGCGCGTTTCGCTGTCGCTGACAGCTCATCGAAAATCGCGTCGGCGGCGTCCTGTTCGGGCGGCTCGGCGGTCTCGCGCCAGTCGAGAAACGCTTGCGTGCCGCCGCGCGCGGCCTTGCGGGCGGCCTCGTGGTGCGGATCGGGCGCGGGAGACGACGCGGGGATGTCGCCGCCTCCCGCACCCTGCTGCCCTTGGCGAGGCGCAGCGCCCTCGGGCCCTTTCGGACCAACCGCCCGCCCGATTGCGGGGGCCTCGGCCGACGGCGCATCGCCATCGGCTGTCTGATCGCCATCGATCACCTCTCCCGTCTCGGCGTCGTGCGGCGCGGCGATGGCGTCGAGTTTTCCGGCGAGCGTCTTCGGTGAGACAGTCCGCGGCGTCACGTCCTGCGCGCGGTCTGCAGCGATCCGATCCGCCTCGTCCGGATCGTAGATGCCGGCGAACCCGAACGCATAGCGCGCCGCCTGGATCATCGCCTTGTGTCGCAGCATCCGGCGCGGCCACTTCGACCACGGCTCCGTGCCGCGCTTGCACTCGGCCAGGTATTCCGTCGCCTCGATCGGATGCGAGCGGTCCTTCCGGTGCATCCGACAGGTGATGGCGCCGATCTGGCCCTTGTCGTCGGCGTGATCGACGAATTCCATGCCGTCGAATGCGGGGTGCGAGTTGATGATGTTCGCCCATCCGTCGACGCCGACGACGGGAACGATTCCGCCGCGATCCGCGAAAGCGTAGATCTCCTTCGTCAGTGGATTGAGTCCGTATTCCTTCGCGACGAGCAGGAACGCGGCGAATTCTTCTCGCGTCGCGGTGCGGCCGGTCTTGTCGGGCTTGATGCAGGTCGCCCGCACGGTCGATTCGAACGCGGCGGGCTCCATGCCGAATCGAGTCGCCATGTCGATGAGGACCGACTTGGCGGGGCGCATGACGGCGACGTCGACGGACGGCGCGTCGGTCTTGGCGATGGCGTTCATTCTGCGGCTTCCTTCTTTGGCTGCTTGATGGTGATCTGCCGCCATGTGGAGGCGGCCGACACAAATTCCTTCCGCCGGCGCGTCGGCGCTTCGATCATCCGCCCGTCGGCCAGCCGGCCGCGCGTGGCGTTGCCGAGCCGCGCGACGATCTCGGCGTCGAGGGGCTTGCGCTCCTTCTCGGCGGCGTCGCCGTCGGCCTCACGGGCTTTCAGCGCGGCGCGCTGCGCGACGATCTCGCCGATGCGCGCGTCGCCTGACAGGTCGATCTCGGAGCCGTCGTCGTCCCGGTAGAGCCAGCGGATCAGATCCCCGTCGCGGGCGTAGTCGGGCGGATAGGCGTCATCCGCCTCGACGCGGCGCCAGAACTCGGCGACCTCGGTCCGCACGCGCGCCATGGTGCGGGCGTGAACCGGAATGTCGATCAGCCGCAGGGACAGCGCCCCGCCGGTGCGCAGCGCCGCCACGGCCGCCCAGCTCGCGCCGGTCAGGTCAGCCTCGATGATCGCCTGAACCGCGATCCAAAGCGGCGGAACCATGTCGCCGGTGTCGGCGTCGCGCCACTTCGATGCCGCCCATTCGCCGACGGTCTTGATCTGGATGATGCCGAGGCCGTCGCGCTCCGGATCGATCGCCAGCACGTCGGGCGTCGCGCCGATGCGGGCGGCCGGCAGGCGGAAATAGTGCCGTGCCGGTTCGATGGTCCATCCCGGCCGCAGTTCCTGGATCATCTCGACGGCCAGCGGTTCAAGCCGCGTTCCGCGCGCCAGTGGTGACAGGGTGATCTCGTCGGCGGTGATGGTCGGCGCGTCCGGCTCGGTCGGCTGTCCCGTGCCGCGCTTTTCGTGCCAGAGTGCGAAGGGCGTGACGTATTCATGGATGCCGAGCAGCGCGCCGGCGGCGCTGGCGGTCACGTCCTGCGCGCGCCAGCGCAGCCATTCGGCGCGATCGGAGACGGGGCGCGTCTCGACGCCGCGCTCGTGCGCCAGCGTCAGGGCAAGGGCGGTCGGGGAGAGCGTCGCCATCACAGCGCCCTCGCCATGCGCAGCCGGACGTCGATGCAGCCGTGCATGACCTGCCTACGGACGCGCTCGACGGTGATGACGGCGGCGGCGTAGGCGTCGATGGCCGCGGCGCTGTAGCCTGCCGCGCGCAGCGTCTCGGAGACGGCGGCATAGTCGGCAAGGTCGGGCATCGGCTCGATTGCGCGGCGCATGTCGGCGATCAGGCATTCGCGGGCGAGGGCGGGGGTCATGGCGTGCGATCCTCCGCTTTGGCGAGCGCGGCGCGTGCCGCCGTGATGCGCTCGACGGGAATGCTCCATCGCCGCGCCAATTCGTCGTCGGCAAACCCGTTGCTGACGAGGGTTTGCAGCGCTGCGACAAGATCGCCATGCGCGTTGAGAATGCGCGCGACAGACTGCGCCGCGTCCGGCCGGATTGCCGCGACAATCCGGCCACAAGCATCGATCAGATCGTGATCGCCGGGGACCTGCGGGTATTCTGACCGTGTCGTGCGGAATGGAGCCGCGCATCCGGGGATCATGACGTAACCCTCACGATGATGGTGTTGCACCACGTTCCGCTTTCCGAGAACGAGCCGGCCGGCAGGTCGTCGATGGAACCGCCAAGCTTCGCGACCAGATCGCGGAATGCCTGCGATTTCTTGGTCTCTCGGAACTCGGTGCCGGCCGACATGATGGCGTGCAGTGAACCCCCAGGGCGAAGGAATTTCAGCGCGTGCGTGACGTGGTCGATGTCACGCTCGCGGTCGAAAGGCGGGTTCATGACGATGGTGTCATAGGGCTCGAAGTCCTGCGGCCGCAGCGTGAGGAAATCCGCGCACATGATGCGATTGTAGATGCCATCGGCCCGCAGGCGCGCCGCCAGCTCCGGCTGGATTTCGACGCAATCGACGATGTTGTCGAACCGGTATTCGGCCTCGTAGCGAGCCCGCCCGCCGCTCCATGAATCCAGATGGCTCGGCCGCGCGATGCACCGGCGCGCCAGATTGCCTGTGCCTGCGGATGGCTCAAGGAAGCGCAGGCGCGGGCTGTCCTTCTTGGCGAACCTGATGACGCCCTTCCGCCATCCATTGGGATTGAACAGGTGTTCAGCGGCCTCATCAGGCGTCGGAAAGAACCCGAAGCGCTTGGCGATCGTCGTCTTGCGGTTTTCGAGCGGGTCTTCCTCCTGCGCTTGACCGTCACCGACCGCGGCGCCGTAGTGCTCGGCGAGCAGCTTGTTGACCTTCTCGACCAGATCGTCGCGCCTGAACCACAGATGCGCGTTGCCGTTCTTGAAGCAGCGGACCCTGAAATATTCGTTCTCGTGCTCGCTCTGGCGAGCCCCCCAAGACCCGCCGCGCTCACGCTCAAGCATGTGCAGCGTGGATTGGAACGACGCCTCGGGGTGTCCGTCGAGGATCGAGAACACGCGCTCGACGTCAATCAGCGTGTCGCGCGTGCGCCCCCATTCCAGCCGGCCGGATTCGCTGAACATGCGAGTCACGATGATGCGCGATCCGACCTTGAATCCGTCATGACTGCGGAACCGGCGATCGAGAGCCGAGAAGACGTTCGCGATGCCGCGCCGGAAGATCAGCCCGGCGTCCTGCCTGAATCGTTCGAGCGTGGCGAAGATGTTCTCGACCGTGATCGGCGGCATTCCCTTCGCCGCCTCGTCCTCGGTGATCAACTGTCCGTTGCGGTCGGTGCGTTCCGGCACGTAGCGCATTTGGGCGCGAAGTTGCTCCTTGGCCTCACGATCCATCAGCCGCTCGAGGTCGGTCATCTCGACGATGTGCGCCCAGCATTCGATGTCAAGAATGCGGCGCGCGGTGCGCTCGTATTGGGCGGGGTCGGGGAGTTTGACTGCGCCGTAGAAGGCTTGGACTTCGGGCGCCCGCTCGTAAGAGATGTTGTTGACCGAGCGCGGCGCGGCGCGGCGCGACATGGCGTGCGCGGCCTTCACGGCCGCATCCGCTGCGGCGATCGCCTTGAAGGCGTCCGCGTAGAGGATCAGGGTCTGATTGCGGGCGTCGACGATCTGCTCGACGGTCTGGCGAGGGATAAGAGCACTCACTTTCCGCCCTCCCGCCCGGAAATCGTCGTCTCGTAGTCCTCATGCTCGCGCGTCGCAGCGGCGGCGCGGGACATGAAGACCAGCCCAAGCATCAGCGCGCCGATCGCCCCGCCGACGACGAAGGCGACAAGCGCTGCTCCGACGACACCAGCGGGGCTCGCCGCGCAGTCTGCCGGCGCGGCGGCGTAGGCGTCCGGCGAGTCCAGCACGATCCAGGCCGCGACAAGCGCGGCGATGAATGCGAGCCATCCAGCGCCCACAAGCGCCTCGGTGAAGATGCGGCGGATCATGTCCGGCCTCCTGTTGCGTCTTTCGCGAGCCGCGCCAGCAGCGCGATGTCTGCCCGCGCGGTTTCGATCTCCCGGCGCGTCGCCTCTGCGCGGGCGCCCGTCGGGCAATCGCGCTCATAGGCGGACAGCGCCATTGTCAGCCGCGCCATGCGCGCGCTGGCGTCGTCGCGCGCCGCTGCGAACAGCGCCGCCCGGAATGCGCGCGTCGGCAGAGCCGCGGGCGTCTCGGCGAACGGATCGTCGGCCGCGCTCACCATGTCCCGTGCTCCTCGTAGTCGGAGCGCGTCATGTTCCGGTGCGCCTCGGGCCATTCATCGGCCGCAGCCTCGACGACGGCCTCGACGATGCGGTCTTCCCAATCGCGATCCGCAGTCATGATCGCGATGAGGCGCTTGCAAATCGGGTGCTCCCGATCGAACACGCCCGAAAGGTCGTGCGGCGCTCGCTCGCCGTCATCGTCGTAGTAGGACTCCAGCGAAACCGACGTGATCCACCAGTCGCCCCAGCGGTCGTATTCGATTTCGATCTCGCCGGAGCAGTAGCCCGGCGTCAGCCCGTCGCCGTCAGCCGCGATCT
>ERZ761590.115-NODE-115-length-12086-cov-3.148034_pt1 | contig 12086 bp, 14 predicted proteins | sample MGYA00511880_ERZ761590 | MGnify/ENA primary metagenome ERZ761590 (study PRJEB28899, sample SAMN03785555) | bioreactor sludge metagenome | biome: EBPR Sludge; feature: EBPR Bioreactor; material: 0.22µm filtered reactor supernatant | place: Saint Lucia: Queensland... | reverse complement strand
CTCCACACCGGCACCACGCCCGCCGCTGCCAGGTCTGCGAGTTTCATCGCGGCACCTCGCAACAATACACATAGCGTTGCCCGTCCTCATCCGGATCACTGAGGTAGAGCTTTCGTTCGCCAAGCGTTTTAGCCGCCTCAGTCAGCGCCCGCCCGATGTCCTCAGGCCAGTCGGAGCCAACCCAAAACCCGGCCCCGTGCCCATTCTGAGTAAGCCAGAGATCATGAGCAGCTCGCCCATAATCGCCCCCGCCCGCGTCAATCAACTCGGCATGCGCCGTGAGCCACGTCTCACACTCCGTCCGGAGGGCGGATTCCGTGGCTGGGTCCCATTTGACCCAGCCATCATCCACGCGGTCTAGCGGCGTGCCGTCCTCATCCGTTGACGCCCATAATGCCGTCGCCAGGTATTGATCCGTATGCGGATTCTTCATCGCGTCTCCCTCCCCATCAGCCGCCGTGCCAACTCCACACTCGGCAACACTGCCGCATGCGCCACCGTCGGACGGCATCCCTGCCGCAGCGCCCGTCGTCCCGCGTCAATCGCCTCTACGGCCTGAAAGGCCGCGTCCCGCTTCGCCTTGTCCAACACCGTTGCCGGAAGTTTCAACCGCATCATGTCGTTACCCTCCATTCTGACAAGCCTCATCAGCACACGCCCTACGTGTGGACGGGGACAGGCGTCCCCGTTTCGGCCTTACGCGTAATACCGCCCGACGGCAAACGTGAGCTTCCCGCAACGGCCCGCCGCGCGCCAATGCAACGTGGCCAACGTCCGGAGGTCGTACCGTTCGCGCAGCGCGGCCCGAAGGCGATCCTTCAGCTCTTCCGGCCAGGCGTTATTCAGCACGCCCGCCGTCCACTTCGACGGCCAGCCCTCCGGACGGCCATACCAGACCATCCCGCCATCCGCCATGCGGTCGTAGGCGCGTGTCGCCACGGTCGCAGCGTCCGCATACTGCATGGCGAGTGCTTCATGGTCGGCCTTCGCGTAGGCCGCCCGGAACCGCCGAAACTCCGTCGCCGTGAGTGTGCCTTCGTGTGTCAGATTCGGGAATGCCGTGCGCCGTCCGATGAACGGTTGCAATGCGTCAATGGTCATCTCAAAATCTCCTGTTTGAGTCTTCAAAATTCACTAGCGTCTACGAAGGGCTTCGTAGACCGTCCGCCTAGTCCACTGCGACCGGCGGTACTTCGCGTGGATGCTGTCGGCATCAAGGCTCGTCATGCCGACGATACTGAGGCTTGGCGGGGGTGATTGTCAAGAGTTATTTTCGGGTTGGACGATCTTTTTTTGCCGGCGTGGCCGTTGGTCGCGGCGGGCAGGGAAGCCAAGGTCAGCATCCCGGCCACGCCGGGCAGGGGAGGGGCACAGAGGGTCAAGCACAAACGGCCAGTCTCCAGACTCGAAGAGTCTCCATGTTCGCACAATAGTCGTGACAACAACTATCGAGGCTGGCGAGCATCAAGAGGATCGCACGCGCGCGCACGTTGCACATCGTGTGCCAGCGCATGGCACGATTGTTGCACGCTGGCGCAAGCTGGGCAGCGCCACCGACGGTCGTTCCAACGACCATCGTGGCGACGACTGTCGTGGCGACAGCCACCCCCGCCCTCGGGAGATGGGCGCGTGACATGTCCAAGAGGCCCGAAAATTTTTCCCCCACAAAATAGCGTGCGCTGGCGAGGGGTGAAATGGCGGTCTAGAGGTCACGCCAGAAGGCCCCTAGGACGGCCCAGGAGGCGCTGTGGGGCGCGTGGGCGCTCTGGGAGTCGTTTGACCGCCAAAAGCGCACCGTGCTAGACTATGGGCATGGCGAGGAAACGGTATTGGGTGCGCTGTCCGGGGTGCGGCGCGGCGCGGTGGGTGCGGCGAAAAGGCAAACGGGCCTGTCGGGCGGCGTGTCGGGCCGCCGCGAGTCGCCTGAGACGCCTCGCAACCCCGGAGTCGGCCCCGATGGGCCCCCCTGCCACGATTTTTTGATTCCTCAAAGCCTGATCTGGTCTGGGACGCCGGAGGCGGCCCGGCTCCGGAGACTGTTCCCCCTACCCCTCACCCCGCTTTCGCCCTTTCTTCGGTCCTTCGGCCACAGAACGTGGTCAGATGACCGAAACATGTGGCCGTTCTTCTGTCAGGTGTCAAAATCTTGACGCCGCTGTCAGCCGCTTGACACGTTCTGGCAAATGCCCTATACTGTTACTGTGAGCTGGTGGATTGACACAGACTTTTACGGCAAGGCGGCTGCGTTCAACGCCCAGGCCAAGGTGCAGGGCGATCACGGCCTGACGCCCGCGCTGCGGCGGTTCTTCGAGAAACGCGAGGACCGCGAGCACCGCGAGCAGTCCGAATTGCCCGCCAAGCGCGGCGAAGCGCCGCAGGCGCTCCCGCATGGCCTCCGGTAATGCCCGCCCGGGCCACAACCCGTGGCAAAACCCCCTCTCCGTGGATTGGTGGCCGCACAATGCGCGGCGTCTCGCCCGTGACCAAGGCGTTGGGCGACATGCCGCCACCGCCACAGGTTGGCAAGCTGCCGAGGGGGTGGCAAGTGGCCGGGCGTTTTCCCCCGAAATGGGGCAAGACGGGACCGACCCCTGCATCTACTATGGATCGCTCGAAGATGTTGCGGCGTGCGAGGGCGGAATGGATGATCATCGCCGCGCTCAAGGGCGCGACGCAGGACGACATTGGGAAGGCCCTGAATTTGACTGAGCGACAGGTCAACAAGGAACTGGCGTGGGCCGCAAAAGAGGGCCTGATTGAGCGCGTGCGCGACCGGATGCGCGAGACGCTCATGCACGCGCCCGACGTCCATGCCGAGGTCTTGAATGCCGACCCTGAGCACCTGCACAAGCACAGTCGCGGGTATCAGTTGAAGTTGCAGGCGTTCTCGGACTTGGCCAAGGGCGTTGGGGCGTTCCGCACCGAGACGGTGGCCACGACCAAGTCCCTCAGTTTGTCCGCCGTCGCGGGCGATTTGGTCCCGCTGGTGGAGGGTGTCATGGATGCGGCCCCGACGCCTCGGGTGCTGTATAGCCCCGACGACGTGCGCGACGGCGAAGTGTTGCCCGAGGAGTCTGAGCCATCAGCGTAGCCCTGCCCCGCATCCCCTTTGAGAAGGCGATTGCGGACACCCGACTGTTTGCCGCCGCGTGGCAAACGTTCTCGCCTGAGCAACAGGCGGTGATGCGGGCCATCTACGGGCTGCCGCTGAGTAGTGCCGATTTGTCCATCTGGCACGCTTTGCATGGCGGAGGCAAGTATGACGATCTGGGCAACCTGGTCGCTGTGCATGACAGCGGAGTGCCCTACGTCGAAGGGGTGGAGTATCAGGATATCACCCTGATTGTAGGTCGCCGCGCCGCCAAGTCGGTCATCTCCTCCTTCATTGTCGCCTACGAGGCGCTCTGTGGGGGTCACAAGGCGCGACTCAAGATTCAAGACCAGCAGCCGTACTTTCTCCAAGTCGCGCAGGACTTGGGACGCGCCATGAAGAACATGCGCGAGTACATCCTCTACTACTTGAAGTCCAGCCCGGTCGGCAAGGTGGAGTTGGGGGATTTGCAGAAGTCGGTCACGCAGCGCCAGATTCGGCTCCCCAATTGTGGCATCATTCAGGTCGGCCCGCCGACGGTCAAGCTGCGCGGCGACTCGGTCGCCATGTGCGCGATGGACGAAGTGGCCTTCTGGGCCAAGGATGAGAAATCCGCCGCGCCCGACTTTGAAGTCGAACGCGCCGTCCGCTCGGGCATGAGTCAGTTCTACCCCTACGCCAAAATCCTCAAGACGTCCACGCCGTGGACCGAGGATGGGCTGCTGTGGGAGGATTTTCAGGTCGGCACGCACGGGCGATTCAAGCGCACGCCCGAGGAGCGCGTCGGCTTCGAGAAGAAATTGGTCCTGAAAGGACCGTCGCCGGTCCTGCGGAACCCCACGATTACGCGGGAGTTCCTCGTGCAGGAAAAGGCGAAAGATGCAGACGCATTCCGTCGCGAAATCCTCGCGGAGTTTGCCAAATCCGTCAGCGGCTTTCTGCCCGGCCCCCTCGTGCGCCGCGCCGTGGACGAAGGAACGAGCCGCCGCCCGGCGGTCCCCGGTGTCTGGTACACCTGTGCCATTGACCCGGCGTTCCGACGGGATGCGTTTGCCCTTGCGATTGGCCACTTGGACGCCAGTGGCAGTTTTGTGCTCGATGTCTGCCAGAGCTGGCGCGGGACGCCCGAGGCTCCGCTCAACCCGGCGATCATGCTGTCGATTGTCGGCCCCATCGCCCGCGAGTATGGCTGCACGACGGTGCTCTCCGACCAGCACCACCAGGATTCGCTCCAAGTGTTGGCCGAACAGGCCAATTTTTTGATCGAACCGTTCACTCTGACGCCCAAGACGAAGCAGGCCATGTGGCGCGACTTCGTCACCTTGCTCAATCAGGACAAGGTGCGGCTGGTGGCCAATCATGAGCTGGTCGATGAGCTGCTCATGCTGGAAAAGACACTGACCCCGAATGGCGGCGAGCGCATCGCCGGGCGACGGGACGACTTGGCGGTCGTGACCGCGATGTGTTGTCATCGGGCGTTGACGTTTGGCGTCACCGCTCCCGAAGTGGCCAAGAAGCCCGTCACCGCTGAAGACTGGTCGGCGTTTGCCGCCAAGCGGATTGAAGCCGGGCTGACCACCCCCGACCGCTCGAAACGCCGCGAATGGTGGCTCCGCTGACTGGGCACCCCACTCCCTCGATTTTGTTACTTCCCCTATGCCTGCTCTGATGTCTCTGTTTGGTCCCTCCCGCACCGACAAGCTGCTTGATGTCCTCCGCGAGGACCGGGCCGCCATGCAGGCGCAGCACGCGGCCACCCTCGCGCTGATGACCAAATTGGTCGAAGGCGTGACCGCCCAAGCCGACCTTGCCAAACAGCAGCTCGAACTGCTCACCGCTGACCCCGGCACCCCGAGTCGCGTGCGCCTGATGACCCGCCCCGAGGAAGCGCACTATGAGCGCCTCCGCAACGTCGCCGCCGTTCAAGGCACGGCGACGGTCGGCACCGACACCCTCTTGGCCGCGCTTGAACGCGACTTTGCCGCCACCGCGCAGAACGGATTCTGATGGACGCCGAACAGCCCACACTCCCCGGACTGCCTACGCCTGACGGCGGCGATCCCGAGGCCGCGAGCAAGCTCGCCTCCGAGGTGCTCCGCAAGCACACCCAATACAAGAGCTACCGGCAGCCGCACGAAGGCACCTGGTTCGTCAACGCGGCGATGTTGCGCGGCCAGCAGAAGGCGACCTACGACGCTGACGCGGCCATGCTCGTCGTCCCGCAGACGCCGAGCTACGCCATTGACGTCCCGCTCAACAAGATCATGCCGAAGCACAAGGCGCGGCTGGCGAAGTTCTTCAAGAACCGCCCGCGTCCGGTGGCCGTCCCGGCGTCTACCGACTATCAAGACTTGATGGATGCGCGGGCGACCGAAATCGCTATCCGCTACCAGATGGAGCGGCTCGGGCTGGAGACGCTGTATCGCCGCGCACGTCTCTGGGCGTCTGTGTGCGGTCGCGCCTACTGGTGGTTCGGCTACGACGAGAACGCACTCGGGCGTGTCAAGCAGACCGACGAATTCGGCAAGGAGATCATTCAGGCCGCCGTCTTGGGCGATCTTACCGTCGAAGTCGGCACCGCGTTCGAGGTGCTCGTTGCGGACCCGACGCTGGCCTACATTGGCGACCAGCCCGAGGTGCAGCGCGTCCGCACGCTGCCGCGCAAAGACGCCCTCGCCAAATTCCCCGTGCTGGCCGAAGAACCCCTGAGCAGCGAAGGGGCTATCGCAGACACGCAGTCTACGCGGGACAAACTCGCGGGCCTCAAGGCCGGTCAGCAGGGCCTCGTGCCCGTCGCCCCGCACAAGGACGAAGTCCTCCTCATTGAACACTTCGTCGCGCCGTGCGCGAGCTACCCACAGGGTCGCCGCATCGTCGTCTGTGGCGGCAAGCTGGTCGCGCATGAGGATCGCCTGCCGTTCGAGTTCTGGGACAGCCCGACCAACCCCTACCCCTGCGTCGAGTTCCTAGACCTTGACTCGCCCGGGCAATACTGGAGCACGACGTTCATTGAGCAGCTCGTGCCGCTGCAACGCGCCCTCAACCGCGTAGTCGAACTGACCGTCGAGAACATCGAAGCGGTCAGCCGTCCGAAGATGGTCGTCTACAAGCAGCACAAGCTGCCGGACGGGGCGTACACGTCCGCTGCGGGCGAAATTCTCGAACTGACGTGGATTCCGGGATTGCCCGAACCGCGCATCATTCAGCCCGCCTCGGTCAGCGGCGACTGCTGGAACATCATCAACCTGCTGCTCAAGCAGTTCGATGACATCAGCCAGATTCACACCGCCTCGGAAGGCGGCGGAAGTGGCCAAGAATCCGGCTACCAGACCAACCTGCTCCAAGAAGCGACTGACGCCGTCCACGCGCCGGACATTCGGCGCGACGAACTGGCCATCGAGGAAGCGGCGTGGAAGATGCGTCGCATTATGAAACTCACCTACGATGTGCCGCGCTTGGTGGCCATTGGCGGCGAGCACTCCTTGGGCGAGATGGTCGAATTCTCCAGCCGCCAGATCAACGACGCCGCCGAAATCCGCATCCAGACCGGCTCGATGCTGCCGGAACTCAAGGCGGCGCGCGCGCAAGCCGCGATGGAACTCTACAAGTCCGTCGTAAGGCCCTCTCCATGATCGACGCCATCGGCTACGACACCGTCCATCCGGACGACCGCCGCGATGACGATGAAGCGCAGCGCGAAACGCGCCGTCTCATGCAAGGCCAGCCGGTCGAACCGGCGAAGTTCTTCCACAACCATGTGGCGCACTTGGCCGACCACGAATCCGAGATGAAAACGCCGGAGTTCGAGTCACTCCCCGGGCAGGTGAAGGTCGCCTTCTACGCCCACGTCATCTCACACTACGACTGGACAAACCTCCCCTTGGCGATGGGGCTTCGGTCTCAATTCGGGTTGTCTGACCTCCCCATTGCCTCTCCGCCGCCACCCCCATCACCTCCGGCTGGACCCGGTGCTCCGGCACCCCCCACCGCTCCGGGCGCTCCTGCGCCCGCCCCCTCGGGACCACCGCTCGCCGCGAGTCCCCAGATGCCCGCAATCCCGCAGGCGTAACCCCGACACTACCGGCCCTGCCGCGTGTCTTTCCCCATGACTGACCAGAACGCAGCTCTCTCCTCCGTGATCGATACCGTGATGGCCGAAGCGGTCCCTGCCGCGACGCCGGACCCGACGCCCGCCCCCGAGGCGGCACCCGTCGAGGCCGCGCCGACCGACAGCGCCCCCGCCCAGACCCCCACGCCGACCGCGTCCCTGACCGATGAAGCCCTTGTCGAAGTCATCATTGACGGCAAACCCGTCCAGATGACGTGGGCCGATGCGCGCAAGAACATCTCCCACACGGCAGCTTCGACGCAGCGCTTCCAACAGGCGGCAGAAATCCGCAAACAGGCCGAGGCCGAACTGGCCAAGGCCCAGCAGTTGGCGACCGCTGCGACGCAGATGCAAGCCCAGTTCCAAGCCATCTTGTCCGATCCGAACAAACTGGCGGCTGTCTATATGGCCCAGAAGGCCCAGCAGACCGGAGTGCCCGCCGACCAGCAGGCCACCCCGACCGTGCCCGATCTCAACGCCTTCGCCCAGCAAATGCTGGGGCAGGTCGAACAGGTCATCGCGCAGCGGTTCCAGCAGCTCGAACAGACCAAGGTGGCCACGGCGCTCGAACAGGATTTGCGTGCGCACGCAGACAGCCTGATCGGGAGCCACGCGCTCAGCCGCATCCCCGGCATCCACGACCGTCTCTTTGACGAAGTGGCACGCATGGGGCCGCAGTCGGTGGAGCAAGCGAAGGAATGGGCGGGCCTGCTCGCGCAGGAATGGAAAGCGGCGATTGACAGCCAGTACGCCGAGTCGGCCAAACAGGCCGCCGTAGCGAAGGCGAGCGCCTCCGCTGCGACCATCACCGGGGGCACTCCGGCCCAGCCGACCCCCAAGAAGTACACCAAACTCGATGACATGGAAACCGACATGATGAGTTTCCTCGCATCGGCCTAAGCGGGCCTTCCGCCCGCAGGAGTCAGACACATGGCAGCGAATCTCACCACGCTTGACGCCATCACCAAGAAGTTCTACGTGCAGAACGAGGTGGTCGGGCAGATCAGCGAAACGTCCTACCTCTACGACAAGCTCGCGAAGCCCGCGATGAAGGAAGTGATGGGCAAGGACTACACCTACGCCATCCGCACGGCGGACAACCGCTACGCGGGCAAGCCCATTGCGGAAGGCGGGGCCTACGGCACCGCAGGCAACCAGGGCGTGGCGAACGTCGTGGTCCCGAACACCCGTGTCATCACGGCCATCGAGCTGTCGATGGACGTGGTCAACGCGGCGACGGGGGCCAACCGTGGCGCATTCGTCTCGGCCTTCCGGCTGGAAGTCGAAGGCGGCATGAAGAACACGGTGCGGACGCTCAACCGCCAGCTGCACAGCGACGGCACGGACGCCCGGGCGTTCTGGACGACCGGCGATGACACGTCAGGCACGACCGTGGACGACGGACAGGGCAACGGCTTCCCGGTCCACATCCAGTCCGGCGCGACCGTGTTCGACCTGATCGACGCCTCGGACAACGCGACCAAGTTGGGCGACTCCATCACGGTCACCCGTGGCGCGGAGACGGCGACCGGCGTCGCCATCACCTGGTCGGGCACCGTCAGCGGGTCCGCCGACGGCGACTACCTCGTGACCGAGGACTCGCTCGGCAAGGCTCCGATGGGCATTCGCGGCATCATCGCCGCGACTGATCCGCCCCTGCTCTCGGGCGGTCTGCACGGCCTGACGGTCGCCTCGAATCCGGACTGGAAGGCGCAGGTGTTCAGCAACTCCGGCACCAACCGCGCCCTCACGCTGGCCCTCATGCAGCAGCCGTTGACCGAAATCGGCCTGCGCTCCAGCGCGACCGAGGCGGACATCGAGTTCCTGATGTGCAACGGGCGCATCAAGGACAAGTTCGTCGAGCTGCTCATCGCGGACCAGATTCAGCAGTCCCCGACGCGCCTCAAGGGCGGCTACATCTCGTTCGACTTCAACGGGAAGCCGCTCGTGGTGGACAACCAGTGCCGCCGCAACGTGATCTACTACATCAACCCGTCCTCGATGGATTTCCTCACCGCGACCAACGGGATCGCATGGGCGGACTTTCAGGGATCGGGCCGGTGGCAGCTCAAGGCGGGCAGCTCGGGCTACGAGGACGCCGTGCAGGCGTTCCTGCGGATCGAGGGGAATTTGGCTACCAAGAACCGAGGGGCAAATGCCCTACTTTCGGATATCAGTGATTGATAAGTCACTGACATAAGTGACAGAAGTCACTGACTTCTGACAGGGGGTGAAAATCCCCCCGACTTTGTGCTACACTCTACAGGTATGCCGAGAACGCGATTTGCCAACGACGAAGAACGCCGCGCGTATTACCGAGAACGCAGCGCACGCACACGCGCTAAAAATCCCGACGCGGCCAATCGGTACTGTGCTGAATGGCGTAAGCGTAACCCTGAAAAAGTGAAACGTCAGTGGGCTTCCTATTACGAAGCCAACAAAGACGAGATGCAGCAACGAGGCCGGGATTACTACCATCTCACGGCGGATGTGCAGAAGGCGCGTCGCGAAGCACTTGTTCAAGCGGACCCGGAGTACTACGCAAAGAAGTATCGCAGGGCAGCAAAAGCCAACCCTGCGAAAACATTGTGGACGTCTGCGCGGCGTAACGCCTTACACAAACACGTCGCGTTTGACATTGAGGTGGCTGATGTGCATGTGCCAACGCATTGTCCAGTCCTCGGCATTCCACTGGTTATTGGCGAAGGCAAGATGTCTGACGGCACCCCTACGATTGATCGCCTCATCCCTGCCAAGGGCTACACCAAGGGCAACATTATGGTGGTGTCGTGGCGGGCCAATCGCTTGAAAAGCGACGCTACGCTAGCCGATATGGAGGCACTGGTAGCGTTTTACCGGCCGATTTTGAGCCAAATGGCCTGATTTGGGCATCTGCCCAATTCATGCTATACTGTTAGTGTGGACCGGGGCGGTGGTGCCCTCCCTGCCACAGCGATTCTCTAGAGGCACCGGAGACTGACCATGCCCACTCGTTTTGTCCAGACCAGCACGATTGCTGCGGAATCCTACACCGGCTCCCACTGCGGCGTCGGCCACAACCCGACCGACGACCAGTTCTACATCAACCCGGACGGCACCAAGCGGGCCGTGATGACGGGCCGTGGCAACGCCCGCGTGCTGACCAGCACGACCACGCTGACAGCGGCGGACTTCGGCAAGACCATCTTCCTGAACGCCGCGACCGAGTTCGTGACGACCCTGCCGTCGCCCGCGCTGGGCGCTCGGCTCAAAATCGTCTGCGCCAACGCGCCGGAATCGGCGTCCTTCACGGTGGTGACGGCGTCAAGCGCCAACGTCATCTACGGCGCGATTGTCTCGTCGGCAGACGCGGGCGGCAGCGCCAGCTCGACGGCTGGCACGCCCGGCGACACGATCACCTTCGTGGACGGACAGGCGGCGGTGGGCGACTTCGTGCAGCTCGAATCGGACGGCACCAACTGGTATGCGTTCGGCGTGTGCGGCGACGAGGACGGCATCACGATTACGGCGGCCAGCTAGTCACCCTGTCGGGAGGGGCTGGATGTCCGGCTCCTCCCGCCTCTTTCGATTCACTGTTTCCTCATTGCCTGCTCTGATCTTCGCCTGATGACTCCTGCCACGTTTGAGGCTGAACTCCACACTCGGCTTGGACGCAACTACCGGCTCCGGTGGTCCGACCAGAAGAAACGCTGGTGTGTCGAACAGAAGGTCGCCCGGGTGTACGACTACCCCGGCTCCTCCGACCAGGCCATCCGCTTGCGCGACGGCTACCGACTGGTGCTCGAAATGCCCCAGTACCCGGTCATCACCTGCAAGCACTGCTCGTTCCCGGTCGAAATGCCGGTGTTCGAGAAGGCCGAGTTCCAGTGCGAGTACTGCAAGCTGCGCGGCGTCCGCCACACCTACATCGACGGCTATTTCCCGATGGTGGACAAGACGCTGACCTACTTGGAACGCTGGAACCCGAAACGCGGCAAGGCCCTCAACGACGAGATTGAGGCAGAAAACGCGGCGCTCCGCAAGTCGCGGCAACGCGCCATCACCAACATTGCCGAGTCCATCGCGCTGGACGGCTGGCGCGGCGTCGCCGGTATCCCCTCCACGCTCGACATCAAACGCTGGTAGCGTCCTATGCACAATTGTCCCCATCACACCATGACGCCCGTCGGACAGCAAACGCTGACGGTGAGCACCACAGCGGTCGGCTTCACCGCCTCCAACACGTACAAAGCGATGGGCAGCACTGGCACGACCCGCCAGTATGCCAGCCTCGCCTATTGCACCGTCGAGGATAACCCGGCGCGTGTGAGCGTCGTCGGCACGCCGACCGCCTCCACAGGCGGGCACGAATTTGCCGCTGGCACCGAGTTCTACCTGAACTCGGCAGACGAGATTCGCAACTTCCTCGCCATCCGCACGGGCGGCTCTGACGCCGTCATTCACGCCACCTTCTACGCCTGATGCTCACCTTCCGCGACCTCCAATTGCTCGTCCTCCGTTACATCGATGAGCCGGAGGACACGGACACGACCTTGGCGCTCGTCAAGGACGCGCTGAACCGTTCCCATCGGGCGCTGGCGAGTGAGCGCACGTGGCCGTGGATGCAGTGGCCCCGCGAGGAGACGCTGACCACCACGGCAGGCACTCGCGTCTACGCCCTCAAGCCGGGCGTCGGCAAGCTGCTGACCGTCTATGATCGCGACTATCGCCAGACCTTCCCGCTGGTCAGTCGGCGCGAATGGGAGGCGCTCGGCGTCAACCGGGTCGATCAGCGCGAAATCCCTGCGGGACTGATCTATGGCGACTGGTGGCCCGTCGCGGCCCAGCCGGGCGGCGCGACCGTGAGCGCGGTCAGTTCCAGCGCGAGCGACTCGGGCGGCCCCACGC
>ERZ761590.113-NODE-113-length-12353-cov-16.767930_pt1 | contig 12353 bp, 17 predicted proteins | sample MGYA00511880_ERZ761590 | MGnify/ENA primary metagenome ERZ761590 (study PRJEB28899, sample SAMN03785555) | bioreactor sludge metagenome | biome: EBPR Sludge; feature: EBPR Bioreactor; material: 0.22µm filtered reactor supernatant | place: Saint Lucia: Queensland... | reverse complement strand
TCGCGACCTTCCGGCCGCGCGGGCGCTCGGCGCCGGGCTGCTCGGGGTACAGGATGCGGTACCGGGTGCGGCACCCCGTGCCGCCAGGCATGCAGCCGCCCAGATGCCCGTGGACGCGCGGACGCGCCTCGGGCTGCCAGGGGCCGCCCACGTGCTGATTGCGGCTCAGCTGGCGCCAATCCTCGCCATTGGCTGGCGTCTGCGGCTCGATCCATCCGATGATGACAAGCTCGCGCAGCGCCTCGCGGATGGCGCGGTCACTGTAGCCGGTTTCTTGCTCCAACCGGCCGCCGAATACCCAGGGGTCATCGGACGTGTCGTAGAGCGCCAGGCACAAGAGGACGTGACGGAGCAGCGGCCGGCGCGGGCCTCGCTCCCGCACCGCTGCCATGCGTGATGCCCAATCCATCACAGCACGCGCGGGAAGCCGCGTCCCAAGACCACGAGCACCACCAGCACGATGGGCAACCAGATACAGCCGCTCAGCGCCGCCACCGTGGCGAGGCCCAGGACCAGGAAACGCGGCATGAAGGCTAGGAGGGTGTACATGCGGTGATCTCGCGCGCGGCGGTGATGATGCGGGCCACCGCCGCGCGCACGGCATGGGCCTTGGGGTGGCGGAGGAGGGGGCGCGGCACAGCGGTGCCGGCATGCGCAGCCGGATGCGCGGCGACAGCCGCGTCCCGCTGCTCGACGCCGAGGGCGATCACGTCGCCGTCAGCGATATCCACGACGATCACCAGGCGGGCGGACCGACTCATGCGGACCGCGGCGCGTAGGGGGTGGAGCCGCTCACCGAGGGCACCCGTTCAAAGGACATCCGCCGGCCTCCGGTGGCCATGACGATGCCGGCCTCCGTGATGAGGTGCCCTTGGCTGGTCCAGCGGATCAGCTTCGCGCCGCTCAGCTGGGACAACGCCCGCTCGATATCGCAGGCACGGAAGGCCGGGAATGCCGCTTCCACCTCGTACTGGAGAAGGGCATGACGGCGGGCGCAGGATGCGCGTAGGGAGGTTGGCCATTAGAATGGCACCTCATCGTCCCACGCACCGCCGCCCACGCCGGCCGGCTCCGGTTCCGGTTCCGGCTCACACCCATCCGCTGCTGCCTCATTGCGGATACGGTCTGCCACGTTGTCGTCCACCGTACCCCAATAGAGGTTGGCAATCCGATTGTCGTGGCTCTGGTCGTTGCGATGGCACGCTACGTGCCCATCAGGCCGCGGTCCGACGAATGCCTCTAATACCAGCACGTGGACGTAGGCATGCCGCTTGGGCGATTCCAGCATGACCCGCAAGTACTGGTTGGTGCGCCCCCCCCGCGCTGTGCGGAGGACGCGCGACGGCATCCAGCGGACGCCCTTTCCGGCTGGCGCCCACCGCGCTACGGAGCGCACGGTTCCGACGTCGCTAATCTCGTAACAGCCCACATAGCCCGGAATGGGCTTCCAGGTCGTGGCGCTCATGGCGCCAACTCCGCCAGTATGCTAGGCGTGTAGTGTTCAATCCTACAATCAGCAAAGTCGCCCAAGAGGTAGCCGCACCGCTGGCACCAGTAGATGCGCACCCCGCCCTGCCTGGAATCTGTGCCGATGTAGAGCATGCGGTCGCGCCGATGCGCGTCAGCACAGCATGGCTGCACGCTCGGCTTCGCCCGATTCGGATGCTTCCGTGTGCTCATGGCCGACCCCCATCATCCGCCTTCAGCTCGATGATGGCGGTATCAGCCGTGCGCCTGTCCAGCGTGAGGGGGTACGACGCGCCGCAGCGGATGCAGTAGCCGGACCGACCGCGAGCCGGTAGGATCCAGTCATGATCGCCCGGCCGGCAGGGGGTGGGCGCGGCAGCGCAGCGGAGCCGGTATCGGTCTGCGGCATCCTGGCGTTCCTGGGCCTCCCGGCGCTGCTGAAGCCAGTCTGCCAGCACGAGCGCCCCACCGATCAGCACCACCAGGCCGGCCAGGATGAACAGCACGCCACCGACGCCCAGGAGGACATTGGATAGCTCGGGGCTCATGCTGCACCGCCAGCCAGCTGGACAGCCACGAGGCGGGATTCGTCCGGGGTCAGCCCAGCCGCGCGCAACTGCTGCACCAGGGCAGACGCCACCCCGGCGATGCCGCCCGCGTAGTCGTGCAGGGTACGAGAGGCCGCCAGCAGGCGGCGGACGGCCGACACGGTGCGGCGCCGGAGCACCAGATGATCGGCGCTGGAACCGGCATCCGCCGCCACGCGGCTGCATCCGTCATACCGGTAGACCGTCATGCCGGTGTTGCGGTCACGGAAGTGCAGCCGGATCAGGTGGCCGGCGGCGCGCAGGTCACTGATGCGGCTGGTGTACTTGCGGGCGATGGCAGCCAGCTGCGCGTTGGTCTGCTCGCGGCAGGGATCGGCACGGAAGGCCTGGAGCATCGCCAAGCACTGCGCGGAGAGCCGGGCGCCCTCGGCGCCCTGGCGAACGGACGGATCCGCCGGCAGGAGGTCGGCCGGGGTTTCAAAAAGGTCGGTTCCGCTCATGACGATGCCTCCAGGGCAGCGCCAAGCGGCGGCAGGCTGAGCGTCGGGTCACCCTCGGCGTAGACCCGCAGGGCAACGGCTATGGTGGAGCTGAGCCGGCGCGCTAGCTCGTGCTGGTAGCCGTGGCGGGTGACCGGCCCGGCCTCAGCCGCTACCGCATTGCGGTAGTCGAGGGCAGCGCGGACAGCCTTGCCGGCCTCTTCCACGAGGGCCAGCACGAGGTGCTCACGACCCGGCCATTTCGTGCGAGCATAGGCCAACTCGGCCAATGCCTGCGCGATCAGCGCGGATTCATGGGTGGAGGATACCGCCCGGTCGGAACCGGGGGCGGTTATGGAATCAGCAGCCATGGGAGGCTCCCGACGCTGGAACCGGCAGATGGATGCCGATTCCCCGTTGCGGTTGCACGGCCCACGACACCGCTAGAATGCGGTTGCTGGGTTTCGATGGTGTCGCCATCGGGCCGCACGGCTGGCCGCTTTCGGGCGGCAATTTCCGTGGAGTTCGGTGCTGGTTACACCGGCCTCTAAATGAAACCGACCCTTGCTGGGGTCGGTTTCAGTATTTCAGGAGCCTACGCAGCGGGCGTTGAATCCGCAAGATAGACAAATTGACGCAACCGGGAGGCGGAACCGATACCGCCCACGCCCTGCCGTTTCCGCCGTTGGGAATGTCCGATAATGTATACAAAGGCTTTCCAGACAACGACTTACGATGACTATTCGCCGCGCTACATGGTAGCGCATAGGCCATGGAAACAAGGCGCCCAGCTGTCAGAATGACCCAATGCACAGCTGGGAAACGATTCTGACCCTCCGCGGCAAGCGCTACCGGGGGCGCCTGGCCAGGGTCTACATCTGCCGCGGCTGCGGCATGCTCTGGAACAGCAGCACGCGCCGCCCGGTGCCGATCTGCTGGCACCCATGGGCGCCCCCACACTGGGCGCAATGGTGGGCTGATTTTCAACGGCTCGCAGCCTACCAGGCCGGCGAGCGAGCCGACTACGCGCGGCGGAAGGCCAGCGCCAAGACGATGCCCAGCACGGCCGCGCCAAGCACCCACGGCAGCCACATCGGGCGCCGTGGGGCATCGGGCTGGGTCATGGGGAGATCGGCCGGGGATTGGCTCGCTGCGGCCCGGCGCTGCGCGTCGATGACCAGGGCCTGACCGACAACAGGCGCCGCCTCGCGCACCCCGTCCCAGAGTCGCGACCAGAACCCCGGACCCTCCGGGGTGGTGCCAACGCTGGCCGATGGCTCCGAGGCCAACAGGCCAGCGGTGACGGTAGCTGGCGCCTGGGCCTGCGCGACCGGCGGCGGCACCTGGCCGTCCAGTTCCTGGGCGATGCGATCGGACCCGGTCGCATAGGCGGCATCCAGGGCTGTGCGGGATTGGTCGTGGGGAGACATATAGAGTCCTATGCCACAATGGCGCGATCAGCCACGCGCCGCCAGTTAGTGCCGTCCGAAAATGCTGGGGTGGCTCCTCCCACTTCGTCGGTGACGTAGATGAAGCGCCCAGCAGTCGCAGCGCTGGGGAGGCTCGCCTTGGCGTAGCTGCGGAATACCGGCCCGCCGCTGGCGATGTCGTAGTCCACGACGGCGCCGACGCCGTTAATATAGCGCTTCCACTGGAGGGCGGTATGGTTGTACCAGCGCCTGCCTTGCTCTCCGAGTCCCCATCCGGCCGTCGATGGGTCGGCGCTCAGGCTCTGCTCCTGATCGTACTGCGAGCCGATGATCCTGTTCTGCGCGGTGATCGCGCTGTTGGTCGGCAGCGGCAGGACCGACGTGTTGACGCCGGTGACGATCGGCAAGACGATGATGTTGTCCTGCGTCTTGTTGGCCGTTCCGCCGTCGTAATAGCCGATGCATCCAGCCGCCGCGCCGTTGGGTGACTGGAAGCACTGGCGTCCGATGTAGTTGTTCTTCGAGTAGTCCAGCTTGATGGCGTAATAGGCAGCCGCAGAAGCCGCCCAGTTGATGAACGTGTTGCCGTCGATGTGGCAGGAATAGCAGCCATTGCCGTCCTGCGTCGCTTCATCCAGTAGGTACTGCGTGCAGTGCAGCGCGTCCTTTCGGCATCCCTCGAATGCGTTGCCTTCAATGTGCGCGCCACCAATGCTGACCAGTCGCGCGCCCTCATCAAATCCGATGATATAGTTGCCGCAGATATCGAGTCCAACCGAACCGCCAAGCGCACCGGGCCGCACGAAGATGCCGACAGCGCCAGCGATGCCGGACTCATCCAGTAGGGTATTATTAGTGATCCTGCACGATGCAACCACGGTATTGTAGTAGATCGGGAACTTCACCTGCTGGAAGAAATTCCCGTCAATGATGGCCTCTTGGCTGTGGGCCGAATAGATCCCATAGCCGGAGTTGTTGTAGCGCAGCGTGCAGTCGCGGATGAAGGCGTTCCAGCATCCGACAGACGTGCTTACGTTGCCGGAATCTCCCAGCTCGACTAGCTTGGTGGACGGTCCGCCGCCGGCCGCGGTCGAGAATGCCATACGGATGGCGCCACCCTTGTGAAAGAGCGATCCGGGCGCAGCGTTGCGCCGCACGAAGCGGACTCCTACGCCGTCATGACTCTGCTGAATCAGGCTGCCGGTGACGTTGGTCGAGTAGCGGCCGACGCCCATCAAGATGCAGTTGGGCGGGACCTCAATCGTGGCACTAATGCGGTATGTGCCACGTGGAAAGACTACGGTCTTAGCCGGCGCGGACCCGTCGAAAATGTCGCCAACAGCAGCCTGAATGGACGCCGTATCGTCGGTGATGCCGTCGCCCTTCGCTCCATAATTATTAACAAATACGACCTCACCAAGAATCTCACCATACTGACGACCGTAACCGCCAGGCACAGCCGGGAACGGGCTATATAGCGCATCGCCACCCACGCCAGACAAGTGTTCCGCCGGCAACGCCAACGTCGGCGGATACCCCCACACAGCCACACCACCAGCACTCACCTTGCTGGCCACTACAGCCGTCATGGCCGCATGGCGAACAGTGATCTCCCCGGCAGACACGAATCTGTCAATCACGGTCGACAGCACACCACCTGCGGCACCAGCCCCGGCCAGATCCGCCCGCTTGCCGACATCCGCAGCTGTCCATGGAAGGTCCGGGCTGACCCAGGTCTTGGATCCCAGACTAACCGAAACGCTGTCCGTTGCACGGGGCGCATTGAAAATGCCGAACGTATCCGCGTCGATCGGCGCCAGCGACCGCGCCGCCACCAGGCGGGCGATAGTCGGCGCCACGGTCGCGCGGGTGGTCTGCGCCACGAGCAGCGAGGCCACGCGGGCGCGGGCGGTGCGGGTGGTTTCAAGAATGTCACGCATGGGGCACCTTGGACGATGGGGGGGGAACGAGTCGATCCCAGGCATCATCGGCGTCACGCTTGTGAGCGGCAGCCGTACGCATCGACTGCGCCAGGGCAGCCAGGAGCGCCAGCAGGGCGCTCCCGCCGGCCGCATAGAGCGGTGCCGACGACTCGTCATCAGCGGCATCACGCAGGCGCTCAAAGCCGTCAACGAGCGCAACCGAACGCTCCTGGAGCGCCTCAGAACGTGCTTGGAGCGCCGTCAGGGCGCTCGCCAGATCACCGCGCACGCCAGCAAGCGCCGACTGCACGACGGCGCCGAAATCAACGCCAGCGCTGCCAGCGCTGGCGCCCTGCACGACCAGCGCCACCGGCTGCCCCTGCACGTCGCCGGTAATGCGGTAGGCCGATTGCGTGCGACTCGACACGCAGCCGGCTGCCAGCAGCAGGACACCGGCCAGGAGGGCCGCGCGGATCACAGCCGCCTCTGACGCAGATCCTCACGCAGCCGCTCTAACTCGGCATGGATGGCCTTGTATCGCTCGGTCTGCACATCATCGACGCGGCGGATCTCGGCAGCGTTGGCCCGCTGTCCGTCGCGCGTGTCGATCGCTGCGCCCAAGGCAGCGATGACGCCGACGCCGAGCACAGTCGTCGCCACCGATCCCCACGATATCTTCACGGCGCCCCCCCCCCTCGTAAGCTGCGGATCAGCGCCGTGAGCCGCTTGCGATACCAGGCGACGATGCCGCCAACGACCAACAGCAGGATCAGCACGGTGACCCATTTCGCGTAGCTCTTGAGTGATTCCGGCAAGAAGGTGCCGACGAATCCCACGACGCCGGATCCGATGCCCTTGACGACGTTGGCGGGCGCATCGCGCACAAAGACGGCAATCTTGTATGATGCATCCCAGAATGCCGCATTGGCATAGAGCCGATCCAACTCCGCGCGGCCCTCGGCCGCACGCGCCGCCGCGTAGGCAGACCGCGCCGCGTTGAGGTCGAAATACATCCGTTGCCAGGCGTCGAGCTTGTCGGCGCCGTCGAGGAAGAGCGGCACGTCGGCCGCTGGTGGTCCGTTGGGGTCCACCACCCGACCCGATGCGTCGGTCTTGGGGCGCCGGCTGGGGGCCAGCGTCACGAGATCAGCCGGCCGCTCCGCCTGGAGCTTGCGGACCATGTCTAGCCAGTCAGACGGCAACCACGGCAGCTTAGCCATGCGCTGCGCGAAAATGCGATCCACATTCCCGCGCAGTTCCGGCCAGGCGCCAGCCAGGCCGGGAATCCACATGACCCCATATTGCAGGGCCGCGGCGCGTTCCGGGCTGATACTCGCGACGGCCATTAGTCGGCCTCCACGAATCCAAACGCAGCCAGGCGCGTGTCGCTGCCGGTGGTGATGTTGGCCGCATTGAGCGCCGTTGCCGTTGGCAGCGGCAAGCCATCAGGGATGGGAATGGCGAAGCTCTGCACCGCGCCGGTTGCCGATCCAGCCTTGACCGACACGCGGAACAGCTCAGCGGCGCCAGCCTTGATCGCAATCTCCGTCGCCACCGTCGCATGCGTGCAGTGCGCAACAATGCTGGTAACGACCAGGTGCGAGCCTGCCGCAGGCGCGGCAATCACCAGCGTGTCAGCCGTGCCGGTCATGCTGGCCGTCTGGCCATAGACCCGGATGCCCTTGCGGTCCCAGATGCTGGTCAGCCGGCCCAGGAGACGCTTCACCAGGGCGATGAGCGAGAAGGTGCCGCCGTCGCTGGTCGCGGTCGCGTCAGCCTTCGCGCCGATCGCTGCATCGGCGCCATCGGCCACGCTCACCGCCGCCACAAGGCTCTCATTGTCGAGGGCGAAGTCCGACGTGCCGTGGAACACCTTCACGGTGTTGGAACCGCCAGCGACGTTGGACAGCTCGAAAACGTCCACGTCGGCAAGGGGACCAATCTTGCCATACAGCGGGAATTCCTGCGCCTGCTGGTCAAGCCCGCGGCGCGACGACCCCAGGCGGATGCGGATGGAAGTCGGCGCCGATGCGGCGAGCAACTTAATATAGCGCACATCGCCGCGGATCTGGATGGACGCGCCAGGCGCCAGGGTCAGAGGCGTGATGCGATAGGGGTTCATGCGCGCTTCCTCAACAAAAACACGACGGCAAGCAAGCCGCCGCCAGCAATGGCAATCCACCCCCAGATGGGCATGCCGCCGGATCGCTCTGGCGCCGGGGCAACCGCATAACCGGGATCAGCGACGGCGCCGACGCCACCCGCAAAGGAGCCCAGCGGCAGGCCCGTGAACGCGCCCAGCGCCCCAGCCAACGCGGGATTGTCGGCCATGACCGACGTGGCGGCGCTGAGCGCCGGGGCCACCGCCTTGATGCTCTGGGTGGCGACGCCTCCCACCACCTGGAAGGGCGCGGCGCCAATCGCAGTGCCGGTGCGCACTACGCTGTTGGAAAAGTTCCGCGCTTCCTGCGGTATTTTCTGGACCGCCTTCTTGATCTTTTTGAGGAACGACATCAGCGACCCCCACGCCAGCGCATGCGGCGCGCGACACGCGCCACGGCGTCACCCTTGGCGATGGTCACCCGGTCGCCGGTCTGCCGCGCAGGCCGCGCGGTGAAGACGCGCGCGTCGGGCGGTAGCCGCGCCATGAGCGTACGAATGGACGCGAAGGCCACGACTCACCGCCGCAGCAGGTAGACGACGCCAGCCACGACGGCCAGCACGCCACCCGCCAGGATTATGGGGCGCTCGACCAGCCAGGCCCAGACGGCGCCCAGCTGCCCGACCGCAGCGCCGCGCGAAATGGACGGCTCGACGCTGCGCGGGGAGTTCGGGATACCGGGCGTGGTCGGGCTCACCCGGTTGGCCACCGCCTGTAGCCCGGCGTCGAGGTAGGGCGACACCTTGCCGTTAGGATCGAGTTGCGCGGCGATGGTCTGAAGGCTGGCGAGGCCGGCGGATGAGAACATGGCGGACCTGCGGGAGTGGATGGACAGCGGAGCGCAGCCCCGGCAGCGTCACGCGGCCGAGGGCGGGCGCGTGTCCGGGCTGGCAACGTCGAGGTGCACCGGGAAGGTGTTGGGCGCCGCGTTGGCGAACTGCATTTCGAGCGTCAGCGGCTCATCCAGAATGTCCCACTGGAGGGCGTCCTGGTCGTAGTTGCGCCAGCAGCGTTCCAGATGGCACCAGCCGGACTGGATGGTGCGCCGCGACCACGCCGCCTTAAGAAGCCGGCGATGCAGCTGCTCGACCGTGCCTTCCACGGCTGGGGCGCCATCAGCGAACAGGCGGACATAGGTCAGGTTCGCCAGCACCGGCGGCTTCACATGGATGGCGTAGAGGGCGCCGCCCCGCTCGCGGAAGGGGATCTGCCATTGGAAGAGGCCGGTGCTCGCAAAGGTGGGCGTAAGCCGTACCTGGCGGAAGTGCAGGCCGAGATCCTGCTGTTGCGGCTGGATGTCGCAGTGCACATCGACGTAGTCGATCGTGCTGGTCGCATCGGTGTCGATCTCAACGGTGAGCGCGCCGTGATTCTTGGTGCCCCATGCCGGATTGACGGCAGCCGCCAGCGGGTTGCCCCCCTGGGTCGGATCGAAGTTCCAGAGCATCTGCTGGATGATGGGCAGGTAGCCGGTCGCGCCGACCACGGCCCCCATGTAGTACTCGACCTTGTCCACGTACTCAGACATGGGCATGTCAAGCCGCGGCTCACCGTTCAGCAGGATGCGAATGCGGGTTAGCATGCCGCCGGCCAGGTTGGCCCGCGACGGGGCAGCGCCGCTCCTGCCGCCGATCTTGAATTCTAGTTCCGTATTGAGGTAGGTCGGACCAACTGCCAGCTCCACCTTCATGGTGGTGGAGGCGCCGACGTTGTCGATCAGCGCCTTCATCGGGCGCTGTAGGGGGGCAAGGTTGCGGGCGGAGAACATGGGTCGCCTTGGGCTGCGGGTGGTGGGGCGGAAGCGGCCGACGCGTGGCCGGCTCAGGCCTTGGCGGCGGCGGCGGCGGCGCGACGGCCCAGCCAGCCGTTGACGAAGCCGGCGGCGATGACGCCGACGACGACGATGGCGAAGGTGATCAAGCGGTCTTTCCACATGGCGTAGGTCCCTGGTTGGTACGCGGGCGATCCTGCGCGGCCGGCGGTAGCTCGACACGTCGCGCCCGGTCCGCCTGCGCCATTGACACGCGACTCAATGGCGATACCGCCCCAATCCGGATCAAGCGCCCACCCTCGGCACGACCCAATGTGCGGCGCGTCAGCCGGAAGCGCGGCGCCGTCACATCGAACACCTCATACCAGATCGGCGCCGCCATCGGGGCGCAGATCAGGCACTGGCCGCGCGGCAGCTGCGCCGCCAGGATGGCGTCGGGCTGGTTGAGGTCGTCGGCGATATCGCGCAGACCAGCCGCATTCTGGTTGAACAACAACGCGTGACCGCACTGCTCGCGGATGTTCGGCGGAATCATGCGCATGCGCTGCGCGGCGCAGTACATGAGGTGACCGCGGTTGCGGCCTGCAAAAAAACACCATTCAATCCCTATACGCGCCTTGAAATCGTCGTAAAAAACGCGGATTTCATCGACGATTCCAACGCAGTTCCATGACCGCTTGAGGCAGTCCACAAATCGGTGCGGATCCTGGGTGACGCGCGTGGCGTGGCGCCATTCGGCGCCAAGCGGGTCAAGCACGATCACATCTCGGCCGGCTGCTCGATGTCCGGGAATGATGATCTCTTTCAAAACAACTGATTTTCCGCATGTACTGACACCAGTAAGGGAAGTGTGGACGCTCATTTTTTATGACCCTCATCGTTTATATCGGTTTTTACCGCGTTTTTTTTGTGTGAAGTTTTTCCGAGCCGCACGCATGCACCACCACCACCGCACCTGGTACACGATGGCGGCGGCAACGCCGATGCCGACGCATGCCGCCGCCACAACCGCGCACGCGATGGCAACGGCAGCGCAGTCCGCCATGTCACCGGCCGAGGGGACCATAGGGATTGTCACAACGCGGCAGGCGCGATGGGATCAGTCCGTGCGCTAGTGGTGATGGCTGCGGCTGCGGCTGCGGCTGCGGGGCAGCCGGCACCTGCCCATCGTCGCTGCCCGTGGGCGGCAGCGCCGGCTTCCGCCGCAGGACCAGGTCCAGCAGGCGACGGCCGACGCGCACCGTGTCCGGGTCGGTGCGGCGCCGGGCGATGGAGTCACAGGCGAGCACGATCAAGGCGATGGCCGAGCCCAGCACCGGTAACTGGTATTCATGCAAGAAGTCCTGCCATGCCTCGATCCACTCAGAGCGCTCCCGCTGGTCGGGCTCCCAGGCCGGGCCGATGCCGATCGTGGCCACTGCGAATTGCGCGCGGACCAGTCCCTTGGCGGTGGTCGCGTAGGCCTCGCGCGGCCGCAGTGGCGCCGGCTCGGCGCCAGGCGCCAGGCCGGGCGCTGCGCCAGGCGCTGGATCATCCCACGCCAGGCGCGAGACAGACGGCGCCGGCTCGGCGTCGAGCGTGGCGCCGGCCGCGCCTGGCGTCGGTTCTGCTGGATCCGGTGCCGGCGGCTGCGCCGGCCGCGGGGTGGCGCCAGCCGCCACCCCGACCATCGGGAGGCCCAGCGCCAGCCGGGCGGCATTGCCCCGCAGGCGCCGCTTCCAGCGCCCCTTGCTGTTCAGCGTGGGGGGATCGACGTGCACGCGGGCGTCCCAGGCCTCCCCGTGGCGGATGAGGTCGGCCGGGCGCTGCGGATCGGGCGGCGCCGGCTCGCCAGCCACGGGCGTGGCGCGTGGGAGGTCGGGGACGACGGCCAGAGCGTCCGGGGGGAGAGTGTCGGACATGGGGTGACTCCTACTCATGCAGCCGCGTTGGCTGCGGGGTGAAACTGGACGGCGGCGCAGGGGAGGCCGAGCCGGGCGACGGCGGCGGCGATGGCGGCGGCGAAGCGGTCGCAGCTGGTCGCCCACGCCACCGTTGGCACGCGCACATGCAGGGATCCCGCCGCGTCTATCTCGATCGGGTATACCCGCGGTGATCGGAGCCAGATGCGCACGCCGACGCTGTCGCCCAGGGCGTCGGCCACGCCGTCCAGCACGGTCGGCCACCGCTGCCGGATGGCCCCTCCTGTCGTGCTGCGGCTGCCTTGGCTGCCTGCCGGTGCGCCAGCACCGGGCAAACGGCCTTGGGGGCAATGGCCGGCCGCACCGGCGGCCGGCAGCAGCGCCCCAGGGTCCCCGTAAGGGGAGCCGGGCGCAGCCGCCTGGGGGGAGGGGGGGGCATCGCCCCCCGATCTCTTTCTTTCTCTCTCAGATACCCAATCGGGGGAAGCGGGCTCCCCCTTGTTCGGCGCCCCGTTCCCCCTTGGCGGCGCCCCGTTCCCCCTTGGCGTGGTCGGCAGGGGGGTACCCCCCCCGGTTGTGGGCGGCGCCCCGTTCCCCCTTGCGGCGCCCCGTTCCCCCTTCGCGACCTTCCGGCCGCGCGGGCGCTCGGCGCCGGGCTGCTCGGGGTACAGGAT
>ERZ761590.112-NODE-112-length-12588-cov-16.521503_pt1 | contig 12588 bp, 22 predicted proteins | sample MGYA00511880_ERZ761590 | MGnify/ENA primary metagenome ERZ761590 (study PRJEB28899, sample SAMN03785555) | bioreactor sludge metagenome | biome: EBPR Sludge; feature: EBPR Bioreactor; material: 0.22µm filtered reactor supernatant | place: Saint Lucia: Queensland... | reverse complement strand
TGTATAAGCAGACCATCGCTGCTGGGAAATGGTTCCCAGCCCGATCAAAAGGAGACTCCCCATGACGCCCGAAAAGGCCGCTCTTCTTCAGCAGGGCAAGGAAGTTTGCATCCTCTCCCCGAACGCCGGTAGATGGCGCATGGGCCAGAAGGCCATCGTCTTCGTGCCGCAGTGCGGCAAGACACCGTCCTCCTTCTCCTACCGTTTTGAAAACACCTGCGGTTTCAAGGAGGACGGCAAGGGCTACGTCGGCGTGCTCATGGAGCGTTCTGTGTTTGTTGGCCCCAACCTCCCCCGCGAAATCGAGTGGGTGCCCGAGGTGGTGCGCGTTCAAGACGTTCGCTGTGAGTGGGCTGAGTACACGGAGCAGCAGGAGCGCTCGCGGAAGGCTACCGAAGAGGCCAACAAGCGGCGGACGGAGACCCACAAGCTGAACACCACCCGCATGACCGCCATCAACGCGGCCCTTCGCGAGCGCGGCCTCATCAGCGGTCCCGACTACAACAACCTGAACAACTTCGGTGAGTCCAATATCAAGGTGTCTCTCGACATGCTGGAGAAGCTGCTGGGAATCGAGGCGACCAATGCATAGGTGCTATGAGTGTGGAGCACCACGAACCCGCACCCGAAAGGTGGTGCGGAACGACAAGGAATACACTGAATACGTTTGCGAGCGCTGCGAAAACATCGAAAAGGCTCACCCGGAACTGGTGGCTTGGATTGCAGACGTCGTCCGAATTGCGACAGAAAAAGCCTTTAACGAACACGAACTAAGCTGTCACGAAAGTGGAGACTACTAATGGCCAAGAGCATTCGCAAGGGGCACCGCGTGCGGGTGTTGCGTGATATCCGTCGAGTTGAACACCCGCCCTCTACTGTGGTTAGTCCAAATGGCGGGTGCAGTCCCACCCCCGGACACTACGTCACGCACGCTGCGAAGGGCGAGGAAGGCGTGGTAGAGGAAACCTTCAAGCCCGAAGGTCAGAACTACTACTCAGCCAAGGTCCGCGTAGCTGACGGACGTTTGGTAACGGTCAGGCTGACTTCCTTGGAAAGACTTGACTTCTAAGGCGGTTCTTGTACAAGCTGAAGAATGGAGGCGCGATAATGGAAAGCTACATCCACAAAATCGTTGAGTCTTTCGGTTGCAAGCTGGAAGAGGTCAATGAAGTAGAAGAAATCCCAAACATCGTATACGAGGCCCCCTTTTCAGGGTGGGCTTGCGGTGGATTGGCCCAATAAGCGCATTTTGTACGATGGGCGATTCGCAGGTCTTTCGGAAGACATTCGCTTTGCTGGAGTGCTTCACGAGCTAGGACACACGGTCGCCTGCAGGGACAACCCGAACAGGTCGGACGACGCGGATTCTCTTGCGTGGGAGTATTTAGTAGCCAAGAAGTACCGCAAGACCAAGCTCTGGTACAAGGGGTTCACTCACTACGTCATTGACACTGTAATTGACGGAGAATACTACAACGAAATGTGTGACCTCCCTTTTAAGCTCCTGCCGAAAGTAATGACAACGGTCGCATGCCACGAAAGGCTTTCCCCCGTCATGCAGGGGATTGAGAAAAAGAACTTGACGGAGAACCTCAAGCCTGTTAGTATGCGCTGACCAAACACTAGGAGAAACCAATGTCCATGAATGCACAGCAAGTTTTCGATACTGCCATCAAGCACCTCCTCACCCAGAAGCGGCAGTCAAAGGGGGAGGGTTGACGGAATGGGTGGTCATACGTGTCGGTATCGTGCCGCAGATGGCCTGAAATGTGCTGTCGGTGCGCTCATCAAAGATGAACACTACACCGCAGAAATGGAAGGAAGAACCTGCCAACACAAAATCGTCTTAGAGGGGTTGGCGAAAAGCGGAATCAATGAAGACGTCCTTCACGGTGAGTCTCACCTACTTCACCATCTGCAGCAACTGCACGACATCAATGGCTATTCTGACTGGTGCGTTGGAGCGATGGGAGATAGTGAGTTTTTCAATAAAATCCGCGTAATCGCGAAACGGTACAACCTGACCACCGAAAACGTCCTCCCTCAGTAACCAAAAGGATTGAAAAATGTCAAAGAAGCTTGGCAAGACCTTCGATTTCGAAATCGGCAGCAAGGTCTTCTACATCGTGGGGCTGAGTGTCCGCGAGTCGGAAATCTGTGTCCGAATTCTGGAGGAAGACCGCACGGCTATTTCGTGCAGGTACAAGATGCTGGACAACAACTGGGTCGATGAACCGTTTATCTTCACCACCAGAGGGGCGGCTCTCACCAGCATCGTCCGCAGCATAGACCCAAAGAACAACAGTGGATACGTAGTTGTCCACGAAAGCAGACTGTAAAGGCTTGACTTTTTAGTCTAGTTGCTGTATCAAGGGGGCAGTGTGCAGGGTGAGGTGGCTCGACTGGACCTACGCTTGACAGAAAATGCGGTATCTGGTATAAGGCGTGTTGGTCTGAACCCGTACCACTTCACAAATCCCACCCACACCAGACCGGACCCGAAGCCAATCGAGAAAGACGCGGTCGTTATGCTTGCTTCCAAGAAAACGATTGTCGTAAAGGTCGTTCAAAACGATTCCTCCTACTACCTGCTGACCTTCAAGCGCAAGAATGGGGCGCTTCTAAGAATGGACGTTTTCTACATGAACGATGAGAACCGCTGGAATTGCAGCCCGGTAGAAAAGCCGGGGAGCGGATACAGGCTGAAGGAACTTGACACCCACCCCTAACCCTGCTACAAAGGCACCCATGACCACCACCGAATTCCTGACGAAGCTCGAAAAGATGGACGCCTGCGAACCTGCCCGTGAGTGGGTTGCTGCGCAACCGGATGCGCAAACGGCTTGGGACAGCTGTACTAACATCGGATGGATGGAGTGGTATTTTGAGAAGACCGCTACTACGGAAATGAAGGAAGAGTACGAGAAGGTCGTGCGGCCTGCTTGGGAAGAGTACGAGAAGGTCGTGCGGCCTGCCTATGAAGAGTACCTGAAGGTCGTGCGGGCTGCTGAGAAAGAGTACCTGAAGGTCAAGCGGGCTGCTTTGGAAGAGTACCAGAAGGTCGAGCAGGCTGCTTGGGAAGAGTACCTGAAGGTCAAGCGGGCTGCTTGGGAAGAGTACCTGAAGGTCACGCAGCCTGCTGGGGAAGAGTACCAGAAGGTCGTGGGGGCTGCTCGGGAAGAGTACTATAAGGTCTGTATGGAAGCCATTCGCAAGCTCATGCCCAGCCCGTAAAAGGCGGTTGACTTTTTCTGGGAATCTTGTATAAGTAGTTCATCGCTGCTGGGGAATCCACCCCAGCCCGATCCGAAGGAGAATACCATGACCAACTACAACTACACCGTCCAGAGCGAGTCGAGCGGCAAGAAGGTCAAGGTCGAGGCTGAAGGTGCCCACGAAGCAGCGGTTTTGGGTGCGCGTCTCCTGTGGGGCGTCAAGCGCAACTTCAATCACCCGGTTGTTGTCAACGAGCTTGATGAGGCGGGCTATCTGGGCCGCTACCACGGGACCCTCTGGGTCGAGACCGACGACTTTGTCTATGAGGACGAGCGGTAGGTCTAGTTTCCCTAGGAGAAAAGTGACACCTTGAGCACCGGCAATGATAAAGACTTCGGGGCAAATACACCCAAATCGAGCCCACTTTCGAACAAAAGGCAGTGGTTTGTGTGTATTTGCCCCGAAGTGTCGTTTTTCTCCTAGGGAAACTAAGGGCGCTTGACATCCTCTGATTCTTTTGGTACACCTCTCTTCGTCAGCCACCCAAACCAAGGAGTCTAAAATGTGCAATGCCAATGTGAACGACGGCGCTTCGATGGTTCGCGGAATTCAGCGCACCCGCCGTTGCAACGGGATCGTGGTGTTCGGTGGTTTTTGCGCTGCTCACGCCAAGGGGATGGAGGGGTACGCCCCTGCCCCCAAGGCAGAGAAGAAGTCGTGGCGCATCTTCCACACGACGCCCGAGGGCAAGAAGACCACCTCCTTCGTCTGGAGTGCGATCAACGAGCGTGGCGCTTCCTCCAGCTTTAAGCGTAACAACCCCGGTCACACCATCGACGGCATTGTGCCCAATCAGGCTGACGCGGTTTTTGCCGCCTCCGAAGAAGCTGCCAAGTGGGCTGCGTGGATGTAGTTGACAGGCTCTGTGTGTTTTGGTACAACGTCTTCAACAACGGAGGAACACATGGCCAGCCTCAAGGAAATGCGCAGCGAACTCCAGACGATCGCGAAAGACCTGTTCGTCGTCGGTAAGTACACCTCCGAAAAGACGTGGCGTCCGACCATCAAGCTGTCCAAGTCTCTGGCGACTGAGGCGGGCGACTTCGACACCTACAAGCTCACCTACAACGTCATTGACCGTGCCCAGCGCAGGGCTGTGCGGGAGTGGCTGGCTAAGCACGGTCTGGCAATCCAGTACGTCGAGGTTGTCGGTAGCCGCTGGAACCAGTTTTACGTTCTGGAGCTTTGGCCTGCAAACGAGGTTTCTGACCCCAATCGTGGCGCGCACCTCCTGCGTTACCCCGGCGAGGAATAAGATGGCTAGAATGCCACACAGCTTTAGAAACCGCATCCTCAAGGCCAACCGGCTTGCGGAGAAAATCGAGTACGGCGAGTGGGTTCTGGACCAAGAGCCTTGGCGCTGGGACTTGCTGCCCTCTAGCTCGCTTGCCGGAATCCACATCCTCAGGTCCATTCGCGACCACTACGAAGAGGCCAACCAATTTCTTCGGGAAGCCGTGGCGATTAAGGGGCGCTTGACTTTTTAGAGGGGTTCCTGTATAACTCTTTCACGCTGCACTGAGGCAGCGGAAACCCCGGAGCCCCAAATGACCCGCTCTGAGCTTGCCGCCCTCCCCACCATCGACCTCGCCACCGTCAATGATCGTACCGGGACTCGTTTCGGCCCCGACGCTCAGGCTGGTTGGCTGGTGGCCGTGAACAGCGAGGGTAAGCCGGTCATGTGCTGTGCCACCACCGGAAAGGGGTCGCGTTATGTCATGGGGATGCTCATGATGAACGCTGAGGGCAACAACTTCAAGCTCTACCGGGCGGTGTAAGCGTTTTCAAAAACTTGTGCCCCGATCGTCTAAACTGGGAATAGGACGATCTAACAACCTTCCCAAAGCGTGTCCGGACACGCGAGGCGTAACTGCCTTCTGAGGGGCTTTGGAGTAGCTACCCAACGCAAAAGGGTTGAAAGATTATGCAGGTTCGATCCCTGCTCGGGGTACCCTAAGCAACCAAAACTTTACAAACGGTGTAAAATGCGCAACCGATACAAGCGACTGAGCCTAGAGTTTTGGCAGAAAGAAAGGCCGGAACTGCGCCTGCAGGGTGAGGCGGACTACATGAAGGCGACCTACCCTGAAATCCCGCCTTTTTTCAACAAGGACGGCTATTACTTCGATAGCATTGCCAACAAGTGCTGGTTCGAAGTGGGTGGGCGGGCTTTCAGCGTTTCCAATCCTGAAGATTTCAGGTATCTTCTTCGCCTGTTGGACCACAGGCCCATGAGGGAAAAGGTCTACAAGGCCTTGGTTGAGATAGAGCGAGAAAGGGAACTCCCCGGCAGCGTGCTCAAAAAGCTCTACACGGAAAAGGATTGGCGGGAGCTACGCTCTATCAGGTGGGAGACCAAGAAGTCCCTACTGCGTATGTTTAATCGAGTTCGTGCTCAGCCAAATACTGACTAGACTTCGCCTCGAAATCAGCAATGGCAACTGCAGCAGAGGCTAAAGCAGAGCCCGCAGCAGTAACTGGAGCACCACCAGTAGGTCCAAGCCCTAGAGCGCTGGATAAAGCGTTTAGGATTGTTCCCTGTAGTGTTAGCTGGGTCCCTGCCGTTTCAATGGCCTGCTTGACCACTTGGAGCATCTGGGATTCAGCTTGACGATAGGTGGTGCCTTTGACCATCTTCTGTCCACCATTTCCGACTGTAAGCTTCGGAGTGTCGATTTTAGCCGACTCGGTATAGGTGGACTCTAGGGCCTTAGCCTGAACAGTGATGGACTCTTGGGCTGTAGTGGCAATGGACCCGTCTGAATTCAGGGTGATGGACTGAGGATTGTCCCCACCAGTCGAGACTTTGATGTTACCCTGAGAGTCCAGCAATACGTAGCTCCCGCCTTGGGAATTTGAGTCCTCATTGGCGGGAGTTCCGTCAAAATTAGTTTTGGAGTTATATTGTAGCCTAAACTGGCCATCGTTGTCAACAGAAACCTGTACCCCATTTAGATCAATCTTTAAAGGAATCGCAGTTTCCCTAGACACACCCTCTTTCAGTGGGTGTTGTAACGCACCTAAGATGATTGGGTCTGTCATTCTACCATTCAAAAACAACACCAGCACCCTTGAGCATTGCCTGAGCGCTTGGTCGTCCAACCTACCGTTGTAGTTATCTGGTGTGCGGTACTCTAGGTGGGAGTGGTCAGCTATGGAGCCTAGTAGAGACATGGGTCTGCAGCCACGAATGATATTCGTTGTTGAGCCCGATACATCATCCAAGTAGACCAGCACATCATATGTAGTGTCAAACCCTTGCCTGTCTGTATCTATGGTGTTTTTCTTGATCGTGTAACCGACTCTTATTTTGGTACTAGTAAAAGGCGAAGCTCCAGCCATACGCGCTAGGTCGCTTGTGTTTGCGTACTCGAAATGGCTGGGGATCACTGATCCGTCTGAAGAAATCATATTTACTTGACCTCTGTGACGAGCGCGGGTTCCATGGAAGATCCGTTTATAATATCCATTCTAAGATCGTCTTCGTCTGGAACCCCATTGGAAACGTTGAGTGTGGTATCGAAGCTCTTCTGGCCTTCTATGGAGGTGTAGAGAGAGTGAGTAATCGACTCAATGTGAAATACGTAGTCTCTGTAATAGATGTTGTCACCTACGGCAATAGGGAGGTCGATCCCCTTTGTTTGGATAGTACCTGAAAGCCTTAGGTGTGCGCCAATGACTCTGTCTGCAACGAGGTTGGTAAAGACCTGTCCTGCGTCTTGTTCTCCAGAGATAGCGTTGCGGAACATGGTAAGAGTTTGTAAGTAGGTAGACAGCCCGTTACGTTTAGCGTCGGTTTCGTCTGTTTTTGCTTTGACATAAGCAGCTTCAGTGGATTGCTGAAGAGGGGGTTTGATGGAAGGTTGGGCAAACACCTTAACGTAGTTGAACCTGAGTGCGTCTGAGGTTCCTAGGCTGGAAGCAGTTACGTATGAGTTAGGGATATGCCATCTAGGGAGACTTGAGAAAGCGGTGGCATTGCTAAAGGATTTTACGAAAAAATCGGAATTGAAGGGGATTTGTCTAACGGTGAGAGTCGGCTGAATGGACCCGTCTGGATGAACTTTGAGAGCCGTGTACATCTCGTTAATAGCCGGGTTCAGGTAGGGCTGTAGAGCCCCCCAGAGAGGCACACCGGCCCAAGGAGTAGGCACGAACAACAACTCCCCCAAGAGGGGAAGCGGGCACCGGAGAACGTTCTCGGGGGCTGAGCGGTTCTTGAATCTGGACAAAGTAAGGTCTAGGTTGGTTATGGGATTGAAATAAGCCCCCGGAGTGGTAGGGTCTTGGTTGTACTTCTGAATTCCGTAAACCGTGGTGAGTATGTCCGCATAAGACATGCTGAGAGTCGTGCTCGTACGACCTAGAATCTTACCTACTTCCTTAGGGACGTAATAGGCTTCATTTGGAGAGGCAAGGAGGCCGTCTGGTCCAGCGGGTCTTTTGACAAGATGGCTAGGGCCACGACCGAGGAAGATGTCTATGAGAGTTCGAATGGTTTCGTCTACAGTGCGAGCGATTGGTTTGCCAGTCTGGGTATCTGTATTCGCGAAAAAGTCTCGCACCTCAGACTCTAGACGCTCTAGGAACAAAAAGGGAGACTGGCCAACGGTATTCACTGCGGGATCGAAATAGATTTCTGAGTCAAGCTCCTTGAAGGCATAGGCGATCAGGGTAGCTTGCGTACTTGGTTGACCGTCTGGAGAAACTTGCTCTACGACCCTGACTGAGCCAACGCGACCAATGAACTTGAGTCCGCTATCAAAAGTGTTCAAGGGGGCAATGGTGTTGCCGATAGATATACCTAAAGACCCATCTTTGAGCGCAGACCGAATGGCTTCAGTTTTGTTTGTGTCATTGTGCATCCAAATGAACACCCAATCGCCGGGAGTAATCGCTGAAAGAACCTTTAGGCTTTCTACAAAAAACTGAGCAGTAGCTTGACCTACGTGCTCTCTTTTGCTATACGAAACCTGTACGTTAAACAACGCGGGATCTAGCAAAATGAAGTCTTTTGTTGCTACTGCATCTGGTTGCGCACGAACACTGTATCTTGGTGTTTGCCTGTATGTCCTCTTTTGAGCAAACGGCAAAATAGCCACTACCGCGTCGGGGCTAAGTGAGTGTGCGTCTCCAGCAACAACAGGAAACCCATTACGCCTGTTGGGGGCGTCTGGGGCTTCCACTTTGCCTGTGGTACGAGCTTCTTGACCAATATCTTCCAGTGATTCGCTAGTCATTTTTTACCTTATTAATGCAGGGGACAAGTTCGATTGGCAAATGGACTCTGAACGTTGGTGGCCTTAGATGGAGGACGAATATCACTAGTGACACGAGTCTTTCCCAAAGCACCAGTAAACCTCTCTAATGCCTCAATGGCTTTGCGAAGAGCGACCTCTGCATCCCCTAAAGCTTGCTTGTAGTTGTGGTTTGAGTCTGTCATTGTTTGGAAGAACAACTCAGCACCTTGAACAGCGTTTTGAATCTGTTCCTGCAGATTCTTATCGCCAACAACCCGCTTGAAAGGGTCTGTCTTTGCAGTGGCAGCCCCTACAGCAGCTTCGCCCGCCAGTCCAGCGTCACCACCACGATTCCTTACATTTGCACCTCGACTACGGCCACCGGCAGCCATCCACTCCACGAAAGCTTCTGCTTCCTGACCGGCCCCCATACCCTGCATTTCCATGTTCTGGCCAAACAGAGCCCTGTTCCTTGTTGTGTTGAGCCCAGCCCAACCACTTTTTTCGAACACAGCGCGAAGCTCAGGTGAAAGTAATGCTGACATCTTCTCTGCCATAGCCGTCTTCAGGTATGCAGAAGTCGCAGCACCAGTCTTGCCACCAAAAATGGCGCGCAGCTTTTCATTACCACCACCCATTAAATCCGTCAAGCTTGCGCCAGATAGAGCCCCAGCCTCTAACACCGACCCCGAGAAACCCCCAGCCTGCAAGGCCCTTTGAGCGGCGTTCATTTCCTGTGCCTTAAGACCTCCCGTTGTACCGCCAAACAGCCGTTTAGACATATCTAGGGCACCAGCGAACTCGCCAATCCTCGATTGGCTAGGGTCGGGTCCTATTGCATTGATAAAGCTGGCGAATCCGCCAAGCGAAAGCGCGCTACCTCCACTTAGAGAGTACTGGGACTGACCTACAGCTGCAGCGATCTTTTCAAGGGCCTGAGAGTCTTCGATACCGGCAGCAAATGCCCGTGTCATAACCTCTTCAAAACGGTCAATCGAAGTAGCGCTACTATTACCAGCGTCAAATCCAGCGAGGAGTCCCGGCATCGAGTCTCTGCGAATACCAAAGTTTCTTTGAGCCCCAGCGGCAAATTCGAAGGCAGCATTACCACGCCTACTGCCAAGCTGTCCAGTCAACCCAGCCATCAATGCAGCGGATTGGCCTTCCTCCATACCGTAGCCAACACCACCAAAAACGTTCCTAATGTAGGCTGCGAACCCTCCTTGAGTTTGAGCGGAATTCATGCGTGCATTTGCACTATTCATGAAGTCCATCATCGCGGCCATCTCTCTGGGGTGGGCCTGTTTCATTGCCTGTAGCGCCGACTGCTGGAACTGGGATTGAGCAGCTTCTCTACCGCCCAAAGCAAGGTTGGAGAAACCGCTACTGATTTGGTTCAATGAAGAGCCGGTATTAGCAGCCAAAGCTCCAGCTGCAAGTGAACCAGCTGGACCTGCAAGACTTCCAGCCGCTACGGCCCCCACTACCTTGACGCCTGTTGTTAGCCCACCTTCTACAATGTCAAGGCCAGCGTCAAGAGCCAGTTTCTTTTTTAGGTCGCTCGACGCCTGAAGAAGGTAATGGCCATCTGCATACTCCTGAGGGCCACCGAACAGGTTTGCGGGGGTCTTGTCGAACCGACCCAGCTGAAGAGCCAAGAAATCACTGAAATCTCCTTGGATATAGTTGTTGTACATACTGCCGTATGTACCCGCAATAGCTGCTTTGTTAAAGATCGGAGCAGTCTGAGAGGTCATGAAAGCGCTACCAACCGAGCGGAGTAGCTGCGATCCACCAAGAGCCATTGCAATCTTATTGGCGAGCCTGCTCTGACTGGCCTCTTCTTCTTGAGCAGGCTTGTTCCTACCCAAAGCGCCTTCCATTTTTTCTAGGAGCTCTCCTGCGGACTTGGCTTCGGCGTTGCGTTTACCGACTTCTCCAGCCAAATCCTCCAACAGACTTCCGCCACCACCACGCGCCTTTGTTCTTTCGTAAGCGTCTTCAACTCTTTTCACAGAGTCAAGTAGCGATTGATAGGCTTTACGCTGCTTTTCAACGTCTCGCTCTGTCTGCTCGGTCAGGATCTTAAGGCTCCTACCGCTCACACTGGCTAGTTGCTCAAAGGTTTTTGAGGTCTCTTGTAGCCCCTTGACGGTCTTAGAGTCTCGACCAACTAAAGCTGAAAGGCCCTTGCTCTGCTGGGAACTTCCTACTCCACCGGTTGCTGACCCAATAGTCTGGTTCAGCTTAGATGCGGCCTTTTCAGCGTCCTGAATGGATTTGATTATCTGCTGAAAAACACGACTTACCGCTTGCGCCTCACTCGGCTTGAGCGAAAAGCTAATTTCCAATCCTCTTGTACTTCCACCGGTTGCTGGCATAGAGCCTCCTATACCTTACATAGATTGCTAGATGCCGTCCACGTCCAGTTCGACGGTATCTGCGTATTTAATGGATATCTCTTCAGGTAGCTCAACTGGAGGTGGCTTGGGGTCTACGGGCTTGACGTCTGCCATCGTCTTTTTTGTAGCAGAGCGTGCAGCTTCTTCTTCAGCCTCACGCAAAAACGCCTCTTCGGCTGCTTCGGCTTCGCTCTGCTTCTTTTCGTATTGTTCAGAGCCAAGGTACAGTCTCTCGCGCTCCTCGTTGCGAGAAGGCTCTTCCATGTTTTCGTAGGTCTCCTCGTAGTAGTGCGTGAGGATGTGGTCAACGGGAAGGGTTTCAACTACGTTTAGCGGAGTGTGGAAGGTTTTCGAATACCAACGCATAACATGTCGCATGGAGTAATCACTACCCCCATGCAACACGCTGTGCATCGCGTTTACGCGAATACCCTCTGCGAAGTCCATTACTTCTCTTCGGGCTTGATGGCTTCCTTATTGGCAGCTGCGCGCTTCTGGACCTCTTCCACTGCGTCTGATTGGACCTTCATGGTGGCCTCAAAAACAGCCAAAACCACGTTCTCATCCACAAGCTCTACCCCGTTTTTTGCCTCAACCCACCACGAGGGGAACTTCACGAGGCGCACGTTCAGATTGCTAAAAATGTGCGCTAGGGTCAGTGCGTTATCGCTCGGGGTACCGGCCGCATCACCAATCAAGCGACGACGCTCGGAATCGAGCAACAGCTGTTGCCTATAGCTCAGAAACTTAACCGCTTCGAACTCTCCACGAAAAGTCTCGCCGGAAAGCTCTCCTACCACCGAAATGGTAAAAGTACCAGTGTTTGCCATTGTTTGTCCTTTGGTTGTGTGACCAGAACAGGTCACGGTATGAATGATTATGTTGGTATGGTTTTTGCTACAAAAACTTTTCCTTGACTTCCTCTGCTATAGCGTGTAAACAGGAGGGTCGATGCCAAAACTAAGAAACACAAGCAGCAGGCCAACAAAAGAAATTCGAGACTTGACAAAGTGGGTGGCACAGTGGTATCTAAGCGCCAATACGGTAGAGCTAGAGGTCGGTGGGCACACTAATTGGGGCGACATGGCACACGGTGTGGCAAGCCCGGAAAGAGTAGAAATACTGTTGCCAGCGACCGACCACTACCCGGTCAGCACCAAACTGTGTCGCAGCACAGAAAGGGTCACGCTACACAACTGGAAGGAGGAGTACGTTTTTGTACTCGCCCATGAGCTAAGGCACGTAGACCAGTTCTACGCTGGAGACGTGAAAAACTACGAAAAAGATGCAGAAAATTTCGCAACCATGGTACTTAGAGAGTACCGAAACCAAAGGAGCAGCCCGTGAAGTCCAACACAATTCCTTTTACGCTCATTGCCATTGCTTTTATGGCACTGGCTATTATTTTCATTCTCACGTACAAACACAAATCACAGCCCAAGGAAGAGGGTGTGGAGCTAGTACACAGAGCAGCAGCAGAAGAGCAGTTTTTCCGAAATCTGTGCCGAGAAGACTGCCTACCCAGCCCTATGGTCAAGTACGTGAAGTCTACTGGCGAGTGTGAGTGTGCTCAACCCTCCCCTTGACAACCCCTCTAACCCTGCTACAAAGGCACCCATGACCACCACCGAATTCCTGACGAAGCTCGAAAAGATGAACGCCTGCAAGGC
>ERZ761590.111-NODE-111-length-12788-cov-14.331187_pt1 | contig 12788 bp, 22 predicted proteins | sample MGYA00511880_ERZ761590 | MGnify/ENA primary metagenome ERZ761590 (study PRJEB28899, sample SAMN03785555) | bioreactor sludge metagenome | biome: EBPR Sludge; feature: EBPR Bioreactor; material: 0.22µm filtered reactor supernatant | place: Saint Lucia: Queensland... | reverse complement strand
ATGGATGGAGTGGTATTTTGAGAAGACCGCTACTACGGAAATGAAGGAAGAGTACAAGAAGGTCAAGCGGGCTGCTTTGGAAGAGTACCAGAAGGCTTGCATCGCAGCCATTCGCAAGCTCATGCCGACCCCTTGACAACCCCCTCTAACCCTGCTACAACAGCACTTTTAGGGAGTGGCTATGACTTACACAGAAGCACGTAAGGCTATCGAGGAAGGAAAATTTGTCACTCGCACAAGTTGGATTACTGGAGAAGGCGAGGACCTAGAGGCCGACTACTTAGGCAAGGACGACTTAGGACTGTTTTGGAGGAGTGGTGGTTTTAAGAGAACCTACGACTGCTGGGGAGGATATACGAAGACCGGCAAGCGTGTCGAGTCTGCGTCTCTCAGGTGGTTTACTGTAACCGCAGATTTTCCAATCCCAAGCCTCGAAGAGCTTGAAGCCTCAGACTGGTGTATTTTTGAGATTCCTCAAGTTACCAAAAACAAAGATTGACATTGTTGGTTGGCCGAGGTAAGGACTGGTTCCGTACCGTCAACATTTAACGACAAGGACAATCACGCCTATGTTTCCGCAACCGATGAGCAGGAAGCACAAACTTGTGGCGAAGCTCTTGAAGAGGGACAATTTCTGCTGTAAGCTGTGTGGAACAAAGGTGGACATTGGTTTGGCCAGAAACCACCCCATGTCGTATACCTTGGACCACATTATTCCGCGCAGTAAGGGTGGAACCGACGCGCAATACAACTTGCAAATTGCCCACAAGTCATGTAATGAGTCTAGAGGCAACGAATACAACGAAGGAGAAGAATGTGTCGTACATGTGCTCGTTACAGAGCTTGCTGCACTCACCGAACGGGCTCGACGTCTTGAAGAACGAATTCGGTATCACCGTGAACGTTCACCCGGAACACCCGAACCTGCATCAATTTACTTACGACCAAATTCTGTCCGCCCCGCACAAGAGCCACCCTGTAGTGAGGGCGAGCCGTGGGACAATTTTGGACGCTTCTCGGAACTGGAGCGTTGTAGCACACCCCTTCCTGAGATTCTTTAATTCTTCGGAGGGCTGTGCAGACCCCATCGACTGGGAAACGGCCAAGGTGGAAGAGAAGGTTGATGGGTCTCTTTGCATCGTCTACCAGTACGATGGCCGTTGGCGCGTAGCCACGAAGGGGTCTCCGAATGCGGGTGGCAACGTCGGCAATTTCAACATGACGTTTGCGGAGTTGTTTTGGAAGACGGCCCGCGAGCAGGGTGTCGATAGCTGGATTCACAACCACACCGCTGACGTGACCTTTCTGTTTGAGCTTACTTCTCCATTTAACGAGGTAGTCGTACCCCACAAGACCAGCCGCTTGACGTTCTTGGCCTGTTTTAGCAACATCGACGGTGCCGAGTTTACCGACCTTATCAGGGCCACAATGCCCAACGATTGGTGTGTGAAGCGTTACAGCTTCACGTCGATTGAGCAGGTCGAAGAATTTGCCAGCAAGCTGCACGGTCTGGAAGCCGAAGGTTTTGTGGTTGTGGACGGACGGGGGAACCGCATCAAGGTAAAGGGGGAGTCTTACCTCGCTTACGCCCACATGCGCTCTAGCTTTAGCCCCAAGAATGTACTAGACGCCATTCGCAAGGGTGAGGTAGACGAAGTCTACAGGATGGTGGAGGGGTCGGAGCTTAAGACAGCTGTTGTAAAGGACGTGGAGTCCAAGTACAACGAGTTGGTGGTGACGTTGCGGACCGTGTACGAGGCCAACAAGGAAATCCCGGTGCAGAAAGATTTTGCACTTGCAATTCAGCGTTCGGGCGTTAAGATACCGGGAGCGATGTACGCTATGCGCAACGGTCAGGCAAGGTCGGTGCAGGAGTACCTGTTCAAGGTAAGCCTCGACTCACTGGCTAGCGCTCTCAACCTCAAGGAGAACAAGCATGGGACGCCCGAAGGGCTCTAAGAACAAGTCAACCCTCTTGAAGGAGGCCTTACAGGCGTCCTCTAAGAGGGAGGCCCCGCCACCGCCTGTCGTGGTCACCGCTCCAGTCGTCGTCCCCCCGGCAGAGAGGAAGCCGGAGAACATGCCGGTGTATCGTTTGGCCGTACACCGACTTGAGTTAACCCGCGCCTACTATGGGCACCACAAGGAAATCGACGAGCGATGGTGGAACAAGCTGGAACGCATCCACACCGCACCTACTCTTTCTGAGGCAGAGCGTACCTCTGACGAAGTCACGGACGCTTTTGCCACCAGTATGATGGCTGCTTGGGCTCGTGGTGACGCCGATGGACCGCCCAGTGCCAACCAGTGGAAGAAGCTCATCACCAGTAGGCAGGGGCTCATCAAGATGCTGCAGAAGTCTGGGGACAAGTACGCCGCAAAAATTGCAGAATACGAAGAAGAGATTCGAAAGGCGACCACCGCAATGGAAACGACCGAACAGCCAAAGCCACCGTGGCAAACGGCCCGATGGAACTTAATCGCTTGACTTTCCATAAAGAAGGTGTAGGGTAAGCGCATGTGGTACATCGAAGGCCAATGCTCACACCACTTGTGGGAATGCGTCAAAACGCGCTTTTGTGAATATCTCACAAAAGAGCAAGTGCAACGGCTCGTCAACGCTGACAATATGTGGGAGGAAGCACGCACTCTAGGCCTCAGGGACGAGCACTGCGAGCCGTGTGCTATCAGCAAGTGCGGAATGATGGCAACCTCACTGCCGCCTAAGGAGAGCGTGTTTGTTTTCGAAAGCCGGGAAGAGGCTGAAGCGGCTTTGTGGAGCTTTGATTCTTGGTGGGACTCTGGATACGAAATCAAGGAGATAAAATGAGCGAGAAAATCGTCGGCGTAGCCATCATCGCACACGACGGGTCAGTCTTTTCTCTGCCTGCCCCCAACAGACATCACCATTGTATTCGCGTAATGGCTGCGCGCGGCGACCCTACTCCCATTTATGGAAAGCAGGGATTCGTGACTGACAGCGGGCGCTTTGTTGACCGTTTAGAAGCAGGGAGAATCGCTGAAAGCAACGGCCAAGCTACCAGAACAGCCGGAAGTTACCCCGGTGGGGAGCTTTATTCGGAAGACCTGTGGTAGCACTTGACGGCCACCCCTAAACCTGCTACAAGGGACCCATGACCACCAACGAATTCCTGAAGAAGCTCTATAAGTTGCGCGCATGCAAAGACTCCTTAGACTGGGTTGCCACCCAACCTGACGCGCAGACAGCTTGGGATAGTTGCACCCGTGAGGATTGGCTGGAATGGTACTTTGAAAAGACCGCTACAACTGAAATGCGGAAAGAGTACTTCAAGGCTTGGCTTACCGCTTCCGAGAAGCTCAACAAAGCTGAGCGGGACGCTGTTCAAAAATACGTCAGAGTCCAATCGCCTCAACAGCCCGATTGGGGTGAGTGCGAAAAGGCTGAGCGAGCGGCCCGCGATGAGTACAATAACACCCGCGTGGCAACCATCCGCAAGCTGATGCCCAGTCCGTAAAAAGGTAGTTGACTTTTTCTGGGAACCCTGTATAAGAAGACCATCGCTGCTGGGAAATGGTTCCCGGCCCGATCAAAGGAGCAAAAAATGGACAACATCATCAGCAAGATTCAGAAGCTTCTCGCCCTCGCCGCTGAGGGTTCGGGTGCGACCGAAGCGGAGGCGCGCAACGCCGCCATCGCCGCCCAGCGGCTCATCAACAAGCACCAGTTGGACATGGCGGAAATCATCGCCGCCGCTGAGGCCAAGGGTGAGGCCCCTGTCCAGCAGGAGCCTATCGAGCAGCAGGAGTACGCCAAGGGCAAGCGTATCGCGGCGTGGGAGGCCATGCTGGGCTTCATCCTCGCCCCGGCCTTCTCGTGCCGCTCCTACACGGCGCGCGGCTGGGATTCCTCCAGCCTCATGGCGGTCGGTCGCCCCACCAACATCGCTGCCTTCAAGGCGACCTTCGACTACCTTGTCGCCACCATCGAACGCCTCGCAAAGGCGTCCAAGCCGGGTCACATTCACGGTCGCGAGTGGAACTCCTCCTTCGGCATCGGTGCCTGCGAGGGCATCCGCGAGCGTATCCAGCAGGAGTCTCGCCAGATTGAGGCTGCAAACCCCAACATGGCGATTGTTCTTCGCAACGAGAAGCAGGCGGTGGACGAGTACGTGAACGCCAACCTCAAGCTCCGTAGCGGCCCCCGCCGCAACTTCAGCCACAGCGGCCGGAACGCTGGCCGGTCGGCCGCTGCGGGCCTCAACCTCGGCTCGGTGCCGGGTCGCACGCAGAACACGGCCCTGCGGCTGGGTGCGTAAGTTGGGTGGCAGGCCGGTGGGTGAAATAGACCCACCGGCCAGATCGGAGGACCAATGAAAATACCTACAGTGCCAGTTTTTGCTCTAAAATATAGGCAGTTCACTGACTGGCTGAGAACTCAGCCGCAGGGGGAACGGGCAAAGTACATCTACATAGCTCGCCCGGAAAACATCCGTGGTAGGAGGTTCAAGCAAGTTGTAGAGCTTTGCGATAGGTGTGAGGCCGGTGTATCCCATGGCCTGAAGGGTGAGGAATACGGGCTGTTTTGGGACGAAGTGACGCGCAAGCTCGAAAGGCCTTGACGTGGTTTCACCGAACCTGTAGAAGAGGGCCATGATCCTCGATAACCGCTCCAGCCGCCCCGACGAAGAAATCCGCGAACTCTGCCGTTTCGTGGTGCAATTCTTCAAGCACCACAAGGACTGCACCGTCACCGTCTACGACGAAGAGGGCTATGACGCTGGGCAGGTAGGTCACGGAGTCTACTACGGCTGGACGAACAAGGCTGAGGTGTACATCCCCCGGTTCACGTCCTACCCTATCGCAGCGCAACACCGAAAGCGGACGGGCGGTACCGTCTACAGGTGCTGGCAGGACGTGTTCGTCGCCATTCTGGCGCACGAGCTTCGACACTGCGACCAGCGATGGAGCACGGATAAGTCGTGGGCTCACCACCCCCATTACGAGGTGGACGCCGAATTTTTTGCTCAAAAAGTTCTGGCACAGCGCCGGAACCTCATCGACCCTGTTGACAACGAAGTTCGTGTCTGATACACAGGGCGCATGTCCAACACCAATACCCTGAACCTGACCCGCGACCAGATGCAGGCCCTCTGGAACGCTGTTGCTGCCGACGCGGAAAATCGCCGCGACCACTTCGAAGGTCTGGACCACGCTTTCTGCAGCAAGGAAGAGAACGAAGGCTTCCGCAAGCACCTCGACCTCATTCAGGGTCTCGAAGACATGCTGGACACCATGAAGGCGGACGGCGTTTTTTAGTCTTGACTTTTGAAGAGGTTTCCTGTAAACCAACACCATCGACGGCGACATGGAGTCGCCCGATCCGAAGGAGACACAAAATGGCCAACGCGAAGCGGTGCGAGTGCGGTGCTCACCTCGATCCCTCCACCAACAACAAGCTGCACGTCGAGTGGCAGGGCGAGGTCCAGCACCTCGACAGCTTTGTCCCTACGTGGGAGTGCCGCAACTGCTGGCGCATCCTCCCCCGTAAGGTGTACGGCAAGAGCGAGGGAATGACCCCTTCGCAGGCCGAGGCCGTCGAGCGCTTCAAGCAGGCGTTTCTTAAGACGTGGGCTTGCGGCGCTACTGACTACGAGTTCAAGCGCTGCGAGGTCACTGAGGCCTTCGCGGGCAAGTACTGGCTCAATCTTGAGGTGGGGCGAATCGGGGACGAGAAGACGATGGGCAGTGTCTTCTGCCGCAACCGCGTCATGGTGCTCGTGGGTCGGCGTGGCAGCTACACCGCGCCCCTGTACGTCAACGGCAAGACCCACAACCTCAGCGGCATGCACGAGTGCCTGTTCGCTGAGGTCACGGAGCGTAAGCTTCGGGAGGGCAAGTAAAGCTGGTTGAGTTGCGTAAATTAAGGTACTTGCAACTTCCTGCAACTACTCTAGTTTAGGCAACACCCAATTCTCTTCACTGACAATCAGGCTGCGCGGAACTCTCTTGCCTTCCGGTGTTCGGCAAATATTGCCAACCACAGGCTTGCACAAGCACATCCGTTGCCGGTCTCCATCCCCAAAGACAACATCGAAGTGTCCTTGCGAATAGTCTATGGTCCAGCAGTCGTCCTTGACGTCTGATTTGGGTGAATCAAACTCCTTGTAGGCTTCCCAAAAATCACTTGTAGCCCTTGCGAACGGGTCTTTCTTGCAAAGGTCCTCCAGCTTCTCCAAAACGCTAGGGTGTGGCGTGAACCCCTTTTCTTCGTAGCGGGCTACACGGCGCTTCAGCCGCTTAGCGTCCTCAACGAAATTAAGGCGGAAAGTCTTCGAGCGTACATCTTCGAAAAACTCGTCGGAATACCAGACAGCCCCCTCGTGGTCCATCCCCATCTGACACACGGTAAAGTCAAAGTGGTCCACGACGTGTGCGCAATCGTTGTAGAAACCAATCGCAATAATTTGAATCTCAGGAAGCCCACCAACGAGGGGAACCAAAGTGGCAATTGAGGGGCCAACCTTCTTATTGGAGTATTCCCCTCCATCTGTCCTGCCATTGTCGTAGTAGTAATGCTTTGAGAACACTTCCTTCTTCCTAGAAAGGAAGCCTTTAACGAAAAGGTCTACCGCCTCCTGAGAAGAAAAGAAAACGTCGATGTCTTTGACACTGTCGAGACCGGCAACCGGGTTCGTAAAGCAGCCTCCAGCAATAAAGCTGCCGGGGACCATCAGGACCTGACGAACCTCTTCGATGAAAGAGCCGTAAGACATGTTCTCCAGAACAGGAGGCACATCAAAATGCTTCATCAGATAAGGGACTTGATTAATGAGCTTGCGCTCGAAAAGGAGCGGTAGCTCATTAAGCGCCATCTTCTTGTACTGCTTGTCAGAGCGGGGAAGCTTTTCCTCTGACAGACAGCGCGGAGGGTCATTCCAGTGTTTCTGGAAACGGTTGGGGGTGTCCACTACAATCGTCTGGTAATCCATTAGCGCTCTCCTTCGTAGGGCTCGTATTCGGTCCGGATTCCAACACGCTCTAGGGCATCCTGCATGACTGGAGCACGCTGAGTGTTAAGGCTGTGAACAATTGCCTTTGTAGGCCTCTTTTCTTCGGGCAGGTCTTCAGCAATATAGTAAGCCACATCGAGCCCCGTCTTCTTGCGACCGACAAAGCCAACTTCGTTGGCTGGCTCGAAATCTGCGATGTCATAGTCCAGAGACACCAAGTCGAACTTCGGAGAGCTTCTGAGCGCTCGTATAGCGTCTTCGAAGCTTCGAACAAGGACAAGGTCGTTCCCCTTGTACTTCTTCTTGAACGTTTCGAGTCTGGAAGGCTTATCGTCTAGAATGAAAATTCTCATGCACTCCTCATAGCGTAGTCTTGCGGTTCTGTTTCGGCACTCAGTACGATGAGACCCTCACTGAGCGAAGGCGGCTGCATCGTGGTGAGCATCCGGTCCATAGTCTCTTTGGGGACACGCCGGTCTGCAGGACGCATGTCGTTGCGCCGAACGCACTCTTCAACAGGTGTATCCAACTTCAAGACGATGAACAGGGCGTCAGGGCAAAACGACTTGACACGATTCATAAATCGCGCACGAGCAGCCTTCGTCAAAAAAGTCGCATCAAAAACGATGCTCAGGTGCCCCTTAACGGCAACGTTCAGAGCCTCATAGGCCCGCTCCCAAGCCTCAGCAACTCGCTGCGGCGACCAGTTGTAGACACCATTCTCGTACAGGTACTCGTCTGGGCAAATGACAACGTATTCACCGCCAAGCTGCTTGAGGTGGGTGGACTTGCCGGTGCCGGGAAGTCCGTACATCATGTACACAACGGCCATTTTTCACCCAAGGAGAAGGAAGAGGAAGCCGACAACGAATACTAGCAGAACAAGCTTGGCTTCGTCAAGAAAAACTTTAGGCATTTGGACTTACTCCAATCAGGTAATTAAGAAGTGCATTTCGCTCATTCGGTACGACCCCGTCGATAACGGCTTGCGAGGCACGCTTCTTGTACTCTCCAATTTTGCTGCCGTCAACTCCAAAAGTCTTTCGGATGATGTCACCGTCAAGGGCCAGCGACTTCTGGTTGAATCCAGACAGGTGGGCCAGAGCCCGACAACGCTGCAGAATCTCGGCGTGCCACTTCTTCGGGTCGAAACCCGGAGGCAGGTTGTGTGCCGCAAGGTCTCCGTACTTTACCATCAGTGCATCCTCAAGATACGGGCCAAGGGCTGCAACGTAGTTGCGCAGGGCCTTATCGCTGGGGTCGAGAGGGGGACGCAGATGCTCACGAATGATGGTTGAAACAGCCTTCACCTCGACCTCAGGAAACCGCAGACGACGAAGGATAGAGGCAGCCATGTCAGCACCAACGTCCTCGTGCCCATGGAAGGAGCCCCGACCCGGCACACGCTCCTTGTAGGTGGCAGGCTTGGCGATGTCGTGCAGAAGGACCGCAAGGCGGGCGCGCGGCGAACCGCCAGCCTCCCGTACGTAGTCGAGAGCGTCCAGAACGTGCGTGTCTACGGTGGCATAGTGATGAGGATTGTTCTGCTCAAAGCCAACAGACTCCTTCCACTCTGGAATAACCTCACAGAAGATGGAATCAGCAATGCTGATAACACTAGCGCATCCACGACCGTCGAGCAGCTTCATAAGCTCCTCGCCAATCCGCTCAGGCGACACAGTACGAAGAAGGTGTGCATTTTGGCGCATGGCCTCCCAAGTCTTGTACTCGTACAGCAGGGGGTAGCGAGCCATGAAACGCAGTCCACGGAGGATGCGAAGGGGGTCCTCGGAAAAACGCTCATTGGGGTCACCAACAGCACACAGAATTCTGTTATTGATATCGACCATAGCTCCGGGCGGACCGGAAGGCGGACAAACAACCTCCCCCGTGCGGACATTGATGGCAATTGCATTGATGGTAAAATCTCGACGCTGCAGGTCGTCGGCAACCGTCAGGCTCGTGTCGGTGACGACAGCAAAGTCCTTGTGGCCAGCCCCCGTAGAGCGCTCAGTGCGAGGGAGTGCAATATCGAGAACCTCACCATCGGTAAACTTCGCCTTGAAGACACCGAACGAACGGCCTACCTCGTCAACCTCCGCGCAAATACCGCGCAGCCCCTCTGCAACGCGGTCTGACGTCAGGCCTTCGACCAGAAGGTCAATGTCCTTGTAGGGGTACCCCATCAGGAAGTCCCGAACGGCACCTCCAACAACATAGACGCCACGGGCGTCAGGGAAGGCGGCAACAACGCGCTGAATGTTCTGGTTTTGCTGAAACGGAGTGTTCATGTGGTGTGTATACTAGACCTTGGGCTGTTCGTCAAGCTTATTTTTGGGATGATTCAATTTCAAAGCGAGTTTGTGGTAGTCGGTCACGGCCTCGTCGCAAGTGTATTCGCTCAGGCAGTACTCCAAGAAAGAGTTGTAGTCAGACGACTGGGCCACTTGCCATTCCTCGACCCACCAAGGCTGCACAGAACTCTTGGGAGTATTTCGGAGGCTATCACGTCTCTCGCGGCTCCACTTCACAGCATCTTCATACTTTCGCTTCACGCAATCGTTGCGAATACGCTGCAAAGTCCGCTTGGCCGCATCAAGCAGTTTTTGGTCACCGGCATCAAAGAAACCATCGGGAAAGGTGCGGTCACCGAAAGCTGCTTCCAAAATGTAGTCTGAGAAGTGTTTTTCAGAACCCATCATCCACCAATAACACGCTTTGATTCACCTGTCAATGGCGTTCACCTTCTCGTTTGCCGGGAGGTCGAAGAAAAGCTCTTCAGTGATTCGTTCCTTTTTCTGAGAAATCCTCTTAATAGGCTGCAGCCAAGGGGACGAAGCAGGAACCTCTTCTATAAAGTCTACTGTACGCTCAACCTCGCGAGAGCCGATGATTGAAACCGTTTGAAGAAACGGCACCACGTATCGCACCAGAATGTCTCCATTCGGATGTACGATGGTGGTGCCCGGTTTCAGGTCCCTTGCTTTTATCGTATTCACCGGAAGCTCGCGAGAACCTTCCGGACCTTCGCCAGCTTAGCACGCTCTTCGCGCGCTGCCTGCCTAACGTCCTCCAGCACCTTCTTATGAGTGGCTACCGCGTGGTCGCGAAGAATGTCGATGGCCTTCTGGATGGTCTCCGCGTCAGCAGAAACAAACTCGCAGACGCCCTCGTTGTTCACGATTGTAAAGGGGCCACGCGGCAAAGCCGTCTTCAAGATACCTTCCTCGCTTGAGGTAATGAGGAACCGGAAGCCGCTAAGCGGCGGCTCCTGATGGCGCACAGTGACGGTGCGCAGCATGGTACGGCCATAGGAAAAGCGGATGTCCTTCTTGAGCATGTTTTCTCCCGTAGAGAGCCGACACCATGTCAGCTGGATCAGGAACCTACAGGAAAGACCGCAGGCTGTCAACTAGAAATGACGAAGCCGGAAAGGTCGTCCCCTTCCGGCTCACTATAGCTCAGGACAATCACACACCCACCAGCAGGAGCGGTCGCGGTGGCGCGCGGCGCGGGCGCTTCAGGTGCAGGGATTTGGAGTCGAGGCCTTGCGGCTTCTTCCCTTTGGTACCGAAGGATTTCTTCCTCAGTCCACTTCCTGCCCATGTCACACTCCTTTACGGAGACTGTTCTCCGCTTGGCGGATCATGCTGTCCGCCGTTCTTTTTGTCAACCCATTTCTGACCTACGTTTCCGGTCACATACAGACCTGCAATTCCCGTGACAGCCCCTACAAAAATAGCGTAGATCCCCTCAATGGCAGGCAACCAGCCAGACGCAACAGCCACAGCAGTCACCAAGACCATGGCCACCAAGGTAACGAAAAGCTTTCGTGATGCAAAAAATTTAGCAAAAGAGAACTGCATTATCCCACCAAATGTATGATCCACTCGCCTACCGTCTTCAGAAAAACGCCACCAACTCCAGCTGCAATCCAGACGGCTGTGCGCTTGACCTTTTGCCAACGGTTTTTACGTTTTGCTTCGACTTCTTCCAACGCCTTGATTCTTGCGTCTTGGGCTGCCAACAGGTCTACAGCCTTGCCAGCAATTTTACTGTTTTCGGTTAGTTGTTCCTGCAAAGAGGAAAACCCTTTGTCAATTTTTTCTTCAATCTCCACCCTGATTTCCGCAACTTTGTCGTTTATGTTATCAAGTGTAAGTGTATGCTCTGTTAGTAGTTGTTTGCTACTAAGCAAGCTATCCTCCATACGAAGGATGCGGTCCTCATGAATCTGGTACAAGTCCGGGGGAGCCATGTCAACCAACAGATTACCGCAAATGAAAAGGGCGACTCTCGCCGCCTCAGTTCCTTACTTTGTACCTGTACTGCCGAACCCGCCACTTCCCCTTTGGGTATAGTCTAAGGCCTTCACAGACTCAAAGACGGCGTGAGCGACAGGCGCAAAAACAAGCTGGGCCACACGGTCTCCGGGGTGGATAACCTGCTCTGTTTCACTGAAGTTGGCGAGTAGTACCTTCACCTCACCACGATACTGTGAGTCAATTGTTCCGGGCGAGTTCAACACAAAAAGCCCTCGCTTAGCGGCGTTCCCTGAACGACTGCGCACTTGAGCCTCGTACCCTTCTGGAATAGCAAGCTTAACACCTGTCTCCACAAGCCTCCACCCGCCTCGCGGGATGGACAGAGACTCCACTCCAGAGTACCGTAAGTCACAACCAGCATCTGTCGGATGTGCGTACTGTGGAAGAAGATTCTCTGGACAAATGATTTTTACGCCAATCGAGTTCATTCCTTCGTTCCTTTTAGTGCTGGGCGTTTGTTAAGTTCGGTACGCACCTCGTCCCAGCTTACCGGCGCATAACGACCCTTGAAGAAAGCATCCATGCCGACGTCCATACGACGGATAGAAGCGTTCTGCGCCTCCAGAGCCCCATGGTGGTGGCCGTGCAGCATGAAACTGCCGTAATGCGCCCGGTTCCACTCGACCAGTGCATAATGCTGCATCACCACAAAATGTCCGTCAATTTTCTCTTCAAGGTAATCAGCAACAAACTCGAATCGCTCCCGAACCTGGGGGCTCTTGACTGCCTTAGCGTCGTGATTACCACGGACAAGGACAATCCGTCCGTTCAGTCTTGACAGAACACTCAGCCATTTTTCAGGGGAGCCAAACGAAAAGTCACCAAGATGGTACACCCTGTCGTTAGCACGAACAACTGCGTTCCAATTTGCAATTAGCTGTTGCTCCATGTCAGAGGCGTTTTGGAACGGGCGACCGCCGTATTCAATCACTCGCTCGTGGTGGAAGTGCGTATCAGATGTGAAGAAAATGGACATTCAGCACCTATAGCACACTTCTAGCAAGAGGTCAACCATTACGGACTGGGCATGAGCTTGCGAATGGCTTCCATACAGACCTTCTCGTACTCTTCCAAAGCAGCCTGCTGGACCTTATAGTACTCTTCCTTAGCAGCCCGCTCGACCTTATAGTACTCTTCCCAAGCAGGCCGCTCGACCTTCTCGTACTCTTCCCAAGCAGGCCGCTGGACCTTCTCGTACTCTTCCAAAGCAGCCTGCTGGACCTTCTCGTACTCTTCCCAAGCAGGCCGCTGGACCTTCAGGTACTCTTCATAGGCAGTCCGCACGACCTTCTCGTACTCTTCCAAAGCAGCCTGCTTGACCTTATAGTACTCTTCCAAAGCAGCCCGCACGACCTTATAGTACTCTTCCAAAGCAGCCCGCACGACCTTCTCGTACTCTTCCAAAGCAGCCTGCTTGACCTTCTCGTACTCTTCCCAAGCAGGCCGCACGACCTTCTCGTACTCTTCCTTC
>ERZ761590.109-NODE-109-length-13637-cov-5.040863_pt1 | contig 13637 bp, 17 predicted proteins | sample MGYA00511880_ERZ761590 | MGnify/ENA primary metagenome ERZ761590 (study PRJEB28899, sample SAMN03785555) | bioreactor sludge metagenome | biome: EBPR Sludge; feature: EBPR Bioreactor; material: 0.22µm filtered reactor supernatant | place: Saint Lucia: Queensland... | reverse complement strand
TCATCAAGCGCGGGGTCAAAATCCAGCGCCTGTACGTCTGGGCACAGGGCGTCAATATTTCGGCCGTTGAGCCGAAAATCAACGACGTGGTGCAAGCGTTCCTCGATGATGAACGCAACAAAGCGGAGCTGACTAGCCACCAGGCGCGGGGCGAGCGGGAAACGGATTTGCAGCAGGACGGCAATCTCTTTTTCCGCTTCCACGTCAACCAGATAAACGGCCGTATTCGTGTTAGCTCCATTGACCCCCAGGAAATCGACGACATCATTTGCAATCCAGAGGACAAAAAAGAACCCTGGTTCTATCGCCGCAGCTGGGTGCAAAAAGGTTTAGACGGCAGCACCAAACAGCACACGGCCTATTACCCTGACTGGCGCTTCACGCCCCGGCCCGATCTGCGCGGTCGCATCACTGACCAAATCAGCCGCAGCCAGGGAGCGGCCGTTCCCGTCGAGTGGGACACCCCGGTCTATCACATCGCCGTGAACCGTATGGGCCGTTTTGGCGTGCCTGAATTCTACGCCGCGAACGATTGGGCGCTGGCCTACAAATCATTCCTGGAGCAGCTGGCCAGCGTGTGGCAGGCGTTGGCGCGGTGGGCTGCGAAATTGACCACCAAGGGCGGCAAGCGGGGCGTGGTGGCCGCAAAATCCAAACTCAACACCACATTAGGCAGCAGCGCGGGCGGCGAAGAGACCAACCCGCCGCCAGTGACCGGGGCGACGTTTATCGCTTCCGAGGGTGTGGATTTGCAACCATTCCGCACGGCCGGGGCAACCATGAGCGCGGAAGATGGCCGTCGTCTGCTACTCATGACCATTATGGATTTTGGTTTTCCCGAAACCTTTTTCGGCGATGCCAGCGTGGGCAGCCTGGCCACGGCGAAATCGTTAGATAGACCGACAGAATTGCAAATTATGGACCGGCAGGCGCTCTGGCGGGACATTCACAGCGACATTATCGGCTACGCGCTGCTCTGGGCCGTGAAAGCGCCACAGGGGCCGCTGCGCAGCCTGGCGCGGGTGGTGCCGGAAAAGGACGGTGAGCAGGTGCGCGAAGTGCTGACCTGGAATGATGACATTGACCCGACGGTGACGATTGATTTTCCGTCAATCATTCAGCACGACACCAAAGAAGCGATCAGCGCCATCATTGACGCGCAGACGCTGGCCGGGCGCTCTGAAGGCGCGGGCATTCCGCTGGAAACGGCCGTTCGCCGCCTCGTCTCCGAATTGGGCATCAACGACGTGGACGCCGTGATGGAAATTTGGCAGCAGGCGCAAGCGGAGCGGCGGGCGCGGGCGGACGAGATGGCGGCGCGGATGAGCAGCTCCCCCACCCCGGCAGCTAACGATGCCAGGGCGGATGGGGAGGATCAGCCATCTGATGACGTACCAGGTAGCAATGATGCAATGGAAGCATGGCAGCGGATGACCTCGACCGCCGAAACGTTGCTAACCGAACTAAGAGAGTCCGTCAATGGTAATGGTCAACAAGCCTAAACTGATTAGCGCCCTTACCCGCTTCCTGGAAGCGAACCAGGCCATCCACCGCGACCGCCTGGTGGCCAAACGGCGTAAGGGGCTGGAAACGGCCGTTGCGAAGGCGTTTCAAAAGCAGGGCCGTCTCTTCCTGCGTGGCCTGGCGCAGCTTAAGGGCAAGTTCACCGAATCCGTCAACCCTGCCGATTGGATACCCTACTGGAATGCAGCGGCGCGGGATAGCAAGCTGGATTTTAATGACCCGCTTCAGCTGGCCATCCTCGATATGCTCATCCTGGGCGGCGGCGATCTAATCGCCGGGTTGGGCATTGCCGCTGACGAGCAAGAGGAGCTGGGTATATCGTGGAACCTAGAAAACCCCCGCGCCGTGGAATACGCCAAACAGCACGCGGCCGAGCAGGTGACCAAAATCAACGACACCACCCGCAGCTACCTTAACAGCATGATCAGCCAGGCGGTGGATGAGGGTTGGAGCTACGACCGGCTGAGCGATGCCATCGGCAGCCGCTTTACCGAATTTGCCACGGGCGGCGATAACCCGCGCAGCAGGCGCGTGGCCGTCTATGAACTTGGATCGGCTTATGAGGAAGGCAACCGGATCGCCGCCAAAGAGTTGCAGGGGGCCGGGCTAGAAATGGAAAAGAAGGCGCTCACGGCTGGGGATGATCGGGTACGGCCGTCTCACGTGGACAATGCGGCGGCGGGCTGGATTGGAATAGATGACCCATTCCCCAGCGGTGACATGCGGTTTCCCAGCGACTCCGGCTGCCGCTGCACTACCCTCTACCGCCGCAAAAAATGACAATGACCTACATCACCGAATCAACCCCTACCGAACGCGCCGTACTCCTCATTCACTGGCTGCACATCGGCCGGGAGCTGACAACGGCCGACGTCGCCGAAAGTTTGCAGGTAAGCCAGCGCACGGCGCAGCGGCTGTTTGTGGCCGTTTCCCGCGCTGGCGTGCCTGTTTACCGTGATGATGATGGCGTGTACCGGCTCCTCTCCGGTGGATTAACGCAAATTTCCCCTTACTGAAAAGCAAAACGACAATTTTTGACGCGGTAATGCTGTAGCGTTGCAACATGGCCGACAAATTCTCCGAATTTATCCCCCTATCCGAACGCGCCGTCCGTCGTGATGGCACCATGAGCCTGAAAATTATCCAGCCAGGTTGGGGGAGTTCCGGCTACTATCCCAAAGAAGTTATCGAACGCGACATCCCCAAAGTTTTCCCGGCCGGTACAAAAATGTACTGGAATCACGCCACGGCTACCGAGGAAATGGAACGGCCCGAAGGCGACCTGCGCAACCTGGCCGCCGTTACCGTATCCGATCCCATCTGGCTGGAAAGTGGCCCCAACGGGCCGGGGATGTATGCGGAGGCACGGCCGTTTGCGGGCTACGCCAGCGTGATTGATGAGATTGGCGGCCACATAGGCGTGAGTATTCGCGGCAAGGGTCGCCACACCACCGGGGAAAAAGAGGGGAAAAGCGGCCGTATCATCCAAGAGATCGCCGCCGGGAAGTCGGTGGATTTTGTCACCGAGCCAGGCGCAGGCGGGGCCGTGGTGCAAATCTTCGAATCCGCTCCCAATGCCACCCCCCTACCCGCCCCCGACGTTGCCACGTTTTTGAGCGAAGCCGGGCGGGTGCTGAGTAAAGCCAACGAAACGAAATTGAAAGCGGCGTTAGAACAACTAACGGCCGTTTTGTCGTTGCTAGATAGTGAGGATACCAGTGAGGCGGCTCACTGGCTGGGTCAGCGCATCAAAGAAGCCCTGTCCAACAACGATTTAGGCGAGCGGCTACGGAACAAGCTGCACAGCCGTTTTGGGGGCAAAGAAACCTACGTTTGGACCCGTGATTGGTCGGTAGATGACGGCTGGGTTGTCTTTGAGATCAATACCAAAAACGCTGCCAAGACCTACCGGCTAGGCATGGCCACCACCAAAAATGACGTGTTGCTCGCGGAGGACGATCCTGTCGAAGTCCGCGTTGTGACACGCTATGAACCAATCGTCACATCAAGTGAGGTAAGCGAGGCGGGCGCGGCTCGCCAATTATCAACGGAGGACGCTATGAGCGAACAAGAATTGAAGGAGGCCCGCACCGCGCTCGCTGACCGCGATGCAAAGCTGGCCGAAACAAACGCCGCCCTGGCCAAAATGCGGGAGCAGCTCTTACTGCGTGAGGCGCGAGATTTTGTCACCGGCGAACTGGCCAAAACCGACCTGCCGGAAATTACCCGCATACGCCTGGCCGGGCAGCTGGCCCGCAATCCAATCGCCACCGACGGCAAATTGGATGAGGCAGCGATGGGTAAGGCGGTAGAAACGGCCGTTACCGAGGCCCGCGCCGAAATCGCCACGCTGCTGGGTAAAGACGGCCGTGTAACCGGGAATGGTGAACAGCCAGAGACCAACGGCGATCAGCCAACCATCGAAGCCGCCCGCGTGCGGCTGAATGAATCACTGGCCAAGATTGGCTACGGAGGCAGCAGCAATGGCAACTAATTTAGTCCAAGACAACGGCGAAATTCTGGCCCAGATCGCCGCCACTCACCCCGCCGCGCCGTTGACCGGCGCGCCCGTGCGCGTGGGCGCATTGACGGGCGTTGCCCTGACCGACGAGGCCGAAGGCGGCAACGGGTCCGGGCAATCTTCGATTGACTTTGGTATGCGGGTGTGGAATCTGACCGTGGATGACAACGAAGGCACCGGTATCGCCATCGGGGCTACCATCTACTACCACGACACCGGCACCGGCACCGGGTCGGTCAACCTCAACAACAGCAGCAGCGGCGCAAATGGCATTTTCGGCATTGCGCTTGGGGCTGTTTCTGCCAATGCAACCACGGCAATCGACGTGCTGCACGTGCCCACTTTGTAAGGGGGGATCATGACTGAATTACGCGAAACCTACACAAAAGAAACGGCCGAATTCCCGGTCGAGGGCTACCGCTCTATCGTCCGCGAATCCGACGGTCGCTGGCAGCAGGGCGTCAATGCGGCTCACCTGAACCGGGTGGCCGCTGCCGCCGAATTCTTGACCGAAGCCCTGACGGGTTCCATGCCCGCGTGGGTGCTGAAAGAGGCCATTGCCCCCACCAGCGCCCAGGCCGTGCAAATCATTCGCGGCAACTATCCCGAATTGTTCACCGTTCGGGAAGCCTACACCACCAGCGATTTCCCGCTGCTGATGGGCGACGTGCTCGACCGCATGATGTTGCAAAACTACAACAGCGTCGGGCACAACTGGCGGGCGTATTGCAGCGTCAGCCGCCCCCTGCGCGATTTCCGCACCGTGCGCCGTTTGGCGCTGAACGGTGCTGAAGGCCAGTACCAGAAAATCACCGAACAAGAGCCTCTGCAATACAGCCGCTCTTTGGATGAAGACGGCTACACCTACACCCCCGACCTCTACGCGCTGGGCGTGAAACTGAGTTTCCGGGCCATCATGAACGATGACCTGAACGCCTTTGACACCATCCCCAACCGGCTGGGCAAAGGCGGCCGTCGCACCATTGAAAAGTTCGTAACCGACCTCTTCTTCGATGCCAACGGCGTGGACGCTACGTTTTTCAGCAGCGGCAACGGCAACCGGTTGACCAGCAATCCCGATCTGGCAATTGATTCGCTGGGCACGGCTATCGGGCAGCTTTTGGGCCTGACGGACGCCGACGGCGAGCCGATCCTGGTAGAGGGCATGACCCTGGTCTACCCGCCCGCGCTGCATGTCACTGTCCAGAACATGCTGAACCAATTGACCGTTGACGTAACGGCCGTTGGCGGTGTGTCTGGCCAGGTAATGCGCGTCAATAACTGGATTGTGCGCAACCTGTCGGCCGTGATGAATCCGTACATCCCGATCATCTCCACATCGGCCCCTAACACGCCCTGGGCGCTGTTCGCTAATCCGAACGTAGGCCGCCCGGCGGGTGAAATCGGCTTCCTGGCTGGCTACGACCAACCGCGCCTATTCCAGAAAGGCGGCAACACGGTGGCCATCGGTGGCGGCGTTGACCAGATGATGGGCGATTTTGCCACGATGGAACAGCACTACAAAGGCATCGTTGCCTTTGGCGGTGCGGTGTTGGACCCGAAAGCGGCCGTAGGGTCGAACGGAACCAATTCCTAATGAGTGATAGACCCTTACCCCGGCCGGTGTCATCTACCGACTTGTATCTAGCGGCGATTCTGGGCGAGCTGCAAAAGCTGAACGCCCCGCCGCCAGCCGATGACACCGGCCTGGTGGATTTACGCGAGCCAGCGGCCGAAGTCTCCCTACCCGATGACCTGCCGGGGCGGGATCAGCTTTTCGCCGCTGGCTACACCACACTCGAATCTGTGCCGCGCAAGGGGAAGGAATTGACGGCCGTTTCTGGCATTGGTCCAGTAACGGCCAATCAAATCTTGACCTGGCTCAAGGTGAATTCGTAAATGGCAGCCATCACCGACTACAGCACCGACGTGGCGAAAGTCCGCCTGCTCATCAGTGACATTGATGTGTCAGAACAGATTTTCAACGACGCGGCAATCCAGGCGTTTATCGACATGGCGCTTGATGGCAATCTGCGCCGGGCAGCTGCGCAGGCGCTCATGGTGATGGCCACGAATGAAACGATGGTCCAGAAGCAAATCAAGATTCTGGACCTGTCCACTAACGGCCCGGCCCAGGCCCAGGCGCTTCTCGCCCTGGCCAAACAGTACCGCGAAGAAGCCGACGCCGAAGAAATCGACGGCGCGTTTGATTGGGCGGAATCGGTCAACACCCCCGCTCAATACGACGAATTCTTGTTTAAGGACAGGTTGCGCAATGGCCTTGGGTAACGGCGGCTTAGGCAGTAACGGGGTTTTGGATACCCTGATTCACGCCGATTTGCTGGCCAGCCTGAACCGGTTTTACCCGGCGGTGGTCACGATTGAGGAATCGACCCCGACGCGGCGGCCCAACGGTGAACCGGTTGACGCGTGGGCGGCCGTGCCCAGCATGACCGGCCTGCGCGGCATCTTTGCCGGGAAAGGCGCGGCGGAAAAGCGGGGGGCGACCCTGACGGTACAAACCGCCACCCACGTGCTCGATCTGCAAGGCTACTACCCCGACGCGGCGGTGACCATGCGGGCAACGGTGTACACGGCCGTTACCAACGGTCTGTCCCGCGCCTTCAACATTGTGGCCGTGGTCCACGACAGTCAGAGCCAGCAAACGCGGCTGGAGCTGGAAGAGGTGAACCACTGATGGCCAGCGGAGCACGTGTAACCGGCGTGGACGAATTGAGCGGCACCTTAAAAGCATTGGCGGCGAAGGCCAGCGGCAAGCAGCTGAAAACGGCCGTTCACGCGGGCGGGGTGGTTATCGAAACCCCCGCGAAGGCCAAAGCGCCGGTCCTGACGAGCAACTTGCGCCGGTCCATTCACACCGAAGCCGAAGCCACCGGTCCAAACAGCGCCGAATCGCGAACCGGCACAAACGCCGAGTATGGCCCGCATGTCGAGTTTGGCACCAGCCGCCAGCGGGCGCAGCCGTATCTGCGCCCTGCCTATGATGAGAACAAGAGCCAGGCGCTGGGTGAGGTAACGGCCGTTTTGCAGGAGCTGACCACACCTTGACAACCGAACTGCTCGCCCCCTTCGTCGATTTGGACGACGAATTGACGGCCTTTCTGCTGCAATTCCCGGCGGTGAGTGAGGAGATTGGCGACCGGCTAACGCCAGCGCCCCTACCTCAGGCCGAAACGCTACCGGCGGTGACATACACCGATGTGAGCGACGTAGGCGACCACACCGGGCCAGAGGGGCGCGGCGCTTACCACCAGGTGCGTTATCAGCTGGATTGCTGGGCGGCCAGCAAGCACGCGGCGCGGCGGGTAGATGGCAAAATCCGCGTCGTTTTAGATGGTTATCGCGGGGCAATGGGCGGGCGATCCGTCGTGGCCTTTCGCAAAAATACAACGTCAATTTATGAGCCAGAGACAACCCTTTGGCGCGTGATGTCGGACTATATGATCCACATCGAATCCTAAAGCGAGGTAACAAATGGCACCAATAGTAATTGCTCCCCAAGAAGTGGCCGGGCCGTACGTTAGCGAAGCGGCTACCCAGCTCACCGCCGTGACGTTCACGGCAATGAATGCCACCAATGGCAACAAAATCACCATGCCGGGGCGGCGCATCCTGATCATATTCAACAACACCAACGTGGCCGCGCAGCATGTGACCATCGCGGCCAGCAACGACCCCTACGGCCGCAGCGCCCCAATTACCCAGCTCGACATTCCCGCCGGTGGTTTTGCGGCCCGGATTTTCGAGCCGGTTGGCTGGGAGCAGACGTTGGGCGGGCGCGATTTGCTCATCACGCCAGAATCCGCTGATGTAGACGTATTGGCAATCCCGCTGTAAGGAGGCGACCATGACCGTACCTTGTGTACCCCCTGAGGAGCTGGTCGGCTTCGGCGCACTCCTCCAATACTATGACAATATCGCGACGCAGTGGGTGACGGTGGGCGGCACCAAAGATTTGGAGTTTCCTGAGGATACCACCGAGGCGATTGATACCACGTCCAACGACACGGCCGACGGCTACCGGACGAACATTCCCGCGCCGCTGGCGGCTCTGGGCCAGGTGTCCTACACCATGAATTTCCGTTGGTCGCAGTGGTCGGTTTTGGTCAATATGAAGCAAAACAAGACCATCACCGATTGGCGCGTGGTGCTGATGAACCCGCAGCAAACCTACATGGAGTGGTGCGCCTGGATCATGTCCCTGAGCGGTTCCATCCCGATGGAAAATTTGGTGACGGGCGAGATTGGCCTGTCGCCAACCGGTGCGCCGACGTGGGGCGAGCTGCTGTAATGGCCAAAAAGAAAGCGGAAACGGCCGTATCTGAGACCATCGAAGAAACGGCCGTATCCGAACCCGCCCTCACCCCCCAGCCGCGTAATATCATTGGCTCGGCTACTGAACATATGCGCCTGGCCGCTGCCATGCTGCGCAGCAAAGGAGGGGCGCACGCCGAATCGTGTGCCTTTGTTGCCGCTGAATTGGAGCGCCGGGCTGACCAACTGGAGAAATTGAATGAGTGACCAACTGACCTTAAGCGCCGTTGATTTCCTGAACCTGGCTGAACAGCGCCGGGTGGCGCGGGTTGATTTGTCCGACGTGGGCTACAAAGGCCGGGTTTACGTCTGTGACCTTTCCACCGCCAAACAGCAAAAGATCGCCATCGGGCCAAAGGGAAAAACCCGCGTCTATGCCGACAAGAGCATGGATGTGGATTTAGCCAGTATGCCCAAAGACGCGCCGATGAAGATGATGATGGAATGTTTGGTGACGGACGCGGAAAACGGCCGTCTGCTGGACGCCGCCTTTGCCGAATTGGAAGAGGGCGGCGATCCCTACATCGTCTGGCCAGAGAATGACCTGGTAACGCTCTACAGCGTCTGGCGCAACGATGAAGGGCTGAAACACAGCGACATCGAAGCCCGGCTGGGCAGCATGAGCAACGCCGTGACGAACCTCATTGTCAAAACGGTGCGTGAAATTTCCGGCACGGCGGAGGAAGCGGCAGAGCAGGAAAAAAAAGGCTAACTGACAACAAGAATTTGATGCTGGCTCACAGGCTTGTACGCTACGGAATCGGAGGCCGCACGGTGCAGGAATTAAGCGACGTTATGACCGTTAGCGAGTTCCTCCGCTGGGCGGCCTTTTCGTCTTTAGAGCCATTTAGCGATGACCGTAACGACTGGCACTTCGCCCGGCTGATGGAACAGCAATACAACATCAACCGGGGCAAGGGTAAGGCCAGTAAACCAGCTAAGGCGTTTTTGCTCCAATTCCGGCAAACCAGCCGGGAAATGAGTATGCAGGAAATGGAAATGGCCTTAATGATGCAATTTACGAAGATGGGTGGCCGTTTCCCGGACAAATCACAGTAACGATGGAAATTCAGAAACTATTTGTCTCCCTGGTGCTGGACGCCACAAAATACACAAAGGGACTAGATGAGTCCCAGCGCGAAGCTACCCGCTGGCAGAAAGCGCAGGGGGCGGCGTTTAAGGCATTCCAGGCGGCGGCGTTGGCGGCGTTGGCGGTCGTCGTGGCGGCAACCATTGCCTTTGCCAAAGACAGCTTAAGGGAGTTTCAGCAGTTTGAGACGGGGATAAGCGAGGTATTTACCCTCCTGCCCGGTCTGTCCCAGGACGCAATGGGGCAGATGAAAGAGGACGTGCTGGCGTTCGGTAAAGAAGTTGGGCGAACGTCTGACGAGACTCTCCCTGCACTGTATCAGGCAATCTCGGCAGGCGTTCCCAAAGAGAACGTCTTTGATTTCCTCAAAATAGCCAGTGACGCGGCCCTGGGTGGTGTAACCGACCTGGAAACGGCCGTTGATGGCATCACCTCTGTAACCAATGCCTACGGCGCTTCTGTCATTGACGCGGCCACGGCCAGCGATGTGATGTTCACAGCCGTCAAATTAGGTAAGACGGACTTTGAGCAGTTATCGTCTTCGCTATTTAATGTAGTGCCTACGGCCGCCAGTTTGGGCGTGACATTCACCGATGTGGCCGCAAATTTAGCGGCGCTTACAGCGCAGGGTACGCCCACCAGCGTGGCTACCACGCAGCTACGGGCCGCGTTTGTGGAGGCCAGTAAGGCGGGATCGGGGCTGGATAAGGCGCTGCGCGACCTAACCGGTAAAGGTTTTGCCGATCTTATTGCCGACGGCCAGACATCCTCCGAGATTTTTAGCGATTTACGCCAGTCTATGCCTGAGGAGGAGTTTAGAAACCTCTTTAGCAGCGTAGAGGCCAGCAATGCGGTTTTGGGACTGACCAACGACACCGCAAAGGGGATTATTGATACCTTTGGTACCGTCGAGGATACGCTAGGGGCAACGGCTGAAGCGGCCGAAACGATGGCGCAAAGCATGGAGCACCTGGAGGCAAAAACAGCGGCAGCGACCGAAGCGCTAAAAATCCAAACAGGCGAGGCGCTCAGCCCACTAAAACGCGCCTGGCTAGAAACGAAGCTCGGTGTCTCTGATTACCTCTCCGAGGATTTGCGACTGCGCCAACAGCTGCTTAGATCGTCCGACGCCTTGGGTGAATTTGGCTATGAGGGCGTAGCGCTGCAAAAAGCGCTTGGGGCGCTGGGTGAAGGCACAACTTTTTGGCGCAATACGCTGGTTGATGCCGACACGCTGGCCCGGCGCACCACCATTGCCGTCGGCCTGCTAGAAAATGGTTTCCAGGGCGGGGCCGACACGCTGGCCGATGCAGTCCAGGTCATTGAGGCAGCGAACAACGCCAGCAATGACTACGTAACAACATTAGACGACTTGCGCCTGATGGCCTACGAGCAAGAGGCGGCGCAGGAGGCGGCTAATCAGGCTCATACGGAATGGATCGAGCTGGGCGGTTCGGCCGTTGGGGCCGCCACAGATTACGCCATGAGCCTGGAAGAGTTGGCGCGAATGGGCCGCGATGCCGCCAACGTGCAGCGCGAGGAGCTGGCGATTGCTACCGAAGAAGCGGCGGCGGCAGCAGAAGCAGCAGCCGAGGCCGAGCGGGTGCAGGCACAGGCTTTGGCGGAGTTGAGGGCGCAGGTTGGCGGCTATTTCAACGACGCTTTGACTGCCACCGGCGAAACAAAAAGCCTGGAGCGGCAGATGTACGACGCGGCCGTGGCGGCGGGGGCCGGGGCCACAGAGCTGGCCATTTTGGCACAAGCAACTGGCGAATTTACTCAGGAAGAAATCGACGCGGCGTTCCAGGCGGCATTGATGCGCTCAAATATCGACGGCCTGGTTGAGGCAATGCAAGCGGGGGCGATTACGGCCGATCAGGCGACTGATGCCTTGGGCTTATTGAAGAGCGGACAGGCAGAAACAGCCGCCGGGGCCATCTCCCTGATCCAACAGTTTGACGGCACTGTCGCTAGCCTGGGCAACGTTTCTGATGCGGCGACTGATGCCACCAGCAACCTGACAGCCATTCCCAGTAATATTCCGGTACACATCAGCATCACCAGCGACCCGATCCCCTCGCTGCCCAATGTGCCAGGGGGCGGCAACCAACCGCAAGCGTTTTCAACGGGCGGTTTTACCGGCTTCGGGGCAGTCAATGACGTTGCCGGGCTGGTGCATCGCAATGAATTGGTGATCCCGTCTGATGTGTTGTCTGGCGGTTTCGCTGAAATCATGAATTTTGCCAAGGAAAATCTACCCAGCCGCTTCTCGTTGGATACGTCAACGGCACCAACCGCCCTGCCCTCCCCCACCCCCGACAGCGGGCGCACCCGCGAGGGCGATACCTACATTTTCAACATTGACGCACCTGGTGGGGATGTGAACGCCATCGAAAAGGCAGTCGAGCGGGCAATGGCAAAAAGCGGCCGTAAAGCCGACACAAGGATTCGGGCACGCTAATGGCTACGATTTTACGTTGCGCCGGGGTAACGGCCGTTTCTGGAGGCACCCTGAACCTGAACGGCACAAATACCGGTATGGCCTCAATTACCCTGCTGCCTGGCTGGCGGCCACGGGTGGCGGCGCTGCTGAAGCGGCCGTTGGGCGGCCAGCTCTACCAGGACGTAGTGGAGAGTATCCCGCTGCGCATTCATGGCGATTCGGAACTGGCCTGCATTTTGGCGCTAGAGGCGCTGGCTGGGGCAGTTAACCAGGCCGCCAGCTGGAAGGACGGCGCGAACGTCAACGCGGTGGTACTGCAATATGCCATTGACGGCACGACGCTGACCAACCCGCTGCAAACGGCCGTTCTCGGCTCGCCCGCCGACGCCTCCGACCTGTTGGAGTTGCCGGTGACATTTAATCAGTATGTGCAGGTGTATGAGGTGAACCCGGTCACGCTGCCCCTCTGGCGGCGCGGGCTATGGCTGGGCGATGAGGAAAGCGAGGTAGACGCGGAAAACACCACCGATGCAGTTGTGGAGCTGGCCTTCGCCGATTCCCTGCAAAATGCCTCGCCTATTTCGGTGCAGGTGGAAGGCGATAACAGCGGCGACGCGGCTATGATCTCTGTCGGGATGTTGGCCGTCTCGGATTTGGCCGACGGCATTCAGGTAGCCAGTACCTACGCGGGCGGCTCGTCCGGGTCTACGGTGAGCAGCCCCCGATCCTATGGCGGCGAGTACCGGGAAATTACCCCAAGTTCAGTGACCACCTATACGCTTAATTTAGATTTAGATGGCGGGGTCATTACCCTGAACCCGCGCCGCCCGGAATTGTTCGAGGTTTTTTTGGTGGGGCGCAATCTGTCAGACACGGTGAGCTACCAGGTAACGGGGCAGCTGTATGCGGAGGGCGCGACGCCGGGCGACTTGGGCACGGTGCGAGTCATCCCCACCGGCGGCTCTGGTTTCAGCGACCCGGCGGCGTTTATGGTGCGGTTGGGGGTATTGGGCTGCGCCTCGTCACTGGAACAGCTGCGCGTGCGGTTGGTGCCATCGGGCACGGACACCGATACGCTGCATATTGATTACGCCATCCTGTGCAAATTAGGCACGCAGCTGGTGAGCTTCCCTCGCGCCACGGAAATGAGCAGCAAGCAAATTGTTCGTGTCATCCAGGGACAGTTAGACGGCGATGGTATCGGGACCGGCACGGCCACAACCAGTCAGCCGAAAGCGCGGGCAGAGGCAGTGCCGTACACGTCGACGGTTTCCCCCCTGCCGGTGCTGTTCCCCACGGCGCACGGCAACAAATCGCTGTGGATGGCGGGTGATACGGTGCAGGTGTGCCTGTTTGGCCACGCCAGCACGCGAACCATTAGCAGCACTGGCTACAGCAATGTGACCGACTTTTTGGTGAGTCGTTCCATAACTGTGGCCAGGCGGCCGGGGTATTTGGTGCCACGATGACGACGCTCGACCTGACCGTCAACAGCGACGCGCACGAGGACCACACCGGGGCTAATTTCAGCAGCTCGGCAACGGCCGTTAACTGCAACGCGCATACCAGTGGGGTGTCTAATCGGCAGTACCGGGGCGGCTTTGAATTTGTGCTGACGGCCGAAATACCGAGCGGCGCAACGATTGACGCCGCCTATCTGACCATCCACGCCAACAGCACCTCGGTGGATGACCCGAACGTAAATATTCGTGGAGAGGATACGG
>ERZ761590.107-NODE-107-length-13785-cov-4.494319_pt1 | contig 13785 bp, 16 predicted proteins | sample MGYA00511880_ERZ761590 | MGnify/ENA primary metagenome ERZ761590 (study PRJEB28899, sample SAMN03785555) | bioreactor sludge metagenome | biome: EBPR Sludge; feature: EBPR Bioreactor; material: 0.22µm filtered reactor supernatant | place: Saint Lucia: Queensland... | reverse complement strand
GAGCTTGATGAGTGAGCGAAGCATGACATGCCACAAGTTGGGCTGCAGTTCCATCTGGAAAGAGCCAGAAGCCGCGATTGGGCCGACGACCATGGATCCGCTGAGGGACCTGTTCCTGGTCTTCTGCCCCGACATGATATTGTCGCTGGAGTCATCCATGTACCCGCTGGTGATCGGGAGAATGATGTTCGGCTTGACAGCCACACCCTTCTTGGATTCCAGGCCGATGGCGACAAAGTGCTCCCGTCCGTTGGCCACTTCCCTGTACGAGTTCTCAGCGAGCTGCTCGTTCTCAGTGTAGGTGACGCCTCGAAGAGAAGGCTTGTCTGCATCGTCTGCAGCAGATGGACCGTAGAGAACAACGGTGTGCGCGGCGGCTGGAACTCCAGCAACGCTGGGCCTGATTTCCAGGTCTGTGAGCCCTGCCCCAGCAACCTGCGCAAACCTGGCAGGGATTGAAAGCTCGAACACATCGCCCTCGGCAATCGCGCCAGCAGGAATCAGGGTTCCCAACTTGACTGAGTAGCCTCTGCCAGTGGAAAGGTCTCCGTTGTTGATCGCGACGCCGTAGTCCGCTGTTGAGAGCGTCGGGACGGTGCCATAGTCAGTCGCATAAAGGTCGAACCCAATGGCGATGCTTCCGACAGTGGCGGCAACAACTCTGAACCGAAGGTCCATGAACTGCTCGTACTGTCCAGCGGCCGTCAGGTCAAACCGGAATTGACCATAGTAGCCGTTGGCTCCGGTGTTGGTTCCAAGAACAATGGCCGCTCCAAGAGCAGAGAGAGTCACACCATTCGAGACCCGTGATTGGGAGGATGGCGAAACTCCCGGTGCAGCAGTGAAATCGTACATTAGGCTTCAACCTCGTCAGTCTTCCTCTTGAAGACCGTCTTCTTCTCAGGGACGATAGCCGTTTCTTCCGGCTGGGCAGTCACGACCACAGGGGCAGGTTCTTCGATGAGAACAAACAGTTTCCTGTTTGAGAAAAGCCTTCTCTCAGCCACGCCTGCAGTGTCCATGTCGTAGATCTTTCCGTGCTCCAAGAAATCAATGCTCCCCTGCGGGATGTAGAGTTCCTTGGTTGCGCCGATATAACGCACTTTCGCCATCTCAGAACAAGAATACAGCGCGTTGGAAAATTCTACGAGAATTTCACAAAAAACTCGATCTGAGCGGCTATTACTGGCCGATTAGGAGCGGTTGGATCACTTCCTGTTTTCTGCTTGATGCTGAAGGTTGGATTTCCAACACCTCCCATTGTGAGAGTTGCGTCTCTGGCTTCACTCTCAGTTGTGAAAAACTGCGCCAGCATCTCCACAACCTGCGACACCACTGCAGGCAGGTTCCGCAGGCTTTGGGACGCAAGCGCGTCCGACTTGGACATGTAGATCCAGACCTCGAATTTTGAAATCTGGAAGTCTCCAGACAGCTTGTCTCTCTGAGGAGACATTGTCTTCAGAGCAATGTCGTCCTCAGTGCATCTCAGATGGATATGACAGGGCTCTGATTCCTCAAACGCCGCCTGCATCGTCTGAGGCGTAATCATGGCCAAAGAGAACGTGGCCTTCTTGAAAGGGCCGGCGGTAAGCATGGCCGTGTTTCCTGCGGCAGGCTCTCCTGTCCTTGGCTTTCGGTTGATCTTGATGGACTTGGCAGCTTTGTTGGTGCCTTTCACCATTCTGGAAGTCAGCTTGGCTGGTCCTGATGAGAATTGGAGGAGGCACAGGCTCCAGTCTTTTTCCAGGTCTGTGTCTGCAGAAGCAATGACGGTGTAGTAGGGGTTGATTGATGCTGAGGCAACCGTCACGCTTCTTGGCGTGCTCGGCATGGCCGACTGTTTCGTCTTCAGAAAGTTGATGATGGCGACAGCCAGTTCATAGGACTCGTTTGTCACAGCTTCTTAAACCTTCCTTTTTCTCTAACGTCGTACTTGATGACGCCTGTCGTGGTGTACCTGTACTTTCCGTCCATGGATTTGAGCGATCTTTGTCCTTTTTTGAATGTTTGCCCTGTAACCCGCTCCACGGCTTCTTTCACCATGCTTTTCTTCTTTCGCATGGCCGCCTGCACTGATTTTGTAAAGGTGGCCTGTCCTGGGTAGGCAATCTCATATTTTCTGAAGTACATCGGAGGGCCGTCCTCAGCGCCTTCAGGCTCGATGTCTTTCCTGTTGGGAACAAGCATGGCCGTGTTGTTGGCCTCGATGATGGTTTCTTCACCCTCCGGCTTGTTGATGTTTCGAGCGTAAGGCACGCCTTTCCCAAACTCTACGGAGAGGATGTCTGTCTCTTCCCCTGTTCTTGGATTTCTTGCGTGGTCAATCTCCAAGGAATCTTCCAACAGTCCTTCAGATTCCTCCCCGTGATCTTCTGAAGGATAGTTTGACTCAATCTTCTGTTTTTCGAGCTGCTTCGCCAGTTCAATCCTGATCTGGTCTCCAAGCAGGTACATCAGCTCGTTTCTGACTTCCTGCGCCATGCCCAGAGGTATTTCAAAAGACTCGTCGATCATGCGCTCTGCACGCTGAATGTAGTCTTTGCCTCGAAGCTTCCTTTCTGTCTGAGTAATGCTGTTCCTGTAGAACTCAGCCAGACGGACTTGTCCTCTTCTGACAGGGAAAGCCATTAGTACACAGCCCCCGTCTTCAGAATGAGGATGATCTTTTGCGACCCTCTAGGCCCGAGGAGAGCCTTCTCCATGGTGAACTGCAGCCGAGCGGCTTCATCGTCAGTAACGTCGCGCCAGATCAAGTAGTCAGGATCCAGAACCTTTGTGACTTTCACTGACAGCTTGCTCCTGAAAATAGTGTCCCTATTTGACACGTTTGATCCGTGCACCAAGAGCCGGTGGTTCCTGCCCTGCATCTCAGGGGCAAGGACCGTTTTCTCAGGGCTGGGGGAAAGATCGACGTAGTGGCCTTGGAACTGATCTACCAAGGTGGGGCTGAGGTTGGGGATGTAGTTGTCATCGCTAGACCCCTGCTCAAAAAGCTGGACAAAAACGTTGTCTTGGAATCCTGATCTCATCCTATTGCCCCAATATCCCGTAGTCTATACGGAGCCAGGAGCTTCCGCACAATTCTCGGGGCTTGGGACAGGCGTTCAAGCTGGTCTGCATCTTGAGCCTGCTGGTACTCCCCGGCTCCGGCAGACATTCGAGTTTCGTCAGAGTAGTTGCTCTGACGAATCAGATAGTTTGCATAGTAGGCGACAGCTCTCTTGACGGGAGATGGGATCGTCGAAAAGCCAAAGCTGCCTGTAATGCGGAACTTCTCTGAAGTCGAAAATGCTGGGGATGATGACGATATGAGATCTGGTCTAAGCCGAAGAGTGTCGTAAACCTTGATGGTTTGAAGCACGTCATCCTCATCAAGCTCTGTGTACTTGTGCTTGTAAGGAAGAGGGAAAAGCTCGCATGACGTGGTCATTTCTGTGGCCACATCTCCAAAGATTCTCTCTACTTTTGAGAAGGATCTGATGAACCTGCGGGTTTCGAGGTGGTCCTCCCCTGTCCCGTAGAAATCAAGCGCCCCGCTTTCTGCTTCAAGAGTATCCACGCCGAGCCAAACGTTGATGTCAGCCTCTGCTGCTTCCAAGGCAGCCTCCACCACTTCCTCCATGGAGGAATTGACTGGAGAAGGAAGCACCGCCAGCGCTGGATACTCTTGAACAGTGACGTAGGGCATTACCGTGTTCTGCGTCTGACCTTCGCAACCTTGACGGTCTCTGATTCAGCGCCGTCATTGTCGAGAATTGTGAACTCGTCACTCTCAAGAACGCAGTACCCCTGCTCCTTGATATGGTGGTTGACGGAAGACATCTCCACGTCGTCCAGAGAAACGACCACTTTTCCGAGGATCCTTTCCCAGGATCCACTCTCTGCGACAAGAGTCAGGTAGTGTCCGTTCTCTTTGCTGATGCACAGGACCTCGTCCTTGTTGATCTTTCCGAACGGGATGGAGTTGATGACTTGCTGAGTGCTGCGGTAGAAAACAGCCCCTTCCACTGTTGTTGGCACAACGGCCTCTTCGGTGACGGCGGCTTTCTCTTCAGTTTCGGTGTTTTTGTCGGTTGACGGCATTGGAAATTTCTCCGGCCCAGAGAATACTCTCTAGGCCGGAGCCAGTCTATGCCCTTTCTTACGAAGTCAGGGCGTGCGCGACGTTGTAGACTTCCACGACGGGAGAGCCTTCAGAGTGCTTGTCCTGCACCATCTTGAAGTCGGTGCGCAGATAGGCGTAGATTGCGGTCTGGGAAGGCAGGAACGGAGACTGCTCGTTGAGGAGCTGCAGCTCTCTGCGGTTTCCAAACATGGCCGCCGATGGATGGACGAGGTGGATGAGAGTCCTGTCCCTGGTGGTGGCGTCATAGACGCCGCTTGCGTTCAAGACAGAACTCTGCTCAATGGCCGAGATGATGGGCTTTCCGAACAGGCTGAGCGGGTAGCGAAGCCCGTTGAACAGCGTCGCCCTTTCGCCTGCGGTGTTGACGGTGACCATCTCAGGCATGACGTGCAGCATGACGACCAGCTTTGGATTCATGACCCAAACGGCTCCGTCCTCGAAGACGCCCATGGCAGCCATGGCCTTGGCAAGACCGATCTTCCAAGTGATGCTGTTGGCCTCTGAAGCCCAGAACTTCACGTTGGAAGCGTCGAATCTGCGGTCAGTGTCTCCCACAAGGAACTGGCGCAGGCCGTCGGTGAACGACCTGTGATCCACTTCTCGGGACTGCTTCTGCTCTGCGTAGGTCAGTGTCGCGGCGTCGCTGTTGTACCAAAGCCTGCTTCCATCCGTTCCAGCATTGTCCAGGCCGGTGGCAGTGGAGCATGAGTTCAGAGCAACGCTGTCCAGCATCCTGGGATGCCTGTCAAGGACGGCAGCGTTGATATTCTGAACCCAGGAGAACAGGACATCGTCTTCCATGTTCTTGGCGTAGCCGACAATCGAGATGAGGTCATGAGCTGTGAAGGTCACGTCATCCGACTGCAGGGTGGAGGCCGGTCCAGGAAGCTTGTAGTAGTCAGACAGCTTGGTGGGATTGTCGGCTCGATAGAACTCGACCTGCCCAGCCATCTTGGGAACGTCCAGGGTCTTTGACCTCATCGGAACGGAGTTGAAGAGGCCGGCAAGAGAGCCCTTGTAGTAGACCTGACGGATCAGCTCATTGGACATGAGAGTGGGGAGCCACTCGGCGCCAGAGCCTGCTTCATCCCTGATGATGTCGCCAGACTTGTTGAGCTGGTAGGCGCGGTCAAGGAGGCCTCGGGCCAGACGCCAGTCGTAGCCAGGCATGCCCATGGTCTGATCTTCCAGGGACTTCACCAGGCTCATGACCTCCTTGTACATGTCCTCATCCTTTCCAGACATGCGATGCTTGAGGCTGGCGCCGCCCTTCTCCAGCGAGGAGGACAGTCGTCGTGATCCGATCAGCGCAACATAGAGGTCGCTGAGGGCTCTCTGACCGCCTGCCATGTTGGAGTCAGGCTTGTGGGAGAACTGCAGAGCCTTCTCGATGGGGTTCGTGGTTGCGACGAACTGAGCCGCGTCGATTCCGAACTCCTTGATGATGCCGAGGAGAGCATCGTCCGTATCGTTTCCTCCAGAGATGGACTTGGCAAAAGCCTTCTCAGCCGCAAGCTGTGCGTCAACCTCTGCTTCTTCGCCGGCCTTCTTGTTGGCCATGGCCATGCTGGCCTGGAAGGTTTCGGCAGCCTTGCCAAGATTGTCGGCGGCCTTCTCAAGAGCCTCTGCAGACTTGGTGATGATGTTCCTGTTGGCCTGAATGCCGCCAACAACATCTTCGAGCTGGTCAGCGTCAACCTTAAGCTCGCTGGTCATGGCTGCTGTTCCGAACTCAACAGCCTTCTCGATGTCTGTAAGGCCGTGCGCTGACGCCAGCTCCTGCAGCCTCTCCTTCAAAACCTTTGACATTTCTGGATGGTCTCCTAAAGGAAGCGTGATGGCTGGGACAGTGCTCCCTAACACGACTTCTGAATGTAAGAGTATTCCAAACAAAAATCAGACAAACAAAAAAAGATCGGAAATCTCTTTCCGATCTTTTTTTCCATCAAAGCCTGCTCAAGTAAAGAGAATCTTTAGCACGGAATTCTTCTCCTCAGCATCCGTGTTTTCTTCTGACTTTTTGACTTCTGGAGCTTCTGCTTCCTTCGTCAGCACAGAAGAAACGGCTGAGCTGACGGCCGCAGTCTTGTCCATCCCAGCTTTGATCTTCTTCTTTGCCTCCCTGATGGCCGTCAGGATGGCCTTCCCAACCTCAATGTCTTCCTGTGACGAGAAGTAGATGTTGGTTGACATCGAGGCCCCGAGGCTCTTCCTGAGACTGTCCTTGGAGTAGTCCATATATTCGGGAGACGCGATTTCCGAGCTGTCACCGTTCTGACTGTCCTTCTTGAACAGCGCCTCAAGTAGGGCCACTGCCATCTTCTCGTCTTCCTCTTCGCTCACATAGCCTGAGACGCTGAAGTAGGTGTAGACACTCTTCGCCAGGAACGGGAAAGCGCTGCCGCCGTTCTTCACAAACCCGCGAAGCAGCCTTTCAAACTCGTCGTCAGCTTGGAGAAGTTCTGACTTCAGCAGGAGGGACTTTTCTTCCTCTCCCCATGTGAGATCTTCGTAGTTCCATGACTTGAAGACTGCCTGGTCAACGCTTGTGCCTTCCTTGGTGACAGGGGGCTTCAAGCCGCAGACCCTCAAGGCATTGCATGCCTTCTCAAGCGCCGCCTCTTGATCCTCCTCCGCAGTGGCCCTGCTTCCTCCTCTGGCGCCGCAGAGCAGAGAGACGCTTTTGATGACCTTGGACTTATCGAGGACGATGACTCCAGGCTCTTCACCAACACCGCCGAGGGGGAGTGTCAAGCCTTTTTCATCTGCACAAAGCGCTTTCTGCAGAAGGTCATACTGCTTGTGGTCCTTCGCCAACGGTGCGATGTTTCCTTCGGCTACGATCTTCACGACGGCATTGTTCTCTTCCGTGACTTGTGTGGCTGGCATGTTGTCTCCTGCGGCCTCGTGAAGGCCTATGCCGAAGGCGGTCGGCACCGTAATTCTGAAGTTCTTCGACAGCATTGGAAGAGCAAGACCACTTTTTGTAGCCTCCAGAATTCCTTCTGGTGTCATTGGGATGCCCGCATCTTCCATCTGATGCAGAAAATCTGAATAGCCCTTCCTTGTGAGGATTGCCGTCGGGTTCATGGCGATGCTGACGAACGATCCTTCAAAGAGCTGCCACTTCTTGAACAGAAGGTACTTCTCATCAACAACTTCTGGCTTTTCGAGAGGAGCGGCTCCAACGCTGAGCTGCGAGATGATCCCCTCCTTCAAGCACGGCCACAGGTACTCGGTGTTGAACGCCAGGGATCCAAGCTTGATGTCCTTCAGGTACACGCCGGTGGTTTCCTGGGAGCTTCCATAAAGGAGCATCGGATCAATGGCCTTGGCGATGGGGGTTGCCTTGACGTGGTTGAAGCACACGATTGGATTGGACTTGTACAGACCGAACGTATCCTCAGCCCCTTTCGTCAGAAGCTTGTGCTTGGCGTAATCGACGACTTCGGTAGTGAGGAAGCCGGAAACAAGCATTTCATCTTCTTCAGAATCCTTTAGAGATGACTTTTCGATGAATCCACCGCCGAGGATGTACTCGGGGAGCATCTCCGTCCCTGTCGTCAACTTCTTAGCCATCTCAAAATCATTATGCTCCGTCACTCTATGCTATTTGAGATTTCATTTTTTCCCTGTGTCATCAACGAGCTTTGCTTCACCGCCAGTTCTGCGGTCCCGGCCTCCCTGAGACCCCGGGAGCATCATTGATTCACTGGCCCCCGTTCCCTGCTCAACAGGCCCCTGCTTCGCCTTCCCTCTTTCAATTTCTGCCCACTGCTTGATAACAGGGATAGGAGTTTCGAGCATCCATTCAAGATCCTTGACCTCTTCTGGAAGCACCACAGGATCGTAGCCTCCGATTTCCCGCTGCTCGTTGATGGTGGACTTTCCAGAATTAAGCTCAGCAACCGAAGCCCTGGTCATCTCAACATAGTAGGCGGCAAGCTGTGGAATCTTCGCCGTCTGCACCACCACTGTCCTGTTCTTTGCGGCCGGAACTGGAGCACACAGAAGATGCGTCACAAGCGAGGCAAACTTTACTGCCAGCGGTATGAACTTGTGCAGGATCATCGACGCCACTGCTGTCTTCAACTGGTCTGGCTCAAACTTGGAAGGCTCCCGCATGGCAAGAGGAATTCCGATATAAGCGTAGAGGTCTTCCAGCGAGCTGCTCTTTGACAGGATGTCCGCTTCCAGCCCGTCCTTGTTCACGAGATTGACGGCAGTGAAGTCTTCTTCAGGCTTGAGGAACAGAAAACGCTTCGCATTCCTCTTTCTCCTCGACATACCTTCAAATATCTGTTTGTCGTCATCTGTTTTGATGACTCCGGCAAAATCCTGCTGAGTGTTCTGCTTGTTCAGCATTCCAACATTGGCCTGCATGGCTGTTCTGATGCAGGTTTCAAGCTCTGTTGTAGGAATGACAAGCTCTTTGAACTCTGGGCTTCCTGGCCTGGTGAATGCCAATACCTGGGAGGCTTTGTACGTGACGTGCTTCTGAGACGCCTGGCTGTAGTAGACGTACTGGTCAATTCCTTCAGGGCTTGGCACTCTGTACGTGTAGGCCGGATTTAGAGCATGCATCTGAACCGACCCTTCAGGAGTGGTCGTGAAAGCCAAGTATGCGACTCCGAGAATGGCCTCGTAGGTCCAGAACTCTTCAAGAACCACCAGCCCAGGCTGGGTTGCGTTTCCTCCCTTTTCAAGCAGGTAGAGGGGCCACTCGATGGACTCGTCCAGCAGTTCAGCTCTTGCTCCGACGGTTTTCTTGATCCCGTAGGGGATGCTGAGCATCAGCCCAACCCTGAGCCCAACAGCGTTTTGGAACTCGTTTGACCCCCTGTGAAGGGTGAGAAGCCTCAGCATTTCTGCAAGCCTTGGGTTTGGTATCCCCTTTCTCTGCTCTGCTGAAGAGGTTGGAATTGGAAGAGTGTTGGCCCGTGTGGAGTCCATCACTTCCGCTTCATAGGCCGCAGGGGACTGGGTGCTTCCTGCGCTCTCTGGAACAAATCCCGAAACAATTCTCATCCCTGCTCCTGTGGATCAAATCATACCAGCGCACAAGCCGCCGGTCCAAGCCTGCGTCCTTCAGAGAGTCCGAACAGAATTGACGCAAGCATCATTGAGGCTCTCAGCAGGGGCATTCTTCCTCCATGCCCGGCAAAGAAGTCGTAGTACGGCAGCTTCAAGAAGTAAGAATGCCACCCCTCCGGCCCGAACATTTTCTCGCTTTCCTGCCAAGCTGTTGCTTCGGAGATTGCCAGGCAGGAATAGATCGCAAAAAACAGAAGAGCTTCGTCGAGCTTTTCGATTGTTGAGGCGTACTCCAAGGCCGACTCACTGGATATGTCCTCTCCTCCTCTTTTTGACAGGATATGAAAAGCAGACCTGACTCCTTCCGAAAAAATGTCCATCTGAGAGTAGATCAGGCAGTCTTCTGGGAGAATCGGCCCGTGGCCAAAAACATGATGAAAAAACCTGGCAAGAGTTCCCCACTCCATTGCGTAGCTTCCTGATGCTGGAATCGTGGCGCTCCGCAGGTGCTTCATGCCTTCTGCAAGCTTCTTCAGCCGATAGGGTGGAGGCCCCTCCTTTTCCGGGGTGGCAAGAACTGCTATTCCGGCTTCCAGCATGATCCACAGCTCGAAGGGCTTGATTTCATGTGACGGGGCGGCATCCACATGCCGCATGAGGTCAACGGTCAAGACCCGCATGTCATGGAGCCCCTTTTCCATGTAGTCTAAAAGACCTACCGCATACGCTCCACGCTCTACGTGCCTCAGCTTTCCAGGAACAGCTTGGTGCGTCTGGATGAGGGCATCAGCCCAGAAAGCTGTCTCCTTGGCAGGGATGTTTATGTCTGAAAACCTGGAGTTGACTCCAAAAGCAAACTCACAGACATCGCGGATCAGCAACTTGTCCCCATCGTCAAACCGCCTCTTCATCTTCCTAAAACGTACCGCGCCAGATCTTCTGTCCGCAACACACTGTCAGAGTTTCTTGAAATTTTTCTCAGAGCTTCTTGAAATTTTTCAAAACTGCAATCTTCTGGAATCTCAACAAAATCATCCTCGATGACTATTTTTCCTGCCAGACCTCCAGAATAAACATCCCATCCCATTTGGGAGAAAAACTCAAAAATTCTGTTTTCCATTTCTTCCCTATTCTTCCACAGAACCACTCACAACTACACCTAACCGCTACTACTCTCTTCTAAAGAAGAGTAGTAGCTGGTTAGTGGAGTGAGATGGATGGTCTTGAGAAAGAGTGATTAAGGGCTCTCGGTCTGTTGGAAATTAGATTGATATTCACCAACTATTTCTACAGGCCGTAGAAATAAACGATGATTTTCACATGATTTATCGCAGGCTCTTGCGGTCAGATGGCAATGAGTGCAATCATTGGCGTCATGCAGGAAAGGCCTCCGACGGGGTTTGTGATTCTGTCTTGGAACGAAGCGCAGGTGTCTGTGCCTTCGGCCTTATCCTGCATCAACTCCGACCTAAGACCAACCGACTCACTCGCGTTCGTTGACAACGGCAGCTCGATTTCGCATATTCGCTCTTTCGCATCTTCATTTTCTACTCTTGTTCCTACTTTTGACATTGAAACTTTAACAGATCATCGCTCTTCAAACACTCCATACACTGCTTCTCACGAAAACATTCACCTGCTCTTTCTTCCTCACAACACCGGACCTTCTATTGGACGACTTAAAGGCATTGAACTTATACAAAACTCGATACAGCTCTTGTTTTTGATTGACGGCGACATCCTCTACGTTCCGGGATCTGCCGACCTCTACAGCATCGCTTTGGCCAAAGCTTCAGAAAGCGGGATTGAAGTTGGATGTGTAGGGTGCAGCATCCCCTCTCACGTGGCAAAGACAGGCACTAACGGGACCATGAATCTGGAGGAGGCAGATGAGGAGGTGCCATTCTTTCGTCCCTACGCAGTCTTTCAGGGGCTGCCTATGGCCTGGACCCAGTATGGTCTGTTCCGCAGGGAACTGGTCGAACAAGGCCTGCCATCGTTCGGGGTGTTTGGCGAAGCAGGGCACGGCTATGAAGATGATTGGCTGTGCCAGCACATGATCGAAGCGGGCCACCCGCCTCTGCACATCGAGGGGCCGATGTACTACCATCAAGCCTCATCAGGACTCAGGGAGCTTGAAAAGGCCGGACTGCAGAGCCGAACACATGAAAGGATGATTGAGTTCTACAAGAGGTGGCCAAATGCCGGATCTTGGAAGAACTTCAGAAATTGCCGCAGACTTTTTTCAATTTCACGATGATATTCCTGCAATAATCAACCCATGGCCCGCACAGAAAAAGCGTGGTGGCAGTCGAAAATCATCTGGTCGAACATCATCACGGTGCTGATCGTTATTGTCAGCTACCTGACGGTTGGTGAAGCCTCAGAGATGATTCGCGCCGAAAACCCAAAGATCCTTGTGGCCCTTGGGCTGCTCAACATCGTGCTCCGATCTCTCTCGTCTCAGCGTCTGGTTCTCAAGCCTGAAAAGCCTGAAAACCCTGAGAACGACGGGATTTCTTGACGCCTACTCGTCTTCGTCTTCGTCGTCAATTCCCATGAAGCCTTCGGACCATCCGAAGGCTTTCTTGATTATGTGAGCGTGCAGCATGTTTGGTGAGAAAAGAGCCGCCTCGTAAGCCTTCTTAAGCTCTGAAAACAGTTTTGGAAAGTCTGGCTCAAGATTCGCAGGCACGGCTTTCTGCACAAACGTTTCCCAAGGAACAGCCTTTTCAGCGTACTTTTGAATCTTGCCAAAGACCTTCTGCCTTTGAGCTTCCAGCTCCATGGCTGCTTCTCGGTCTCTGCTGACCATGAATTCAGCAAGAGCTTCCTCTGCCGTCTTCTCTCCAACAGCAATGGGAGTGATGACCAAATCACCGATTCTGACAGCCCCGTTGTGAAGCTTCTCCTCCTCAATCTGTTCCTGCTCGTTGAAGTGCTCTGAGAAAATCTTGTCCAAAGATGCTGGATCCAGTTTTTCTTCCATGAGCCCAGTGTATCAGAAGAGGCTCAAAACGGAGGAAGGAATCCAACCTTCATTCCAGTGCATGCGTGTTTTAGCCTGTTTACAGAGGCTGCGGCGCATGCTGGGAGTTTTGCAGCATTCAAGGCCATCCACGCTTCTGGGCGCCGGAATGTCACCGATACGGCCCTCACGTGGGGCTTCAAATATGAAATGACGGCCGCAGCCTGCCGAAGAGAGGCACAGGCCGTGTGTGAATCAGTCCAGTTGATGTTCTCCCATAAAGTGTCCACGTCTGTCATGTGGCTTGAGATCCTGCAGGAGGTCAGGCAGGGTTGAACTCCTGGAATATAGGGAGTCGCGTCAACAACCACAGAAGCCTCACTGAATGGCAGGTCTTCCAAGATGATTGGCCTTCTGATTCCTTTGCAGGCTTGATGCAGGTTTCTGCACGACCTGAGAGAGAAAGACTTGCTCTTTTCATGGAAAGCCGAGCAGTATGACGCTGGGTATATCCTCCACCCATCTTCCATAACGGACCTTGAAAGAACTTCTATCGCCTCGTGAGGAGAATAGACGTTTGGTATCAGCAGTCTTTTGGTGCTCCTAGCCGCAACTCTGCTGCCTTCTGGAACTGCGGCCATGACCATGTTGATCGAACGGTTAAACCGTATGGCTGACCCTCGAATGTTTGTTTCAAAGGCCTCTATTTCCACCCACCTAGTAGAACTCATAAGCAATCGTGACTGCCACGTAATCCACTGTTCCTGTCAGGCTTCCAAACACCGCCCAAAGAATGCTGTCTTCACTGGAAGCTGTGTCAACGTAGGAATGCTCTGGAGTAGTTGAATCAGCGGTAATGCTTGCCACCTCTGCCTCTCCAGCCCCGTCAAACACAGGCCCGTGCTTCAAGGTTATTGGGGCTGATGGAGTGGTTCCAACGGCCACAGCCGAAACCCTCCTGATTCGTATTGATCCTGGGAAAATGTGCAGTGGAACCTTGTCAAGGGATGCTGGCTCCTTGATGGTGAAGCTGAGGGTGCGCCAGGCTTCTCGGCGCATGTCTCCTCCTGGCCTTCCTCTCCCTTTCATGACACAATTATGACCTGAGAATTGCCGGATGTTCCCCCATCAACAACAATAGAGAGGGAGCCCTTCAAGGATCCGGCAAGCATTGCCAAAGCAGAAATCTCTTCAGCAATGGTTGACAAGTCAAAGTCAATGTCGAGAGCTGGTGAAGGAGGTGAGGCAAGGGAAAGAGAGAGCTGCTGCGCCTCCGAAGAAAGGCTGGGTGAAGCAGAGCCGGCAGAGCTTCCTTCAAACACTCCGTAAGCTGAGAGATCCTGCGCCTCGCTTGAGAGAGAAGGAGAGATGGCACCGGAAGACTCTCCAGTAATCTCACCTGAAATGCTGAGAGACTCCGATTCTGTATAGTCCACCCAGACCTTGACCCAGTCAACTTCAAAAAGAGCGTTGATTGTCGGGCCTGGAACCCATGGTCCTGGCAGGAAAGCATCGTCTATGATTCCATCCCCTTCTCCAAGGCCTCCACCTCCCCCACCTCCTCCACCTCCTCCACTACCAGCGATGAAGATGTAGCCGTAGTTCGTGAAGCCTCCAGAGGGATGGCCGCTTCCAATCACCACCTGCCAGTCAGGGT
>ERZ761590.99-NODE-99-length-15336-cov-15.032917_pt1 | contig 15336 bp, 11 predicted proteins | sample MGYA00511880_ERZ761590 | MGnify/ENA primary metagenome ERZ761590 (study PRJEB28899, sample SAMN03785555) | bioreactor sludge metagenome | biome: EBPR Sludge; feature: EBPR Bioreactor; material: 0.22µm filtered reactor supernatant | place: Saint Lucia: Queensland... | reverse complement strand
GGACGGAAAAGCTGGCTAGCAATTCCTGCCGAAAATACTCTAATGTCTCTGGGTCCGTCTTGAGCAAGGGCTCCTCTGATTTTCCAAGCTCCTGACCGCCAACAACCTCACGAGCAAGCAGCATCATTGCTTGTACTGTTTCCATAACCGACGCATACAGCTGCGGGTTTTTCGCCTTCATTTGCTCTAGGACGGGACCCTGCCCCTTCAACTTTTGCAAAGCGCCAACTACCGCTGCCTTGACTTCTTCCTCGTGGTGTGCGTCTGCATCGCTCTGATTTGCTTGTCCGTCTCGCTCTTCTTGTTGCTGAGCATGAGCATGCAAGAACTGCTCCAAATCCTGAGCGTCCTGAGCGGCATGGGTTTTTTCCGGTGCGTCCGGAGTCTCATTAGCCACCAGACTGCGCACAGCCTCCCCCTGAGTATGCTCAGACCCCTCCACCCTAGGTTTCATGGGAGGGGCTGCAGTTGCGGGGCGCTCGGCACCTGTCATACCGCCGTTCCCGCCAGCAAGCGCTACCGCCCCCTCAGCCTTACGAACAATTTCCCGATTGAAGGCAGGGCTATTCGCCTTATAGGCTCCAGATGTCTGGAACCGGCTCAGGTAACTCTGTACGTATGGGTCATTTGCCGCAAGCTGCGCCCTCGTCTCAGGATCGTCGCTCAGCTTCTTGTAAGCTCCAATGCCATGACGCCACGAATACGCGGCCCCCGCAAGACTGCCTCCAGCGGCTTGCTTAAGATAGTCAAAGTGCTGGCTTGCGATCTTGTTGTAAAAGCTATGGTCCTTTACAAAAATCTTGGCAAACTCTTCTGGTTTTTCTAAACCGGGATACTGACGACGCAACTCTTCCGCGCGGCGCATGTACTCTTCGTGGGCCGTAACAGGCTTCAGGCCGACCGCACCTACAGCAGTATGCCAGACCCCCTTAGAATGCGCTGCGTGTTTCGTATTCTTACCAAAAGAAGATTCAAGGTGCGCAATGGGATGAAGCTCATGCGAAAGATCCTTGGCCGTCCACCTTTGAGGACCCGGATCATAGGATGCGGGCTCGTCTGGGTTACTTTCTTTCGCAAAGGTGGGCGCATGGCTTTGTATCTGCTGTGTAGCAGGAGGACTTTCTGGGGTCGGATATGACCGAGGTTCCCCAAGACCTAGACCGGCCACTACACCAACCCCCAAAGCGGCAGCAGTCTGCTTCCAGTTCTTCTCTAGGGACCCAACCTCGATGGCCGGAACTTGGTGGACGTTAGCGTGAATGGCTGCCAAATGACGGACATGTCCATCCATTAGCTCATACTTGTGGCCAGTCTTCCTAACCACCAGTGGCGTTAAGCGATCTTTCTTTGCAATCTCCAGATAGATGGGGTATCTCTTGTCGCTTGACGAAGCTGTGCGAGTGGGTACGATGTCGTGCGTAGGCAGCAAATGGTGCTTGAGGTTGCCATCTGGGTACTGAAGCTCTATCGCCTTGACATACGCTTTGTCGTAAGCGTCACGCTCTACAGTGCCTTGCTTGGGGATACGAATTTTCCCATCATACCAATGGCCCCCCCGATCATGAGACCGTACATCCGCGTCTTCTCCTGCCCCAGCAAAGACGCGCCACGCATCGTCGTCGTCCTTCTCTACACGCGCAATGATTGGATCAAGCGGGTCCGTTTTGCTTTCTTCTAACTCCTGCTCGATATCATCGGCGTACAGGACCACCTTGCTGTCAGCGCTCTTTAGCGCAACTCTCAGAGCTTTTGAAGATTCCTCAACAGTAGGACCAACGCCCACACCAACAGAGCATTCGATTGCATCCGAATATTGCCTGTGGATGTCCGACAAATCACCAAGCAATGCTACTGGCACAGAAACTGCACCTTCGCCAAGCCCGTCTGCAACAACCGAGCCACCAGAAGCCAAAGCCCACGAGCGCCACAGAATACCTGCATTTTCTGCGCGCTGCGCAAGACGGCGGACCTCTTCTGCGTCGTTCAGCCCGCCCTTGACAGACTCAACCTTCTGCTTGTAGTCGTTTGATCCCCAAGATACGATCATCTGCATATTAGATACCCTCGATGTCTGAAGATTGCTCTTGACTCGACATGACCGGTATGATATAGCGGAGAAACCATGAAAATCAACCCAAACAAACTGAAAGTCCGAGACCTACAGCTGGTGGCCCTCATTAATGGGGTCACGAAAGCTGGGGTATACAAGGACCGAAAGAAGGAAGCTTCACGCAAGTCCTGTCGAAAGAGGTATTTCCATGGCCAAGAAGACTAAAGACCCGGCAGAGGGTTTTGTGAAAAAGCTGGAGAACGACCTGACACTCCACCTTGACACAGGTGCTTTCCTCGTCATGGAGTTAGAGGAAATTATCCACAATTACGAAACCGTGAAAATTGCCAGCCTGCAGGATTTCGTGGAAGAAATCGAAAATCTACTGCAGGACGCTCGGCAGCATGCGGGGCTGAAGAAAACCACGCTATGAAGGTTCTGTAAGTCAACAACAAACAGCAAGACAAAGGAGAAAAGCCATGAAGCTGTCAGTAGAAAACGTAAAGGTCCGCGAAGGTTTTGTGCGGGAGTTCTTCTCGAAGACTCCCGACGCTACCGGAGCGGCGGCAAACGAGGCCCTTGCCAAGGCGTTCCCGTTTCCCGACGGGTCGCCGGGGCGGAAGATGCGTGCCCAGCGGCTGTACGCGCTGCGAGAAGAGGCACGCAAGGGCACGGCCGAGGTAGCGGTGGTCGCTCCTGCGCCCACTCCCGCTGCCCCGGCACAGTAAGCAAGCAAGGAACAGAAGAAAGAGCGAGGCCCGCCACTGAAAGGTGCGCGGGCCTTCTTTTTTTGTTGACTTGGCATGGGAGAGGTGGTACACCGTGAAAGTCAGTTACCCCCAACGGAGGATAAAATGCCCCTGTACCACAAGGATATCGGTCTCCCTAAGGTCAGTCTCCCCACCGGCCAGTTCACGCTAGACTACAGCAGCCACGCTCGCGAAGAGGCTGTGGTGGATCGGTACGGCAACATCAAGCTGCCTCGCGTTATCGACACTTCAAAAGCCGAAGTTATCGAAGTGGAGACCGACACCAGCGGAAAGGTGTCGAAGGTGCTTTACCGCATGCAGCTGGACGAGCGGCGCGACATCTGCATGCCCGTAATCCCCCGTGGTCTCAAGCTTTTTGTGAAGACGGTGTGGGTTAACCTGCGAAGCGACAGGCACAAGACGCTTGACCGCAGCAAGTACGCTAAGCCTGCGGCAAAGTAGCCCAGCTGTCAGACGGGTGTGCCCGGAACTGGTAAATGGGCTCTTTTACCTGCTCGCCTGCGTGCTTTGTAATCTCTGGCGGGACGGGACCATGTGGGTCCAGCCCAATAAGCTGCATGTGAGTAGCGTAATGGAACCCATGCTTTCGCGCAGACTCCATGTCTCCAGCCCCCTGCGCGGCGCGCATACCGCGTAAGTGGTGTGCTGCCGCCTTGCCGTGCATTTCCCTGCGCCAATCCGAGTAGGCTTCGGCATCTGCTATGTGCCGTGGCTTTTTTTCGTGAAATTCCTTCACAACGGAGCGACGATACAGATCAGCTTCATCTTCAGCGCTGGTAATTGGCCACGATTCGTTTGATTGCCAAGTTTTTGCCATTTAAGACCTCGACTTCAAGATTCGTGCCAACGAAAGAATATCTTCTTTATCCCACTCTTCTCCAAACGATAGGTTACAGCCGAAAGGAGTGTTGGTGACCGTTACACTCTTTGCTAAAGGCCTTAGACACCTACATCCAGAAAAAGACAAAGAGCCGCCTGTGTTGGAGAACTGCCTGCCGCCACAAATAGCACATACAGCGGTAGCCGCTTCACTCTTGGTAATCGAAAGCCCCGGCAACTTAGGCACCTTAAGCTTTAAAGGGGGCACCTTATTGACTTTTGCTGCTGGAGCCTTTGCTGGAGGTGGCTTCGGTATAGCTGGCTGCTTCCTAGGGGCCTCTGCTTTGTCTGGTGCTCCGGGCTGGGTGGGGGCGTGAGCGGGACCGGGGGCTTCCGCACCTTTGTCAGACTTCAGAAAATATGGGGAGCCTTCCGGAACACGACCGTCGTGGTCTCCATAGACGGGTGGATCGCGAGGTACCCCGATGTGATCTTCCAAGTGTTGGCTGTAATGCCTAACGCCAGTCTTCGGATGCAGGAAAGAACGGTCGTCGTGATCGTACAGGAGTCTGATTCTGCTTTCTGGCTTTTCAAAGGAGTCGTGAGGAAGGAAAATCACCTGACGACCACTCAATGATTTGATGATCTTTTTTGCAGGTACTTCAGTAAGATGGAATCCACCGTCTCGAAAACGCGCTAAGCCTTCAGCTGTAAACCAATCCAAAGCATGCTCAGGTTTTTCAAAAGCGAAAAGGAATCTGTGTCTATCGGAATAGTTGCGCCCCCACTCATCGTCATGAAAGTCGTTCCACGGAGACGGAGCCGACTCGTACGACCTGTGATGAAGGGTGGGGGCCAAACCACTTACAGCGGAATATATCCCAGTTGCTTTGTGATCTTGCACCCTATACACGGGCCTTGGGTCTGGTCCACCGTAGATGGTCGCCTTACTCAGGTGTAGGTCTCTCGGCGGTGGGTTGCCGTGCTCATCCAAAAAAGCATACACCATCTTAGGTGTATGCTCGTCGTCGTGAATGACCTGCCAATCAGCTAAGGCTTTCGCGTGCTGACTCTTTACCAACACGTCAATCGACTTGCCGAGCCGTTGTGCGTCTAGCTCCTTCAACGAAACGGCTTCCTTGGGGTCTACCCCAACAGCCGAAGAGAGATAGGCGGCGACAGTGGCTAAACTGCCGTGGAACGCTCTAACATCCGCACCAATACCAGCCACCCCAGAATAGCTTTCGTCTTCATTCTTCGAAAAAGAGAAAAAGGTCTCTCCTCCCGGTACTGGACCTCGATACGACCCTACGGTCTGGACCCAAGCGAGAATCGCTCTGGGGACCACCGCACCAGTCAAAGACGGTTCTTTTTCGCACGCCTTAGCCAATGCGCGTGCGCCGTTCGGTCCCAAAACCGCAGATAGAAAACTCTCGCTCATTGTTACCTCGGCCCAAACGATCCGTCAGCGGGCGCTTTCGCTTGCCTGAGAGAGCCCGGTGTATCAGAGTACTTATCTCTCTTTTCGTTCTCGAAGATTCGCTCTCTCTGCAGTACCACAAACTGAGGCATCCTTGAAATGGTCTTATCTCCACCCTCAGTTCTTTGCGCCGCTAGACGAACTTCGTGCTCTATACTCATAACGTACCAGTAAGGGCGGAACAGGTACCGAATCGAACAGACTGATCCCGGTGTCGGTCTGGTATTCCCCCGCCAAACGATTTGACCGTTTCGGTCAATGTAGAAATGCTCGTCACCGTACTCTTCCCCACGAGAATCCATAAGCATTTCGACTTCCTCAACCTTGTAAGCGAGGCGGTCGATCCCGCTTTCGTGGGCTTCAAAAAACTGGAAGTGTGGCACTACGCTAACCGTAGCATCTTCAGCATAGTAAAAGCGATCAAAGATGGCCACGCGCATGGGCTTGCCATCTTCGTAAAACCTCGGGAACGAGACGCGAACAGTACTCCCCTCAATGTCTCCGATGTCCATGATTCGAGAGTTCTTGCCATTGCCTGTCGCAAAGCCGTAAACCTCACCAGCGCTGCGGTACACCCAACCATGGCTAGCCGCAACGTGATCTTGGTCTGGTCTACGAATATCATTCACATTCGCAAGACCAACAGGACTTCGGATGGCCTTGTAGTGAACCATCTTGACACCCTTGTTTTTGATAGCATTGTCGAAAGCAGAGGCGTCGAATTCGACGGTCTCATTGCCCATCCCAATAGGATAAACTGTTTCGACAAACTCAGGTGTCAGTTTACCCATTACTCGTCACCCTGAACGGAACGGATATACCGGGTCACTTCCTCGTACTTGGGGATCAAATCAGCGAAATCTGCCGGATCTACCCAATCAGACTTTGAAAGCTCAGTCCAAAGGATTTCCTTCTCGGTCTTCTCAGCAATATGCCGAGCAACGGCACGGTGAGGTCCAGTACCCAGCGTTTCGTATCCTGTACCCTTCGGTGCAACGATCATGTGAAAGCCGCCTTTGGTGGCGATTTCAAAGACAGGACGGCCATTGAGTTTGCCGACCTTTTTATGATATTGCAGCTGCTCTCTTGTCAGGTTCATTAGGTAGTCTCCAGCACATAGATTAGTCGGTGATCCACAGGCGGTTTAAGCCCTCTACCTTGGGTGCCGGAATGGCCTTTAAGCGAGCCAAACGATTCAGCACGGGTTGCGGATCGACACCATAATGCAATAGCAGCTGCTCTAGCTGCTTCTCGTCAATGGAATTTACCCAGTGCTCAATGTGGCGCTCTACTTCCGCTGAGACCAACGGCATGTAGGCAAGTTTTCTCTTGGGGTCTAGTGTGTTGAATTTGGACGCAACCGTGTATCTTAAGTAGTAGGGCACGAAAGAGTTCATGTCTTTTGAAGGAGCGAAAGCGTCTCCAGCGAAAGACGAGCCGTGGTCGATGAGACGAATGCGCCCCTCAGGATCAATCATCAAATTTTGTCCATGTCTATCTGCGTTTGCCAGCAAATAATCCAGAACCGCCCACCGATGCAATGTGCCCTCAGAACGGTAGTGGTTCAGACGCTCTTGCACGAAAGCAAAATTCTTTTCACCAAACTTTTCCAAGTTCTTGAAAGACCAAGGCAACATCTTGAGTGCCGCCACCTCGACGCCGTCGATCTTGAGCAAGTGAGCTTCAGGCACAAAGTCATGAACCCCCAAGAACTTAGCGACCCCATAAAAGGCCACCTCTCTACGGCTCTGCGACGCACGCTCTTGATTCGCGCCAGACGTGACCAAGGGGCCACCTCCGGGCTTCAGCAGGTAGGTGACTTTGGTGGCCGGGTCTGTCGCTAAGATCGTGCCGTACGAGTGCTTGCCGTGCAGATGGACGTCCTGAATTGACTCGGCCCCATAGGCTCTATTTACGGCCTCTGCCACCTTCTCGTCTTCTTCAAAGACCGCCTCGATCGAACGCGGGTGTAGTAGCTTAGTCTCATCGTCGGCTTTGTTGAGTCTTGACATACTAGCTACAGCCCGCAAGGCCTTGCGATTCTTTTCATTGATTTCAAGGCCAAAAGCGTGTAGGGCTGCAGCTTCCGGGTCTCCATCGTGGTGCCACATCGCAGAGCGCACACGATCCAAAGACGCAGGGTCTCGTCCGGACGACATGAATCGAGCGGCTTCAAAAAGCTTGTGGTGGCTGTGAGAGAATCCTAGCATATCCTGAGCAAGCTCAAGATTGACCTCTGACTTCAGCGTGTACGAATACTGCTTGTATTTACGGTCCCACTCTCCCGTCTCTGCGTTTTGCCACTTCTCTTCAGTGGGGTAGGCAGCAGATGGAACATTAGCAGAAGCAACGTATTCCAAGCCGTGCTTCCTAGCAAGAGCACGATGAACGTAAGAAGCAAGGCTAGAGTGTACTGATCCAACCACCTTTCTCGCCCCCAGCTTGTGGTAGGCGTGACTATACAAAGCCTCGTAAAGAGCCTTGCCTAGTCCTTTGTTTTGGTGCTCGGGAAGGATACTGGCGTCTTCGACCGAAAGGCCTCCACCGTCGTCGTCTTCAAATACAGAAGCATTCAATCCGCCAATGTGGTCGCCAGACGAACCGGTAACATCTGCGTCTATCGTGTTGGTGTGCCAGTTGTGCTTGACAGAGAGCTTAAAAGGGGACTTTTCCGGCAGTAGGTGTGAGTAGTCATACACCTCAATAGCGCCCGACTGCTTAACCCGAGGGCCAACCCTAAGGTCTGCAATAGCCATCTTCACAAGGCCTTCTTCGAATTTGCGTACTTTGTTGGCGTGCGTCGGTTTGCCTACCAAATCATCCTTCGTTTCACCTTGCCAGTCTACGGTGCCTCCACTTTGCGTATCGAGAGTGCCATAGGTTGACGGATCGTATCCCATCTTCTTAGGTGAGTGCAGGTACGTCTGGTACATGTGCGCAGGTAGCGTTTCATTCATTCTTTGTTGAGCTATCTTTGCCTTGGGCTGGACATCCCAAATGTGTACTGGCGTCTCGTGCCACCCCCGATCGCGAAGGTGCTGGAGAAATCCTTCGTGCATTGCTTCGGTGGGGTGGTTGTTCCCAAATAGAATTTGCTTTAACTTGACGTGCGCAGGGTCTTTGTGGTCGAAATCCATGTCTGTTTGAATCTCGTCAACGTGAACACCTTTTTCGTCTCCAGTCCAGCGGACCCACCCTAGACCTACACCGCTACGATGGTGCGGGTGTGGCTCTTCGGCATCTTGCTTCCCCTTCCTTACAAAACTTGAGTACAAACCCCACAGCCCCTCTTGCTCGATTTGCTGCAGCGCTTGATTGGTCGGAGCAAAGCCGGTCACATACTGATGCTCTCTACTGTGGCGCTGTAGCTCTTTCGTCCAGCCACGGTGGTAGAGGTTGAATTGGTGGCTGCGGGCGGAATCAATATGTGCTTGAATGGCATCTGCAGATATATTGCCAGCCTTGTCCCGAAACTTACTCCAATCACCCGGCATCAAATTCTTGGGAGAAACGGCTGGCTTGCCGGTTGCTCGAATGGCATCCCTAAGCTTACGCAACTTGTTAACACCAACAGCAAAAGACACCTTTCGTAGCTCTTTAGGGATGGTGCTGTCGTAATGGTCAGACCAAGAGATGTCAGGGTTCTCGGGGCTCGGCTGCTCATCAAACGAACCAAGATCGTAAGAATCCGCCCAACCAATCTCATCGGGCTGAGAAAAGGTTTCGTCTAAGTTCCACTTATCCAAATACCTTTCAATCCTTCCTTGCTCTGCCTCTTCTTGGTGACGATCGTCCGGATGGCTAAGTGGCTCTTGGCGTTTCCTGTGTTCAAGAACCAAGCGGGCTTTGGAGGGGGACAACACATGCACATATGCATTTTTTAGCGCAAAATCACGTACATCGCCGCCTTTTTGGTATAAATGATCGAAAACAGAATCGCCCCCAAACGAATCCCACAACATGCTTTCTATGGCAGATTTAGCGTCAGGGTTAGTGTGCAGAAGCGACAAAGCGACATCCGCCGCCGTCTTGGCAATCGTCGGATCGCTACTGTACGGTACAAAAAAACTATCGAAGACAAAATGCGGCATTTTTGCTCTTGCTCGCCTATCGCTCGGTGTATTTTCAGCAAAGCGCTTCAAAACAGAAAGAGCGGTGTCTTTCTCAATACCTAAAGTTAGGACGGCTGGTAGTTCTGCTACGGTGTCCGGAGTAACATACTCAGATGCAATAGCTTGCTCGTACTCCTTGGGAAACGCGCCGCGAAGAGACATTTCTGCAACTCGTTCTTTTGGTAAACTTCGCAGGCGTTCCTGAATTTCTTCTAGAGGACGATTGGCAAACAAAGTACGAAGCTTCGGCCAATACCTTGGCTCGGAAGCCGAAATAGCATCAAAAACCGCCCCTACAGGGAGTTTAATTCTTGAAAGCTCTTTTGGGGCCGTATGGCTAATCGTCTGACTAATGCCGTAAGCGAGCTTTAATCTTTGCCCGTCACTCGCGTTTGACCACAGCCTGTCAAAAACATGCTGAGACATGCCCGCATGGAAGGCAACATTCAAAGCATACTTTTGATTTTGGGCCTTAGTGGACCAGACGTCTTCAAGTGCCCTGAGGTCGGTGACTTCTTTGTTTTCGAATACATGACCTGCAACTTCCGGGTTAGTCAAAAGAATCGCTGTCATGGCTTCAACCGGCACCCCCCTAGCGAAAGGAATGTCCCGATAAATAGACCCCCAAGTATCTTCGTACGGGTCGCTTCCACGATCTTCTATGTATTCAGCGTACTGCTTCAATCTTTCGGTAGCCGCCTCAACTTCGTCTTCTGTCTTTGTCAGCGGCAAATCGTTCTTTAGGACATAGGTATAGGGCTGATACTTGAAGTCGTACGGACCCGTTTTAGCCTCATCGAATTCTTGTTTGGTCTTCCATTTGGCGTTTGGGCCAATTCTTGGCTTAGCCTTATACGCCATTCCATGCTTCTTGGCAAGGAACTCATGGGTTTTTGACGCCAACGTGCTGTGCGTATCGCCTGTCACCCTCTTGATGCCGCTTACGTTCTTGGCGTGTGCCATCACGGCCTCATAGGCAGCCGCACCAAGCTTTTGGCCTCTGTGCAGCTGGTCTACGTTCGAACCGTCGATGATAAGCTCTTCGCCTTCCTTAGTGCAACCAACGGTTCCAACTCTAGTGGAAATTCCGGACTTTGAAGAGTGGTAAATTCCCGCCTCTAGCTCTCCGGGGCTGTCAATGACGACCAGCCCATACCCCTTCTTTCTAGCCTCTTCGGGGAGAACGTGGTCGTAACTGTAGCGCTTACCACCGTAGAAGTCGCCCGGATGGAGCACTTCCCCTACCCGAATGTCCGCCAAGGCCATCTTCTGTAAGTCTTGAAAATCTTCGTCGGACGCCAAAGCTACAAGATCGACCTCGGTACGCGCCAAGGCCTCTAGCGGAGCGCCCGGACCGACATGCAGTTCTTCGCCCTCCATCCTCAAACGCCTTGCAACTTCCTGCACCTTCTCCCAAGCCCTCCGGACACCGCTCTCTAACGCTTGTGCGTCGCCGTGCTTTTCGTGGAGTTCCTTGCGGAATCGCGAAGACATAAAATATTGCTGTGGCTGCTCCAGCAGCTTCTCGTGGTACTTTTCGTGGTCCGGCCGGTACCCAGCGAGTGCGGCCAGTTTCTCAAGCGTATGCTTGGACTTGTCGTCCAAAGCGTCAAATACAGCTTGCGACACCTTAGCTCGATCGACCGGCTTGGAGAGCGTGACCCGAAGGTTGGGGAAGTACAGAACACCCGCCCCCTCCAGCAAATGCTCTTTTTTGCCAAGAGGTATCGGGGTCGGCGGCGTGATCGCCCCGTCGAAGTCCACGGAAAAACGCTGCGTCTTATTCAAAAGATACAGCAACTTATCGAGCCCCGCTTCGCGAACCACCTTGGACAACCACGGCAATTCAGCACGCAACTTTGTCTCTAGCTCCTGTTCGGAACCACAGAAGACGACTTGCGTGCCAGTAACGTGATCGTGTAGGGTGAGTTCCATTTTATCTCTTGAATCTGTGAAGTTGTGCGTCTACAAGATTAGATAGCGAGCCTTCCCCATGGAACATCAACCAGTCGCGATGCTCGGGCCACTCAAATGCAAGCCGGTCAAGGCAGTCCGCTCTCTCTGTGAAATTCCTGTAGATGTGATCCCTGACAACGGGGTCAGTGATAGCGGTAAGCTGCCGCTCCATTTCTCGACGTATGTATGGTCCGTTCTCTTGCCACCACTTAACCGCATGCTCAACATAGGGTGTAGTCGCAGCATGTAAGCGAGCAAAAGCCGCCCAATCGTCTTCCCCTCTAAGATATTCGTGTAGGTGGTCATGTGAATCGGTAGAAACCTGACTGCCAAAAATGTTCGGCATAAGGTACTGGAAGTTTGCCGCATGATCTATAGCGTAGAGCCCAACGGGATGTCCTGTGATCGCGTCCTGCTTGGTCAAAAAGTTGGTAGAACACCTGTCTACGTTGTTCGTCAGAAAGTCCATAAACCCTATCTTAGCTGCATCCAAAGATAGTGCTGCACGCTGTGCTGCACTACCTATGTCGTCTGGATCATAGTGCTTTGCGGCTTTTACAAACTTTGTCGCGATGATCGGCTGCTCGGGATGGCAAACGACACTGCGTTGACACAACTCTCCAGTACCACCCGCACGGTGAAGCGCCTGTGTTGCACACTCAGCCCAACCACCTGTATCGTAATGAGTGATTTCCCTAGAGAGAGGCTGATGGTATGCCTTAGCAATCCAGCGGTCGCCATAAGGAGTCTCGAAAATGGCCTTGTTTGAGGAACCCAAATTCCTAAGAGACACAGGCGTAACGTGGATATCTCCGTCCTGAATCTCCTGCCATTCCTTGGCTTCAGGGGACTGGCTGGAATCGTTGACATGCAACGTCGGATCAGCCACCACGGTAACGGGTTCGTGGCGAGACTTCGGCCCAACAAAAATATGACTTAAATATTCTTCGTTAATCATCTTCCTCTCCACTGCGCAACGACAGCGCTTCAATCGCGGCCGTCCTCAGTGGGAGTGCGTACTCCTCGCTAGAGGCAACGGTCTTTAGTACGTTCTCGGGCATCGAATCATGGTCAACTGCAGCCAGAGCAAGCTTTAGATTGTCTGCGGAATCACTATCTTTTGCGCTAAGTACCGCTTCCTTTAAAACAAACGCTGGACAGGAAAGACGATCCAATAGAGCTAGCTTTATCCCAAGGTCACTCAGTGCTGAACTATACATAGCGGCGATCTGATCGCCTGTCAGGCAGTCTCTGGAAGCAAGAATACATCGTACTCGCCTTGAGGGATGCTCCAACATCGTCCCTGCGGTTACGGAAGTAAAGCAAGGATGTTGAATTGCAGCTTCCTGCACCTTTGGAGATAGATCATATGCAGCAACAGCAACAACAGCAGGAGTAACCGCGTCATGGTTCAATGCCATGAGCCGCACAGACTCGTCGGGATCGCTCATTGCCGTACTTAGGTGCTCTTCGGTTACACCGGGTAAGCGTAACGCAAGCTTGCGGTCTGCCGGGTCTTCACTGTACATTAAGCGATCGACGTCTCCGTTTTCCTCTGTCTTTTTGAATAAATTAACGGCGATCCGACCCTCTAGGCTTTTGAGACCTTCGGCCTTCGCTGCGGCCAACCGGTGGTTTCCGTCAATCACATACAACCGACCGTTACGATTTGCAACAAAAACAGGGGGAACTTCGTTGCCTTCGCGAATCATCTGACGGTACATGTGGTATCGCCAATGGTTCTTAACATCATTGACGCCTTCAGTATCCACTGGAACCTCAAGGGTCTGTAACTCTTGTCCGGGCGTTAGGAAGCGGCTCGCAAGAGCCTCCTCAAAACGCTTGCGATATTGAGGCCATTTGTGTGATGTCGAAGGCGGGATCTTCAACAAGTCAAGGTCCGTGTAATTGCCGTGTTCGTCTCGATAATTCTGGGATGCGTGATCTACCTCAGCCTTGTCGAGCCTGTGCGGAGTGTCCAGTTCGACCTTCCCCAATAGGTGTTCTGGTGTAAGTTCTGGTGCCGCTGACATGAGCTTGCGCCAAGCTTTTTTGTATATACCGTGAACCTTCCTCTGTATTTCCTTGCCTTTAATCGTCGGAAACTGAGAGAAAAAGAAACGTCTACGCTTAGGCGAAATAAGGAAGGATTGCAATGTTGCAAGGGCCTCTTCATGGTACAAGGGCTCGTCTTTCGCATATCCATTCACTCTAGCCAAAGCGTGTACGGCCTTCTGCTCGTTCGGACTCAAGACATTGTCAATCAAATGTCTTGCGATCTTACGGCTCATGTGGTAGCCGTGCTTTTGTGCAATCCAGTTAAACACGGAATGCTGGGCTTCGTGGTCTCTGACAGAGTGCAAGTCTTCTAGACCTTCCATGTGTGGATGGATAACAGCAAATCCAGACTCTTTGCGCTCGGACCCCGGCATCGGAGCGTTGCTTTTCGAAGAAGCAAACATAACTCCTCCGGACCGGGCCGGGTCGGCGTCCGTACCGTGCTGCAGGTCCATTCGCTCTACCACATGCGTTTGGTCCGAACGCAACGTAAGAGGCTCGGAGTGAGGAGCCTCAACGCCGAAGTGCGGAAAGGTCAAGAAACCTGCAGATTTTGCAAAATATCTTGACTTCGGGTCAAAGGTTGTATTACCAATAGCGCTCTTGATTTTTTTGGGGTCCCAAACGACGTAGTGGGTAGCCTCCCCTGCTCCTATCATACCACCAAAACGATCGGTGTCGTGGATTATGCCATCGTACCCCATGTGTTTCCAGACGTCTTGCAGGAAGTTGCCAAGAGCATTATTGCCATGCCTGTCTACCAAATCTAATGTATAGTAAGAACGCCTCAAAAGATCGTCTACTTGGTGAGCACTCATTCCTTCCCAGAGCCCATTATCCATTAGCTCTTGAACAAGAACCTCTGGAACAAAACCCGGATTGTGGGGGACATATTTTTTACCAACCGATACGATCGCACGAGTCAGGTCCACTGCCTTCCCAGTCGGCTCACCCACCTCATTGCCTTCTTCGTCATAGTCCTGATTCCAGTCCAGAAAAGTAGGTTTAAATGGATGTATTCTAACTGGATTTTGTAAAGATAGGTAGACAGGAAGAGTACGTGGACCCGGCCCAACGAGCTTTGCTCTGGCCTTCTGTTGGGCCTGTCCCCAGTCTATCTTCTTTTGCTTGGCTGTTATCTTTTCTGCCTCATTGTCAATCCTGTTTTTAAGGTCTGGTCCTTTGTCGGAAGCGTAGTTGGATGCAACGTCTCCGGTGTGGTCGGTAAAATACATAGCCTGACCAAAATAATTGTGCGGACTGGCCATCCTCTTCGCAAAGGTCTCTAGATCGTGCGTGGTGCCATGGTAAACCCGCAACGGTTTTGAGTCTGGCCCAACAACCTTGGACTGCTTGAACCATTTCTGAAAGTTAGGCGTTTGTGTAGTAAAGCTAGACATTATGGCTCCTTAGACATGGACGGCTCTGCTTTGAGATTGTAGCTATACGGAGCATAGTGATTGTCGAAAGGCCCCTCTTCATCTTCGGGCTCGTCCATCGTGTCTCCGGTACCGTAATTCTCTTGTGGCCAATACTCCATATCGTGCTTATCTGCGAGCTTGCTATGCACCCTAGAGGCCATCGAAGAGTGAATGCCGCCAGACACATTCACAGCCCCCAAGACGTTTTTTGCGTGCGCCATAACGGCTTCGTACATTGATGGACCAAGCCCCTTGCCGTGTAGCTCTTTTTTAGAGATTTCAGCATAGGGGATTTGCAGGTTCTTGGTCTTTGGATAGAAGTATGCCTTTACGTGCCCCACAGCGTGAGACCTAGACGGCTCATGCACCTGTGAGTAGATTTCCACAGCATCGTCTGGGGCGTGGCCGTGACGACGAAGCTCCGATACGATTAACCGGAACCCACGGTCGGCCATTTCTTGCTTGAGCGTGTGGTTGTAGTCGAACGACCTTGCGTCCTTTATCTCGGAAACATCATCCAAGTGCTCGTGGTGTACGATTTTTGTATCACCAAGATCAATCCGGGTACCGACCGGAATGTCGGAGAGAGACTTAGATAGAGATTCGAACTTACGGATCGTGTCTTCGTAAGTCTTTTGGCCCTTTAGGTCCTTGCTTTTCTGCGTTGGCA
>ERZ761590.92-NODE-92-length-17080-cov-16.013686_pt1 | contig 17080 bp, 14 predicted proteins | sample MGYA00511880_ERZ761590 | MGnify/ENA primary metagenome ERZ761590 (study PRJEB28899, sample SAMN03785555) | bioreactor sludge metagenome | biome: EBPR Sludge; feature: EBPR Bioreactor; material: 0.22µm filtered reactor supernatant | place: Saint Lucia: Queensland... | reverse complement strand
TGCCAACGCAGAAAAGCAAGGACCTAAAGGGCCAAAAGACTTACGAAGACACGATTCGGAAGAGCGAAGATTTACATAAGATGGCTTTGGCGGACTTGCCCGTAGGCAAGGACCTTTCGCCAGACGATCCTGTGCGCAAAAAAATAGGTTCTGACAAGGCCCACGATTATTCCGACCTTCTACCGCCAGCGACCCGTGATCGCATGCGCCTTTTCGTCGTGCATACTGACGACAAGACTGTAACGAGCGTTGCTTACGATGATATGGCAAAGAAGAAGGTTGGACACGTAGTTGGAATGGTGAAGGGCGGAACGTTACAGGTCGGTGCTAGCTCATTGGAACCTAGATATCGTGGCCAAGGCATCGGTAAGAGCCTGTACGAAGCAATCATGGCACATTCCAAGAACACCATGGAAGCTCATACCATTTCCGGAGATATTCATTCTTCGATGGCCAGTGCCGTACATGCGTCACTTTCGAAGAAGCATGGCATGAGCTATGTGGCGAAGCCCAACATTGGTAAGGGGCGTTCTTACGAAACCAAGGAAGATTTCGACTATGGCGAAGACGGCCCATATGACGATAAATACCGGGAATACGAGTACACCCTGAAGTCCGAAGAGGATATGATTAAGGCGTCTTCAGAAGACGGAGAAAGGCTTGAGAAGATGGCCATTGCGGATTTGCGTCCGGGGAAGGAAACACTTCCCGCCCCTATACCCGTTAAAGAGAACTCTCTTTTTCAACATGGTCCATGGTACGATTACTCACACTTGCTTTCTCCGGTCCTTGTGAACAATGGATGGACCATGCATGTTCAGACAGAGCCTTCACGAGAAAATCGCCACGAAGTCCGTGCTATTGTTAAGCGAGGAGACGACAAGTGGGAAGATTCCCCTTACGTACACTCAGGTTATTTGGGGTTTGTGGAGGGGGTTATCCACAATGGCGAGAAACTTGAGGTGGAAGTCGCTCGCCTTGCGCGGCCCCATCGTGGCAAGGGGCTTGGCAAAGCGATGTATGCAGCCGTAATGGCTCATGCACATCACGTACATGGCGTTCGTACTGTTGAAGGCGGGGAACACTCTTCCCTTGCCGCTGCGACACATGCTTCGATTGCAAAAGAGCATGGGTTGGACTACCGTCCGGTTCCTACTGTTCCTAGTGTGAATCCGTTAAAGGAGGGCGCGAATCTGCGCCCATTCGATTATGCTTATAAACCCTATCGCTATACCTTGAAGTCCGAACAACCTCTTGAGAAAATGGCCATTGCGGATTTGCCGCCTGCCAAGCGGCAGATATCCCGTAAGGTGGATGGCAACCTTAAAATGGGTGTTTATGATTATGCTCACCTATTACCACAAGAGTGGTCCGACAAGCTTGGCCTCAAGGTCCATCACATAAAAGCGCCATCCGTTGGCTTTAACCCTTTTGACGGTCCGCAAGAGCATCTTGTTGTGCATTTGCATCCAAAGGACGACGAAGATACCACCATTGGCAGGGTAGAGGGTATTCTGTATAAGGACGGCTTCCGACCAGACTCGCCCACGGTGCTGGAGCCTCACGCCTCTCCTCTCCATGACGACTACAGGAACAAGGGCCTTGGAAGGGCCATGTACGAAGCGATGTACAGTCACGCATACCACAAGCTGCGTGTCCGTCAGGTTAAAGGGGGTCGCCATACCGATTCAGCGCATCGCGTCCATCAGTCTCTGACTAAAAAGCACGGCCTGAAGCTGATTGGTGGAGCGCCACTTGAGTACACTGTTCCAGACGACCAATACCCTCGAAAGCCCTACACTTACATCCTGAAGGAAGAGCAGAAAATGACAAAGGCTGTTCGCATCCCTACGGTTGTTCGTCCTCCTCCGTCTAGGCACAATGTTGTTCTTCCTGCCGGTTCCCATAAAGAAGGTGCAGCTGCGGATGCTCACCCCCATCGTCGTTCCGGCCAAGTCAAGACAAGTGAAAATGGAATGGAGCGTTGGCGTCAGGTCCGTGCTGGGATGGTGAAGAACCCCCAAACCGGGGAAGCCATATCATCAAGGGAAGTTCCGAAGAGCGACAAGCAACCTGACCCCGGAGGTGCCTAATGTTCCGTGTCGAAATTGATGCGGGGCAGGTAGCTGCAAAGCTTGGCCAAGTGCCCGAGCAGATAATGCCATTGTTACAAAAGGGTGCGTCAGCACTAGCTGCACAGACTCACGCCCACGTCATACAGCAAGTCCAAGAGAAGCTGAAATCGACTAGGGAAAAATATCTGTCTGCGTTGCACTTCTCACAGGTCAATGACCATACGTGGTTAGTGTCCTTGGAAAAGGAAGCTTTTTGGATTGAAGACGGTATTGAGCCCGGTAGAGAAATGATTGACGACCTCCTTAAGGCTAGACCCGGCAAGGGACCCGTAAAGACGGCGGCTGATGGGTCGAGATTTCGTGTAATACCTTTTCAACACAACAAAGCCCCCACACGGACTTGGGACCCTGCCCTTGCACTGCAGGAAACCGTTAAAAAAGAACTCAAGAATCGTGGTATCCCGTATGGGAAGATAGAGAGTGATTCTTCTGGCGCACCCAAGGTCGGCCTGCTCCACAAGTTTGATATTATGAACGCCCCACTCAAAACCCACAAAGGGCCGGGACAGGGCTGGGGGCTTCCCAACGAGGTCCGCAAGGGTCCGACCGGTATCCCGTTTCTTCAGGGGGTAAGGGTGTATCAGAACCTAGTCAAAGACAAGGACGGCAATCAAGTCCTTGACAAGATGGGGCAGCCCAAGGTATCTCGTCAGATAATGACGTTCCGCATTGTCAGCAGTAAACACAAAGGGACTGGACGTTGGGTACACCCCGGCCTCACTCCACGCAAGTTCTTAGACGAAGCTTACCGATGGGCGAATGAAACTTGGGAGAATCAAATTCTCCCTGAACTGCAGAAAGAGCTAGAGGGCAAATAAATGACTCCTACCCAAGGTTACGGTATCGTTCAACCCGATGTGATTGTTAGGACGGCGCTCATTCAGGCAATGGCCGACATGCGCCAAAATCCATGGGTCTTGGATTTTGTCTTCTCTAGCTTGCCGAATGACGAGCTTACAGAAAAGACTTATGGGCAGAAAGAAGTAGATCGAGCCAAGGCGTGGTTTCTCGCAACCGAAATCCCTGTTGTTTCCGCGTACCTAGTAGGACAGCCAAAGCTTCCATGCATTTCTATCGCTTTGCAGGAGAGCAGGGAAGACAAGAACACCTTGGGAGATACCCATTATTATGTCTCGGAAGACCTAAACGATCCTTGGCCTATTCTTGTGGGACCTTTCACGCCAGAATCGTATGTTGTGGCCACTGGAGAAATGACTATTCCGCTAGAGGCTGTTGGTGCTGTTTCGCTGAGCGATGGCATGGTAGTCGTAGATGCGGTAGGTACCGAACATTCTATCGTTGAGGTCGTTGACACCAACGTTGTACTGCTGGCCGATGGCACTGTGGCTAACTTCAAGGGGGCGACTATTCGTGGCCCTAGACCGTCCTATCGTGTGGAGCTTGAGAGCGCTGCATTTCAGGAATCCTACGTATTGGGCTGCCATGTGACCGGGGACCCGGTGCAGGTACACTATTTGCATTCCATCGTTTTGTTCGCTTTGTTGAGGTACCGAGAGACCCTACTTGAGGCTCGTGGGCTGGACAATACCTTCGTGACCTCCAGTGACCTCCAGCAAAACAACGCATTCGACACGGAACTGGTTTTTTCGCGCTACATTACCTTGTCTGCGACGGTGCGACACTACTGGCCCAAGCTCCAACAGCCGAAAATCTTAGGCGTGTCCGCCGCACAGGTTACTGAAGCAGGAAGCTATCGCATCGAAGCGGTAGACCTGCTAGGCTAACACAATCTAACCCGTGGAGTTTGATAAAAATGACCGACCATCCCGTAATCACAGCCAAGACGCCCGTTGCCATGTTTACGCCTGACAACGTCAAGGCTCCTGAGGTCATGTCCCCTGAGTTTCAGGCCATGTCCCCAGACCAGAGGTACGCCTTGGCCGAGCAGGAGCTTGCGCGAGCCGGGTATCGGTATGAGAAAGTGGACGGCAAGTATGGCACGAGAGAGCGCAGCCTTGTAGTACACAACATGCCTCTGCAGCACGCAATGGACATGGGGCGGCGTTACGGACAAGAGAGCGTAGTACATGGAGAGAACGGTAAGCATAAGATGGTTTATACGAACGGCCCCAACGCTGGTGCCTATAATCCGTCCTTGCCGAAGGTAGATATTTCTGCTACCGAGCCTCCCGACAACTACACCCTCATTCCGGGTATTGGGTACGTGACTTTGTATTTTGATTGGAACAAATTTCATCCTGTCGGGCACTCCGAACAGTCGAATGGTGGTGATATGGGTAACGATGGCAAGATCGACGGCGCAGAAATTCGTAAGTCTCTTATCGAGACACTAAACGGGGTTCTTCCCGCAACTCCGGAAGATGTTCGCAAGGGGCTTTTGCGTACTCTGAAGAGCGCCTTGAAGAAGCACGAAGATGAATTGGTGGCCATGAGGAAGAGCGAGGAAGGCCACCTACAGAGAGAGCAACAGCGCGCCAAGATGCAGCAAGCGGGGCTAAGGCTTGCTTTTGAGGATTTTGAGGACCCTACTACAATTTACGAAGCGCCTCATGGTCAGTACACTGTGGATAGTGACTACGGTTCAGTCACTTACAATCCAAAAGGTGGTGCTGCACCCGAGTTTTTGGCAGATTACACCAATTCTTTAAAGGGTGACAACGCACACGAAATCATTCTACGACATCACGCCACAAAGACAGGCGGTGGAATGAGGAAGAGCGAGGAAGGCCACCTACAGAGAGAGCAACAGCGCGCCAAGATGCAGCAAGCGGGGCTAAGGCTTGCTTTTGAGGATTTTGAGGACCCTACTACAATTTACGAAGCGCCTCATGGTCAGTACACTGTGGATAGTGACTACGGTTCAGTCACTTACAATCCAAAAGGTGGTGCTGCACCCGAGTTTTTGGCAGATTACACCAATTCTTTAAAGGGTGACAACGCACACGAAATCATTCTACGACATCACGCCACAAAGACAGGCGGTGGAATGAGGAAGAGTGAGGAGTCCTCTCCCGGTTATTCTCATTCGCCCAAGGAAGAGTCTTCACCAGCAGAGGAAGCTTCCGACAAGAAGAAGATGAAAGCTCAAGGTCTGTGCAAGGGGTGCGGCAAAGCTGGACACTCGCTTGAAAAGTGCATGAGCAAGAAAGAGGTCTCTTCAGGCAAGGTGGAGACAAAGGGCGCAAAGCTCCCCGGCCAGAAGACGAAAGATCTTTCTACAAAAAAGGGCGGTAACGGTGAACTACACAAAGGGGAAGTGCTAGAGTTTCCTACAGATAGGGCTAGGGCGGTTCCACCTCGACAGGGGCAGGCTTCCGTACACGCGCTTCAGTCAGATACTCACCGTGAGTATCTTCGCTCTCAACAGCTTCAAGCTAAATGGCCCGGACTGCACTCTCCAGCCGACTTTAAAGCCGCATTTTTAAAAGATCCGGACTTTATGCGGGCGGTAGCTAGGTCTTACTGGGACAGTGTCAATAGTGGTGCTTATGACTTAGAGCCAGACTTGACAAAGGCCGGTCCTCCAATGGCTAAGCCTCCCGGTGCAGCACCTACCCCTGCAGCACCTCCGCAGTCGAAGCCCAACGCAGGTGTAATGAAAGCTGAAGAGGTGCAGAAGTCCGTACACAACGTTAAGACCGAAGGCGACCTTGGAACGAAGCCGAAGAACGATTCGAAGTCTCTTGAAAAGGCGGCTCTCCCCGGTACCATTCGCGGGGACGCGCAACAGGCCTCCTTCAACGCAGAAAAGGCCGCGACCCCCGCCATCCCCGGTGGTCGTCCGCCTCCCTCTGGAGCCAAGGACATCCGCCTTCCCCCTCCTGCTGGTGGAGACCTAGAGCTTGACACCTCCAAAAAGGTGTTCAAGCCGGGAGTAAACTCAGGGCCTCCTACGTCTAGCGTTAAGGGTGGCTTTGCTGCACAGCCCCAGAAGGTAATTGCCCCCCTCGGCAATGTAGTTGGGGCTCCTTCTGCGAAGCCCGCTACGGCTCGGCCGGGAATCTTTGGCTTGCTTGCTGCGAAGGATATTAAGAAGAGCGAGGCCAAGTAAGATAGCCTAGCTAGAACTAATCTAGCGACTGACCGATTGACAGGAGATTAACAAAATGGCACAGTCTTACAGCACCCCGGATGGCGAGCTAATCATCCCCGGAGCATATGCAAAGTACACCGTCAATGCAAACCCGTCAGGGGCTGCTACGACTGGCGTGATCGCTCTCGTGGGTGAGGCCGATGCGGGCCTTGCTTTCTCCGAAGAAGACGACATTGCTTCGAATTTCTTTGGTCCTGAGCAGCTGGCCGAAGTAGTTGCGAAGTACAAGTCTGGGCGACTGGTGGATGCGTTTGCCAAGGCTGTCACTGCTTCTGCAGACGCGGCCATCGTTGGAGCGCCTTCTCGCGTCTTCTTACTAAAAACAAACGTCTCCACTCAAGCAAGCGCTAACCTGCTGAAGCCCAACGCCTCTACTTACGCTGCTCTTGCAGCTAAGCTGTATGGTAAAGACGGGAATCTGATTTACTTCTCGGTTGCCGACAGTGTTTCTGAGACTGTTCCTACAACCGGCTCCTTCGCTTTCATTCCTAACGTTGGAACGGTTAACGCAGAGCTTCGCGTGAATGGTGGTTCAGCGCTGTCGCTTTCGCTTTCAGCAAATCGGACCCCCGTTCAGTTTGTAAGTGCTGTGGATGCGCTTTCGGGTGTTGGTGCTACGGGTGGTACGCTGCGCACTGTGATTCCTGCGGGTGCAGTTTCGGACTCCTCGACTCTTGCTGTGGTCGCAAGCGGCAACAACGTAGTCATTACGCTAGCTGGTGCGACCACTGAATGGGAGACAACCCCCTCGGTTGGCGACACGCTTACGATTGCAACCGGTTCAGCCATTGCCGGGGCTGCCGATGCAAACGTTGGTGGTTACATCGTGACTGCCGCAGACGATACCACCATTTCAGCTACAAAGAAGACCGACGCGGGCAAGGGTGGCGCTTCGCCGGGTACAGTAACGGCTCCGGTTAACGTTTCTGCTCAGGATATTGCAGCGACGACAGACCTCAATGTTTACGCTCCTGTTGTGATTTCGGTGGATGCGGGTGACGTTGTTGACGGTGTTGGTAAGACGCTGGAAATTGCAGACCTTGCAACTGGCACGGATCTGCTAAGCCGTTCTGCTCTCACGACCGCTGGTGCAGCAGTTACGTGGATTTCTGTTGCAGCTACGCCTACGGTTATCCAGTCGGCAGCAGAGTACAAGGCTCTGCTTTCCGTCAATCGCCAGAGCGACGCCGTGCAGGAGTCTATCGCAGCTGGTGGTCGCGTCGCACTGAACGTTGGATATGACGGGACGACCGCGTCACTGACAATTACGGAAACGGACATTACCACGTCCGTAACGGGTGGTTCGGGTGCGAACCTCGCTCTGAAGGTCGCGGACTTTGCGACAGTGGCAGACCTCGTCGCGTACCTGAACGCACAGACCGGCTATACAGCTTCTTCTCAGACGACCTCACTTGGCCAGACGGCTGTTGCCGACCTTGATCGTGGCACGTTTGCTATCGCATCGACCCACGGAGCAAAGACGGGTCGTATCAAGCGTGATGCTGTCGATTTCTTCAATGCGGTTTCGAATGGCTCGTCTGTTGTGCAGCTTGGTACGGGTGTCACCCCGGAGCGCGCTGACGCTGGTCTGCCTGATACAAAGTCTGTAACTTTCTTGTCAGGTGGCGCAAAGGGTGCTTCAACCGACGCCCTCTTCACTAGCGCTCTCGCGGCCCTTGAGAAAATCTCCTGCAATTTTGTGGTTCCTCTGGTTTCTCAGGACGCTTCCGCAGATATCGCACTTGCAGAAACGGAGTCTACGTCGTCCTACACGATCGAAGCCGTCAATGCAGCCGTTAAGACCCATGTGCTTGCAATGTCCACCCTGAAGCGCTCTCGTGCTCGTCAGGGGCTTGTAAGCTACCGTGGAACTTATGCAAACGCAAAGACCGCTGCGGGTACCGCCGCCCACCAGCGTATTGCGTGTTCTTTCGAGGACATTCGCACTACAACGGCTACAGGCTCCATCAAGCAGTTCCAGCCTTGGATGGGGGCGGTCGTCGCGGCAGGTATGCAGGCTGCCGGTGGCTACCGCGCTATCTTCAATAAGGCGGCAAACATCAATGGCGCTCTACAGGCGGCTGGAGATTGGGATGGCACGAGCCAGACTGACGTGGAGGACGCACTGCAGAACGGCCTACTTCCGATTACTCTTTCGGAGGATGGTGGATACAAGTGGGTGAGTGACCAGACGACCTATCAGAAGGACAGCAACTTCGTCTACAACAGTTTGCAGGCGATGTACTCTGCAGACGTTGTTTCGGCCACGGTTCAGTCCCGAATGAAGGCGCGCTTTGTTGGCGAGTCGCTAGCGGACGTTTCTGCTGGCGGCGCGCTGAGCTTCTTCGAAGGCGTGATGCGCGAGCTTCTGCGTCTGAAGCTGATCGCTCCGTCCGTGGATGCGCCGCTTGGCTTCAAGAATGTTCGTATCACTATCAGCGGTCCTGTAATGACCGTAAGCTTTGAAGTCAAGCTGGCAACCGCCCTGTATTTTATCCCGATTACCTTCTCGATTTCACAGGTCGAGCAGGCGGCGTAAAGGGTAAACTAATCTAGGCTTCAGGAGAGAACATGGGATCAGGATCAAAAGCACAAGTTTTTCATGGCGCACGAGCAAAGGTTTACGTCAACAGTAGCCTTGTTGGTGTATTCATGTCGTGCTCTTGGGGGTACAACCTCGCTGTCGAGCCCGCCTACATCCTAGGTCGTTTCTCGCCTCAGGAGACAGGATATACGGCAGCAGACCTCGTTAGAATAGAGGCGAGCGGTTACAAGGTCATTGGAAAGGGGCCGCATCAGCAAGTAGGTGATAAGAGACTCGTTCCTACGTTGGATGAACTGTTGAACCACGAGGACATGGAGTTCCATATCGAAGATCGCCAGAATACGGGAAAAGACAAACGCATCGTGAAAGTGATCGGTGTGCGCCCCGAAGGGTATCGCAGCGGCGTCTCAGCAAGGCAGTTGTCGGAAATGTCCATTTCTTTCGTTGGCCTGCGTATTGCAGATGAGAGCAGCGGCCTATTAAACGAAGAGCTATCAGACGCGAGTACCTTCTAACCCCGGTTGGCTGAGTAAGCCTTCCTTGAGCCGACTGGGAAACCGGTCGGCTCTTCTCGTTATGAGGGCAAGAGAATGGACTTTAGGAGCGCTCAGTCAGTAGCAAAGAAACTGGCACAAAAATTGAATAGCGAAAGATGGTACCGTGGAGTTGGGTTGCGGGTCAAGGCCGGGGAGGTTTGGGTCGAAGTTTCGGTAGACCCGATGTGCAAGAATCTTGCCAGCGAGCAAATTCAAGAAGTGGTTGACGGCGTGAAAGTTGTCGTGCTATGAGGTGGACATGGCCAATCCAATCCCCACCACTGAGCAGCCTGCCCCCACCCCCAACCTTCTCCGTCCCTGCTGGGAGACCTTCCTTGAGCTTCGAGAGAACGAGGTGGGCGTGAACATCTTGGTCCACGATGAGTGTGCCGCGCGAGACATGGCGGGACAGGCTAAGTATGGCACTCGCCTGCAGCCCCATAACGGGCGTGACGCGCTCCGTGACGCTTACGAGGAGGTCATGGACGCCTGCGTGTACACCGAACAGTTCCTGCAGGAGTGCCAGCAGCCGGTGCTGGTCCAGCAGATTGCGGAGGTGCAGGATGTGCTCTACAAGGCGATGGTCCGTATCCGTCGCGTGATGCTGGTGCGAGACCAGCAGAAGGAAAAAGAAGTTGTTGACGTGACGAAGCCGACCTGATACAACGTGTTCATCGCCGCTGGGGAATCCACCCCAGCCGATCTTGAAGGAGCACACCATGAAGGCCGTCAAGCTGAAGGACACGGAAATCGCCCGCGCTGACAAGCACAACATGACCATCGTGGTTCGCCCCGATCGCGTGAACGGCGGCTTCAACGTGATTGCGGTGAACGTTAAGACTGGCGAGCAGGTTTGGCAGTCTGAGCGTGCGGAGACTAAGCAGGGTGTTTCTCGCGCGGTTGCAGTGGAGACCCGCCGTCTTAACAAGTTCCTTGGACAGGAAGGTGGAATTGGCGAGGCTTCCCGTAACCGCAACTTCTGCTAGATTTTCTTGACAGACCGGAGGATGCCATGTAGACTCTTAAAGTAAGTCGAATTGTTTAGCTGGGGATGTAACGGAGTTTTGAACGGTAAGGTAAGCGCAGTGGGGCCGCATGAATCGGGTGCGGCGAGTCCAAGGGGCGCAGGGTAGGGGCACTTGGTCAGTCGGGGGGCTTGACCCCTGATCGGAAGTGTGGTAGAAGCTAAAAATATGGGGGAGTGGTGGAACGGTAGACACCCTCCGTTTAGAGCGGAGTGGGCTAACGCCCGTGCAGGTTCGAATCCTGTCTCCCCCACCAAAAGGTAAGCAAGTCCTTGCGGTAAAAAGGCTTGTGTCCGATGTGGCGAAACGAGAAACGCGGCGAGTCGAAGAGACCGCTGTCTGTCAGGGGACTTAGTCTGCAGGCGTTGCCGGTTTGATTCCGGCCATCGGATTCCAACATGGAGGAGTAGGGAAGTGGCTAAACCCACCTGACTGTAAATCAGGTCCCCTTATGGGGTACGTTGGTTCGAATCCAACCTCCTCCACCAATTAATGCCCTCGTAGCTCAGCTGAATAGAGCGGTGGTTTCCTAAACCGCAGGCCGGGGGTTTGAGTCCCTCCGGGGGCACCAAAAGCAGTTGACAGAATCATGGGTTGTTAGCTCAGTTGGTAGAGCAGTCGCCTTATCCGAGACCAAGCGGTTTCGGCCCTTTGGCAAGTCAAGTTAAGCGATTGGTCGTGGGTTCGACCCCCACACAACCCACCAAGATAGGTAGACGGACAATAAACGTAAATATAGCGTCTTAGCGTTTGGCAGGAGAGTGACGTCGCCCTGTTGTTTGTCTTAGTCTACCAATAAAATGCGTCTGTGGTCTAACGGATAGGGCATTCGCCTTCTAAGCGAAACGGTACAGGTTCGATTCCTGTCAGACGCGCCAAAAGATATGGCCTTGTGGCGTAACCGGTAGCCGCGACGATTTTAAAAATCGGTACCCTGAACGGGTGTGTCGGTTCGAATCCGACCAAGGCCACCACCCCTACCTTTGTTTCTCCCAGTATAACAGATCAAAAAAACACAAGATGGAGAGGTGGTAGAGTCTGGTTTAATACGGCAGTCTTGAAAACTGCAGGGGTCAAAAGCCTCCGGGGGTTCGAATCCCTCCCTCTCCGCCAAATTAACATTAATAGGAAAGGTAAAAATGCGTTACATGGTTGTACTGATGGTGATGTTTGCGGCAGCGATTTGCTCTCCTGAAAAGTCTTGCGAGACTGTAGATTTGAAGGGAGCGCCGCTGACCGTGTGCAGTAGGTGATGGGGAATCGTCTAACGGGCAGGACGGAGGCCTTTGAAGCCTCCTATCTAGGTTCGAATCCTAGTTCCCCAACCAAATTAAGGTGCGGCTATTTTTGGCTTGTTTTTTCAAGCAAAAAAGCGTAGAGTGGCGGTTAAAGGTATGCCCCCATGTCGGAATTGGTAGACGAACTCCTCTCAAAAGGGAGTGTCCCTTGCGGGGCGTGCCCGTTCGAATCGGGCTGGGGGTACCAATAAAATAGAATGATGTCTAGGTGTAGCTCAGTTGGTAGAGCACTCCCTTTGGAAGGGAGAGGCCAGTGGATCGTGCCCACTCACCTAGACCAATTTAGCCCTTGTAGCTCAGTTGGTAGAGCACTTGCCTTGTAAGCATGAGGTCGCCGGTTCGATTCCGGCCGGGGGCTCCAAGAAAGACCTTGACACACCCGCATCGGTTGTGTAAGATCGCAAGCTCACCCCAACCGAAAGGAAGTAAAATGGACACCGTCAAGACCCAGAAGATGAAGCGCACCTTCGACCACGACACCAAGACTTACGTCTTTGTGCCCAAGCTCCCCAAGGTGGACCAGAACGTGGTAGGCTTGGTGAAGGCCTCCGGGTTCAAGCCCGGCAGTAAGCGCAATATCGGCAAGGCTCTCAGGCAGATGCGAATCGCTGGCTCACTGCGCAGCCCGCGTACGGAGTCTGATGTGCGAGCTTTCGACAAGCGCGTTGCCAAGCGCCGCGCGCGTAACAAGATGGCTGCGTCTTCACGTCGAAACGGCTAGCAAAGTGGGCCGCAAGGCCCCGATCTTTGAAACGCATTTGTGCTCGTAGCTTAATGGTTAAAGCAGCAGGCTTATACCCTGCCTTGGCGTCTGATTAGCGCATGATGGGGGTTCGAATCCCTCCGGGCACACCAAAAGAGAACACCATGAACAATGTAAGCATTGTGGCAGAGAGTATCAGTACAATCGAGGTAGCGGACACGGAACTTGTCGGTGGCTTTGTTTCTGGGTTAAACATAGTCTGTACCGCAGATGACATTGTGGAGCGTGCTTGCCGAATGCTAAAGTCGAAGTCTACAGTGACGGCTCCTCTCACGCAAGAGGCGGTAAACCCGGAGGGTGGGCCTGCGTAGTGTTAGTAGACGGAGAGCCGCGCTATGTGAAGAACGGTGGCGACCCAAGCACGACTAACAACCTCATGGAGCTAGAGGGCGCTATACAGGGCCTCAGGTACTTGAGGCGGCACCCGGAAGTGGTCGGTACGATTTCACTTGTCAGTGACAGTCAGTATGTGCTAGGACTGGCGTCAGGGAAGTCGAGTCCATCAAAGAACGTAGAAAAAGCAACAGAGTTACGTAATCTAGCAATTGAGTTGAAGGTTTCGACCCGCTGGGTCAGGGGACACAGTGGAGACCACTGGAATGAAGTATGCGACAGGCTCTCAAGAGCCGGAAAAGAGGCGCAAAATGTTTGACTTTGCTCTCAGCTTCATCATCAAGACCGGAATTTCGATTGACAACTTCGTGCAGTTTGTGGTACTGACTGCAATGCAGTTTATGTAAACATAAGTGGTGCGGCCTTGGCCGAACGGTCAGGCACTATCCTTCCAAGTTAGCTACGTCGGTTCGACTCCGACAGGCCGCTCCAAAGTAAGTGAAGGTATTAAAAATAAAAATCTCCAAGCCTTGACAAAGGGTGGTGATAGGGTTACACTGGTTGTGGCTAGTACGTCGGTCACAACTAGGTAAGAGCGAAGGAAAAACCGGAAACCGGCCTTAGCTCAAAACGAGATGGTCCCCTCGTCCTTTACGATTAAGCACTTTTGACATGTCTGGGATTGTAGCGGCCTGTTAAGCCGAGGTAGGAAGGTTCGATTCCTTCAGAGTGCGCCAAATACCGTACTGGGGTGACTCCCAGATAGTAGCCAGAGGGGAAAGCTACGATTGAAGCCGAGTGTCGTCGGCAAAACCTCCACAGTGGACTGAGTCCACCGGAAAGACTGGACCCGAAAGTCGGTAAACACGGAGGGGAAACCCGATGAAGTGGGGACCGTAACAGTCAGGAGGCTGCACCCTAAGTCCATTATGTGCGGACATGCAGAGTATAATTGAAGGAGTGAAGCTCAGATGGTAGAGCGGCGGTCTCCAAAACCGAAGGCTGAGGGTTCGACTCCCTCCACTCCTGCCAAGATCATGGAAAATCCTCTTAATGTTTCTGAAAAAGAACTTAATCGGCTACAGCGTCATTTCGGTGAACTACGTACGGTTTGGTCTGTCGCTCCGCTGTTTACGCAAGGAAAAATTGAGCCGGTGCTGTGTTGTTCGGAGAGTGTCGGTGAGGACGGGAAGCCAGACTGGCAAACCTTGCGCATGCTCAGGGGACAAAAGGGGTTTGTGTCGGGTTACCTCAGGCCTCAGATGTACTTTTTCAAAAAGCAGGATGCGCTTGACTTTGCACGCAAAGCCCTGTACTGTTTCTCCGTCTACAGTCAAGCGCAGCTAGACGGCCACCGCAGGTGGATTGAGAAGCAGAGTCTTGTGGAAAACAGAATCGACTCGTTCGTGGAAGAGCTTCTGACGAGTTGACAGCAAAAAGAAAGCGTGCTACAAGGAGTACAGCAGTCGAACCGGAACGACTGGGGGTAGCCCCTCCCGCTAAGGCGGTAAAGATTCTACCGGAGAGGCCTTGACAGACGGGCTCAAAAAGTGTAAAGACGGGTTGCGGGTACCCGGCAGATAGACCTCTGCGAAACCGCTCAGCGCCTCAATAGCCCACCTATTTGAGGTTAAGCGAAGGTCTCAGGTGGCGGACCAGTACGGACTGGCCCCTTGTGAGCGTGAAGGCGTCTAGCCTTCGGGGTTTACAAAGTGCGGTCGTAAGTGGCTCAGCGGAGCCGCACCTTTCGAAGAGTAGTGATGGTCTAGCTTCGAAAGAAAAACCGGTAGGCTTTCCGGCTCCTCATTGAGGGCGAGGGTGGACAAACCGCCAAAAGCCAAGACCACGGGCAAAGAGGTCCCGAACAACCTCTGATCCTTGACAAGACCAGATACCTGTGCTACAAGGTTCTGGACGGCGGTTGGAAAGGTCCGGTCCAACACCCAAAAGCGAATTCGGACACATGCCCTCTGGGAATACGCTTCGCCCAGAGCTAAGCGAAATGAAGCGAAAGATCGAAAGACCGGTTGCATGTGGCAGCTAGCGCCGGAAACAGTCCTCACGAGTTGGTCTCGCGTGAGCTAAACTAAATAGTAGGCTTCTTGGTGGTCGTGGCTTTTGGGCGTTAGGCGCAACCAAGTAGAAAAATGTCGCAAATAACCACTTGACTATAGGCGACATATTGGTGTAGAAGACACCTCGTGAGCGGCGAAACCCCTCCACCAGTGATGGTGCCCTCCCGACGATGAGGTCGGGCGGATTGTCGGTGGCCCACACGACGACCGCAGGATAGTCGTTCCTAAAAGACAGGGCAGGGTTAGTCTACCCATCAAAAGGACAAGATCAGTCTGTTAGGAAAGGTGGATAGGGTCGCGAACCTCCCACTAAGTACGAAGCGGATGGCTGGGTGAGGCCGGTAACTGGGGTAATGACCCCCTGACACCAAAGGTTTTGTGTAATGCTGACGGGTGAGCCAGACCGCTAGCACTAGGGGAAGCCCCGTTACACAAAGACCAGATCTCAAGGCCCCATCGTCTAGTGGACTAGGACGCTGGTTTTTCAATCCGGTCACGAGAGTTCGAATCTCTCTGGGGTTACCAAGTTTTGCGCGGTAGGATAACGGCAGTCTAGGAGGCTCATACCCTCCGCGTGTCAGTTCGACTCTGGCCTGCGCAACCAAAATAGACTTGACGCGCTTCTTTGAAGGTGGTAGAGCGTACTTCGTCAAGTCACTTAGAGTCCTAGTCCTCTCTGACTAGGTGGTGGAGGGTGTGACTGTAAGCCAGTCCGCCCCCCCCCTAAGACAGGGGAGCCGCCAGACCCCTACGAGCCAAGGTCACCTCCTTCGTTGACTGAAGGCATCTGGCAAAAATTTGCACCACAAACTCAATTGCCATAGCTCAATTGGGAGAGCACCTGCCTCTTGTTCAGGTGGTCGTAGGCTCGAATCCTACTGGGTGTACCAAAATAGCTCCTTAACTCAACGGCAGAGTGCCACCTTTACACGGTGGAAGTTGTCGGTTCGAATCCGACAGGAGCTACCAATAGCGACGGCGTAGCCGCTCGAATAAAGGTTTCTTGCCACGACAAGGGCCTTTTCGGGGAACAGGGACTTCGTGTGGGGACCTGCCATCGCTTTGATCGTAAGGTGACTGTGGAGGAAGATAGACTCACGACCATCGCAGGCCGAGAACGCGGTTTACACACGCGAAAGCGCTTCAATCTGCAGATAAGGGGCGTTGTTAGTGGAGTGTGGTAGGGTAGCGGGTTCCGGGTGTCGAATCCCGGCTGTCACACCAATTTAGCAAGACTCTCTGGCATGTGTGGGCTGTCGAGGAGCTAATTGAATGCTAAGTCTGGGAGGTCTAGAACTCAACCAGACGAACCACACCCGGAACTAAAAATGAAAGAGTTCCGCGATCGGAAGTAATCTGTGGTAGACAAGGTAATGGGGCACGGGATTGCTGGGGTGATCCCCTCATTTGCAATGAGGTATCAGCGGGGTTCGATTCCCCGGTGCTCCACCACTTTTCAAGCACTATGGTCCCGTGGTGAGTAAAACGGTATCGACGCCCTCCGGGCACCGCAGGATACTTTAGGCTGTAGCTCAGGCTGGTCAAATCAGCAGTCCTCCCTGCTGCGGAGAGTGTGGGGAGGACGGAAAAGACGAGGACTACGACGACTCCAGTCCGCCTTGTCGAGAGCGCCCGGTTCAACCGGGAGGATCGGGTTGCGACCCCCGACAGTTTTATTTCTGGGAAGTAGCTAAGTTTGGTAGAGCGCGACTAGTTCCACCAATACCAAAGTTGTCCGTGTAAGCCTACCCTTTAGCGGCTGCAAGGGTGGTACAACAGTGACGACGCAGAGCGGCAGTTAGAGCCTGCCAACTTTGGAGCACTGGCGACACACTTTCTCCCTCATCGTGGGGCTGAGGTGTGACTAGGCAGCAAAAACCGACCTCGGGTTGGTTGAGTTGTTAAAAGCCCATCCCGCGAGGGACGAACCTAGGAAAGGCCCACTCGACCTATCGAGTGGGCTTTCGTATTTTGAGCTTGACAGCCCCTCTAACCCTGCTACAAAGGCACCCATGACCACCACCGAATTCCTGACGAAGCTCGAAAAGATGGACGCCTGCAAGCCTGCGCGCGAGTGGGTTGCGAAGCAACCGGATGCGCAGACGGCTTGGGACAGCTGTACCGACTCTGGCTGGATGGAGTGGTATTTTGAGAAGACCGCTACTCTGGAAATGTGGGAAGAGTACGAGAAGGTCCAGCGGCCTACTTGGGAAGAGTACGAGAAGGTCCAGCGGCCTGCTTTGGAAGAGTACGAGAAGGTCAAGCGGGCTGCTTTGGAAGAGTACGAGAAGGTCA
>ERZ761590.89-NODE-89-length-17705-cov-57.802646_pt1 | contig 17705 bp, 21 predicted proteins | sample MGYA00511880_ERZ761590 | MGnify/ENA primary metagenome ERZ761590 (study PRJEB28899, sample SAMN03785555) | bioreactor sludge metagenome | biome: EBPR Sludge; feature: EBPR Bioreactor; material: 0.22µm filtered reactor supernatant | place: Saint Lucia: Queensland... | reverse complement strand
ATTGACTCTATATTTTCCGCTCCGACTGGAATTTTTAGAAGTGAGTATGGGTTAATGGTCTTCTCTGCGTTCTGGGTTTTGAAATTAAAATATAATATAAATTCATATAAATGACGATGAACTTCAGTCCAGAATTAAAGTCTTGCTTCCTTTCCATTGCTGAAGGGACTTTGCTCGAGAGGCTTCCTTTACCTGATTTGATTCCAGTTATCGGTTATCACTTTGATTGGGAGGTCTTGGAAAAACTGAAGCGAAAGGCATGGATAGATCTTGGTCAATATGGTTGTGTTGATTGTTATGAAGAACTGGAACTCTACAGGGAAGAATTAGAGGGTTTGACTCGTTCAACCAAAGTGGTAGAATACATGCAGGACTTGGGTTGTTGGAATAACGAGTGTATTTGTTTTGATATTTGTTATGATCACAGCAAACGAAGAATGTCATTCGAGAGTCAATATATATCTTCCTTTTGCCCTCTCTGCATAAAACAATGGGAGCAAATAATTGAATACGACAAAATATTAAATTCTAATGAATAAATAAGAATGGCAAAAAAGTTTCAGGTTATAAAAGTAGATTGTGGTACCAATGATGTAGAGATTCTTGCAACACACGAAAATTATTCTTCAAGTACTGAATTTCTGACGATCTACTTGAAGAAAAATTTTGATCTGAATGATTTCTGCAAATGTGTCCACAATAATAATAGCAGTGTATCAATTTATGAATACGGTTACATTTTCCCAAAGAGGTTGAGCCAGAAAATTCATATCGTAGAGTTTGAGGATATTTGACCAATTTAATCGCTTGAGTAAGAAATTAAATTGAAAAACCATATAAAAAATATTTTCTTATCTAATATCAATGAGTAAAGAACGTAAACCAAAAACCTTCAAGGAATATTATTCAAACGAAGAATTTAGAAGGCACCACTTGGAAAATTTAACACAGAAGGTAACTTGTGATGTGTGTAATAAGTCAGTTTCGAAGTGTAACCTGTATGCACATAAAAGGAGCAAGATCCACATGAGCAACATGAGAATAAAGGAGCTAGAGGACAACAGTTTAGATGAGATGAAGACATTATTAGAGGCAATGCATAACCTCGAAAGAAAAATCTCTGAAAAGGTATAATTTTTTTAAAAATGAAAAAATCATTTAAAAAAATAATCTTATCTATAATTATAAGACAAGATTATGACGACTGTTCAAAAGCAAAAGGAAATGAAACCTTATTTCGGATCATCAGAACAGAATTTTTCCCCAGAACGGTTGAGGACGATGGTTCATCAGGGGGAGATCGGTAGGGCCAAGAATTACGTGAATACATACTTTGCGAAGATTCTTGGGAGCAAGGAGGTTGCGATGTGGTGTCCAAGTTCTTTGGAAGATCGAATCCAGATAAAAAAATGGTCAGATGTCAAGGGTAATACGATAAAGCCATTGACTGTACATTATGGAGGTGAGGATGGTGATGAACCAAAGAAGTGGAACGTCATGGATTGGTTTTTTCTTCATGATGACAAGCAATACGAGAGGACCATGAAACCAAATAAACCAATCCTCTATTCAAATTCGGATGGTGATTTCTTAAATTTGTTTCCTGGATATTTGCATGAGCCCAAACCGTATGATAGTTATTCCAAGAAAGTGAGGGCCAAAGTTGAAAGGGTTTGGAAGCATATTTTTGAAGTATGGTGTTCTGGACATGAGGATATATCGGAATATGTGAGAGTATGGTTGATAAGGGTCATCACAGGCCAAAAACTGGGCACTTCCCTGTTATTGAATTCTGAGGAAGGAACTGGTAAGTCGGTGATTATCGAGTTTCTTCAGAAATGTGTTCTGGGCCACGCATTGGTTCTATCGACACCAAATCATAAATTATTTGAACCAGATGCATTCAATTCACAAATAATTGGTCGGTTATTAATGGTCCTCGAGGAACCAAAAGCAGATAAATCCCTTGATTTCCAAGCTCTTGAAAACAAATTGAAGGATTTCGTAACTGGTGATACAATTCAAATAAACACAAAAAATATCAAGCAATATACCATCAAGAACCATTGTAACTTGATCATTTTTACTAATAACAATATCACAATGAAAGGTAGAAGAACAGTTGCTTTACCAGTATCTACAAAATATGTTAATAACTTTGATTACTTTAGTGAACTTACAGAAATCACCTCTGATAGAACGGTTGGTGAAGCATTTTTCAGTTATTGTGTTGAAGAATCAAATAAGGACCAAGTGAAGAAATTTCCCTTAATGAAACTTCCACAAACTCCTCAAAAACAGGTGATGGTCCTAAAATCGTTACAAACATCATACTTATTTATCAAGGAAGAATACCTTCTCAAGGGCAAGGACATTAAGATAAAAGCCAAAGAACTGAAGGACTTATATCAACAGTGGTGTGAGAATAATAATCGAAAGGCAACCAATCCATACGACTTTATCAGTCAACTGGAAACTGTCGGAATTCAAAGGGTGAAAAAAGGTCAAAATGTGTGGTGGTTCGTCTGCGATAATTCAACATTAAAAGGAATCTATGAAAAGAAGAATTGGATCCATGAATCTGACGAGTTTGTAGAGAATCCAAAGGATAAGAACCCTGTCGGTGAAAGGGTTGACGTGTTAGATGGAAAATTGGTTGATAACAAAGAATATGAGGAGTTTTTGGCCTGGAAGAAAGGGCAGTCTCTTGAAAAAATGAAACCAATAAAAGAGGTTCAGAAAACTCCTAAAAAGACAACCAGAATCGATGCTGATGAAACTCTCCGGTTGTTCGATGAGGAGGTTGTTGAGAGGAGAATGAAATTGAGCAAATTCATTGATGAGACTGATGAATATCCAGACAATGATTAGCAATTAATAAATTCATAAATCTATTAATTGTCCAAAAAATCGGGTTTGGGGACATAGATCTCGTCAAACTTGATCCAGGGCGTAGTTTTATCCACAGGGAAATAAACTCTGCACCTTTTTCCTTTTGGATCAACTTTTTTGATTTCCCCTTGAAACCATTTGGTGGTTTTGTTGGTCATCTTAAATGGGGCCATAATAGTTTGTCCAACAGATGGATTTAGGATTCGACCCTCTTTATCAGTTTCAGCCTTAGGTTCCTCGATTTTTTGTTCAATGATTGGTTTCGGTTCTGGTTTGACTTTGTTCTCTTCCTTCAACTTCAATTCAAATTCCTTCACCATCTCAGGGACATCTTCATTAAGAGTCTTTCGTTCAACCCAAGTCGGTTCAGGAAATGCCTTCCATTTGACTTGAAACATGATCTTGTTATTTTCTTTTTTCCGATCCAATATTTTTTGAATCGTGTATGTATCAGGCTTTCCTCGGATAACGGATGCATTAGGTGCTTCTTCATTGTCTGATACAACTTGGAGTTGGTTTCGAGTGTAAGCAACAGGTTGAAAATCAGAGAAAGGGCCACTTTTTCCATCAAGCAGATACATAGGAGGAAACCCAGGTTTAATGAGGATTTGGCGGATGTACCTGATCTTTAAATCGAATTTAATGTCCCCAGATCTAAATTTTCCATGCAGTCTTTGGCCAGTAACTGCAACATCTCTAGGTTCATCGAGGGCAACTCTGACTTTGGTTCCAATCGGGAGTAAATTTTGGGATGATTTTTCTGCAATGGGTATTGTTGGGAGGTTCAAAGGCTTATGAAAATCAGCATATTTGTTCATGCTCTCAACAATGATTTGAATGTCATCGGTCCATTCACGTGAGTGTTTGCCTGTGAGGAGCTCTTGGGCGGTCATTCGCTTTATCAAAGCCGTTCCAATGGTTTGGTTTGCCCTTTCAACCAATGCTTGTTGCCTATGACGGCCTGGAAGTGCGGATCTAATCTCAACTCCCTTCCCCTTGAAATATTTTTTGAACTCTCCTTTGAATTCGCTACCATCATCAACCTCTATTTTTTTTGGTTGCTTCAAAACCCCTTTCTCATATATTTTGATTAGAGCATCCCTGATCATATCCGATTTCTTGCTGGTCAATGGTGCTGCTGCAACCTTTCTGGAATAATTATCAATCACAACCAAAGCATATCTGTACCCATTATCGTTTGGCAAAAACAATAGATCGGCTTGGTGGATCAGATTGGGCTCAAAGCTTTGAAATCTTGGCATTGCCTCTCCTACATCTTTTTTTGGTTGTTGGTACACCCTAAATAATTCTTGGTTTGCTAAATTTCTAGAATGAACCTTAGTGACTCCGAAATCTTTATAGTAGTCCTTCAACATCGATTTTATCTATTAACTAGTGAGATTCGACTCACAATTGGTCAAGAAAATTTGGACTTGAAAAAATCATATAAAAAAATCTTATCTATAATTATGAAGATGACCGATTACACAGCCAAGAAGCTTGATATCTATTTCAAAAAATCACCAGTCGTACAACACTCCTTCAAGAAAGGAAAGTACACCAGAGAAAAGATCACTGATATTGCACAACAGTATTCGAACGACCTATCAAAGAAAAAATTCCTTGGTCAAGTCTCAGTTGCAATTAAATACCCTGAAGGGTGGAGATCTGGTTATTTTACCAAGGTAGGTGATAAAGTTATTTTGTACACTCATCATGATTCAGACATTGATCTTTGGGAAGACCCTGAATATTTTGAGACCTTCGTGATTTACACCATCAAAGACGCCCCTACAAAAGGAGGTTGTAGAGATGGAAACAATAATTGCCTTTATGATTGCCTTGTCAAGGTAAGTTCAGATATAAAACAAATCTTCTCTGAACCAAAATCATTAAAAACATTTTTGAAACTCAAACCCAGGGACAAGATTGATATCTCACAAATCCATCAGGTTGAAGAGAAACTGAAAGACTACAAAATCAATGTGTCAGGGGATCACATCTACACCTCAACCAAAGAATGCATTCCCGAAATTAGTTTGAAACTGATTAATGGGCATTATTCCATTGACAAAGGAGCCTATTGGAAAGCTGGAGGTATTTCCTATGATGAAAGAAACCCTCTAATTTACGAAAAAATAGGAAATGAAATACTTGTCTTTGATGGGAAGAAGCAAAAGAAAATTTCCAAGGACGAATACAATGAAATTTATTCAAAACCAATGTCTTCCGATTACGTGCTCATCCCCAAGGAAGATCCAACATTACAAGAAACCTATGACAAGTTCATGAAAATGGGAAAAGCATTACACAAGGCTTCAGATGGCAAAATCAATTTATTAAAAACTGGAAGAATCCCAACAACAGCAATGAAATTATTTCATGATACCTCATTGGCCTTCCAACCAGAAGAAATCAGGCAAGATGAAGCACTTTGGGTCATGCATGCCAGTTCAGGGGCATTAATATGGGCCGAAGAATACACTGGTCCTGGTTACAAATACGATCGAGTTAGCCATTACCCTTCGATTATGAGTGCTCAAAATTTTGTTGTCCCTATGAGAAGAGGTGATTTTTGCAAACTTACTGCAGAAGAATTTTCAGAAATGAAATTTTATACCCCTGGGATCTATCGGTGTATTGTTAAAGGCCAAAACAAGGCTTGGAGAAAGAACAAAATGAATTACTACACTCACTATGATCTAACAACCGCAAAGGAGCTTGGATTTTCAATTAAACTCATTGAAGATGACCAACCCAATGCCCTTATCTATGGCAAAACAAAAAGAGTGAATGGCCATAGAATTTTCAAGGAGTACATTGATATGCTCTTCCAATTGAAGAAAGAAGGAGTCCCTGGAGCAAAGGAAATACTGAACACTTTGTGGGGCTGTTTGTGTCAAAAAAACGTTGTTCCATTGACCTACACAGAAGATTCCAACGAGAAACTAGTGATTAAAGATGACAGGACTTTATTATCAATCCAACCAACACAAGAGGGGAAACATTTGATTAAGGTTGTAAATAATAATGCTTTCTTTAATTCTAATTACGGTCGGATGATGCCATTCTTGCTTGCTAAAGGACGTCGGGATATTTTCAAAGTAATGCAACCACACTTGGATCTTGTTAAAAGGATTCATACGGACGGGTTCATCACTACAAAAAAAATTAATGTCAAAACTGGGATGAATCTTGGGGATTTAAAATACGAAGGCTTTTATAAAAAGGTTCATGTTCACAATTGCATGAAAGTGGAAGGAGATTTCACAAAGAATGAAATTAATTAAAACAATTTGATTAATTTCAAAATAAAATGTGGTATAAAGGTAGTAGAATGTCTGTACAAAAAGGGGAAAGAAGTTTCTGTACGTACCAATTCATTGCGGGTCCTAAACGAGGCCAGACGTGCAATAGATTCTTAAGAAAAGGCCAAGGTCAATATTGTTACCAACACAGGAAAGGAATTGTGGAAGATCCATCACTGATTGATCCTAAGCAAGTATCAGAAAAGAGCACAAAGGAGGAAAACAAACCTGCACCAAAATCAGTCAAGGGTAAAGGAAAAACAGTCCATCAGCAATTAGATAAATCTCAAGTATTAACCAGGAAACCAAAAGTCAAAGAGGTTCTAGAAAAGTCAGAAGAGAGCAGTGAGCAGGAAATACCTGAGAAAGCCATCCCACAGAAAACGGCTAAGAAAGGGGAGTCCACCAAGATGCCAAAGAAGGTAACGGTTCTTCAGTTGGAGATCAGTGATTCTTCGAGCATATCAACCACGGATGAGAGCTTTAGTGATAGCAGCAGCTTCGAGGATAGTTCAACTGATTGAGCCTCCTGATCAAATTGTTTCAGCTCTTTCACTACAAATGGCGAATATGGCCTTAAAGACTAAATAATAAACAATACAATTGCAAGCCAGTCGTCTGATTGTGATTAAAAGGAAGATAAAGCACAGAGTGGGTATTGAGGCGGATCAAATGAACTGTGAATCGGGGTAGTGGAGCTTCAAGATCATGCTCCACTCCGTTCCTCTGACATCCAAAAGGGTGCCACCTCGATTCTTGAGGGTAACATTAACGGTGCTCAAAGACGAATGTTGAAAAGCCTCCAGAAGCTGATAGTTTGAAAACATATTGAATTGGGTGATGTCTCCGCTATTGCCTGACGTGTTGATGATGAAGGTACCGAAGTCCCCAGATTTTGTGCTTCTAACATGGATTCCTAGTTCTGGCGAATGAACATAAAAGTATGGTGGAAGGCTCAGATTGATTGAATTGTAGGAAGTTTGTGAACTAGCTGCTACCGTATCCACTGCTCTGAAACCCAAAATCAGCGCTGCTGAATTTGTTGTGTTTGTGCCAAAAGTTAGAGAAAAAATCCCTGCTGAAATTCCTATGTTTAGCTTGAAGGTATTCTCATCATATGTCACCGTGAATGTGTTTGCTGATACTGCTTCTAGTTGTGCCTTCACCTCCACTGGCAAAGAAATGTAATTGTATGCCCCCGGTGTCAATGTTGCTGTTAATGGTGCTCCATCATCAAAGTAAATCAAATTATTGGTGCTATCCACATTAAATTGGATGTTTGGGACGTTGAATGAAAGCAACTCTACTTTGTTGAAGCCCCCAACGGCTGGGTCGATGCGCAGCGTACAATTATTGGATTCTGTTACCAATGGATTAATTCTATCACGTGAATCAAGTAAAAGTATATGGCTCTTTTGCATTTTCTATAACCAGGTACGATTTTTTCCCCAAGACCTTTTTTCATTCATTTGTAATTTTCATTTATTAATAAAGATTACAATTAACTACTTGTTGCTTTCATCACGCCCTTTTCAATGGTCAATGCATCGTGAACGAAAGCCACGATGTCTATTTGATAAGAGGCACTTGAGAGACCTGCTGGGGTGGTTATTGAGAGTTTTTCGAAGCTGGTAAATACCTGGTACCCAGAATTGCATGCTTGGCTGAAATCTCCAACTGGGTCTTGAGAGAAGGAGATGCAGTGGATGTTTACGTTCTTCTGGAGTAAGTTGTCAAAACATTCCCCATAATCAAGCAATTGTTGTTGGGCATTTCTTCGCTGAAAACCATTGATTGATGAACCATCGGATTGTTGTACATCATAATTAGCCATTGCTGACATTGTCAAAATATTGGAGGCTGTTAACGCAGCAGGTCTAACAGTAAAAAGTAAGACAGAACAGATTCCCCTAATACCTGACATAACGATGGAATATGTTGAGCTAGCCACTAAACTGAGGGTTTGTGACATTCTTTGGATATTCATAAAATTAAGCTGAACTGGAAGAGGTCCCCTATAGGCTTGGACGTAGCTATTAGCAGTACCAACAGGCAAATCACGACCACGGGCAATTAATTTACAATCTGTTGCATCAACCAAAGAACCTGAGGCATGAGTTAGAGCAGTGGAGTTAAATAAGCAACGGATTAAAATTTGGCCTGTCAAACCTGCAAGATTTAATCGAGCTGAGTAGAATGGGGACCAGATAGGGATGTATAATTCAGCAGTTCCTGTGTTTGCAATAGAGGTAGCGGAACTGGCATAAGCAGTTGTCAATCCTAATGATGGAGCAAAGTTTTCAAATTCATTTCTGTTGAGATAAATATTTTCAAGGAATAATTCATGGCCATAGATTTGCTTGATCAAGACAGAACCATTTTGAGCAAAGATGTCAATCCTATTAATCAAGTACTGAGCAGGAGCCAAAACTGATGCGCCGCCTGAGTTATTTGTGATGTTAAGCTGCACCATACAATAATCTAATGTATCCACCAGACCACTCTCTAGACGGAAATCAAGTTGTCCCCCATTGAGTAGAGCAATTGGAACTGTTGTTGAAGGTTGGACTGATAACATTCTTCTATTTTGTGCAAGAACTTTGTGGTTTGTCAACATCTTGACCTTTCTTTTGTTAGGAGTTAGGACATCAACAAATTTTTGGCTCACCGTGGTTGGAACAATTTGGGATGCGAATGCTGGAAATTCTTGCAGGGCCTTCTCGTAAAAGTCTTGTGACATTGTATCTATAGATGGAAGAGAGAAAAGATTTTTCAGCAGTTTTTATGCTTACTTCTTCATGAGGTACATTGTTGCTATTGCTGCTGCTCCTATTGTCAAGGGCCAAGCAAAGGATTTTCCTACATCACCAATTGTGTCTTCACCATGCACAATTACGTCCCCGCCTTTATTTACCAGGTTATCCGCAACAGATTTTACACCACTGGCGTAAGCTTTTATGTCTTCATGAACCGTTGTGATGACTTCCCTCCCCGTATCGACAACTCCATGGTAAATCGTTGAGACCTTATCACTGATGGTATTGTAACTGTCCAAAAAAAACTGCTTAACATTCCCAAAGAAATTGGAGATTGATTCAAACATTTTATAATACTAGACAACAAATTAATCCGTTTTCCTACAAGTCTTCAAAGTCCTCATTCAGTTTATCCAGCTCTTTGGGGGTTCCAATACAAAGTGGGTAAATCCAATGTAACTTCTCAACTAAATCCATTAGGGAAAGAAACAAGAATAACACCTTGAAGAGAATCATCTTAAATCTGTGTATAATATAAGAAGAAACAAATGGAAGTCGTTAATGAGAAGTACCAAAACTTTAAAAACTTTTGCCAACAAGCCTTACCCAACAATGAATTTGTGCTGCTGCTACAAAACACCCCCTTGGAGGTATTCCTTCATACCCTGAAAATTAAACGAGGCCAATTGCAAAATGAATCCGAAATCATTGATGCCATTTTATCCAAAGCTGGAATCGATAAAACTCAATTTTCACCCGAACAACATCAAAAATTCGCTCGGTACGTGACCTACTTTAACCAAGTTATCCATTGCCTTTGATTAAAATCCTGACTTAATTATAGATGTCACAAAGATCCACAAAAGTTGATGAATGGAGCTACAAGGAAAATCTCAATGATGTTGATTACTACCCTTATCCATCAAAAGTACCGGATTTCTTACTGGCTTTTGCTGCTTTAGGTATTTTATCCCTCCTTTTTGGTAAAAAATCCAATAGTATCGCATCCCAACAAGTGTCTTACTATTTTAGAGAAAAAGCATTGGGGTTGGTATTATAAATTATGTTCCCTAATTGTAGAATGGAGATTGAAATTCCTGGATTACTCATTTTGAATGGCGAACAGGGTAGTGGAAAATCTAAACTGATCAGTTATTTGATGTATAAATATCGCAACAAATTTGCTTATGGAATTTGTTTCACCAACACATATTTTGAAGATGATTCCTTTGATTACATCCCAAAGAAATTTATCCATCCAGAGTATTCCGAAGAAAAATTGGATAATCTGATGAACATTCAAAAAAACTTGATTAAGAAAGGAATTATTAAGGAGGCATTCGTGATATTCGATGACTCAGTTTCAAAAGATCAATTCAACAGTGAATCATTGAAGAATCTCTGCACCCAATTAAGACATTACCATATCACTGTTATTTTTGCCACTCAATATGCAAACATTGTCCCTACTTGGATGAGAACAAATGCAATGGGAGTGGTTATTTTTAAATCTGATTCTGAATGTAATTTAAGAGCTTTATTTCAGAGCTATGGTCAAGGCTTTGGAAAATTTGATAATTTCAGAAATTACATTGCTGATAACTTGGGAAATTATAAATTTATTTATTACAACAAGAAGAACAGCGGAGCCACTATTGATGAAAAGTATCCTGTTATGATTGCCCCAAAAAACATTCCCAAGTTTCATCTCAAATTTGATACCTCGAAGAATTAAAATCTGATTTGTTAGATATAGACAATGAGCAGATTAAATGTTGGATTACTACAAGCTGGTAAATTTGACGAGAAGGGCATCTTGGTGGATGGTCAGCAGCTCACTATGCTTGCACCCGATGTTTATGACGAAGCCAAAACCTTAGTAGCCCTTAAACAGAATTTAGGGATCAACCTCGATCTTACTAAAAGTAAAAGTATTGCTCAAGCAATCAAAGATCCAACAAAGTTCATTAATGATAGGGAAGCTGCAATCGACGATGCTGCAAAAGTTGCCAGCAAGTCTTATATCAAATACCTGCAAAATTTGGTAGGGGTGGGGGTCCCCTTGGCAGATGCTGAAAAGACTGCTCTGGACTACGCAGAAACAATTTACAAAGCAAATCTGAACATATATGATTTGGCACATCCTGGTTATGGAGCATCCTTTGGTTCAGAAGTGGCTGACCGAAAAACTCTGGAAGCAAAACGAGATTTGTATTTATTAGACAGAAAGGCTTATAAAAACAAAGTTATCGCTAAACATGAAGCCAAGAAAGCTAGATCATAATTATCTAATGTAATTTATATATCTTAGATAATGAAACTCAAATCAAAGAAGGGAGATGATCCTTTGGCTTATTTGAAACGGGAACCTTCTATCTATCAAACTTTCGGTGGATTAAGAGGTGCCCTTCAACAAGGAATACAAAAGCAAGATCAATTTTTGAAGGATATCGAAGCACGTAATACCGCTTACAATTTTGGTCAGCAACATGGTGAATATACTGGATTCGTAAAAGGAAAGAACGTAGGTTATGTTGAAGGCTTAAAGGATTTCATGGTTGAAGGGGATAAATATATTGTTACACAAAGAGATTCACCGCAACCTTTATTCGCCAGTACCTCAGCAGATGCTCTTAAATTGGAAGTCGGTGGGAAAAAAATAAGTGATTTGGTTGCCGATAATGAGCATGGCAAGTTCGAAAACTCTAAATATTTTCAAAAATTTCAAAATGCGAGTACACTTATTAAACAAACGACCAATTATGAAGAAAATCTACAAAAAGTTAATGATCAACTCTTTTCATCAAATGAAGAATTGAATGAGCTGAAAAATGCTATTGAGAAGACAGATAAAGCCATTCAACAGAACTATCAAGAGCTTATCGACAAGTTCAACTCAAAAAGAAAAATTTACACTGAACATACCGCATCACATAAATTTTCTAAAATGATAGGGGGATTCGATACTGCACCTGTTGTGATGTCTGATGATTGGAACTTATACAATGTTGATGCAGTCCGACTGTACAAGGACTCCCAAAGTCTTCGAAATGATTTGATGCCATTATCTGATCCACTTGCAAAAAAATATCTTGACTATCGAACTGGACAACATAGCTTTGGTTCGACTAATATCAGAGATTATATATCCCGCCCTGGACAGGATTTTTCAACGGGGGAAGAATCGCTTAGAACTAAAGCTGAACAGGCTGGTGAATGGATTCGGTCAACTCAACCAAAATTTAATCATCCCAGAATTGTTTCGAGAGAAGATGAAGATATAAGAAGGATGATAAGAACCATGAGTGATAGTATTATGGATATTAGGCGACCAATTGTCGAAGATATTCAACAACCAATTGTCGAAGGTATTCAACATCCAATTGTCGAAGATATTCAACATCCAATTGTCGAAGATATTACCACACCTGTTAAATCTATTAGAGTCAATCGCGAGGAGAGAACCCCACAAAAAGTTGAAGAAGAACTAGCTAATGAAGAACTAGCTAAAATAGAAGCCGAGAATCTCGCCGCTTTTGAAGCCGAAGCTGATAGGATAGCAGCAGAAAAAGATGCCCTAGACCAGAAACAGGTCGATGAAATAAATGAGGCAGTTAACAAAAAAAATGAAGAAGATACTATCTTCCATAATCAAAGGCTAGATATCGAAAAGAAATACAAATCTGCTGAATACAAAGCCGTTCGGGCTGAAGGTGCTGCAAATACTGCTAAAAAGGAGATTGATACTGCCGTAAAACAGGAAACAAAAGATAAGCGAGAGGAACTATATCAGCAAGCTTACAACAAAGCAACCGAACTTAGGGCTCAAGCCAACAAACTGAAGGAGGAAGCTGATAAAATAATCGAAGAAGACGACCGAAGAATAGATGATGCAATTAGGGTCTTCACCGGCACAACAAAAATTATCAAAGATTAAAATGTGTTGTATAATTAATGGAAAAATACTTTCAACCCCAAAAGGATGATTTCATTGATTTATCGTCCATCCAGAGGGATAAAAAGGCCGATGTACCTGATGTGGTGAAACCAACTTCGATGAAAATCAATATGAAAGATGTTAAAAGTGTGCATAAGAGCATTATAAAACAACCCAAAGAGAAAGAGAAAGAGAACGATGCTGTTGACAAGAGAAGATTGGTATTAATTCTCGAGTTATATCTTGTCGAGTTTCCCAAACAATTGGAGCCATTCAAGGGGACAAAATTCAATTCCAAATCTATCGAAGAGCTCATGGACATTATGAATCAAATGGATGGGATTATATCGAGTAAATCATGCATGAAACAAACTCAAAAAGCAATTGTAAGTGGAATCAGAACAATTGAATTTGTTGCAACTTATGCTACCCCTATTAAGTGTCAAGGATTATCTGAAGTTATGCTCAATAACCCTGAAACACTTGATGATATCAAACATATTGCTTTAAAGAGAATGTCTATGGCTTCCGTTGATCCTGAAATTCGACTCGCTTACAATGTGCTTCAAAATATGTTGATGCTCCATAATATCAATTCCAACCAAAACCAAGTAAGGCCCGTTGAACAGGACAAGATTAGTCAGATTAAGAAGGTTAACAATGATTTCAATGATCTGTGATTTATTTTGTTATCGTATAATATAGCATGAAAGAATTGTTGGTAAAAGCTGGATTATCTGCAGTTATTGGAGGCGTTGGTAGTTCAATTTTGTTTGGTGACTCTGATGTCAATATCCTTGGGATGGTGACCAAAGCAAGTGTATTTACGGGCGCTGCAGTTGGATTAGGGAGTATCGCCAGTGATCTCGTTTCTGAAAATATCATCGAGAATATGGACATTGCCCAGAATGTTAAAACGATCGAGGGTACTCTTGTGAAAGTCGGTGTATGCGGGGCTGCATCAAGTGCCGTATTAATCGCAAATGGCATGCCTGTATCCAATCTACCCCAAAGCTTTTTATTGGGAAGTGCTTCAAAATTAGGCGGCGATTATGCTGAACAGATGTTGTTTAGTAAATCTGGTTTCGTGCCATTATTTTAGGTGATCTAAATAACTATTTATGAAATATTTATTTAGAGTGCATTAATTCCAAATGCTTCGATGATTTTCTGTGCCTTGATAAATGACATCTTGTAACCACACAACCGCAAGGGCATCGAACAGGTTCTTTATTATATTGGTATTTATACTGTCTATAGTTCTCAGTCTTCTTATATTCCTTCCTTCGCGTCTTCACTCTTGGATCTCTCTCATATTCTATTCTGGTTCTATTTGGTATCAGCTTATTAACACAATCTAATTGCTCGATCCAATGGCGTTCTCTCGCGTGAAGCTCATATCTACTATTACAAGGATATGCTTCTAATAGGATAATCTCCACGTCATCAAATTTTACTAATTCAAAACTTGTAAAATATTTATGTTTCCCATTATGATAAGATTTAAAAGCGCTTCTGTGTCCAGCTAAACGATTGCTTAAATAGACCTCACAGGTACTACCCACATACACTTTATCAGTTCCGAAACTGACTAGCTTATAGATCTTTCCCCTCTGGTATTTATTTTCAGTCTTCTTCAGTTTACTCATGATATTTATATGAAGTGCCAAATCTTTAAGCCAAAATACCGTTTTAATTTATTGTGGTATTATAGATGTCGTGCTCAAAAAATGTTAAGAACTATTGCGGTGGCTCTGGATCTGGATCAGTAGTTACATACGAGACATACACTCTTCTAACACAAGAAATCAAATTTCCCAATGTTGTTGGAGAAGGATTTTCTGCTAATTTTCAAGTCCGAGGCGTTCCTTCTCCAGATGGATTACTCCCTGGAATAACTCTCACTCGAATTGGTAATATCGTGACCTTATTGATCCCCCAATTCAAAGGTGATTTAGCCATTGGAAATGCAGCCGGTTTGATGAGAATTGTAACTGCTGGGGATATTCCCAGCCGATTCGTACCGGTTAACTCGATAAACTATCCTGTTGATGCCTGGAATAATGGTACTTATATCAACGTCAATCAAGACCACGCTGATTTAGTTATTGGAATGAGTGGAACTATCGACTTGATTTCCAGAAGTTACCTGTGGAATGGGAGCTCAGGACTTGGATATGACCTTTCTGTTACTTGGTTAGTTTAATTTATCTCTAAACAATTAATATAATGTATAAAACCGTATTGAATATCACTGCAGGGCAAACCGTTGGTATCCCTGGACCCCAAGGTGCTATGGGAGTCGCGAGCTTGGATGTTATAGGATCTGCACCTAATGCTGATGGAGCAAGTTTAAGTGGAAATGTTTTGAATTTACAACCATGTAACGCTACTTTTGGTGGGGTTATATCTGACACAACTCAAGATATCCCTGGCGAAAAGAATTTCAAACAAACTGTCAACACAGAAGGAAATTTTAATCTTCCTCAAACAGCATCAAACACAGTTGGGTGTATAACAGTGAATGACAATGTTCTTCTGCATAACTATCCTTATCATCTTGCTTCAACCTATTTGGGATTTGAATGTGGAAATTTCGGAAATAATGGGGGTGGTAATGTTGCTGCTGCTGGGTTTGGTGCATTAAAAAATATCACCGATGGAACTGATAATTCTGCATTGGGAACCCGTAGTGGTGAAAATTTAACAAGTTCCGATCGTTGTACATTGCTAGGATATGGAGCTGGTCGTAATATTACCTCTGGGTGTGACTATTCCATTTGTATTGGAAACGAAGCTGGTCTCAATTTAGTTAATAATAGTGATAATTGTATTATGATAGGTAATACTGGAACTCTTGGTAATCGAAAAACAATTAAAATTGGTCAATATGGAACTCATGAAACTTGTTATTTACAAGGAGTTACTGGAACCACTGGAACCGATGAAATGGTTTGTATTGAACCTTCAACTGGTAAACTGGGAAAACGAGCTCTTCCTGGCTTTAGTTTAGGGGCTATTGGTGCAACTGGTGATGCTAATGGTGCTACTTTGAATGGGACTGTATTGAATCTCCAACCCGCCACAGGTTCTTCTGGTGGGGTTGTTACGAATGGAACACAAGCATTTGGTGGTGATAAATCATTTAATGGTAATGTTGGTTGTTCAGGTACAATTTCTCTTTCTGGAACAAGTAGTACAACCCAAGGAACTGTATTTGCTGGAGCTGATAGATTTATCTCAAGACCTGGGACTCGTAATACTTTTATTGGGGAGCAATCTGGAAATTTTACTGGAACAATTGACAATAATATTGGTATAGGATATCGCGCTTTACAAGTAGCTGGAACACAGGCTTCTAGCGGTTCAAATATTGCCATTGGATCAAATTGCCTTGCTTCTTGGACTCGAGGTAATCAGAATATTGGTATAGGGCTCAATACCCTTACCGGTTTAACAGGTGGATCCGGCCAGAATACGTGTGTAGGTGATACTGTAGCCGTGAACTTATTATCTGGTAGTGGTAACGTTATGATGGGAAAAAATACTGGAAATAACTACACGAGCAATGAAAGTAATAATCTTTTACTTGCTAATGTTGGGGTTGCGGGAGAGACTGGTAATATTCGTATTGGAAATAGTTTCCATGTTGCATGCGCTATTCAGGGGATTCATTCAAAGACCTCCTCATCTGGTATTGCCGTATTGGTTAATTCATCTGGCATTCTTGGAACGACAACCTCAAGTCTGAGATATAAAGAAAATATTGAAACATTAGACCCTGAAATATCCTCAAAGTTGAATGACCTTAGAATCGTTAAATTCAATTACAAAGATGATCCAATGAAGAAAACTACTTACGGATTAATCGCTGAAGAATGCCTGAAGGTTTATCCAGATATATGTGTCTTCGATGATGATGATGAATCAAAACCTGTAAATACTGTCCAGTATCATATCCTAACACCTTTACTGGTCGCAGAATTACAAGTTCAGAAAAGAAGAATTGATCAGCTTGAAGCTCAGATACAGAGCTTAATCTCCCACTAAATATCTCACTTCCTTATATAATGGCTGATCTCGTATCTATTGGAACTCTCATTGCTTCATTAGTAAGCGTATTTGTTGGTATTTTCAGTAGCATCAAATCCAATCACTGTAAGAGTGAATGCTTTGGATGCTGTGAGGCCGTCAATGATTTCGAAGGAAAAACTTAGTTAATTTTATTCATAATTTATGCATAAAATTATTCTATTCCGCAGTCAGTCCTATCAGTCTGTCAACGATCATTAATTCATCACAATAGACACACTCTACTCGATCACACATCAAGTAATCATAAGCCCACTCTGGACGTGAAGGGGGTATACACCATTTGTTAGAATAATATCCCCTCTTGCTCGTGATGCGCTTCAACACAATCTCTGGATCTTTGAACTCTTCCTCGTGTTTTAATGGCTCGAGCCCGCTCTGGATATTGTCTTCATTTATCTTCATGAATCTATCCCGAATGCTTTCATCACTAAAATTCATGTATCTGGAAATGATTGGACAGAGATCACTACAAGGAACTGCTTGGAATAATTCAGTTTGACTCAAAACTTCTACTTCACTCATTTTATAATATTACTACAGATTTTATTTTTTATATGATTTTTCAATTTCAAAAATTCGAATTTATATTATTTTCAAATTTAAACCCAGAACGCAACAAAGATCCCTCGACATCCAAGTATAGAGAGTGAACCCCATCATTCTTGTTGCTTTTTGTCTAGCGCTCCCGTCACACTCGCTTTGCTCGGATGACGTACG
>ERZ761590.87-NODE-87-length-18035-cov-4.602892_pt1 | contig 18035 bp, 18 predicted proteins | sample MGYA00511880_ERZ761590 | MGnify/ENA primary metagenome ERZ761590 (study PRJEB28899, sample SAMN03785555) | bioreactor sludge metagenome | biome: EBPR Sludge; feature: EBPR Bioreactor; material: 0.22µm filtered reactor supernatant | place: Saint Lucia: Queensland... | reverse complement strand
CTTTTTTGTTGTTTGCCCTTCGGGTGCGACATGGAGGCACGGCATGACGAGGATGCGGGCGAAGATGCGCATCGGTGGCGTCGAGAAGTTCGGCGATACCGTCGAGCGCCTCACGTTCCATGGCGTCGCCAAGGACGGGCCATATCCGTCCGATGGCAGCGATGAGGACAACACGTTCGCGCGCTTCTCGCCGTCCGTCACGATGACGATGGACCTCGCGAATCCGGCTCTGCTCGGAAAGTTCAAGGCGGGCGACACGTTCTATGTCGACTTCACGCCGGTAGCCTGAGAGCAACACATCATGCGAGGCCGCAGGCCCGATGCCGTCGGGCAGGCGGAGAAGGGGAACCCCGGAAAGCGGGGCAAGAGAAAGGGACCGACGGTCGCCGAGCGGCTGAAGCTACTCGCCGAGGCCCCGGCCGCCAGCGGCGAGGCGTTCTCGCCGCCGGCGCTGTTGGGGCTGGAGGAATTCTCCGGCGCGATCAGGATCTGGCACGAGTTCCAGCCAATCCTGCAGCGCCGCAACATCCTCAATCGCACGGACCGGCACACGCTGGCGATGTTCTGCTACTACCTGGACCGCTTCTGGTCGGCCGTGGCGCAGCTCGCGCAGGACGGCGAGACGCAGAAGGTGAAGACGGTCGCCGGCGGATACATGCTGCGCGACCATCCGGCGGTGCGCCATCGCGACGAGGCGGCCAAGGTGGTGTTCGACCTCTCGGTGCGGTTCGGCCTGACCCCGCTCGATCGCCACAAGCTGATCCGCGAGATGGCAGGTGCTGGCGTCCCGCTCGGCGGCCTGTTCGGCGACGAGGGCGGCCAGCAGGCGCAGCAGCCGGCGGCTCCCGCGTCGCCGACGCCTGCGACGGCGGCGGACGACGACAGCGACGACATCGTCGGATTCGCCCGGCGCCACGCAGCGACGCCCGGCCGGCCGCACTGAACCATGGCCGCGGTGGCGGCGCCGAGGCCGCAATGGGTCGAGGACGCCATCGCCGCCGGGCTGTCGTTCGTCGGCCGCGAGTGGGACAAGGCCGCGCGGGCGCCGGGCGCATGGTTCGACGCCGACCTCGCCGAGCGCATGGTCGAGCGTTGGCCGGTCTGGTTCCGCCACACGGAAGGGCGTTGGGGCGGCAAGCCCTTCGTGCTCACGCAGTGGCAGGCGGCGATCGTGCGCCTGCTGTTCGGCTGGAAGCTGCCGGACGGCTTCCGCCTCTACCGCCGACTGGTCCTGTGGATCGCGCGCAAGAACGGCAAGAGCGAGTTCCTCGCCGCGCTGTCGCTGGCCTTCTTCCTGGCCGACGGCGAATATGGCGGGCAGGCCTACACCTTCGCATCGTCGGAGAAGCAGGCGCGCATCGTCTTCGACAAGGCGAAGACGATGGTGTCGATCTCGCCGGCGCTGTCGAAGGAAATCACGCCGCAGGCGGACAGCATGTTCGCCCCTGCCCTGCGCGCGAAGTTCGTGCCGCTGTCGGGGAAGGCGGTCGGCAAGCACGGCCTGTCGGCATCGGTCATCGCCGGTGACGAGATCCACGAGTGGCGCGACGGCGAGCTGCTCAACACGCTGCACCAGTCGACCTCGGCGCGCGACCAGCCGATCGAGCTGCTGGCGTCGACCGCCGGACTGAAGGGCCGCGGCCACGGCGAGGTCGTCTTCGCCGAGAGCCAGAAGATCGAGGCCGGCGAGCTCGACGCGCCCGACGTGATGGTCGTGATCTTCGCGGCCGATCCGGACGACGACTGGACCGACGAGACGGTCTGGCGAAAGGCCAGCCCGAACCTCGGCGTCTCGCCGACGCTGCGGTTCCTGCAGGAGGAATGCAAAAAGGCGAAGGACAGTCCGCGACTCGAGGCGGACTTCCGGCGCTACTACCTGAACCAATGGGTCGGGACGGCGGCGCGGTGGATACCGCTGCATCGCTGGGATGCTGGCGCGCCCGACAAGGAACGCTGGCGGCGCATTGCGGCGGAGATGAAGGGGCGCCGGTGCTTCGGCGGCCTCGACCTTTCCTCCACCAGCGACCTGACGGCGCTGGTCTGGCTGTTCCCGCCGGAGGGAGCCGAGACCCGCTGGACGGTGCTGCCGCGCATGTGGGTGCCGGCCGAGAGCATCGAATTGCGGTCCCGGCGCGACCGTGTCGCGTATGTCGAATGGGATCGCGACAATGCGATCTTTCACACCGAGGGCAATAGCCTCGATTACGCGACGGTCCGCCGCCAGGTGCTGGAGGATGCCCGCGACTTTCGTGTCGAGAAGCTCGCTGTTGATCGACTGTTCCAGGGTCACGAGACCGGCACGGCGTTGTCTGAATCCGGCCTGCCGGTCGAGTTTTTCGGCCAGGGCTATCTGTCGATGTCGCCGGCCTCGAAGGATTTCGAGCGGCTGGCGATCTCGGAACTGATCGACGCCGGCGGCCATCCCTGCCTGCGCTGGCAGGTCGACCACGTGGCCTACCGGCAGGACGACGCCGGCAACATCAAGCCGTCAAAGAATCGTTCGGCGGAAAAGATCGACGGCATCGTCGCGCTGATCATGGCGATTGGCATGGCGTTCGGGGGCGAAGGCGGGTCGGTCTATCGCGACCGTGGCGCCATCTTGTTGTGAGGATCGGATGAGCTTCTGGGATCGCCTGCTTCGGGGGTGGCGGCCAACCGCCATGCCTCGCGCGGCCCATCCCGACGGCGGCATCGTGATCAGCACGCCGCAGCAGCTCGAACAGGCACTGCGCGATGGATCCTCGACGGCCGCCGGTGTCGTGGTGACACCCGGATCGGCGATGCGGGTCGCGGCCGTCTATGCCTGCGTGCGGATCATCGCTGGTGCGGTGGCGACGCTTCCTCTCGACGTCATTCGCAAGGTCGACGGCAGGACGCGCGAAGATGCGTCCGACACGCCGGTCGGACAGATATTCAGCCGCCGCCCGAACAACTGGATGAAGCCGGCCGCGTTCCGGCGGATGCTGCAGGCGCATCTTCTCCTTCGGGGCAACGCCTATGCGATGATCGTGCGGTCGCGCGGCGTGGTGCAGGCGCTGATCCCGTTGCATCCAGACCGCGTCGAATGCCGGCAACTTGACGATCTGAGCATCGAATACACCTACTCGCGCGCCGACGGCCGCCGAATCCGGCTCAAACAGAACGAGGTGCTGCACCTTGTCGGACTGACGCTGGATGGCGTCCATGGCGTATCGGCGATCACCTACGCCAGGGAAACGATCGGCCTGTCGCTGGCGATGGAGAGCCACGGATCGGCGACGTTCAAGAACGGCGCCCGCGTTTCGCAGGTGCTGAGCCATCCGAAGAAGCTGGGGAAAGAAGGGCTGGAATTCCTCAAGTCCAGCCTGGACGACTATCGCGCCGGCGGGGAGAGCGAGGGCAAGGCCCTTATCCTTGAAGAGGGGATGACGGCCACGCAGATCGCGATGTCGGCGCAGGATGCGCAATGGATCGAGAGCCGCAAATTCTCGCGATCCGACATTGCCATGTTCTTCGGCGTCCCGCCGCACATGATCGGCGATACCGAGAAATCGACCAGCTGGGGCACCGGGATCGAGCAGCAATCGCTCGGCTTCGTGACGTGGACCCTCGAAGATCACCTGACAATGTGGGAGGAGGCAATCACGGTCGATCTCCTCGCCGACCCTGCCCTGCGCGCGAAATTCAACCGGTCGGCGCTGGTGAAGGGAGACATCAAGGCGCGCTGGGAAGCCTATGTGAAGGCCCTCCAGTGGGGCGTCTTCTGCCCCGACGACGTGCTGGCGCTCGAGGACAGGAACCCGCGTTCCGACGGCCGCGGTGGAGACTATTTCGATCCGCCAAACACTGCCGGAAGCAACGAGACCACGAGGGAAGATCGCGATGAGCCTGCGCACGCTGCCTGAAGCGCGGACCTTTCAGCGTCCCCGGAATTTCCAGTGGGATGCACCCTCCGACGTGATGTCGAAGTGGGCTGCGATGCCTGTTGCGGCCGCGACCGATGACAGCACCATCACCATGTTCGAGGTGATCGGCGAGGATTGGTGGACAGGCGGCGGCGTGACGGCGAAGCGCATCTCGGCCGCGCTCCGGTCGATCGGCGAGCGCGACGTCACCGTCAAGATCAACAGCCCTGGCGGAGACATGTTCGAGGGCATCGCGATCTATAACCTGCTGCGCGGCCATCCCGCCAAAGTGACGGTCGAGGTGCTCGGCTGGGCCGCTTCTGCCGCCTCGATCATCGCCATGGCCGGCGACGAGATCAGGATGGGCCTCGGCACTTTCATGATGGTGCACAATGCATGGGGCGTGGTGGTCGGCAACCGCCACGACATGCGGGAGGGCGCCGACCTGTTCGACGGATTCGATGCGGCCATCGCCGACATCTACGAGGCGCGGACGGGCACCGCGCGGGCGGAGATCGTGAAACTCATGGACGCGGAGACGTTCATGGGGCCATCGGACGCCGTCAAAAACGGCTTTGCCGATGTTGTCGACAACGAGATCGACGCGGGCAAGGCAGAAAATTCAGCTTCCGTGCCAGGCAATACGCGGAAGCGTCTGGATGCACTTCTGGCCAAACAGGGCGTGCCGCGTGTCGAGCGGCGGCGCATGCTTGCCGAGGTAGCGGAGGGCAAGCAGGATGCTGCCCTGACAGCCACGCAGCACGCTGGCTTTGAGGCTGCCGCAAGGCAATTCATCAACTCCATGAAAATCTGAGAGGACCGCACGATGAAGATCGTGGCCTTTTGCGTCGCCTTCGCGGCGACGATGCTCTGCGGCATGGGCGTTTCGCTTGCCGCTCCCTTCGACCATGCGCCGGCCGTGTTCGCGACCGCCGTCCAGCACCTCGACGTCATCGGCGCACTCGGCGCCATGATCCCGCTCAACGCCCGCGCGCGCGGCATCATCGCAATCCGCAACGATGCCGGTGCGCCCGTGGCGATCCTCAACGAACTGCGCCAGACCTTCGAAACCTTCAAGGCCGAGAACGACAGGATCCTCAGCGACCTGAAGAAGGGTCAGTCGGACGTCGTCCAGAGCGAGAAGGTTGACCGCATCAACACCGAGATCGCATCGCTCCAGCGCGCCCTCGACGAGACCAATGTCGCACTCGCGGCCCTCAAGGTCGGCGGCCTCGGCGGCGATATCGATCCCGATGCCCGCGAGCATCAGACCGCGTTCGACAAGTGGTTCCGCAAGGGCGTCGACGCCGGCCTGTCCGATCTCGAGGTGAAGGCCAAGCTCACCACGCAGTCCGACCCCGACGGCGGTTACCTGGTGCCCGAGCATGTGGAGCAGGGCATCGACCGCGTGCTCGGCACCGTGTCGACGGTGAGGTCGCTGGCGCGCGTCATCTCGATCTCGACCGATACCTACAAGAAGCTCGTCAACATGGGTGGCGCGGCTTCCGGATGGGTCGGCGAGGAGACGGCCCGCCCGCAGACCGCGACGCCGACGCTGCGCGAGATCGCCATCAACACGGGTGAGATATATGCGATGCCGGCGAGCACCCAGAAGGCGCTCGACGATGCCCGCCTCGATCTCACCGCGTGGCTTGCCGGCGAGGTCTCGATCGAATTCGCCGAGAAGGAAGGCGCCGCCTTCGTCAGCGGTGACGGCGTCAACAAGCCGCGCGGCCTGCTTTCCTACACCAACGTCGCCAACGGCTCGTGGGCGTGGGGCAAGATCGGCTTCACCATCTCGGGCGACGCCAGCGCATTCCCAGCCGCCACGACGAGCGTCAATCCGGCCGACAGCCTGATCGACCTCTACTATGCGCTGAAGTCGGGATACCGGAACGGCGCTTCCTGGCTGATGTCCGACGCCACCATGGCGACCGTGCGCAAGTTCAAGGACGCCGACGGCGGCTACATCTGGGCTCCGCCGACTGCCGCGGGCGAAGTGCCGACGATCCTGCAGAAGCCGGTCCACACCGACGACAATATGGATGCCGTCGGATCCGGCAAGTTCCCGATCGCCTTTGGCAATTTCCAGCGGGCCTATCTGGTGGTCGACCGCACCGGCATTCGCGTGCTGCGCGATCCCTACACCTCGAAGCCGAACGTGCTGTTCTACACGACCAAGCGTGTCGGCGGCGGCGTGGTGAACTTCGAGGCCGTGAAGCTGCTGAAGATCGCGAACGCCTAGGCGCTTCGCTTCCACATCAGGATGCGCGGCGACTGCCTCCGCGCATCTTGACCATCAACGCGACCTTTTAAACCTCCACGAGGATCGATCCCATGAAGGATCTGCACAATCGCATCCATCCGGTGCCGCTGATCGCGCCGGTGGCCGCCAGGACCGACAATACCGCCATCGTCTCGGCGATCATCGATCGGCTGAACTACGAGAGCCTCGAGCTGGTGCTGGTGACCGGCACGAATACCGACGCCAACGCCACTTTCGCCGTTCTGGTCGAGGACGGCAACGATCCGTCGCTCAGCGACAATGCGGCTGTTGCCGACGAGGAGCTGCTGGGCACCGAGGCCCAGGCCGGCTTCACCTTCGCCGACGACGTCGAGTGCCGCAAGATCGGCTATGTCGGCAGCAAGCGCTACGTACGCTTGACGGTGACGCCGTCCGGCAACGATTCCGGCAACATCTTCATTGCCGGCATCGCGCTGCTCGGCAATTCGAACTCCTCGCCGACGGCGAACCCGCCGCAGTAGGCCGCGCCGCCATGATGCTCCGCCCGGTTCGCACCAGCGCGCCCGTCGCCGATGCCGTGACGCTTTCGGAAGCGAAGGCGCATCTGCAGGTGACGGGCAGCGGCGACGATACGCTGATCACGGCCATCGTCGCCGCTGCCACGACGCGGCTGGACGGATGGGCGGGCATTCTGGGCCGATGCCTTGTCAACCAGGGCTGGCGGATCGACCTCGCGTGCTGGCCGGCGCGCGAGGTCCGCCTGCCATTCCCCGACGTCTCGGCCGTGTCGGTGAAATATTCCGATGCGGCCGACCAGGAGGCCACCGTTGACACCGGCCTGTATGAAGTGCTCGACGACAGCCTCGGCGGTCTGGTGCGCTTCCGACAGGCATTCGCCTATCCGGCTCTGAACACCGACCGCAGTGACGCCGTGCGCGTCACCATGACGGCCGGCTACGGCGCGACCGCCGACAAGGTGCCTGCCCCTATCCGCCAGGCCATCCTGCTGTCGACGCAGCAACTCTACGGCATGCGCAACACCGGCAACGTGTTCATTCGGGCCGAAGAGGTCGAGGGGGTCGGCCGCACCGAATTCACCGTCAGCGAACAGGCCGGCAAGGTGATCGACCGCGCGGTCGATGCGCTGGTTGGGCCGTACCGGAGGGTCGGGCTGTGACTGGCTATCAGGGGATGGCGTCGTGACGCCGGCTGCCGAAATCGCCAAGCTCGACCGGCAGCTGGCGCAGCATGGGCAGGATGTCGTGATTCGACGCTACACGGCCGTGTCGGGCTCGCCGCGACCGAAGACCGATGTCCCCGCCCGCGCCTTCGTGCGGGCCGTGAAGGCCGATCAGCTGGCCGGCAAGATCACGCAGACCGCCTCGAACGTGGTGCTGTCGCCGTCGGCGACCGGGCTGGCGGCGCTGCTGCCGCTCGAGGCGGATGACAAGATCGTCATTGCCGAGCGCGAGCGCAACGTCGAACTGGCGAAGCCGATCGAGATGGCCGGCACGCTGGTTCGCATCGACCTGGTCGTTCTCGGCTGAGGAGGCTTCCATGAAGCGCAAGGTGCTGGCGCCTTTCCACTACGCGCATGACAGGGTGCATGCGAACCTGCTCAAGGCCGGGCGCAGCTACGATTTCCGCGCCGATGTCGTTGCGGAGTTCGAGGCGCAGGGCCTGATCGAGCGCGCCACTCCGCCGGTCGCCGGCAGGACGGCGGCGAAACCCGCAGCGCGCGGCGCGAAGACGCGGAAACGCAAGTGACGACGGCCTCGGAGGCGCGCGCCGCGTTCCGGACCCGGCTCGCGCCGGGCGCCATCACCCTTGGCGGACAGCCGGTGCCGCTGCGTTGGCAGAACGAGACACTGGATTCGACCGGCGCACGGCGACTGCCGGACACGCCGGCGCCGTTCGTCTACAGCGAATTCCTCGTCGAGGGCGCAGCGATCGTCGCCTACGGGGCTGGACGCGGCGGCAACACGCATCGCAACCGCGCGCGCGTTGACAGCTACGTGTTCGTGCCGAAGGGAACCGGGCTCGACGCCGCGGAAGCAATCGCCGAGCAGATCGCCGCGTTGTTCCGGTCGTATCGCGACCAGCACATCTCTTGCTTCGAGGCGGTGGTCATGCCGGGCGGCGATGGCGCCGAACTGAAGCCTGCCGGCCTCTCCAGCGAGGTCGGCAACTATTTCTGGGCGGCGTGCGAAATCCGCCTGCATTTCGACCAGATCGGTTGAACCCGGCCCGTCCGCGCCCTGGGCCAGCGCATCCGCAACATTGATGGAGACCTGTCATGTCGCTCGCCGAAGGCGTGGCTGCACGCATTGCCTACAAGTTCTACACCGACGCGGCGATCGCGCCGGGCGTCGAGCCGGCGCCAGGAACCGATCCCGGCGCATCGTCGGCGCAGATTCTGCGCCGCGTGTCGTCGTCGCTGTCGCTCGCGAAGGACACCTATCAGTCCAACGAGATCCGCAGCGACCGGCAGCTCACCGACTTCCGGCACGGCACCAAGAGGGTGCAGGGAAACATCTCGGGCGAGCTGTCGCCGCTGACCTATGCCGATTTCTTCGAGGCCGCATGCCGCGGCACATGGTCTGTCTCGGCCGTGGCGAGCGACGAGGCGACGCTGACCAGCGCGGCCGCCGACAACGCGACATCGAAGTTCACCTTCGCCGGTGGCGATCCTGTCGCCGTCGGATTCCGCGTCGGGATGGTGGTTCGCTTCACCAGCCTCTCGGAAGCGGCGAACAACGGCAAGAACTTCCTGATCCTGGCCTTCGGCGGGTCCAGCAATCGCGAGATGACGGTCTATCCGGCGCCGGTGACGCACACCGCCGACACCGAATTCGACATCACCAGCATCGGCCGCCAGCTGATCGTTCCGTCGTCGTCGCATGTCAGCCGCAAGGTCGCGGTCGAAATCTGGAACGAGGACGTCGACGTCGCGCGGCTGTTCACCGAGTGCCGGGTCGGCGGGTTCAATGTGCAGCTGCCGGCGACGGGCATGGCCACGGCCGACTTCGACCTCATGGGCCGCAACATGCAGGTCTACGAGAGTGGCTCGGCGCCGTTCTTCACCAGCCCGACGGCCGCCACCACGACCGGCATCCTCGCGGCGGTCAACGGGCTGCTGCGGATCGGCGGATCCACGGTGGCCGTCGTGACCGCCACGAACATCCAGATGCAGCTGTCGCCGAGCGGCGAGGCGGTGGTGGGTTCGGACCTCGTGCCCGAGATCTTCCTCGGCCGCGCCGTCGTCACCGGCCAGATGACAGCGTTCTTCGAGAACCCGGACCTGATCGAGGACTTCATCAACGAGACCGAGATCGAGTTTCTCGGCTTCCTGACCGCGAGCAACGACGATGCGGCGCAGGCGATGACCTTCTACCTGCCGCGCATCAAGCTCGGCGGCGCCGACCTGCAGACGCAGGGCGAAGGCGGGCAGTCGATCACGCTGCCGTTCCAGGCCCTCAAATACGAGGGCGCAGCGCCCGGCGTCGCGAACACGACGATCCAGATCTTCGACACGCAGGTGAGCTGACCCTGATCCGCCCCGACAGGCGGATTCCGATCCGGCGCCGTCGTCGGATTGTTCGCGAACAGGCTGGCGGCATGTCGGGGCCGCCAGCCGCCCCCTCCAACCTCCCGACAGAGGAAATCTCCCCATGAGCAAGTTTTCCGCCCTCGCCGCCAATGTGGCCGAGTCGTTTCGCGTCGAACTCATCAACCCGGTGACCGACGACATCCTGCGTGACAAGGATGGCAACCCGGCGTTTGTCGACGTGCTGTCCACCGACAGTCCGGCCGGTCGCGAGTTCGACACCGAGGCCCGCCAGCGCGCCTTTCGCTCGGCGCGCAAGAGCCGCACCGGCATGCCCGACGACATCGACCAGCTCGATGAAAACCAGCGCAAGCTGGCGAAGCTCACCAAGGGCTGGAATCTGGTCGACCCGCACAGCGGCGATGTGATCGACGAGCCCTGCACGCAGGCGAGCGCGCTGGAACTCTACCGTGAGCCCGGCCTGAACTGGTTGTTCACGCAGGTGTTTGCGGCGGCGGCCAACGCCGGAAATTTCATGAAACGGAACTCGACGACTTCCTGACCTGGGCAGAGCGCGAGTTCCGATCAGCCAAGCGACTGAGTGACGGATCGACGGCGGCGGATCATGCCGCATCCGCCGCCCGTCAAATGGCGAAGCTCGGCAAGAAGATCAAAGGGCTGGAAGAAGCCGAGCGCCCCGCCTGCCCGTGGCAGTTCGTCCACATCTGGCAGTGGTTGAACGAACTGCTGTCCGGCTGCACGGCGTCGGGAATGGGACCGATCACCATCGGCTGGCAAGACTTGCTGGCTTGGTGCGAGTTGACCGGCGAGCGCCCGGCGCCGTGGGAGACGCGATTGCTGATGCGGCTGTCTGTGCTTCGCGCCAACATCGAGGGCGAGGAACACCGGAAAGAGGCGAAACAGCAAACGAAGCCGAAGGGCCGTCGATGAAGGTTAAGATCGAGCCCGTCGATTCATGGGTCAACGTCACGGTGAACGAATTCCTCGCACCGGAGGCCCGGTCGAAGGCGGTTGCCAGCTTCGCCCGTGGCGCGTTCCGCGAGGCGCAGGACAAGAACAAGGCCGCGCTCGGCCGGGAGCCGCCGTTCGAGCAGTTTGTCGATGGCCGGCGCGGTGCTGCTTTGGAGACGGTCAATCCCGACCGCGGCCGCATCGTCTTCGAATTCGAACTGATCGGCGACGTGCTGGCGTGGATCCATGCCGAACTGGTCACGCGATCGCCGGTCGGCCCGGCCGGCGGCGCGGGAACGTATCGCGAGGCGCACCGGCTTTTTGCCGACGGGCGCGAGATCGCGTGGACGGATGACGTGCCTGCGGCCGCGGAATGGTCGGTCACAAACACCGTCATCTACGCCCGCAAGCTCGAAATCGCGCAAACGCAGTCGGGCCGCGACTTTCTCGTCTCGGTGCCGAACCGCATCTACGACCGGGTGAGCTACGACGCCGCCCAACGGTTCAGCCGCGTCGTCAAGATCGGCTACACGTTCAGGGCGCTGACCGCCGGCGACACGGTGCGCGGCCGGTCCAAGCGGCAGGCGATGCGCTACCCGACGATTACCGTGCGGCCGCTCTAGCGGCCGAGGGTCAACCGGACTTCTGGAGCAACGATGGCCACTGCCACCGAAGCCGTCAGGCGCCTGACGGTCGAAGCGACGACGCGCGGCGTGAAGGAAGCCGCTGCGGCGACGCGCGACCTTGGCAACGCCGTCGATGGCGTGGCCGTTTCCAGCCAGAAGGCCGAGCGCGCCACGCAGTCGATGGAGGGCCGGCTTGCGTCGATCCAGCGCCGATATGACGCCCAGTATCGTGCGCAACAGGAGCAGGCGCGCGTCGAGCGCGACCTCGCCGCTGCGCAGGCGCAGGGTTTGATCACGATCCAGCGCCGCATGGAACTGCTATCGCTCGCCGCCGAGAAGCACGGCCTGGCGTCGTCGGCGATCAACAGAGAGACCGCTGCTCTGCGCCAGCAGCAGGCGGCCGCGGCAGCCGCGACGACGCAGATCCGCGCCACCGTGGCGGCGACGAACCAGTTGGCCGCCGCGAACGACAACGCCCGCTTCGCCAGCGCCAATGTCGCCGCGCAGTTTCAAGACGTGGCCGTCACCGCGGCCATGGGCATGAACCCGCTGATGATTGCCCTGCAGCAGGGCACGCAGCTCTCGTCCGTGCTGTCGACGATGCAGTCGCCGCTGCGCGGGCTGGCGGCGGCGCTCGGCTCGCTGCTCAACCCGACGACGCTGCTGACGGTGGGATTCGTGGCGCTGGGCGCGGCGGCCATCCAGTGGTTCACGGCTGCCGAGGATGAGGCCGACGACGCCTCAACCGCGCTCGAGCGCCATCGCAAATGGCTGGACAGTATCCTTCAGGGCTACGACGACGTCGCCAAGGCGGCCCACGAGGCGGGCGAGGCGGCGCGGGCGCTGCCGCAGGGCGTCGTCGAACTGGAGCTGGTGCGGGGGCTGCGCCAGCAGGCGGAGGAAGCGGAGCAGCTCAATCGCAACATCGGCGCGGTGCGCGCAAGCGCCGAGAGCCTGATGGAGATGCTGTCGCTGCCTTCGGCGCCGATGGCCTTCGGCATCGATCGCGACCAGATGGGCGACCTCCAGCGGCAGATCGCATCGCTGCAGGACATCGTGTTTTCAGCCAGCAGCACGCGGGCCGAACTCGAAGCCGCCGCCGTCGCCGCCGGCAATCTGTTTGACGCCACCGACAATGCCGATGTGCAGGACATTGCCGACAGCTTCTACCGGCTGACGTTGCAGCTGATCGATCTTTCCGGGCGCACGAAGGAGACCGCGACGGCGCTGGACGGCATCGCCGTGTCCGCAGGAATGTCGAAGGCCGAAATCAAGGCCGTCGCGTCGGCGACCGACCGCATGAACGAAGCGCTCGGCGCCTTGGAAAAGATCGGCGCGACTTCGGCCACGACAGACTTCGCGCGCGCCACGGAAGCGCTGAACCGCGCCATGGCCGACACGTCCGGCATCGAGGAGCGGATCGGCGTCCTTCGCGCCTACGAGGCCGCCCTCGCGCGAATCCGCACCGATCTTTCCGGCGAGATGGACCAGCGCCGGCGCGAGTTCGTCATTGGCGGGCTCTCCGACCGCGATGCCGCGACGACGCGAATCCTCGACGACTATGGCGACTTCATCACCCGCATGCGCGAGGCCGGCGTTGCCGAGGACGAGGTGGCGCGCGCGACCGCCTTGATGAACATGGAGATCGCGCGATCGGCCAAGCGCTTCGACGAACTGGAAGCGAAGGCAGCGGAAGCCGACCTCGACCGCACCATCACGCGGTCGGTGAAGGATCTGAACCGCGAGCTTGAAGCATTCCAGCGGGTCTCCGACCGGCTCGTCGCCGACATGTTCCCCGGCGAGGCCGCACGTCGCGAAGCCGAGGAGCTGCTGTCGCTGCTCGACCGCTTCGGCGACAGACTGGACGCGGTGCAACGCGCGGCGGTGGAAGCGCGCATCGCCGACCAGTTCGCCGCCGCCGGCATGGGCATGCGCGAACTGGAGCACACAACCCAGACCGGCACCGACAACATCAAGGGCCTGCTCGGCGACATCGGCAGCATTGCGGCTGGCGTCTTCGACGGCGCGAAGGAAAGCGTGTGGGACTGGGTCGACGCGATCGTGGCCGCAATCGGCCAGATCGGGCAGCGCCTCATGGCCTTCGGTTCGGAGGTCAGGAACGCCGACCCTGTTGCCGCGATGGCCGCCAGCGCCGCCTCGGCCGCCCGCGCCGCACCCGCAAACTACACCGGCACGGCGCCGTCGATCGGCGCGCGCGGGGCGAGCGGCGTCGGCGAAATCGCCGCGTCGGCCATCGCCGCCAGCGCCGACCTGATCCGCTACACCAACCAGGGCGCGACGAGGAACCTGCACCTCAGCCAGCGCCTTTCCGACGCGATGACGCCGGTGCTGCAGAAGCTCGGCCTCACGATGGAGGTGTTTTCCGGCGGGCAACCCGGCATCGGGTCCGGCGGCGCGCGCGTCGGCTCGGTGAGACACGACCACGGCAACGCCGCGGACGTGTTCTTCAACCAGGACGGCATGCGCCTGAACTGGTCGAACCCCGCCCATCGCCCGATCTTCGAGCAGATCATCTCGATGGCGCGCGGCCAGGGCGTGACCGGCTTCGGCGTCGGACCCGGCTACATGGCCGAAGGTTCGATGCACATCGGCTTCGGCTCGCCGGCGGTGTGGGGCGCCGGCGGCAAGGGCGCCAACGCGCAGGCATGGGCAGTCAACGCTTTCAACAATCCGGTCAGCCTCGCCACGACCGGCAGCGTCGCGGCCAACCAGAACATTGCTCCCGTCGTTGCCGCGCCGTCCGCGGCCGGCCTCGGAACGTCTTCGGGTTCCGGCGGCACGTTCCAGAAGTTCGCCGGTGCGGCCGGCGCGCTCGCATCCGGTTTCGCGTCTGGCTACCAGACGCAGAACCCGCTCATGGGGGCGATCTCCGGCGGCCTCGGCGCGCTGGGCTCCGGCGACCCGCTCGCCATCGGTCTCGGCATTCTCGGCGGCTTCATCGGCGGCATCATCGGGCTCAAGAAGGCCATCGACGAGGCGCGCGCCGAACTCGACAAGCTGCGCCCGGAAATGGAGACCTTCTTCAAGGTCGGCGCCGGCGAAGGCGTGTCGTCGATGGCGGAGAGCCTGCGGCAGTACACCGACCAGGCGAAGGAATACGCCAAGATCGCCGACAAGGCGCGGGATTTCGAGACGCTGGACAGGCTGCGCGAGGCCGTCGTCGCCTTCGAGGAGACGCTGAAGGGCGATTTCCGGCTCGGTTTCGAGGCGACGCTTGCATCGCTTTCCTCCGGTCAGGGCCTCGACGGCGAGCTGGTGCAGGCGCAGCAGGCGGTGCTTGGCCTGCGCGAGGAACTGAAGGCCTTCCTCGCCGATGCCGAGTTCTCCGGCGCCGACGTTTCGCGCGCGCGCCAGGCCAGCATCCAGCAGATGCTTTCCATCATCGGCGGCGCGGCGGACGAACTGTCGGACGTGGCCTTCGAGATGGAGCGCATCCGGACCGTCCTGCCGTCGGTGCAGCAGTCGCTTGTGCAGCTCGGCATGGACGGCGCGGCCACCGGACAGGTGATCTACGATCGCCTGATCGCGGCGGTGACCGATCTGCGCAAGAGTTTCGAGGAAGACCTCGTCGCCTCGATCAACGAGCTTTCGGGGCGCGGCTACCTGAACGAGATCGCCGCGGCGCAGGAGCGCTACAATGCGCGCCTGTCCGATGCCGCAGCGCTTGGCCTCGACGCTGCCGGTGCGCAGGAGGAACTGGCGCTGTCGCTTGCGGCGGTGCTCAAGAATGCCGGTGCCACGACCGACGAGATGATCGCCTTCGGCACCTCGCTGGAAGGCTCGGCCGCCACGCTGCGCGGCGTGTTCCGTTCGGTGCTCGACAGCGCGATTTCGACGCTGAGGCAGACGCTCGACGCATGGCGCGGCTTCGTCGACGACGTCGCCGCATACCGGAAGGGCCTCGACCTCAACAAGTCGCTGTCGACACTCTCCCCGTCCGACCAGCTGGCCGCCGCGGCCAGCGCCTTCGAAACCACCGCCGCGGGTGCGCGCGCCGGCAACCGGGACGCAATGGGCCGCCTCCAGTCCGACGCCACGGCCTATCTCGAACAGGCGGCGTCGTTCTGGTCGTCGAGCGAACAGTATGCGGCGATCTTCAGCAAGGTTCAGGCCACGCTGATCGACGTCGAGACGAGCGCCACGCAGCAGATCGGCCTTGCCGAACAGCAGCTGGGGCGCACCGATGCGCTGGGCATCGGCATGGCCGCGGCGAACGACAACCTGATCACGCTGGTTCAGGCGACCGAAGGCGTTCGCGCGGCGCTCGACGCCTATCTCGGCGCCGGCGGCACGATGGAGACCTCGCTGGTCTCGCTGGTCCAGGCGACCCTGGCGAACGCTGCTGCGGGCAGCGCGACGGCGTCTTCGGTGCAGGACGTCGTCGGCGCGATGGCGGTCATCACGAAGGAGATGGCGGCTCTCGGCATCGACCAGTCGCAGGTCTATTGGGGCGCTTCGCTGAACCCGTTCGGGCTCGGCAACAGCGGGCTGACCGGCAACACCGCCGACGTGAAGCTCGGCACCGAGAATAAGGGCTTCTTCCAGCGCGTCGGCGACTGGTTCGCGGATGTACTCGGATTCGATGCCGGAGGCTGGACCGGCAACATGGGAACGTCGTCGGTGGCCGGCGTAACGCACGGGCAGGAATTCGTGGTGCGCGCGCCCTATGCCGGGCAGAACCGCGCGGCGCTGGAGGGACTGAACAGCGGTCGCGGCTGGGGCGGCGCCGGCAACGACAATTCCGCCGTCGTCGCGGCCATCAACCAGAATGCGGCCATCGCCCGCAATACCGGCAACGCCATGGTCGCAGAGATGCGTGCCATGCGGGCGGAACTGGCCGATGTGAAGGAAGAGAACCGCAAGCTGCGCGATGATCTGCGCATCCAGGGCGGTCTCCGCCAGCGCGCCACCGGAACCTGAAGGACACGATCATGCTGACTTCCGCGGGCGCCGTCGCGATCGGCGCCGCATGGCTTGCGCTGTCGTCGGAATGGTGGATCGGCATTCATCTGGCCGATCCCGGCTGGGCTGGCTCGCCGGCGACCGAACTTGACCCCGTGACGACGGGCATCGGCCGCGTCAACATGACCGGCAAGCTGTCCGTGGTTGACCCGGCCACCGGCATTTTCCAGACGAGCGAGATCTTCGAGACGGCTGCGCCGCTGATCGACGCCGGCACAGTGACGTATTTCAGCCTCAACAATGCGGAGATCGGCGGCACGATGTTCGATCGTGTCGCGCTGAAGCAGGCGCAGACCGTCTATGCCGGCGTGCCGATCCAGCGGCCGCCAGGCGGCATCTGGTTCCGGCTGCGCTGATGCTCGGCTTCTTCCCGCTCGGGCTGGTTCCGCTCGGGGACAACTGGATCGCGCGCGGCGCGCCACCCGACGATGCAGGCTTCTCGGAGGTGTCGGTGGCGAGCGAGGCGCTGCCTCACGACCCGCTCGCCACGGCCATCCCGGACAAGCGCGTCATCGTGATCAGAGCGGCCGTCATCCGCCCGTGGTTCATGTCGGATCGATAGATGCTCGGCACCGCACCTCTTGGGCTGATCCCGCTCGGGTTGTTTCCGTTTGCCGAGGACCAGGCCGCCGGCTCGATGGTCGGCGTGGAGTCGCAGTCCAGCGGCGACTACGAGATCTTCGTCGCCACCGCCGAGTTCATCACCGGGACCGCCGATCTGCCTGCGGACACACCGTTTCGCGGCACTCTTCAGCAGGCGCTCGACTACAGCCGGACGATCTCGGGCGATGACGGCTTCTCCGGCTTCGCGTCCGGCCAGGGCAGCATGTCGGTTCTCAACCTCGACGGCCGCTACGATTTCCTGCCGCAATTCTACGCGCTCGACGGCCGCGACCAGGAGATCAGGATCGGCACGAAGGACGTGCCCTACCGCCACTGGTTCACGATCTTCAAAGGCACCGCCGCCGGCTTCCATCTCGACGACATGCTCTATGTCGACCTGCAAGACTATGGCCACAAGCTCGACGTGCCGTTGCAGCCGAACCTGTTTGCCGGAACGGGGGGCAAGGAGGGCGGCGACGACCTCAAGGGCAAGCCAAAGCCGCGCGCCTACGGCTATTGCGAGAATGTGACGCCGGTTCTCGTCGATGCCGCCACCCTGCTCTACTGCGTCCATGACGGCCCGGTTCAAAGCATTGCGGCACTGGCCGACCAAGTGGTGCTGATCAATGAGGGCGACGTTGCCGACGCGGCGTCGCTGATCGTTGCATCGATCACCAGCGGCCAGTTCAAGACGTGCCTGGCCGAAGGCCTGTTCCGGCTCAACTTCACGCTCGACAGCACGACGATCACAGCCGACGTTCAGGGCGACAAGACGGGCGGCGACTTCGCGGCAACGATTCCGCAAATCGTGCGGCGCATGGCAGAGACGGCGCTGGTCGACGAGGAGTTCTACGAGCCGGCCTTCGCGGCTTACGCTGCAGCCGCCAATTTTGACGCCTGCTACTTCGCCGATCCGAGCTCGACGGTGACGATCCGGCAGGCCGTCGCCCAGGTGCTCGGTTACGGCTCGTTCGCGTCGTTCCGCCGGATCGGAAAGTTCGCCATCGCGCGCGTCGAGCATCCGGCCGGCAAGACACCTTCACTGTTCGTCGAAAAGCGGCACGTGCTCAAGGGCACGCTGCGGCGCGAACGCCTGCCTTCGGGCCTGTTCCCGCCGCCGCACCGCGTCAAGGTGGGCTGGGGCCGCAACGGCACGGTGCTGAGCGGTCCAGGCA
>ERZ761590.79-NODE-79-length-20274-cov-8.020921_pt1 | contig 20274 bp, 36 predicted proteins | sample MGYA00511880_ERZ761590 | MGnify/ENA primary metagenome ERZ761590 (study PRJEB28899, sample SAMN03785555) | bioreactor sludge metagenome | biome: EBPR Sludge; feature: EBPR Bioreactor; material: 0.22µm filtered reactor supernatant | place: Saint Lucia: Queensland... | reverse complement strand
CTATATAATCCATCATTATAATAATTTAATGCATTTTCTAGCATTTTAGTAGCATCAAATTTTCTAGTTCTACCTTGAATTTGTCCATTTTCATCTGCAAAGCTAAGTAAAATATCTGAAAATTCCTCAAAAGTTTCACATTTATTTACAGCTTTCCATTTTTCTAATTCTGTCATTTTAATATCATTTATAATAATTTTCTAAAGCTTTAAAGATATAATCAGCATCATTAGGAATTTCTAATTTATTATCAAATAATCCTTCTGGTACTTTAGTTGAAGTATCTTCTTCAAAAGTTCTTAAAAAATATTTAGGTTTATTGTCTTCTAATTTTTTACCTGCAAATAAAACAATAGTAAATTGAGCTTCTACTCTACCTTCATATTCTTTACCATGTACTTTGGCTCTTCTTTGTTTAAAACCTTCAACTGTTACAGTTTCATCATGAGAAAGTACAATAATATCCTTTTGTATACTTTTTATCAGATCAAAATACCGTTTAAGTTGTGTGTTATAGTTTGAATAAATATCATACCCTTTAAAGTTATTTTTCATTTCAGCTTGTAGCGTATCAAAAGCCATAGATTGACTATCTATGAATAATTGAGTTATTTCAGGATTATTACCATAATCTTCAATATTTTTTAAAAATCCTGCCCAATTTTTAGGTTTTCCATGAAATTTAAAATTAGCTTTAAAACTTAGTGGTTTATTTTCTGCATTTACAAAACCTATAGTTTCTGGATTAGCAGTTTTTGCTATAAATGTTTTTCCGTAACCTGATGGTGCTATTACTAATACTTTCCCGTAATCTGTTCTTTCTTCTTTTTTACTCATATTTGTTTTTTTATTATATTTTCCTCTATAATCAGTTGAATGTTGTAAAGGTATAAATTCTTTTTCTGTAAATATTACATCTTTTCCATAATTCGGAGAACCAGGTTCATCATCTTTTCCAAAATTAACATTTCTTACTTTTGTTATACCTTCTTTTTCTATTTTATTATAATTCCAACCTCTTTGTCTAAATTCAGATTCGAGTACATCCCCTATATCAGGTAAATCTGGAAAATAATCACTCGCTGCCATAATTTTTTATTTTACACTCCTACAGTTTTTTCTTCAATATAATCTGCTATTGTATTAAAACTATCATAATTATCATCATTCATAGAAATAAGATGGTTACAAAAATCTGTATTTTTTCGTGTTTTCTTTTTCTTATTAAATTGAACTAATGCTTTTGGAAATTTAATAGTATGTTTAAATTCAAATCCTTTAGAAGTTAAATCACCTTTTCCTTCTAAATCTTTATCATCTATTTTTAATATTTTACCAAGAACACCAAGACAACAAAAAGATCCATTTATAGAACTATCTTTTAATTCACCTTGACATTGTTCATATTTTCCACTTCTAAGTGCTTTTAACCAATCTCTTCTTAATTTTTTTGGAAATTTAATCTTTTTCATAATTATACATATTTAATTTTTGATTTATCTAACATTTTTATAGTTTCTTCTAATTTTTTAAGTTCTGGTTTTTCGTTAATTGCAATAATGTGTAAATCTGCTATTTTATTGTTATAATCTAATTTAATAGCTCTATCGAGGATTTGTTTGGTTTCACTTTCGTTATATGAAAAATTATACAAAATAACAGAATCTAACTTTGAAAAAGTTACCCCCATTTTAGCCATTTGTGCTAAAGCTAGTTGATTAATTTTACCTTCCTGAAAATCTACATATCCTTGATCATCTTTTGATTTAGAGTGATATGAGGCTATTCCTAATGAATCAGCCACATCAGCTAAACCACAAAAAACAAGTGTTCTTTTAGGTACTTGGGATCTTAAAAGATGTATTAAATAAGTCTTTTTTGCAATAGATGATGTCGATAATCTATTTCTAGAAAGGGCTAAATGTTTAAAATTCTGACCATTTTTCTTCATTTTTTCAATTACAAAAGTATAATTGTTATATTTTTGCTTTTCTGTGAGCATTTTACCCTTTTTATTAGCTGTTTTTATCTTATCATCTAAATCAACTAAATGTATAGTAACCTGATAATTTGCTAAAATACCATCCTGAATACCCTGCTCAGTAGTATATTTAGCAATACAAGATAGACCCCATAATCCTTGAGTTTCTTTACTTACTGTACCAGAAAGAGCTAATGTATACATATTATTACTATTTGTCATAATAATATGACATAAATCTCTTTCCCTTTCACTAGCTGAATGAAATTCGTCTATTACAAATATATCAAATACCTTATCTTGGTATTTTTCTAAAGAAGAAAAATTAACAAAAGTAACATTAGGATTAGAATAACCCCATTTTTCAAATTCATTTAACCATTCTTCTTTAATTGCATTTAATGGATAAGCTATTAAAATAGTGCAATCATAAGCAAATAAATCCTGTAAAATACCTATCGTCATTCTACACTTCCCTGTCCTAGGAGCCATGTCTAAGTACCCTCTTTGATTATTATGAAAAAATTCAATACTTTTCTTAATATATTTGTCCTGTATTATTGATTGTTTATTCATTATATTAAGGTATATAAAGGTTAGTAGGATTATTTTTATGTATTTCTATAGTAGGAAATTGTTGACTAAAAGCTTGTAAATTAAATGGATTAGTTATAATATGTAATCCTGATTTTGAAGGAATTTCAGCCAAAACATCATAATTACCAACTTTTTTATGATCACTTAATTGTAAATGCGCTAATCTGATATATTGAATTATTTTATCCTTTTTATCCAAATCTTCTTTATCTATATCAACTAACCATCTTTTATCTATTTCAGCATGATAATTACCACATACAGAATCATAAGCTTTCCTAATATTGTAGAAATCCTTATTTTCCATTTGATGTGATATTTTAATTAATACCTGAAATGCTGTTTTTTCAAAAGAACGAGGGTTTAAATTAATACTTACTCTAGCATCAAATATATCTGCTAATTTACACATTTCTTCATATTGTTTCTGGAGTTTTTCAACAGAATTAATATGATAAGCTTTAATTAATCTACTATTATTGTTAGACCCTCCTAAACATTCTCCTTTATGGTCTTTTTTGCGTTGCAAAATTTGAATAAAATAAAATGAATCATCTTTTTTAGGAAAAATTAAAAGTGGTTTTATAATTTCTATGTTATTTGTCATAAATATTTAATTTACCCTGTAAACATCCTGTTAAAATACCATCCCAATATATTAAAGTTGGTATTTCTACTAAATCTAAGAAATACCTATATTTATTATGCCATAATTTGTAATAATTATAGGCACTTTTAAGCTGATCTTTTGTATTACAAGATAATATTACTTTCTTGCATTTTTCAAAATCAGCTTCTACTTGTTCATCTTTTATATTAAACATATAACATTCTTTTACCTGTATTTATTTTAAGTACTGTAAATAAAGCATCATAATATGAAATTGTTAAATAAATAGCTTGATTATAATCCCACTGCATAAAATATTCAAAAAATTCATTAAAACTGAGTAATTTTTTGTGTTTTTCTGGATTGAAATAAGTATTATAATGATTATATACTATTACATCCTGCCTATCTGTATTTCTTAAATTGATATATTCTTCTCTTGTCATAATTTTATTTGGTAAACTATTTCTTTTTCTGAATATCTTATATATATCTGTTTATGATATGTATCTATATATCTAACAAATTCAATAACACATTTTATACCATCTTGGTCTAAGCAAAAGAAAATAAGGATATTTTTGTTATTTTCAGAAAATACCATAGGTTTTTTTTCTGAACTAATATAAAATCTTATATTATCTATATCTATATACATTTTGTCAGTATCTGATATAATTTCAGTATTGTATTCCTGCCAATCTGTCCATTGATCAGTTTCTTTAAAAGCTACAGCTATTGTAGTAAATTTATTAATTTGAGCATTGCTAACAAGTGTTAGGATAATAAAAGTAAAAAGTGTTATTAGTTTTTTCATAGTATAAAATTTACTACAAATATACTAATAACACTTTACTTTTCCTATTTTTATGGCAATCAATTTGTTTGAAACTTGTGATGATCTACTAAAGTTATTTCTCTTTTATCCATTATAGCTTTTATTTCCTGCCAAGAAAAAGGTCTATATTCACCAAACATTCTATAAGCTACATCAACTCCTACATCCATAGATTTACCTATTCCCTCAAGTGTATCATGGGAATGTCCAAAAAGATGAATAACCCCCTTATGGGACTTATCCCATACTTGATGAGAATAATGAGACATAAATATCCTCTGTCCTTCTATAGTAATAGTTTTAACATGTTGAACAGAAGAAAACAAATCTCTAATATTTTCTTTATTATTTTCTATATGATGATCATGATTACCTAATATAAAATGAATATTTTGACAACTTATTTGATCTCTAAACCGTTTAATATTATCAAATCCACCAAATGACCAATCCCCTAAAAAATACAAAGTATCATCCCATTGAACATATTTATTCCATGTTTTGACTATATTTTGAGTCATTTCTTCAGGAGTATCAAAATCTCTTGTTCTTTGCTCTCCTGTATCACCCCATTCACTTGTACCTCTACAAATATTTTTATGAAATGCGTGGCTGTCTGATGAAAAATATATCATTTTTTTAAATATTTATTATACATATTACGAATAACTTCTTCACCTACTTGTTCTTCTTTAGGTCTATTTCTATCCCTTTCTATACAAGTTTCAATAGGTACATCTGTAAAATCTTTGATAATGACCTCTACATTAGGAAAAATAGATTTACTTATCCAGTTAAATCCATCTCTAAAGTTAGTAGCATCAATAACAACTGAAAATCCATGATCTAAACCATGTTTAATCATTGAATGTTCAATGGCTGTTACTAAAGTTTCTCTAGTTGGAACCCAATAAGGTCCTAATTGCCTTCTAATACTATCCCTATTAACTCTAACTCTGGTTTTAGGGTCTTCATTTACCCATTCTATAGCCCATGTACTTTTTCCAGAACCTGGAAGTCCTCGTAATTTATAAACTTGCTGCATAAATTAATTATTTGATTCTAAATCTTCTTGACCTTTATCCAAAGCTCCAGATTCATGTAACAAAAATTTCTTTGATTTTATCTTAAATATTTGAGGCTTTGGGTATTTATCTACTCTAATACAAAATCCTTCTTCTATTACAGATTTATCTAATATTGAAGGTTTTTCCAATAATGTATTGTAAAATAAATCAGAAATAACGATTTCAAAGTTATCAGGTACTTCTTCAGTATAGTATTCACTATTTGCTGCAATAAAATTTCTTAAATTTCCATAAAAGAATTCTGGACATACAGGAATATTAAGCTGTTTAGATCTTTCAATCATTTGATGATAAGATAAATCAACTTCTATACCTTGAGGATTAATATTAGATATTCTGTATATATAAAGTATAGGTTTATCAAATCCATAAGAATAACCTTTCTGAATGGCTTCTCCTGTATAAGTTTTACCTATAATTTCACAATATACAGCTTCTCCTTTAAACAATTTACCTTTTAAGTATTCTTCACCAACTTTGGTCCAAATATCACCAGATTCTTTGTAAAAGTGATTTTTACCTTCTAATTCATTAAATTTTACAGATTTGATTACTTTTCTGGAACCTACAACTTCTCTATATTCTTCAGTTACTATATTTATACCTACTTTTTTAAGTAATTTTTCAAACCAAGATAGCTTTTTAAAAGTTAATGTATTGAAATATCTTGCTGAAGTTCCATGTAATTTGTATGTAACTGCTATATAATCATCTAAATGTAATTTATGACAATTCTTTAAAAGATGCTCTGTATCAAAATGCTCTGGAGCTAATTTAGAATCCACTATATTATCTAATATTTTAGATGATTTACCTAGATTTGCACCAGAATTTCTTTGTTTAATAACATACTTTTTACAGATATTTACTCCATCTATATCAGTAAATTCATCTCCTTCTTTAAGCTTTCCTCCCCAATTACCCATCATTTGTTCTAATGTGTTAATTGGAGCTAAATAACCTGTAGAAATTACTCCTTTAAATTTAATTGATTTAACTCTACAATTATCTTCAAAATAACCCTTTTTAGATTTATCGTCATTAAGTTCCTGATTCCTAAATTCATTATTTACTGAAAGATAGCTATTTGAAATAGCACATTCTGCTGGAAAAAAGAGATATAGTTGGTTTTCATCTGTATCTTTTTGAGTAAGCACGTCATTACCTTGGTATGTAATTTTACATAAATTATCAAGTCCCTGTACCTCTTGCTTTTTAGGAAGTTTTATTACTTGACATGTATAATTTTCTGATCCTTTTTTAATCTCTAATTTCATAGGAAATATTGTTTTGTAAGTATTTTTTCTATTAAATTGTTGTATTCTGCATCATTTAATGAACTTTTTTTAGGAAGTTCTGTAAATTGACCACAAAATCCATTAAATGCTAAGGGGATTCGTAAAGAATCCGCACCGTAAGAAGATTTAAGTATTTGAATACTTCTAAAATAATTTTCACCTGTATTTTTATCTATAAAATCAGTAGGATTATAACCTGTTTTTGAGGATTGTCCATATTTTATAGGATCAAATAGTGAAATTGCTAAGTCACAAGCATCTCCTATATCACCAGATTCTTTGGCATCTTCCAAAACTAATTCGTGTTCTTGATCTTTAAGTCTTGCTACTCCTGCAATTGATCTATTAACCTGAGCTATCCAAAACGGGGCTGCTCCTTCCATATCTCTAAAACTTTGCATGTATTCAGTAAGTTTATCAATAGCAAGCTTTTTAGTATTAAGTTCTTTTGTTTTCTTAGTTAAATTACCATGATCTATAATAGGTGATGTAATAATATTACTGTTATTAGGTATAAAAACTTTAACAGTTCTTTTAAATCCTGTTTTAAGATCAATTATATCTTTATCTTCATATTTACCTATTGATTCAAAATGATCTTTTAGAATTCTATATATTTCATTAGGTGTTTTAGCACCTTCATGAATAGTAATATAGTCATTTAATAATGAATCAATATAACTTTTTTGACTTTTTATAAGATCTACTTCAGATTTACTTAATTTTTCTTCCCACCAACCTAACATTTTAGGTAATTCTATAACATGTCCTTCATTTTTAAATATAATATAACATATCCATTTAGCTATTCTTAATTCTTTGCTTCTTTCCATAGAAAATAGCTGAAAATCAGGTTTCATCTTACCTGAAGGACTTTTCATATAATTATCACATGCATTTAATATAATAGAATCCATTAATGATGATTTTCCTGCACCTGTAGTAGAAAATATAAGAGTTAATATTTTTTTGCGAATATTAGCATATTTTCCTAATTTGGGAAATCCAATAGGAATAAATTGATTTTTACCGTTTATACCATCATCTATTTGTTTACTTAGACTATCAAATGTTGATTCCATCAAATTCTTGTTTTAGTTCTGATTTATGACCAGATTTATATAATTCAATATAAGCCTCATAAGTCTTTTGATGAAGATAAGTTGATGAGTTTTGCATATATTGAAGCTTATTTTGACCTGTTTTATAAGAATTTTCTATTTTTTGCTCTACTTCGAGTTTTAATGCCCCTATAAGATCATCAATAGTGTACTCTCCTTCATTGAGAATTTTCTCAATTTTAGCTTTACAATCTTCTTTTTTAACCCTGAGTGCTCTGGTTCCTTTAAACTTTTTACCGTTTACTTCAAATGTATCTGTAGCAGGAAATGTTTGCCACCATTTATCAAAATCTTCGTTTTTAGGTTTAGTTTTCTTAAATGAAGAAAGAGAGGGATTTTTTACAAAATCAAGTAATTCTTTACCTGTTAAAGTTAATTTACCATCATCTGATAATAAACCTTTTTTGACTAAAGTGTTGAAAAATACCTCTGTTTTAGAGGTATTTTCTATACTTTCTTCTTTTTCAACTAATTGTAAATAATATAATAAATCTAAAGAATAACCTTTTTTAAGAAGTTCTAACCATTTTTGTTGATTTACCATTTTGGTTATATTATTTTTGGAGTAATTTTTTTAACAGATCTATAAAAAGAATTCCATGTTATTCCTTTAAATTCTTTTATTGGTTCATCATCATCATCATTATTTGATTGGTATTTAAAACCTATTTGTTTATTACTTGATGTATTAATAAACGAATCTGTAGCTTTTCTTAAACATATATGTTTTAATTCATCAACTGTAGCACTATTAAGATCTTTAATTTCGTTTTCTATTTCTTTATCCGAAAATAAACCGGGATTAATTTTATCTGATATGTTTTTAATAACAGATTTCATTATTCTTTTATCAGTAATACCTTTCATTTCAAGTAATACTGAAATTCTAGAAGGTCTATCCTTTATGGTCTTAGGTACTTGTTCGATATAATTAGTAGTAGCTAAAAACAAAGAATTATTGATACTGTCTTTACCATCTAATATATTTTTCATGGCTGCTTCTTCATCTCTTGCAAATCTTTCGAATTCATCACATATAAAAATAATAGGCTCATTTTGAATAAATCTTATAGATCTTGCTAAACTTGTAGCAGTTAATAATTCATTACCGTTAGAACATATCATAACAATACCATTATGACTAGAAACCATAGTATTAGAAATATAGTTAATTAAAGCTGTTTTACCTGTTCCCTGTATTCCATATAATAAAACACCTAATTTATGAATAAATCCTAAGTCATTTATTTTTTTGCACATTTCTGGCTTAAAAAACAATTCAATGGTATTTAATACTTGTATTGTTTCAGTTGATTCAAAAGGTAAATGAACTTCATTTATTTCTCTTTTTTTAATAATTATACCACTTTCAACGGTATGAGCTTGATAAATACCAGGTTTAAATTTTACATCAACATTATCTACTTCTGATTCATTTACTACAATATCCTTGTTTTTCAATGTTATTACTGATCCTATCATAACTATCTTTTTGGTTTAAATAATTAATTACTATTTTAGTTTCCTTTTTATTGAATTCTTCTTCAAATTGCTGCCATTCTTCTATTTCTTTTTGTGCTTTAATATAAGCAAAATCTTGTGAATATTCTCTTTCTAAGTCAAAATTAAACATCATTTTACAATTAAACCGTGAGATAACCAAAACCATGTAAAAGTATTCTGTGCATTCCTTGAAGAGCATTTAAATACTTTTTTAATTAATTGGACTGCATATTTCTTAAAATCAAGAAACTCTTGTTCAGAAATAGACCATTCTTTCCATTTTTTATCTAAAATTGCATCTTGTGTTGTCTTTTTCTTAATATTAAACATCTTTTCTACAAGATGAGGATAAATATTACTTCTGTTTATAATTGATTTTTTCTTTTTCATCAGAATATGGTTAATTGGTTTTCTATTTTTTTAGGAACTTTTTTACCAGAATAATTGATTTTATCAATAATAGATTGCGCATCTTCTATATAATATGAGTAATCAATATCACAATCTTCTACTTTAGTGCTTTTAGGTAAGTAATTACATACTGTTGATAGCCATCTACCTGCTTCAACTTGTGATCTTTCAGCAGCATTAGTCTGACAATTCTCATTTTTAATCTTAAATAGCTTCTCACCTGAATTAGATATATAATATCTTATAAGCTTATTATAAACAGTAGTTTTCTGTTTAGTGACACCCTCATAATGAAAATCCTTAGTGGCCTTCTGTCTAATACAGAAATCATAGATGTTTTTATGATTTGGTATAAAATCTTCTGGTTTAATTCCATCTACATAATAAGCTTTTAAAGCTAAAGGAATAATATTTTTAGATTTATTTTTATGAATTAATAAATTCTCTTCAAAATCACCTTTACCTTTATGCTCATTATCTAATTTGATAGCTATGTAATCATTTACAGTAGAATATACTATTTTCTTAAATTCAACAGTTTCAATGGTAAAATTTGTTATTTCTTGCCATTTTTTAACAATATTTGTTTTTAATTCAAGCTTATCTTTTGAAAAATATGTAGTTACACCATCACTATTAGCTGAAATAACTCGTATTCCATTAGTTTCGAACATCTCAATTAGCATTAAAATGCTAAATTGACCTGTTAAAGTAACAGCATATAAAGTTTGTTTATCAAATAACCATGAATCCATAGATCCAAATTTACCAAAACATACGTTTAAGATTAACTTATAAGCTTCTACAATACCTTTAATTCTTTTATCTTTTTTAGCTAATGGTTTTAATTCCAGTCTTTTAAGATATAGCTCCTTATACACCATTAGTATTTCTTTACCTAAATGGTATGGATAATATCCATTATTTACCACTATAGCAGGATAATATGAAGCTACATCATCGTCATGAATTAAATGATTATTATCTGATTCCCAAGTTTCACAAGAATTAACTGCATGTAAACCGCCTAAACCTTGTACATATTTAGTATCGAAATACTTAAATTTGTTTTCAAATTTATCATTCATCTTTACAGATGTAGATAACGTCAACTTATGAAGTTTTTTAAGATCTGGAGTAGTAAATGATATGTATTTAGGAAGACAGTTTTTTAATTTTATTTCTTTTCTAAAAGTTCCTTTTTTAGGAATATCTTTTAGTTGCTTTCCTGTAATTTCAGCATATTTTTGTTTTAAAAGCTCTTCTCCTATCTTAATTTCTGAATAATTTAAACATTTTAAACCAAATTCTTCTTCAATACCAACCCTTAATTCTAATTGATTATTATTTTCATATCCTTTTATTTTAGTATTACCTATTGTTATATTTAGAAGCCCTTCTGTTTCTTCAATATCGTTAAACATGTAATCTTTGACAAGATTTATTTGTTCCTCTGTAATATTATCAATTGAATGATGAATAGGCATTTCTTCTACTTGCCCATCCATTTGAAAAGCAGCAGCTTTTAAGGAGGTTCTTCTAGCTTCATTATCTAAACCATTTATGGTAAAAACATCAATAATATCAACAGTAAATTGATTATCATAATAAGGCAATCTCATTTTATAAGATTGATCATCTATTAAATCTTGTACATATCTGTAAATTATAGCACAAGTTTCCAATCCTGTTAATTCATGCCATTCTTCATATGTATTTAATACAAATTGTATAACTTGGGCATCAAAACTCCTAAAATTAAATCCAACAGCATAATCAATATTTAACTTATTATAGAATTTTACAAAATGATATATGTCATTTTTATATTGACTTATTTCAAAACATTTCTTATCTCCTGTATCAGGATTCTTAAATCCAAATAAAATACAGGATTTTAATGTTTCGATGTCTGCTACCTCAATTCTAAGGTCTATATCTCTCCAAAGTTTCATTTTATTAATGTTTCAGGATATGCATTTAAAATAGAATTTTTACTAATAATATCTGAACAGTTTCTACAAAATACTGCCATACAGTCCACGTTACTCCCCTTACCACATTCTTTCTGCGTATTTACATTTTCAGAAGCAGCTTTTAATGCAGATTTTACGTGTAATTGGGCAAATTCAATCATAGCTTCCCAATATTCTTTATAATCATTAGAAATACCTCTTGGTGTTCTGAATTCTAAAAATTCTTTTGCTGTTGGTACTGTTTTCATAATTTTAATGTTTTAAAGGTATGTTAACAATACACCAAACTACAGATGTTATTAAAATCCAAGTAAGGTTATAAGTAATAGATACACCTTTATTGTATCTAAAATAATCTTTGAGTGTTTGGACGTTACTTAAATCATATAATTCTGCCCATCTGATAAGATTAGCGAATAAACAAAGCACAATTGATAATATTATCATCTCCTTCTTAAAAGTAAATATTCAAAAAATAAACCCCAAATAAGCCAAATTAATAGTCTTAGAGCTACAAAGTTAATCAAAATATCCATACCAGTAAAGCCTATACATAAAACAATTCCTAATGTTAGAAAATTAAAGAATAGAAATTGAAAGAAATGCATAGCATCTGTTAAAAATACAAAAATAGTTGCACTTCCTGGGAACTTTTCCTTGAATTTAATATTAAACTTTCTATAATACCAATTATTAGGTGCTTTTACAAGAGTTGAATACTTATCATTTTTAACTTCATATTTTCTTATCCAGGAACTTACTCCAAAAAATGAATCCCATTTAGATTTTGTAAATACTGAATTGTTTCTTTTGAATATTAATACTTCTTTAATAGCATAAGAAATGACTGCTAAGATTATTAGGATTATTGTCATAATCTTAACCATTTAAAGTAATCACCTATTACAGAACCTATCCATATTAAATAAACTACCAATAATACATAATTAAATTCAGTTAGCCATTCTCCTGCAAAATATGCAGCAAGTGATGTAAACAATGGCATGAATATAAAACAGAAAAATAATAAAATTCTACTATTTTTCAATAAATACTTCCAAAATGTTGTTTTCATAAAATTCGTTTAGTTATTCGTTTGTTTTTGTACCAAAATGAAACATAAATATTGTTTCCAAAGAAATCAATTTTTAGGTTTAACGTATATATCAATATAAGAATATTAATAATTAAACCTAATATAATAAATAATGCTGTCATATAATTTTATTTAATTATCCACCATCCTTCTATTTCTTTCAAATGGCTTATGTCTTCTTTAATGTTGTATTTAAACGCTAAATACATAAAATCATCATAAAATATACCCTTATTAAAATATGCTATATGTTCAGAAAAAGAAACAATTATTTGTTTTTTGTTAAATTTTTCTACAAAAGTTCTTAATTTTATTCTTTTTGTATTAGGAATATACTTTATGTCTTTATTTAAATAATGTTGGATTAATTTAGTACATTCTTCTATTGTACAACCTTCTTTAAAATCATAACCTGAACGTATAACAATATCTATTTCATTAACTTTAGCAGCTTGAGATATGGCCATTGAGCAACAATTTCCGTAAACAAAATTTTGATTACAAGTGCTACGTTCAATTCTAAATAATTGCGATTTCATTTTCTATTCGTCTTAATCTTTCTTCTATAAACAATAACCAATATTTTTTAGAATAAATAGATGTTATATCTATACATAATTCAAGCATATCATCAGGTAGGGTATTTCTTACTTTGAGTAAATCTTTAATTTCAGCCATAGAATAGAGTTAAATGAAAAGAAATAAAAAAGAGGGTAGAAATACCCTCTTTTAACAACAATTTGTTGTTTTTAGCAGTACTAATGCAAAAAAAGTACTATTTTTAAGCATCTACTTCAGTAGATAGGCTTTTTAATTTACTTTCAAGAAAGTAAATTTTAGCTTTATGTGCTTTTAATGCTTCTTCTGCTGAAGTAACATTATTTTTAGCATTTAGAAGATTTTGTACATAAGATTCACGACATGTAATTAAATTACCGTTATTTACTGTAGCTAATTCTTCTTTTTCTTTAGCTGTAGTAACAGCATCTTCAAATGTGATAGTGTCTCCATTTAGAGATGCAATTTGAGATTTAAGTGCTGAATCTGCCTGACGGAGAGCTTTTTGGGCTTGTGCTTCTGCATCATCTCCTTTAACTGTTGCTACAAATTGCTTAACGAATGATTTTACTTTGTTCATAATTAGTTTTGTTTAAAAATAGATTACTTTTTTTTCTTGAATTAAATTAACACTGACTGAATTAATTTTATCAACTTTAGTGTTCAAAGTTGATAATTTTTTTGGAATAATTAAGTTTACTTCATTGTTAATTGGTTTAATTGTTTGTTGTATAGATTTTTTTTGTTCTTTTCCTAATACATGATCCTTAAATTGTTCAAAAGTGATTTCTTTATAATCTAGTTTAAGTTCATTCAATGAATAAGTATAATCGGAATAAAAATAAGATTTATTACTTAAATAGGCATAATTAAGGTCATTCCTTTTTTCACATATCCACTTATTTAGAACTTGTGCATTTTCCTTATTTCCAATTACATACCATTTTTCAGGTAACACAAAACTATTAGGATTAAAATCTTCAGGCATTAATTCAAAACTAAAATCAGATGTACAATACCAATGGGAAGTATTATTTTTTAATAATGTACAGCTATTACGATATTCATCATCAATTCTAAAATAATCTCCTTTTTTAGCCCTTGATATACCACTTGGACTATCTACTAAAGCTTTAAGATACCTACCTTTTAATGATTGTTTTTTAGGTTCCATAATTTTATCTTCATGTCCATCAGGTAGATATTGTTGTATTTCAGATAAATCAGTTAATGGTCCTAATTTTATAACTTGTGCTAATGTTTCTTTAGCATTCCAATATGACTTTTTCTTGTACATGTATTCTCCAGTGTCCGAATTTTTAGAGATTTTTTCTCCATTAAGTATACCATTTCTAAAATCTGTAACTTTTAAATAATACCAGTGATTTTTACTATTACTATGATGATTAGACTTATACCATTTACCTGCTTCAAACTTAGGTTCATCTTCTTTCACAGGTTTATCAAAATTATCCATAAATTCTTTTAAATATTCTTTTTTGAAATCATTAAAAGAAATTACTGTATAACCCTCTTTTTGTATAGTTTCTTTATCTGATATACTCCAATATGTACCATCTAATAATCTTATACACCCATCTTTTGACTTTTGATATGAATAGTTTTTGTTGCAAAATTTTTGAACTATTAATTTAATAACTTTTCTTACTTTATCATATTGTTCTTTAGAAGTAATATGAATAGCTATAGGGTATTTTAGTTCAGAAATAGTGTATTTCTTCTTTTCTTTTGGTCTTTCTTCAGGAAAATGTAAATATACTTCTTCTAAATTTGTCACTTTTGAAATGGTATAGTTTTTGTTACTTCCTATCCAGTTATTTAATGATTTACTTTTACTTTCTAAATCTATACATTTAGAAAATTCAGTATTATTTCCTTCTGCTTTTCCAAATCCATTTACAGAGTATTTAAATAACCATTTTGAATGGTCTTTTTTATTTACAGCTATATACCATTGTCCTTCTATCATAGTTTCTTCTGGTGTTGATATAATTTCAGCCCAATCACCTGAATGAGTATAAATAACTGCTGAATTTATTAAACCTGTTGCTCGACCGTCTCCTTTGTCTGTTTCAGCTATAATTCTTCTATCACCAAAAGGATGTAAAAAAATATTACCTGTTACAGTTAATTTATCTTTACCTCCAAATAGTGGTACAAATACAGTGCCTATAGGGTATCTTTTACGTGCTTCTGTCAAAAGATCATTTTCTTCTTGTTGTGTCATAATTTTAAGGGTTTACTCTACTTAACCAATGTTTTAAGAATTGTTTTTGAGTTGAATCTCGTCTTACAATATTATGGTAATACTGAATTCTTGCTTTTTTAAGATCTTCTAAATATTGTGATTTATCAACATAATTTAAATATTCAGTAACTTTGTTAAAAGGTATATAAATATCAGGAAATTGCTTATTTACAGTTCTTCTGATAATCTTTTTAGCATCTGTACCATGTATTAAAAACTCGAAAGTGTATGAAGATATGTCATTATCTTTAATAATATCATATTTTTCATTTAACCATAGAGATAAATAGTAATCTGTAACCCAAAAATCAACCTCTGGAATCTGTTGATTCCATTTAATTTGACCATTTAATTGCTTAAATTCATCAATTCTTGACCAACCTATCCAGGTAGGATTAAATCTCCTTGATATACCTCTATATGTTTCTCTACCTTTATCATCCTTTACGTTAGCATAATATCCCTCAAATTGGTGTATTCTTTGAAATGCTACCTTAAAAGATAACGGATTAATTATACTAATTTTTGTTATTTCTACATTCTTATGTACAGGACTATCAATTCCTGATTTCCATATAAATAATAAAGAAATTAAACATATTATCTTTTTCATAACCATTTAGGTGGTTTAGGTACTTTGAATTTTACATTTTCAAATATATCAAAAACTAATGGTATAATCCAAATTACACTAAAAAAAATTACCATAAAAACCTCAAACCAACTATAATTATTTTCATAATTACTTCTGGCTTCTTTTCTTAAAATATGGAAATATATAGAAAATCCAATAAACCAAATAATTAAGATTATCTTAAATGTCATTTTTAACGTAATTTAAGTGTATTTACAAATCTACCAGTAAAATCTTTTACTGTTAAAACTTCTTTAAATGGTGCATGTGGTAGTCTGTTCACTACATTTATTACTACAAAATCTTTTCTTCCTAATACTTTATCCATTTTATTCTTTGTCTAAAAGTTCGTTAAAATAATTTGCTGCTATATCAAATACAAGTAAATATCTGCCATTTCTAAATATAATAGCTGTTATTATTGTGAACTACCCACCCACGGCAGAGTCGATGGGATGGGCTTTAAATCTGAATAATGCAAAGCACAGCTAAACATATCCGACTTTTCAGGGTTTATTACAGAACCCCCCAGCGTAGCAATATATCGGCATCCATATTGTTTCCGCGTATATCTGAGAGTTAGCGGTAATTGCCGTTACAGCAATCCGCATGAACACACCAAGCAACACTATTAGAAGTTTCGTAACCGCATTTACATTTGAACAACGACAACGAACCGCTAACAGGGGGTTGGCGAAATAAAACACTACCGCCTTCCTCCACTTCATCCTGCGGCTTTCTTTGTCTGTTAATTTCCATTTGTGCGGTATAATCAGGTTCTTTACCATTATACCAATCCTGCTCCGCTCTATCAAAGGAAAGCCTGTCAGGATTCCCCCCACGCATCCAAATTTGGTATGATGCTTCGTAAAAATGTTCGTTTCTATCCATAGTTTTCGTTTTTAAATCCGTGTTTTACTATCGCCAACCCCCGAACCGTTAGCGGACAATTATTTTTTGCTCAGTTTGTCACCAACATTATAGAAGTGGCAGCTATCTTGAAATACTACATAATCTGCGTGTTCATATTTCTGGTAAGCAAAACGACATATCCCTTTTGGCATTGGGTCATCAAAAAAATTTGTGTATGATTTCCAAACAATGGTTGGTTCCTTAACTGGTTCCCCCTTGCAGCCGCAAAAAATAACAGCCGCTAACATCAGGTTTAACCAATGGCCTTTGTTCATCAATCTTGAAAGTGTGTTTTTCATGTTGTTTATTTAATGTTCGACAATTCGTATTTTAAAAACGGCCACTGGTTAAACCCATGTCCGTTATGGGCAATGCTGAAAGACAGCCGTTCCCAAGTTTTCAAATCCTCTAAAATTTGACGGTTCTTCAAAGTGGACAATTTCACGACCTTCAAAAGATGGATAACTTTGTTTTAGATACTCCCAAGCCTTTACACCATTAAATTGACCTCTAAACTGAACCGTGACAGTATCAGTTATATAATCCTTTTGACAATGGACAGGCTCAAAAACACTGCCCATAACATCGGTTTTGTGCAATGCCGCCTGTGTATCGGTAGCTGTACTTTTGTTTTCCATTAAACTTTAGTTTTTAAGTGAGCATCAGTTTTTCAAATTGCGGCACTGACACAAAGCCGCAAAACCGTTAGCGGTAATGCCTACTGACGTTACCGCCACCAACATCTTTGAATTGACGTTTAGTTATTAAATGGTTTTTGAAGTTGATATTCCAAACTTCCAATATTCGCAATGCTTTTTTATCCCTTCGGCAACTTTGCTCAAACCATTGTAGCACATCGTTAAAGTGTCCGTTTCCTTGTTGGTTATTAGTTATTGCAAGTATGTCATAACTTTTATCTGTGCTACACCAAAGCCCTTCGCAAGTTCCTACACGAAAAAGCATCCATTGGTTTTTATCATCAATATTGTATGGATATGGTGCAACTTCAAAAATCAAATTATGCTCCGATTGAAACTCGGCACTACCGCTAACACCTGCTTTATGCAAGTGGGGCTGACGTGGTTTAATCGGCTTTTGTGCTACTATGTTACTTCTGTTCATATATTCAAGTTTATTTTTTAAAATTCCCCACCTGCATAAAGCAGTCGGACGTTATAAGCAAGTGGCGGTTGATACGAAGTGTTATCATATTCCTTCGTTTCCCCTCTCTGTGGGAAAGTGTCCTTTCGGTCTATATCAATACCGCCAACAGACTTATAACATGGGCTAAAACGCAATAGCTTCAATTGGTTTCCCATCTTTTGCAGGTCTTTACACTATCTCAGATTTTCGCCCTACTCATAGTTTATTGCACCGCTACTGCGTTTAGCCCAATTCCGTTATACCACATTTACCCAATCATCATCATCATCATCTTCCATTAATTCAATCTGTCCATTTCCTTGTTCTATTATTTTATTTAAAATACCTAATCCGTAAGACGTTGCTACTCCATATCCTTTTTTGTGGCACTTATAGCAACTTCCACTAATTCCAATAAAATAATAAAAGTTTTCATCTTGTTCAACCTTTTCTATTCCAGAGTTTAACTTCCATCTGTCACTATCTAAATAACCACCAGCCCAAGTTCCAAAAACTTTATAGTAATTATTTGGTAGTTTTAATATTACCCATCTTTCAGGTGTTTCACTTATATTTCTTTTCATAATTATATGTTTAAAAACGTGGTATAACAAAGTGTATAAGTAATGTGGCTAAATAAATTTGTTCTTATTACTTTATATTTAGTTAGTTAATGATATTTGTTTGTATCAAAAAGTATGTCCTTCATGGCAAATGTCAAGGTCTGCCGTAAACATCTTAATGTCACTTGAACCACATTCTGGACATTTCTTTATATCATCATGATGGGTTCTCTTTAAAATCAAAAATCGTTCTCCATATTCACCAAATCCCTCATCAAAAATTTCATGATGGCAAAGGTCTTTCCAATGTTGTTCAAAGTGTTTCAGGTAAACAACTTCAGGTTCTTTAGAAAACCAGTCAGTAGTTTTGCCATCAAAACCTTTCAAGTGAACATCCTTGCCACCATGCTCAATGGAGAAATTAGACCACTCCTTTTCAATTGGGAGTATTACGTATTTTGATTTGTTTGGTACAGCCATCACGCTTAAAATTATTTATTAAAACCTTAGTTCAGTTCCTTGTAGTTCAATTCGTGCTTCAAGTCGTCCACTGTTCATAGCAATGTTCATTAGCGGTAATAAAATTTACTACGCTGTTCGGTATCCAACATAATCACATTTACTACAATGCACATTTTTCTTTGGTGGCATTGAAGTTAATGTCATCATTGGGTTGCTGTCATAAAGTTCTTCACCACATTTAGGACACGCTATCCCATTTAATTGTGGTTCATTTGAAATTTTGTCGTTTAAATTATCCATTGTTCTTCGTATTAAGTTCAGAGGTATTAATCAGCCACCTCGTTTAGCTGCAAACCGTTAGCGGCAACCCTCATAGACGTTCCCAACGACTTGACAATTCCAATTCATTTCATTCAATCGGCTAAGACGACCCCAATTGATTTTCAAGTCTGCTCTATAAAGAACGTAATCACAACCATCAAACCTAACACTCTGAAACTAAGCCCAGCCGCTAACATGGGCTTGTTCTCACCACCGCTTGCCTCAAATGTCATTTAATCTTTGTTTGTAAGTATCGTAAGCCAATGTTAATTGGTCAGTTAAATGATGATATTAATTCACTATATTTGTCGCTTACATCCCATCCACGTAAAAACGATGGATGGGTTTTACGCTCCGTTTTATAAAAAGAAAGGAATAGACATTATACCTGCTAATATAGTCCATAAAAATTTAAATGCTTGTTTCATGGTTTTATGTATTTAGCTAAAAATCTCCATTTTCTATAATGTTTTACTTCTTTTTCAAGAATAATAATTCTTGTAATTATACCTTCCATAGGATCTTCTTTCATATAATAATATTGACTAGGTGATTTACACCAATAATAAAATCTAGAATTTTGTTCAATGTTTCTTTTAATTATATATTCAGGTAATTCAAACCCCTCAATACTAGAAAATAAACATACCCCTGAATACATATTTAAAATAACTAATTGCTCTATTTTTTCTTCATGTGTACCTTTTACATTCAAAACAGCTTGTCTATAAGCATTTAGGATATATTCTAATTTTTGTATTGTTGTCATCTTTCGTATTTATTTTTTGCAATATCAACTATATCATATACTATTTTACCCCAAAATACAAAAGGTTCAGTTTTCCACATGAATAAAGACCAAACAATACATACTATCATAATTGGAACTGTTG
>ERZ761590.76-NODE-76-length-21028-cov-11.619606_pt1 | contig 21028 bp, 23 predicted proteins | sample MGYA00511880_ERZ761590 | MGnify/ENA primary metagenome ERZ761590 (study PRJEB28899, sample SAMN03785555) | bioreactor sludge metagenome | biome: EBPR Sludge; feature: EBPR Bioreactor; material: 0.22µm filtered reactor supernatant | place: Saint Lucia: Queensland... | reverse complement strand
TCACCTGCCGCCGCCGGGACTGTAATGCCTGAAGATGCCATAGTTAGAACCCAAAGATGATTGAGATGAGCGGCGCGAAGCCGGTGTACTGAAGGGTCGGGGTTGCTGTCGCGGGGAGCGGGGTTCCAGAATCCCATGCTAGGGCTTGCGTCGCGTAGGGCGGGAACTGAGTCCCCGTCGAAGACGAGAAGGACCCCGAAGACCGACCCATCGACGCCACCAGCGGGTTACCGCTGGTTGTTTCGTCCTGCATTACGTCAAGGTTCCAGTTGGTCGCATCCCGCGTCGTGTCAGTTGCGAACGCCACCCAGTAGTGCCCTGGTTCCAGGGTCCATGTCGTTGCCGTATACAAACCGTTATCGCCCGTGGAAGCGCCCGAAGCGACTGTTACTGCGCCAGTAGTCGCGAGTCTTGCACCCGGAACGCCCGCGTTATCCACGTAGATTCCAAGCGCGAAGGACTTCGACGCACCGCCCGCGTTGTTGCGGATTCCGATCCCGACCGACGTGATGGTGACTCTTTCGTAAACGGGGAACCACCAGTAGTAAATCGTGCCCGTCGCAAACGTTGAGGAAACAGTCCTGTTAAGCCGGACGCGGGCACCCGCCAATTCAACATAGGTTCGGTATTGGCCCGAACGAACAGCCGGAATAGGGGAAACATCCGGTTCCCCGCCGATTTTATTGGCAAGATTCATACGCTAAACTCCCTGACAACGATGTTGCTGGTCGTGGCGGCACCTGAAGAGTTCTGGGCGTAAACGTCCACCCCTCGTCCCGCCCAAAGTTCCAATGTCTCTCCGGGGAGAATGACAAAAAGTTTGGCGGTTGCTGAGATGGTAGGCGTAGAGGCACCGTTGATTACGATGTCTACCCAGACTGAATAGGTTGCGTCGCAGTTGTGGATGAACATCCCGGCCCGGAATTGGGTTTCCGCGTCGGGCAACTTGGTGGCAGCGTTCCCCGCAACGGTGGACGCATAGCTGTCTCCAAGATTTTGGATGGAAACGTTGTTATTCAAGATACTCTCCTTTCAAAATCCCCGTGCGGGGAAAACTATCGACCCTTAGCGACATCTTCCTTGATATTCATATTCCCACCAAGGATGCCGATAACGGTTAAAGCGGCCTTCTGTTCGTCGGTTAGGCCCTCCGAGTCTTTCCACAATTCGACCTGGGTTTGAGCCGAAATCGGAAGTAGCCCCATCACGAGGTTCCCAATTCCCTCTGCGGTCGCAGGGTCGGTCTTCTTGCCGAACGATTCCCCGACAAAAGCGGATGCGGTTGTTCGCGCAACCGGGCTTGACTTACCAGCCGCGTAAAACCCGACTGTCGAGGGCCAGCTTTTACGGTTCTTGTTGACCTTGTTCATCAGCCGTATAACCGATGCAATACCGCCGAATGGGTCAAGTTCAACGTTCCCGGCTTTGATTCTGCCGAACTCTGGATCGCGGGGGTCGATGGCAACTTCAAACCCTGCGTTCTTTGCCGCCATCAAGGTTCCGCCGACCATTCCCGCGAACGCCGCGTAGTCCTTGAGGATCGCAACGGCGAGTTTCGGATTCTTGCGGATAGCCGCGTTAATGAGCGGGGTTCCAAGCACGGTCTTCCAGCGGGAAATCATGTATCCCGGCGCGAACAACGCGGGAACCGTTCGGTTGAGATTCTTGAGCGCGGTTGCCGCCTGGCCCGTCCCCACACCGGTAACCGTGTTGACGTATTCGGCGGTTTGCCTCAACTCTTCCATTGAGAGCTTCTTTCCTTTGCCGATTCCCATGAAGGGTTTTTCTTGGAAGGAAACAAGGTTGTCGAACATATCCATCCGCAAGCGGTTGAGATACGCCGTATACGCTCTCTCGGAATGGGCGATGATCGGAAGATCGTTGACAATCTGAGACGTGAAGAACTCTTCTCCGCGTCCAAGACGGGTTGAGTGGACTTCTAATCCCGCCGCAACGCCACGGTCGTAGTTCTTATTGAGCCGCATCCGGGCGATGTACTCACCCAAACGCTGTTCGCCTTTCTCGCCGTGCCAAATGCGAACCACGTCGAGCATTTCCTTCGCGGCGCGAGCGTTGGCAATCGGATGCCCCATCAGAGTAAAGACACCCTGGTTGAATGGGGCTGAAAGGTCGGAAGACGCAACCACCGACCGGGAGATGTCCGCTACTTCTTGATAGACCTTGCCGAAGCCGGAAGTCTTTTTCGCTAACCGTCTGCGCCGCAGGTCAGCCGCGATAGAATCCGCTTCCACCTTTCGGGCCATGAGTTGAACCTCAAGGTCCTCAAGCTCTTTGGAAATCGGGACTCTCTCTCTTGCGACAGGGCCTTCCTGCGCCTGGATTCTGCGTTCGAGTTCCTTGATTCTCTTTTCAAGCCGAACCCGTTGCGCCCCGGTGGACTTTTTAGCCTCTTTGCGAATGTCCTGTAGGGCTCTTGCTTCGTCCGTGAGTTGTCTTTGGGCACGTTGGTATTCTCCCGCGATGATCTTTTGGATATTCTCGTCGCTGAGGTCTAATTCGGCTTCTCGCAACGCTTGGCGAACGCCGGGGATAACGTCCCCTAATTTTACCGCACCTTCGGCGACAATCGAACGGACAATCGCCATGATGTCCTTGGCGTAGTCCTTGATGTCCGCGATGGTCGAAAGGTCAATCGCACCCGACTGTTTCCCGCCGGGTCGTTTCGCTTGCGGGGAGCCGTACCTATCCTTGATACGCTGAATCGCGGCGGCGCGGGACTGTTTCGCATCCCCGACGATTCTTTCTTTGCGGGTTCGGAACAGCCCTTCTTGTGCGCGGGACTCGTCTACCTTCTTGGAAAGCGTAACAATATCGTCGCCGATCTGCTTTGCTTTCTTGGTAACGGCTTCGTCAATCTTCTCGCCGCTTTCGGCGGTGAACCGTCTGGCAAGGCTGCCGGCAGAGTAGTCCTGTTTGAACCACGTCTGTCGGGCCACGCCTTCGCGTCCCCACTCGGTCCCGCTTTTCTTGAGAGCGCGAGTGATTTCGTCAACCTCGTCAACGATGGATGCGAGTTCTTCTGGGTTGGTCGTCTTGTTGAACTTCGTTTCCAGTTCGTCAAGGCGGGTTGCCATGCCCGACGTTTCCACGTCGTCTAACCGCTTCCTGAACATCCCTTTGGTGGGGCTGTTGACCTCTTCCGCTATTTCGCGGGCGCGCCCTGGGATACCCCGCGTATTCGCCTCATCGAACCATTGCTTTGTCGTTTCCGGTTTGGCGGAACGAAGCGCGGGTAAACCCTTGGATTTGCGAAGCGCGGCAGTCGCCTCATTCTTGGCGGCTTGCCCTTCGGGGATTTCAAACTTTGGCGGAGCTTTCGGTTCAGCCTTTGGAACCTCACCAGGTTTCGTCGGAATCTCTTCGGAAGCTTTGCCTGTTTCAATCTTCGGAACTTCGCCTTCAAACTTCCGCGCAGGAACTTGCGGTACTTCTATGGGTTCTTGAACCGCTTTGGGCTCGGGAATACCGAGCTTCTTGCGCGATTCGGCAATCGGGTCCTTGGCGGGTTGGCGCAAACTCTCTAACCGCTGATCCTCAGCCTTCTTGAGTTCTCGGAACGCCTTCTGAACCTGCGACTCGGTTGCGCCTTCCCCGGCTTGAGCGCGAGCCTCAGCCATGAGAACGTCGTCGGACTTTGAGAATCCGCCGACCGGGACGGGTTCGGGCGTTCTTGCGGGCAACGCTTTCGGCGGAGCTTTCGTGGGACGCTTCTTGGCAGTCGCCGCAACACCGGACGGCACCGCTACGGGCTTCTGTGACGGTTTCGTGACAGGTTTCGCCTTGACGGGCTCTTTCATCAGGTCCGCCGTCTTGAATCCCTGTTGTTCGGCTTCGATCAATGCCTGTTCAAGCGCAACCGCATTCTTGCTTCGGAACGCATTCGCGATCTTCTTGACGACCGGCTTCCCGGCAGACCGGACCAAGTTCCCGGCGACCGCTTCTACGGGCAAGACGTTCAGCAAAACGTTTGCCGTCGCCTTCATCCGCTGTTCAAGCGTTGCGTCAGGGTGTAATGCCACCTCAATATCCGCGCCAACGTTAATCGGAGCGGTAACAACACCCGCGACAACATCCGAAGGTTTGACCGGGGAAATCGCAGACGGCGAGCCGGGAACCGCGACGTTCAAAACCGACAAGGCTTTGGACAGATTCTCGGTTGCCAGATTTGCCGCTTCTGCGGCCCCTGTGGGCCCCTCAAACCTGTACCCCGCCTCTTTGTTCGCCCTGGCCCGTTCCTGCGCTCTACGCGCACCGTAGGGGGTCAATTTGACGTTTCCCTGGGCGTCTACCGTAGACGTTTGGGGGACCTTAGTAACTGCACCCGTTCCCGCGCCGACAATCGCGCCGTGCGCCGGGTTCTTGCCCCGGCTTTTGTCGTATTCCTGAAGACGTGCCCAATCCTCGGCGGTGGGTTCGTTCTCTTTGTCCCATTCGTACTCCCACCCGTTAGGCGAGACGAACTTTATGGGCTTTCGGGGAACTTTCGCCGTCTTTGCAAGTGCTTGGGTAATCATCGGATGATGTTCCAGCCGGGGGGCGGTTTAACGGCAAGGGGCTTGTTGGACCCAGGACGCACAACGGGAGGCTTGTTCGTAGGTTTCCTGTTCTGATCGGGGACCGCACCGATGGGACCCGTCAACGCGGGCGCGGATGCGACGCTTTGAAGCATCCCGCCGATGTTGTTGTACTTCTCCTTGGTCTGCTTAATCGCTTCCCCGAGCCCTTCCAAGTCCTCCTTGATCCGTTTCACGTCTTCGGGAGTCTTGGCTTTCAAAAGGTTGCTTTGCTGGGACTGGACCCTCTGACGAAGCTGGTTGGTTTGCGCCGAAAGCGTCTTGAGTTGATCGCGAAGTCCGCCAACCAATTGGCTCCGTTCCGCAAGGCTGATTCTTTGGGCCGCTTGGGTCAAGGAGCCGCCGTAGTACGCGGCAAGGGCATTCGCCCTTTGAACGGCGGTGTCCGCGTTCTTCCAGGCGATAGCGACCTTCTCCATGTCCACTTTCAAGCGTTCGTCGTGCCAACGTTTCGTTTCCGCGATTTCCTGCCCCTTGGTCGTAATCTGGGGCGTAAGAACGCCGAACGACATGGCGGGCAACTCTTCGTTCTTTTCGAGCATTCGGAACGCGCTGTTGTAGGTGTCCGCCTCTTCTTTCGTGATCTTACCGTCGAGCTTCATAATGTCCGAATGCTGTTTGCCGAACATCTGAAAGAGTTTGAACTTGCCCGAAGCCTGTTTGATCTCGTTGGCTTTGTCCAAACGCCTTTGCGCGGCAACACGAACACCGCCAAGCATCTCTTCATCTTCGGGGGTAAGTTCGATGCCCTGCAATGACAGTTCAGCCTTAATGGTGTCCACATCTTCAGGGTTCTGCACTCTGCCGAACGCCTGAGAAATGGCAATCCTTCGGTTCGTCAACGCTTCGCGGGCGAGCTTCTTTTCCTCGTCAACCCTTCTCTGGAACTGTTCCTGACGGGACAAAAGACGGTTCGCTTTCTGATTGGCAATCTCGGCCTCGGTCTTCATAATGCCGAGTTCTCGATCTTGAGCCATCTTCTGCATCTGGAACTTCCGGGCGGATTCCTGGTCCATCTGCTGACGCTTGGCTTCGTTGCCTTGAATCAAACCCTGGAGGAATCCCCCCGCCCCTTCCGCGTTGCCCAGAATCCCGGCAATGATGGAGCCGATTGCCGCCGTCTTTAGGTCGATCTTGGGCGTAGCCGCAGACGGCAGGGGAACCTCCTTCATGTTCGCCATTTGGCGCATGATGTCGTAACCCTTCTCCGACTCCTTATCTAAGTTGGAGTTGAAGATGTTGTCGAAGTCTAATGCGAAGGGAACCACTACCACCCTCCTAACGCTTTCTGGGAAGCCTGGTAAAGCCCGTTGTTTCCGCCGGTGTTACCGCCGAAACCACCCATGCCGACGATCTGCCCGATGCTCCCGAGAATTCCGCCCAAGCCCTGTTTGGGCGCGTCCTTCGTCATGTTGGACTGTTGCATATTCCCCTGAAGCTGGGAGATGAGTTGAGCCAAGCCTGGGTTGCTTGCCGCATCGATTGCGCCGAGCATCCCCTGGTACGCGCCGGTGATTCCCTGCGGAGAACGGGCGCTCTGTCCGTACTGCGCGGTCTGCCGGTCGGCGTTCGCAAAGAAAGAAGCCAAAGAAGCAGGAGATACGCCCGTCATGGTCGCACCCGCCTGTTCAAAATTCCGCGCCGCCTGAGAACGGTTGGCGCGAGAAACCGCGTCGATCCGAGCTTGGATGTTCGCGGGGTTCAAGTTCTGAAGGAACTGAGTCGTCGTCGCCTGTCGAAGCGGTTCCAACTGGTTCGCATACTGTCCTTGCATGATGGCGCGAATCGCCTGGAGAACCTGAGAACGACGGTCAAGCGGACGTGCGGGATTGCCGCCGCTGATGCCAAGCCTCTCCATTAGGCTCTTGAAGCCTTCGTCGGTCAGAATGTCTCCTATTTCCACATCAATCTCCTTTCGTTAAAATAGCAATCATGTCCTGAGCGGCATCCCTAAAGAACAATGCCGCAAATCGTTGGTCGGCTTCGTCCCGCTTCAGCACGTCCGGGTGAAGGGAATAACTCCACGTTGCGGTGAAGTTACAGTTGTAGCCGTCCGGGTTGAATTCGATGTCTGTGTGCGGAACCCGTTTCCGCCATTCCCTTTCAAGGTAGAAGAACCATTGTTCCGAAACTGCCGGCCATTTATGGGTCAAATCACCGTAGGCTCTGTTGCAAGCCCAATGCGGGGTGATGATCTTAGCTTTCCCGCCGGGGACCAATACCCTATACAACTCGTTTACGAAGCGGATTCGTTCCTTGGCGTCCAAGTGTTCGATGACATGACTGGCGTGGACCTCTTCGATGGAGTTATCCTCGAAGGGCCAACGTTCGTTGCCGATGTCGAATACGTAGTCCACTCCCTCAAAGGGGATGATGTCAACCGTCTTGTAGCCCGGAAGCCTTGTCTTACCTGCGCCGATGTCTAATTTCATTTACTCACCCCCGATCTCCTTGGTTGGAGTTCGCAGACAATCTCTCTGATGTTCGTCCCACCCGGAAGCGTCGAACTGGACAAGTTGAGTTGGGCGCGGTTGCCCCTTCGGTCGTTGCCGAGCGTAATTGCCCCGTCTTGCTTCCATGCTTCGTTCGGGGTCACGTCCACGCTGATGCTTGAGGTATCCGCCGAACCCGTTCCGGGATAGTAGTACCGGGAAACGGTAATCGTTCCGCTTGTTACGTCGTCGCAGATAATCCCTACAGAACCGATTGAGAACTTCGACCAGTCCTCCATCTTGAATTGGTTGGTCGTAAGGCTGATGGCGATAGCCGAGGAGTCGTCGGTCGTCTGACCGGACTTCTCCATCTCGTAAAGGTGAAGGTTAGACCCGATGAACACGGCGATTTCCTTGCCCGCCGAGTTCCAGACCATCAACTCTTCCCCGGTTCCTGCGGCAAAGAGGTCGTCGTACCACTTTCTCTCTTCAACATCCCAGACCAAACAGCGAGTATTCGTGGAACCAGCCGCCGGTGTGTAAGCCAAGCGGTAGTATCCGCCCCAGTAGCTTGCAGCGGCTTTCGTGTGCCGGGAAGTCGTCGCGGCAGTCGCGGGAATCGCGAACGTAATATCTTCAACCAGACGGTCAGAGATGTCCGTCAGAACGCCATTCCTGATGACTTGGACTTTGCGTTCCGAGTCGAGGAAATAAACCTCTCCCTTGTATTCGACCACCGACCGAGGGGACATTGTTCCCACGCCCGCGAGTCGTTCGATTCGGTGAACGTCGTTCCCGATCATGTAAATCGACTTGTCGGTAAAGATATACGTGAAGGACGCCCCGCCGTATCCTACGCTTGAAGCCACCAATGCCTGAAGGCTTTCCCCGTCGAACGGGTACATCGTTCCCGATACCGGGTCGGGGGTGCCGTCTGTTAGTAGCCTCGGAGTCTCTCGGAAGCGGTTATGATACCGATGCTCTGAGATGTACAGCTTCGTGGCGGAACCCGTCGTCATGCCGCCGCAAACCCACAACCTGCCGTTGGCAAGAAGCATCGCCTTTCCTTTGGGGATGGGAATGTGTTCCGGGTCTGGAGCTTTCAGGGCGTAGTTCTTGGCAAGCGTCGAATCCGTCAGGGAGTTCAAGCCTAAAGCGGTCGTCGTGCCGTGGTTCGAGAACGTCCATCCTGCCGCGTACGTCGCCAACGTCGTCGTGGAAACGTAGTAGTAATCCAGGTCATCCTCATCCTTGCGGTAGAGGTACAACTTGTCTGTACCCTTGTCTCTTTCGGTTGAGGTCGTGTGCAGGAAGTTGATGACGTAGTTGTAGAAGATTTGGGAGCCGTTGCCGATGGTCAACGCCACGTTCCCCGCGCCGCCTACGTTCGTGATTGCTTCGGGCCGAACGTCGGTAATGTAAATCGGAATGCTTTCCGCTTTGCTCCCCTGGTTGGAATAGACCAAAGCGTGAACCGCGTTGCCGGGGACTTTCCCGCTTGCCGCCATGACGTACATCGTCACCGCGAGGGTCGTAGCCGAAAGCGTAGACCCAACCCAGGTAAATCTCACCCTGTCGATGGACGCGATGTTCGGGTTGGAACTTGAAGCGATGTGCGCGTCGATGTTGAACCCTAAAACGTGGTTGTCGCCACTTATGGTCGCAATGCCGTACGCCGAGTTCGCCGCCGCTGTCGGGTCGTAGACGACGACGTACCCGCCGGAATCTCCGATCTCAACCTTGACGTTGCTCCAAAGGTTGAAGTTCGCCGCGTTTGCATTCGCGACGATGCAGAACTGGCGAGAGTTCGCAAAGCTGATTCCCACCGAGAAAACAACGAGCGCTTGGTCCCCGTTGACGGGATTGGTAGCCGTCAGGGTTAGGGTGTTTTCGGTAGCCGAAGCACCCGACGTATCGGCAAGCGCGAGGCTCGTTCCCGTTGGGGTTGAAAGCGTTGTCGTTCCGCCGGACTTAACCGTGAAGAACGCCGGGAAGGTGGGCTTGGCCCGAAACGTCGAAGCATCCCCCGGAGTCGTGATTTGGTAATGAGTCGCCATTCCTGCGACTGTTGCGTTGATCGAGTAAATCCTGGGGTCGTCTACGCCGTTTTGACAGACGCCAACGTTATCGTTTGTTAGCCGGTCCCTGGCAGAACAGAAGTAAACCCTACCGTCTCCGTTTGAAAGGGCGGACATTCGGGTATTTCCGTACGCGCCCGCGCCCAATGTCTGTTCTCCGAACGAAGAACCGGTATTGGATGCGTGAATCTCAACCGCGCCAGTATCTTCGACCGCCGCCAAGATGACCGGGTTGCCGGACCATATTCCCCGATAGTTGATAATGCCCGCGCCGCCGAACGTTCCCGATCCTGAATTGATTGCCGTGGACGTGAGTTTGGCGTGACCGTTGCGAACCCGAATCACGCCTTTGTCGGTTCGGATGTTCTGAAGAAGCGCCCACCAACCAGGGTCCAGGGAAGCCGCGTCCATGTAGGACGACATTCCCTTAATCGGGGCGTGGCGCGGCTCGTAAAGCCGGACCCGCACCTTATTGGTGAACTCTTGCTCTTGTCTCAACGGATAGCCCGCCCTCTAATCCACGTCGGGTAGTAGATTGAAACGTCCTGCCTGAGAATCCGGTTGATGAACGCCGCCTCCTCAGAGCAGCGTTTCTCGAATTCCACTTTCCATTCGTCCCTGTCCGCAAGCCCCTGTTCTTTGGCAAAGAGCCAACTCATGCCGTCTAAGTAAATCTGCGAGTCCTGTACCTGGGTCGGAAGGGTATCTGCCCCTACGAGGTCGGTGTGCTGGGTGATGTACAGCGTGACCTTCGGGTATCCGCCGGAAGTCGTCGTGTCGGGAATCGGGTCGAATCCGATTCGCTTCTTGCTCGTATTCGAGTTGACAAGCGAATTGACGAAGTACAGCCTCGGTTGGGATTGGGTCGTGCGATTCCGCCAACCCGTATCCAAGAGGTCCATCTTGTCGGTTGAGGTTTCGTCAAGCTGCTGGAAGTCCCCGGCGGTTGCCGAACGGACGTAGTACGCGGCGCGAATCTGAATCGCCGTTTCCGCCAGGTCGTACTCTCTCGTTCCTGCCGTGAGGGATATGTCGATGAACGTGTCGCGAATCCCCAGCCGTGCGAGAATCCGCTTGTGGATCATGTTGGCAAGGCGGATCGCCTCAGCCGAAGTCACGTCCGAAAAGCGGGATTGAAAATCAGTGACCAGTTGGTTGACCGTATCCATCGTCTCTCCTATCCTCTTCGGGCGCGAATTCCGTTATGTAGTGTTTTCCTTGGACCCAAACCATCGAATGCCCCGGTGCCCAAAAACCGGTAGCCGCGCAAATCCCGCCCGCCCTTCGGTCGGCAAACGAATCGGGGTAATCCCAAATCACGTCATGCCCTAAATCGTTGACGGGGTTGTACTGAGGCGAACCGAACCCGAAGTTGTCCACCATCATCCAACGTTGGGCTTTTATCCCGTCCGGGCTTGAGTAGTTGAACGGGGAGAACTCATCGGGAGTCCACATCTCAGGACATCGCTCCGCGAGTCTCTGTCGCGCCCGACGTAGAGTTGGTGCCCTCCACTTCGGAAGTCGTGCCGTCGTTGTTGTAGAGAACCACCGCGCCGGTGTCCCGGTTCAGCGTCATCTTGTTGAAGAACCGCTTCCACAACTGGTGGAGCATTTCCCAAGGGGTATCCGCCCGTTCGGTGATCTCGGTCGGGACTTCCTCCCAATAGTTCCTTCGGACGGTCATCCTGCCAATAATTCCCGCCTGTCCAATGCCGCCAACCGTTGCCGATGCCCGAACAACATAATCCTTTCCGACTTCAAAGCCGTTCGCCGCCGTAACCGCGATCTGCTCCGAGTAGAACCCAGTAGTGCCAGAATCGTCCAGAAGGGCCATAGAGCCCGTTAGGATGGGCGTGCCCGTCTCTTCTTCGTACACACGATAGGCGGGGCTCCCTGTGGCGTCTGTAGCCGCAAGCGTAGCGTCATTGAATTGCGCCCATACTGTCCAAGTTTCGTTGATGTGTTTAATCACGGGTTCCTCTGTGAAATCCAAACCGTTGATCGTGCCTTTTAGGGAACTGCTTCCGCCGCCGCCCCAACCAGATTCGTTGTAGCGAATCGAAATCTGTAACCAGTCCCACTCTGCCGCTGTCGCGGTTCCAGCCGTGGTGACTTTCGGGGCGTTGAACACCCCAAACGTGGCGGTCTTGAGTTCCGCCATCGTCCACGTTCGGCCCCAGGTATCGGTTGGGCCGCCGTAAACTACTTGTTCGTCCGTTGCCGACCACGGTAGTCCCGTGGATTTATCGGTTCCAACGAACGTTGAACCGTCAATCGACAAGCGCATATGCTCGTCGGAGATGATTGCGGTGCCGCCGTTCTGACGGCGTTCCATCGTGACGGTAATCCCGTTGACAACCGCCGGGTCGCTTGGAAGCGACGACAGATCGAAGGTGCCTCCGATGTAGTCATACTCTTCGTTGAGAGTGTTGAGAACCGCGCCTGAACTGAACCGCGTGTTGTCGCTTGCCGCCAACTCCCCACCGGCGAAGCTCGCACCCAACCCGCCGTAATCGGGGTTGATAATGGTTGCTTCGGTGTTACAGGAACGGGTGAGTGTTGGCATCAGAACCTAACTACAAGAATCGGGAAACCAACTTTGTGGTTCTTGGCGTTCAAGGCGACCACGATTAACTGGGTTGCCCCGAGCCATTGGTAAAGATGTGGGTTGCGGCTCGCCACCTTGTCTGTAATGGCGTAAGCCGCCGCCCACGATGCCGCAAGTCCAACGTAGTCCTTGCGCTCAACGAATCCGCGCCACAAGGGATTCAGTTCTTCGATTCCGCGTGACGCGAAAGAACACGTCTGGCAGAAGTCCATCGCGACGTTCAATCGCCATGTATCTTTCCAGTCTATGTCCATAGAAAATCAGTCGGCGTGGGGTGCGTTTACGCCCTCAACGCCCTGTTCTTGCCGCTTGCGAGTGCGTTCATACAACCACAATCGAGCCTCTTCGAGTTTAGTGATTGCCAACGCATTCTCTCGGCACCTGAACGGCCCGCTCTGGAAACCTTCGAGTCGGGCCACCAATAGGCCGATCACCTCCTCGATGGTCGTCCCATTGACGCCATGTTCCTTGATTGGTCCGCATTGAAACTTGATGCGAATATGTTCGTGCGGTTCCACAAGTGCAACCGATCCGTCGAGTGATTCTTGAGCCGTTTGGCTCAGGTTTTGTAGATGTTCCATTTTTTCCTTGCTTATCGGATGATAGAAGTTTGGGGCCGGAGTCGGGGGTAAGCTTCCCTATCCGGCCTTGGGTGAGGTGAGGAGTTAAGCCTCTTGTTCGACTTCGGCTTGCGCCTCAATCGGAACATCGGAGAGATAACACTCTTTGAGCAAGTGTTCGATTGCCATTGCCGCGCCGCCAGCCGCGCCAACAAGAGTAGCCGCACCGCCCGCACCGCCCGTTCCAGTGGCGGTCGTTCCCGCCGTTCCACCAGTGAGCGTTACTGCGCCGCCAGCACCAGCCGTAGCCGCCGAAGAAGCAGGGCCGGTTCCGCCCGTGGCGGTGACTGCACCGCCCGCGTTGGCAACCGTTGAGGAAGTGCCGCCGACCAAGGCGATAGCACCGCCCTGAGCAGCCGCCTGGCCCGAAATCCCCAATGAGGAGTCCGAGCCAGTAATATCAGGAAAGGTTGAGCCGGTCACGCCGGTCAACACGCCAGTCGCGCTGAGAACGGTCGTACCGTTACATTTCAGCGAACCGTTCGTACCGTCAGAGAAGTCTACGCCGTGCGAAAAGTTGGTTGTCGCATCGCCTTGAGCCATGCGATTCCTCCTTTACGCCGGTGCCGTTCCCCAGAAACCGCGCCAGTCCTTGTTGAAGAGCTGGTAGATTTCGTTGACGGAGAAGACTTCCGCGTCCTTGTAGATGTCGTATTCCTGGTGCATCGTGATGCCCCGGCGTCGAACGGCGCAGATTACGCGTCGATCCTTAGCCGAAGACTGAAGAGCCCAGTTGTTCGCATCCGTGAGCCACGGGTTTGCATGGACGTTGCTGATGCGCCGACGCGCCCAGTTGGGGTCGTTGTTCGCAGACTGCGCGATCTGCATGGAACTGACAACGCGATTCGCAACACCTTCGAGTTCGTTCGGAACAATCAAGGTGAAGGGTCCAACCTGGGGCATCGGAATGCCTCGGTGGGAAACCTGATCGCGGAGTTCCTGAAGAGCCTGTTCGAGCGCAAGATAGCCGAACGCGATGTCCGAAGACGGTCGGTTCGCGGCGGTTCCACCCTGGATCAAGTGAGCCGTCGAAATCAGCGCCAGTCCGTCCGGCAGGACGTACGGGACCGAAGTCGAAGTCATGTTGTTGATCTGGTTGGCGACCGCCTGTTCCATCGTAACCCGAAACGCGTTCTTCAGCTTCGGAACGGCGCGTCGAATGATTCCGTAAAGGTCGCCCTCTACCGCTTCGGTCGAAGTCATCCAGCCCAACTGCCGCTTCAATGGAGTAATGTCCATCGTGTACGGGGTCTGGAAGTCATCGAACGTGGACGCTCCGCCTTCGTTGACGGTCGAAGCGTAACCGAAGTCGCCTTCGGTATAGATGCGGTAGAACTTCTGTTTGTCGGAAATCTCTTCGCCCAGAAGCTCGGGGTAGAACGACGGCTGACCGTCGTCGTACGTCTTGATGATCTTGTCGATACCTTTTCTGTAAAAGGCCGACTTATTAGCCATGAGGTTCATTTGTCATGCCTCCTTTAGGTCGTGGACTCCATGAAGTCAACTTCGGTATCGAGGAATCGGACCCAGACCCAACCGTTAGTCTCGCCAACGGGGTAGTCCTTTGCGATTTCCGTAATGACAACCGTCGGGGACGCGGTGCCGTCAGTCGAGACATCGACCGCGTACTGTCCGTTGCCGACGTGGGCAAGTTCGTAACCAACACCGACCTGGGTCTTGGCGGTCGTATTGCCGGACTTGACCGGGAGCAAGAACTCCACGTTGTCCGAAGCAAGCACAACCGGAATCTCCGTGAGCGAAGTCCCCGATGCGTCGCAAGCCGCCATTCCAAGAACCTCTGGGTCCGTGCTGAGGTAATCCGAACCAGAGGCAATCGCCGTCGCGACGTTACCATCCGAGTCCAGAATCACGAAGTCACCCCGGTCGAAAGACTGCGAAGCGGCCTCGGCCCCGATGAAAGTCTCGGGAACGCCCCACTTGCAGCGATATCGTGCCGGATAGCTAAGTGTAGCCATAAGCTGCGTTTCTCCTTTCTTTGATGTGAAGCGGGTTCGAGCCGCTTATCCGCCCCGGACAATTCCGGCTTGGAATTCTTTTACTCCTCTCCGTCACCCGAGAAGAAGGTCTCCGCGTTCATGCGGGAAACCGATACTTTGTTGAGCGTCTCGCCCTCGATGCCAGAACCAGCCGGCTCCATGAGGGCGCGAGTCGTTTTCTCTTCGCGCTCCCTCGCTCGGCGGTTGTATTCCTCTCGCGGAATCGTCATCACAACGAAATCCTCATCGCTCTCGGCGGTGATTTCTTCGTAACCCATTCGCCGGAACTTGGGGATTTGAACGTCCATCGCTCGCCCCGTCTGGGGGTTGCGCTCAACCTTGACCCGGTGGTAAAGCTCATCCGGGTAATCCTTTCGTTTCTCTTTCGCCTTTGCGGGCGGTTGTTCAAAAGTGCTCATTGAATCTCCTTGAAAATGTCGGCGCTGATGCCAAGGTCGGCAAACGCTCGATTGAACTTCTCAGCCTCTTTCAGATCGTCCTCGTTCCCGCTGACCGGGTTGGGGTTTCCGACCGGGTTTGCGGGCGGGGGTTGAGTCGCTTTGGGCTGTTTCCAGTTCTTGCCTTCCATTGCCGAAGCACCGATGGCGAGCATCGCCGCAATCTTCGCCGCGTCAGGCTTTGCCGCCATCGCGGGGTCCATGCTCAAAAGCGTCGCCTTCGCGAACATGATCGTGTCAGCGCTTGCGCCCTGCTTGGCGAGTTGGGTTTCCAACGTGGCTTGGTTCTTGAGAATCCCGGCGACCTGCTTCGTGCCCATGCTTGCGGCTTCCGACTTGAGCGTTTCAAAAACGTCGGGGTCGGTTGCCTGTTGCGCGGGCGGGGGGTCGTCAAACGTCGGGAAGTCCCACGCGGGCATATCCTCTACCGGCGCGGCTTCGACTGCTGCTTCGGGTTCCTCGGGAGTTACTTCTTCCTCAAGTTCCACTGTTTCGTCCGTATCCATCCAATTGCTCCTTGAGCCAGTCCTCACTTAGCTCGTCGTTGATAAATGAAAAAACCCGCTGATGCCCACTCACCTGGTGGACTTCAGTCGGGTTTGTTTTGATGATGTCGAGTAGAGCGGTTTGCTTGCGCTCGTCAAGCCACTTCTTGAGAACCCTCCAATGCGGTGAGTTGTTGAAGAATTCCGCCCATTGTTCCTTCGTCAAGACCTTGTAGGGCTCCTGCGAGTTCGGGGTCAAGGTCACCTCCTGTAGCCGCGCCGATAAGACCCTGAGCCGCCTGTTGCGGCTGAATCGCCATCTTGCGGGCGTTAAACGGTAACTGCATGGCTCTGACGACTGCCTGTTCGACCATCTGATAGTTCAGGGTCGTGTTCGGGGTTGTTGCCATCGCCAAAAGCATCTGGAGCTTCTGAATCAAGGCTTGCGGGTTGTTGGTCGAGTTCTTGCCGTTGACCTCGAAGTTGAACCTCAGAGACTCAAGCATCATCGGGTCATGTATCTCAATCGCTGCCCCGAACGTGTTCACGATGTCCGTATGATGCAGACGGTAAAGTTCGTAGGCGAACGTGTACAACCGTTGAAGACCAAGCGAGATGTACGCCGTGTATTGATCTTCGGACTGACGCTGAAGCTCTAACTGTCCAGCGGCGGCGGTTGCCGTCGTGTGCGACTTCAGTTCCTTACCAATCGCCAGACGGGAGATTCTGACCGCGCCCTCGGCAATCTGCTCCAACTGGGCGAGGATCATCGGGAACGCCTGACCGTTGAATTGGGTATTGATGACCTGCGCCTGAATCTGAGAGGGGTTCTCGATAATCGCGCCGGGGACAAGTTTCTCCAGCTTCTTGCCCATCGTGCCGCCGGAAATCACCGTCGCCGGGAAAGCCGTGGACACGTTGCCCCAGTACCAGATATTCCAGCCGTCATTGTAGAGGTTCTGAATCCCCTGAAGGTTTTGAGCGGGGGAACCAGAGGGCCAGAAGATGCCGTATTCGTCGTCGTAGCGAAGATCAAAATAGTCCGGGGAAGAATACGGGACGAACTGCGGACCCGCGTCCGTCTGCATTGTTACGCCGAACGGCTTACAATCCAGAAGGAACATCGAATCGACTGCGACGACGCACTTGTACCAAACCTGACCGTCGCCGTAATCCTCCAGACGGTAGACTTCCCACAATTCAACCGAATCGTCTTCATGGCTCGTGACCATGTTCTCAACGCGGGAGTAAGCCTTGTTGCGTCCCGACTCATCCTTGAGGGGGTCGTTCGTCGCCAGGAAATCCCCGTCGATCCACTCGCCTGTTTTCTGTTTGGCTTTGATCTGTTCGACCGTTCGGTAAAAACGGTGCCCGCAGGACTTGGCGAGATCGAGGCTCGTTGAAGATGCGGGGTAAACGAAGAAGTCGTTCGGGTGGACAACCTCGATCACGAATCCTACGGTGTTCTGATACCGAAGCCGGAGGATTCCACAGTTTGTGCAGGACGTGATTTTCAGCGCGGACCAGAGCTTGCGGGGGAACTTGGCTCTGGACATGAGGTACTGGAGGTCACGTTCAACGGAATCTCCGATTCCTTGATCGTCCATGTCTGGCAGGACTTGGACCCAAGGCTCAACACCGACAATCGACTGATAAACCGTGCCGTTGATGCGGTCAAGTAGGGGCTGGATGAGTGGTATAGCATACGGTGTAGCGCCTGGGACCAACTCAACGGCTCCAGAGTTGATGTTCCGGTAGTTGTCTTCATTCTTTTTCCACCGATCCTCAAGCCCAGAACGCGACATGACGCCCGTCTGCACTTCCATTGAGACTTTCCGGGCGTAGTCAGCCCTCGCCTCAGCCTTTTTCAACTGAGGCGGTAACGATTTGAGATCGAATTTCATTTAGAACTCGCAGAGAAGCCGTTTGTAACGGACAAGAAGGGAATCCTTTTCGCCAAAAGCAAAGTCAAGCACGTCAGCCGCCTCAAAAACACAGCGGTTTCCGACCGTTAAATCGCTCGCGAGGGGTCCGAAGGCTACGATTTCGCCGTATTGCCACGTCTCGCGCTCCAAATCGGGCAGAATTAGGTCAGTTTGGGGTCGTAAACCCTTCAAAAGCACCCAATCGTGCGTCGGCTCCAGTCCAATCGGGGTGCGAATCGCGGGAATCGAGTCGTACCAAGGGCAGGAAACGCCAAAAAGCCTGAGTTGACGACCGCTTCTCTGCCAATCGTCAATCCATTTGCCGTGATAGGGTCTACAGACGACCTCGGTTCCTTCTTGAAGGGGGATGCCAGAGTTGACAATCACCCCTACGTCGGGATTGAGGATGCCTGAAGGGGGTGCCAGGATGCTTCCCCGCTTCTCGCCGGAGTACATCAGCACGGCAACCCTCCCTTTCAGGCATTGTGGACCAGTCACTTCAGGCATTTCTTCGCCTTCGCAAAGATAAATCGTGTTTGGCTTGTCAGGCATCTTGAATCCCGTCCTTCGTGACGATCTTGCCCACGCCCGCCCCTGCCGGGAAGTAGGTAATCCCCGTTTCGGAATCGACGTGCCCGACGACGACGCCGCAATGCACGGCAAACTTCTTGCCGTACGCTTGGGCTTTCTTGCAGAAATACAAGTCCTGACTGTACCGCTGGACGCTTCCTTCGACCATCTGGTGTTCGTTCTTGAACCAGGGTCTTGGAATGTCCAAAAACATATCTCTCTTGTAGAGGGACATCCCCATCGGGATTCCGTTACAAGGAATGACTTTCCCTTTCTGGAAGTCTTGGATGCTCCAGTCGTTCGGGTCTTCGGCGTTGCCGTAGATATGGGCCCTGCCGCCCGCTTCTTTGCGGATGTATGCGCCGCTCACCCCGTCGTATCCACCCTCTCGCATGACTTTGAGAAGTTCCAGTACGCCCATCGTTGGAATAAGACAATCGTCTTCCAAGGTCAGGATGTAGGCGTATTCGGGATGTTTTTCAACAATCAGCCCGATTGCCGTTTCGTAGGCGTCGTCTACTGCGTGGCCCCGGATGATGACCGGACCCATGCGCTTGTGGTTCATCGGGTACTGGAGTTTCACCCAGCTTGCCGCTGCTTCCGCGCAAACCAATCCCCTGGTAGGGACTACGGTTGCAATGGATAGGTTCTCGTACTTCTTGACATCGGAGAATTCAATCACCGATGGCTCTTCCGTGATGTTCAATTGCTTACCTCCTTCGGAATCCAATCCGAAAACTTTGTCTCGCCAAACCGCCGCCGCCTTCAAACGCCCAGGTGAATGCGTACACCATCGCGTCTATCCGGTCGGGGGATTTGGACTTGGGATCGTCGGGGTCCCACGTCGTCATGCTTGTTTCAAGTTGCGGGAAATACCCGACGTGGTGAATCCTGCCCTGCTCGTAAAGCGCCTGGACCGGCTCTGCCCGCAACCTTTTTCCGTTCTTGGCGTGAACGCCGATACACGGTACGCCGGTCGCCACGTTTCTAAGAACAGTCGGAACGAAGTCCCCGCCCTGGTTCTTTTCGTAAACAACCATGTTCGCGCCCCACTTCTTGACCATCCGGGCGACTTCCATTGCCGCTTTGTCGGGGGTCATGATTTTGGACACGTCTTCCAGAACATATCCGTGGGAGTTTTCGTCAACGCCTACAACGACGATGCCATGTTCGTCCGACCTTTCGCCAGAAGTCGTCGCCGGGTCCCAGCCCACCGCAACCTTGACAAGTACCGGGCATTCCTGAACCCTGCCCGAATCAAGAAGCTGCGAATGCCACAAGGCACCCACCGCGTCCATGAGGAGTTCCGCGTAAAGCTCCTGTCGGCCCGCCCTCGTGCCTTCGTACTTGCGTGTGTAAAACTCAAGCGCGCTCTGAGAGAGGGACTGGTTGTCAAACGTTGAAGCCTTCGTCAACGATACAGACGGGTCGTTTACGAGGTCGATAACCAACTTGACCGGCTTCGGGGTCAGGGTTGCGATCCCTTTCGGCTCCCAGCCTTCGTATCCGGTCAACCGGCAACCCATCATCAGGTTGTTCCAGGTCGTATCCTCAATGTCGCCTTTCTGGGCGTCTGACCACGTTCCCACCTCGTCAGCCCAGAACCAATGGCACTGCGGACCTCGGAGGGTGTCCGGCGATTCTGCGTAGTAACATTGGGCAATCGTGCCGTTGGGCCACTCTAACCGCCGAATGGACGGATAGTATTTGATTTCGGGGTACATCGTCAGAAGCCCCGACTCGCCTTCAAGCATCGTATTCCGAACATCGTCCGCTGTTCTGCCGACAAGAATTCCGCGAGAACCGGGCAGGACGTTTGCCCACTCGTGGGACATCTCTGCACCGCAACGCGATTTCCCGCTACCCCTGCCCCCTAAAATCATCCATGTTCGCCAGTCGGTGTCCGGCGGGACCTGGTGGGGAAACCGTATTTCCTTCCACGGACGGGGGTCTTTGGGTTTTCGACGGGCAATCTCTATGCCAGCGTCGAGAACCATGTCAGCGAATTTAGACATGGGCTACGATTTGATTATCCTCTTCACAACCTCACTCCACAATTCTCACAGACCACCAAACCGTCTTTCCTTTTGAATGGTCTGTGGTCGCACCCCTTGGTAATCAATTTGACGATAGCCGAGCCCTCTTCGACAATATCGGACGGGACTCGGACCTTTGGGTCAAGCATCGGAGGTTTAGTCTTCCTGCCGGGGCCACGCTTGACAACTTCCATATTCGAGAAGTCGTAACTATCAAGGTTAACCTCTTGGTGTTCTTGGTTAACCTTTTCACCTGATAGGTTAACCTCTCGCATCAGGATCATGCGAGCCCACTTCGTTATACCCATTGAACCTGCGGCAGACTCAAGACGAACCCAATCGGAGTCCTTCAACTTTAAACCGAGAACTTTACTCATGGTTAACCTATTATACGTGAAGGTTAACCTTTTGGTTCCTGTTTTCTCAAAAATTTGGAGGGAGGGTATTTACGCATGACCACCCGCCCCCTGGGGGTGCCCCGGCCCCCGTCCCCATTGAACCTAAACCTACGCCACGACGCGCTGACCCGGTGCGAGCGGGACACCGAGGGCGTTACGTCGCCCAATGCGCGACTTGCAGGCTGTGGAACAGTAGATTAGCCCCACTGGGATCATCCTGCCGCACCCGATGCACACATGGGTGTCTCCGGGGCTATCGTCATCGGCGTATTCCGGCGTCTCCCAGCGCACATAACGGGCGAGCCTGCCCCAATCTATCCCCGATAGCTCAAGACCTCTCAAACGCCCATTCTCGTGGAATATCCGATGACACTCGGAGCATAGGATGATTACATCCTCGGGGGCCTCGCACATCAGATTCTCATAGCTATTGTGATGCGCGTTTAACCGATCCCTGGATGTACACACCTGGCACCGACCACCAGCCTGTTGGACAGCATAAGCGCGGACGCACTGGAAGTGATCCGTTGCCAAGTACGCTTCATAAATAGCCTGATGTTCTGGGTTCATTTGAACCTAAATTATACCTGCCGACGTTGAACCTACGGTCAGGCAATCCCTTGCGCCTCAGCGAAGCGGTCGGCGATCTTGGCGACATCCTCCAGGCTCATGCCTGATTCAAGCAGGACGTTCGCCAGGGTTCTGGCCAGTTCGTCGGGCTTGGCTACTTCTACCTTGTCCTCGGTCCCGAGTCCGTACCTCAAAAGCAACTCAGCAGCCTTGATTCGAGTTGGATCGTCGTCGGGCCGTTCGGATTCCATGATGC